>Ga0315902_10000054_pt1 | contig 178432 bp, 125 predicted proteins | sample LakEriMetagenome_9_FD_203523 | JGI IMG/M metagenome (GOLD analysis project Ga0315902, IMG submission 203523) | Freshwater fungal communities from buoy surface, Lake Erie, Ohio, United States - Buoy 12 MA117 | ecosystem: Environmental > Aquatic > Freshwater > Lake > Lake biofilm | place: USA... | reverse complement strand
CGGGAATCGAACCCATATCAAAAGTTTAGTCTCGGCCGAGCCGAGATATTCTATCCATTGATAACGATTGATTGATTCAGAATAAAAAGTAGCCCCGACGGGAATCGAACCCATATCAAAAGTTTAGTCTCGGCCGAGCCGAGATATTCTATCCATTGATAACGATTGATTGATTCAGAATAAAAAGTAGCCCCGACGGGAATCGAACCCATATCAAAAGTTTAGTCTCGGCCGAGCCGAGATATTCTATCCATTGATAACGATTGATTGATTCAGAATAAAAAGTAGCCCCGACGGGAATCGAACCCATATCAAAAGTTTAGTCTCGGCCGAGCCGAGATATTCTATCCATTGATAACGATTGATTGATTCAGAATAAAAAGTAGCCCCGACGGGAATCGAACCCATATCAAAAGTTTAGGAAACTTCTATTCTATCCATTGAACTACGGGGCCAAATGGGGTCGCGAATATAAGAAGGCTTTGGCAGCAGCATAAGGGTTGACCGGGCGCGATCTCACTGCTCAAACGCATATACGTGCATCACACTATCGCTTGACCAAGTCTCAACAGCCGACCTCAATTGCATGAAGTCTTGCCACTTCGTCCAAGTGGTGCTATCGGCAGGGCTAGGGTTTCCGATGGCCAATACATAGACCTGTTCACCGGGGAAAAAGCGCAGCCAGTTTTGCGGGTCTTGCTGCCATCCTTTGTCAAACATCGCCACGAGATCAGGTTGATTGCGCAAGGCCGGTTTCCATGTTACGGGCGCATAAATCTTATGGCCACCCAACGCATCCACATGAACAATCTGTTGATTAATTCCAAGGTATTTAGTGCAATGCTCAAAAGGCCAGTCGTAACGGAAACGATGCACCAGCAGCACTCCGGGCTTATCAAATTCGGTATTCAACTCTAGTATATCCCGCATGAAAAAACCATGTTCCTCATGATAGGCCAGAACCTTATTACGATGATCAAACACCACAATCACAAGTGCCGCGCAGGCAATGAAACGCATCAGCGCTGTTCGCATGTGCATGAATAGCACGATAACTGAAAATAAGACCAGCAAGAAATTCAACCGCACACTCAACGCACCACCGCCACTCGAGGCATCGGGCATGATGAAGTACAAAGCGCCCAACACCATCAACATGGACAAGAGCATCGGAAGAGCAGCAGGGTCTTGCGTCTTTATTTGAACCGCATTCGGCTTAAGTTTCAACCAAACAATATCAATCAAGAGCGCTGCAGCCGGAGCAATCCAATACCATCGGGTAAAGGCCCACTCGTTGCGATTATTGATGATGAGTCCTTGCATCACGCCCCATTGACGCAAGAGTTCTTTGGATTCTACGAAAGCATATTGGCCTGTTTCGGAGTCATGCAATTGGTATAGGACAACCAGGATTGAAACGGGTAACGCCGCAAAAAGCGCAACACGCGAAGGCTTCCAAAGCAAATCAATTTTCCAATCATGCTCATGACGCCTTTGAAAAACATCCGTCAAAAAAGCGATGGCGATGAAGAGACAGGCCAAAACAGCCGGCACTAAATGCAGGAGGTAAGTGACAACCAGCAGTAAGGCCAATGCCCCGCTTTGTCGCACCGGCATTGGATTCTTCCACATAATATCCCGCAAACGCACGAAATATCCTGTGGACACGAACATAGCCGCAAGTCCCAACATGAAACTGAAAAAGCCGCTGAACAAGGGTGTATTCAACAAAAAACACAACGGCAACAAGAGCATGATGCGATCAACTTTTAACGCCCGCAACAGATATCGCAGTGCGAAAAACAGTGAGGCCATGCACAGCACTGCCATGACGCGGTCGCCATTCTGTTCTCCAACGATTTGAATGACCATCAACAGCAGGTAATGACCGAGCAGGTTTGGCGATACAAACGTGTTCAACTCAACATAAGGAGCCCATGCATGATCAGAGTCAAACAATAGAGAATGAATAATGTTGGCATTGTGAATATGGCCCGGGCCATCCAATGTGGTAAATGACTGTGCTGTCAGAATCGGAAAAACGAATGCACCGAACATCAGCCAGGATAACATCCGGAAGGTTATATCACTCGTAAAATATCGACTCAGGACTTGTTGCATGCTTCAATCGAACACGACGGCGAAAGTACGTGGGTGATTGGAATCAGCCAACTTGAGGGGTCAGCGCTGCGCGTGTTTAGCTGATTTTAGTCACTTTGACCCCCATTGTTGAAATAAACAGGGTGATTTTTAAAACTTATTTTCGAGGGCTCCCGTAGCAGTCGGACATTGAACGAACATTACCGTTGGAATGAGTACCCCTCTACCCGGTATCAATCATCCACCCTATAAAAACATCAAGAATATGCACAGGAAGAATGCTTATGGTTTCTTTTCGCTGTTGATGGGTTTCAGCCTTCTGCTGGCCTCATGCGGCGAATCAACCGATCAAAAAACGACTCAACCGCCCGTTCAAACGACTTTGGACTCTGCTGAAGTGGCGCGTATGAAGGAACTGGAGAAGATTTTCTTCTCAATTCCATCACCCATGGAAATGTCGTCATTGATTAAGGAGAAAGGCTATCAGTTTGACCAAAACAAATTGGTTGCAACAAGCAATGTCGATAAGTACACCGGTGAGTCACGTCAGGCCGTAATGCTGGGAGTTTACGGTGCGGATTTAAGTTATACCGCCATTTTCGATCAGAAGCAAATGACCATGGAATACTTCGCCGCAGCGCAAAAGCTGGCGCGTAGCATGGGCGTTGACGGTGCGCTCACCAACGATTTGATTGAGCGTCTGGATAAGCATCAGGAAAATCGTGACTCTATGTTGCACATTGTTTCCGAGGCTTATTCGGACTTGAATGGATATCTGAAAGAAAATCAGCGTATCGAGGTATCCGCCATGATAGTGGCCGGCGGCTGGTTGGAAGGCCTCTATCTCTCTACAATCTATGGTAACGATGGAAACACCGATTTACGTCAGCGCATCGCGGAGCAGAAATACGCCCTCAACAATTTGATGAGCTATTTGGATAAGTTCGGTGATGCCCCGGCATTGAAAGAACTTCGCGCTGACCTGAAAACCATTCAGGACGCTTACGCGGGTGTTGGTGAAAACAAAGGCAAAACGACATCAAGCAAAGATGAGAGTGGGACGATGGTCATTGGCACCACCACTACGTTGAGCATGGATGATGCAACGCTGGCCACCATTGCAACCTTAGCCAAGGATCTTCGTACGAAATACACAGCGCTCTAAACCCACCCTAAAAAGACGAGATTATGAAACTCATCAAAATACTTCTTCCCCTATTGATGCTCATGCCATTGGTGTCTGATGCACAATGCAGAGCGTTTACCAAAAACCAATGTTTGCCGCAACTCGATGGCTACGTTCAGAACGACAACTACAACTCCGCCATGCTGGTACCCGGTGATGATGCCGAGTTGTTGCTCACCTTTTACGGCGGCAAAGAATACCGTCTGGTAATTTGTGCTCACCCGATTTTGGGTAGTGTCGATTATGAAGTGACCGATACCAACGGTGATTCCATCTACAAGGGCAACTCAGCAGCAGGCAACAGCTTCGACTTTAAAATGGTGAACACTCAACAGCTTATCGTCAAGCTTCATGTTCCTGAGCAAAAGTCTGCCGTATCCGTGCACGAAGGTTGTGTATCGGTATTGGTAGGCTCAAAAGAATCGAATTAAGATTTTCCTCCGCTTAAACTGGAAATAAGTGGAAATGCCGGAGTGACCGCAGCGTCACTCCGGCATTCTGCATTTTTAGGGTACATCTCATTCCCTGAAAATTTGCCGTTATTATGACTTCGGTAGGGAAATGTGTGGTTGGTCTTGTCTTACATTCGTTACCTCGATAACTATGGTAAAAGCAAGGTTAATTGGTTCTTGGTTGGTGTGCATGCTCTTGAGCATCGCCTCATGGGCGACACACAATCGCGCTGGAGAAATTACCTATGAACATGTTGGGGGGTTTACCTATCGCGTGCGCATTACGACGTACACGAAGCAAAGCGCTATTGCTGACCGCAATTCACTCAAAATACGTTGGGGAGATGAAGGGCCCAACACAACGGAAGGCGACCTCGACAGTCTTTTTCGAACCAATCAAGTCCTCAATGTAGGCATCGATGTTAAGCGCAATGAATACACGGGACTGCACACGTATAGCGGCCCCGGTACATTTACCATTTCGGTGGAAGACCCCAATCGCAATGCGGGTGTGCTTAATATCAATAACGGCGATCCCGGCACTCCGGAAGCAGAAAAAACATCGACTTCTGTCATGGCGGTATTCGCCATTCGGTCGGTGCTCGTAATTCGTCCGGGTAATGGTGGCCACAACAACTCGATCAAGTTTTTGAATCCTCCGATTCAAGACGCTTGTATCTATCAGCCTTGGATCCACAATCCCGTGGCTTTTGATTCTCTTGAAGGCGATCACCTTGTGTTTTCACTGGTTTCTTGTCTTGGTCTAAACGCCGAACCACTGGATGCATGGGAGTCACCCACGGATTATACCGATGATCCAACCGATGTATTCTCGATAAACCCTGACAATGGCGACATCACCTGGGACACGCCGCTGGTAGCCGGAGAATACAACGTCGCGTTTGAGGTGAAAGAGTATCGTCAGGGTATTTTCGTTGGGTCAGTGCAGCGCGACATGCAAATTACGGTGGTCACCTGCGCGAATGTGCCGCCGGAGATTGCCGAGCTTCCTGATTATTGCATCGGCGCGGGAGAGCTGTTGCAGTTTCAGTTGAATTACTCCGATCCCAACGGAAGTCAATTTCAAATCGACATCGATGCTTTAGGAGGACCCATGACTGATGTTGAGCACGTAGCGATTTATGACGATGATTCGCGCACCTTCAGTTGGAACCCGCAGTGCGCAGAAGTACGCGCGGAACCTTATTACGTTTCATTTCTCGCTACAGACCAAGGCAATATACCGTTGACAGATGTCGAAACTGTTAGCATTCAAGTTGTCGCGCCTGCTGTAGAAAACCCGCTGGCCGATGCAGTCGGCAATCAGATGAATTTAAGTTGGGATTTAACCCCGTGTTACAATGATTTCGACCCTGGCGAACGGGATGAAGTGCGCTATCTTGTGTATCGCAGAAATGGTCTGTTTGGATTTGAGCCGGACAATTGCGAGCTTGGAGTGCCGGAATACACCGGTTACAGTTTCATTGGTGAAACACAAGGAGCATCTGCCAACAGCTATGTCGATACAAGTGTGTTTTATGGTGGCGTGTATTGCTACATGGTAGTCACCGTTTGGCCTGATGGCGCCATCAGTTATGCCAGCGAAGAATTTTGCGATACCGTGAACAAGGAAGTACCGGTAATGACCAAAGTGAGCATTGGCGTAACGGATCTATTGACCGGCATCGATACGGTGCATTGGTCGAAGCCCTCCGACTTGGACACAGCACTTTTTCCGGGCCCCTATGTGTACGCGCTTTTTCACGGCGCTAACGGAGCTACCGCCAATGAGTTGATTTACTCTTCACCGGTATTTGCATCATTAGAAGATGGTGACACGACCTTTATTCATTCAGGGCTTAACACGTTCGAATATGGCCATCGATATCGCGTCGAAATTCAATCGCAGAGCACCGGGCAGCGAGCAGAATCCGCAAACGCTGCATCGCTTCATTTGGGGTTGATTCCCGGAGATAACTCCGTTACACTCAACATGGGTGCAGATGTTCCATGGGCAAATTACCGTTATCACATTTATCGCAAAGACGCCGGTTCCAGCGATTTTGTAGAAGTCGGTATATCGAACTTCTACTTGTATACCGATAGTAATTTGGTCAACAACCAACTGTATTGTTATCGTGTTAAAGCCATTGGTTCATATTACGCCGGCGATGTACCGGATCCGCTCGAAAACTGGAGTCAAGAGGTGTGTGCAACGCCCTACGACCAGACGCCGCCATGTCCACCCGAGTTGGCTATTGAAGATGATTGTATAACAGGAGTAAATACACTCACATGGCAAAATGTTGCAGGATGTGCCGATGACATTCGCGGATACGTGGTTTACTATGCACCCACTTTGCTGGATTCACTCACGGTGATTTACACCAGTTATGATGCGGAGGATACTGTTTTTGTTTTCGATGGTTATGAGCGCAACGATCCTGCGAGCATTGCCGGCTGTTATGCCGTGACCGCAATAGATTCGCTCAATCTATGGCCGGATGGCAATTTTTACAGCAATGAAAGTGCGTTCTCAAATGTCGTGTGTATTGATAACTGTCCGGAGTACACGCTTCCCTCTATCTTCAGTCCGAATGCCGATCAATTGAATGACTTCTTTAAGCCCTTCCCTTACCGCTATGTAAAGGAGATTGATTTAAAAGTCTACAATCGATGGGGAGGTATTGTATACGAAACTACAGACCCGGCAATTGCTTGGGATGGAAAGAATAAAGAATCCGGAACCCTTTGCAGCGATGGGATTTACTACTACGTCATTCGCGTCGATTACATTCGTCTGAGTGGAATTGTCAGCGAATCCTATAGTGGGAATGTGCGCCTGCAAAGTGGTTCACCAACACCTTCCAGCAACTAATATGTTTTCCGGAATCATTGAATCGATGGGCGAAGTTGTCGCCATTCGCCACGACCAAACCAACGTGCACTTTACCCTCAAGGCGTCGTTTACCTCCGAGTTGAAAATCGACCAAAGTGTTGCACACAATGGCGCATGCCTGACGGTGGTGGCACTTGAGGATGACACTTACACAGTGACGGCCATTGACGAAACGCTCAAGCGGACAAACCTTGGTCATTGGAAAGTCGGAACATGGGTTAACCTGGAACGTTGCCTAAAGTTGAACGACCGTCTGGACGGCCACATGGTGCAAGGCCATGTGGATACGGTAGGCACATGTACCTCCATCGAAGACGAACAGGGCTCGTGGAAATTTCATTTTACGTATGTCCAAACACCTGAAGGGGCGACCGTACCCAAAGGGAGTATTTGTGTCAATGGCGTGAGCTTAACGGTTGTTGACTCTGCCCCAGGGAGTTTTTCCGTTTGCATCATCCCTTATACCTACGAGCATACCAATTTCAAAAAATTGCAGGTCGGCGATGCGGTTAACCTGGAGTTCGACATCATTGGCAAGTATGTTATGCGGTACATGGCTCTTAATAACTTATAACACTTGACACGGCATCGCGCTATACCCCGGCCGTAACTTCGTCTTTCAATAAACGCCACATGATTTTCGCATTACAACTACTACTGAGTTTATCCATTCTGATCATACTGCATGAAGGAGGCCACTTCATTCCTGCAAAACTGTTTAAGACCCGGGTGGAAAAATTCTACCTCTTCTTCGACCCATACTTTTCGGTATTAAAAAAGAAGATTGGCGAAACCGAATATGGTATTGGCTGGCTTCCTCTGGGTGGTTATGTGAAGATATCGGGAATGGTGGATGAGAGTATGGACAAAGAGCAGATGGCACAACCTGCTCAGCCATGGGAATTTCGCGCTAAACCGGCTTGGCAGCGGTTGATCATCATGATTGGCGGCGTAGTGGTTAATGTCATTGTGGGTATTGTCATTTACAGCGCTATCCTTTTCACGTGGGGAAAGGAAGTTGTTCCTTCGGAAAATGCGAGCTACGGCGTGCATTGCAATCCGTTGATGTATCACTACGGCTTTCGCGATGGCGATAAGATACTGGCCTTAGATGGCGTGAAGCCTGAAAGTTTTCAGGACATCAACAAGAGCCTCATATTGGATGATCCGCATGAGGTAACTATTGAACGCTATGGCGAGCAACTCACGATAGCCTTACCGGAAGATTTCGGGCAGTTGTTGGTAGACAGCGGCATTAAGTCCGGTGCTTTCAGTTTGCGTATTCCCTTTGTGATTGATTCTGTTGTTCCCGGTAATCCGGCTTTCCACGCGGGGTTGCTCAAAGGGGACAGTATTGTAGGAGTGAATGGATTGTACACACCGTATTTTCAAGAAATCGCCAAAGAATTGCGCAACAATAAAAACAAAGTTGTTCGCTTGCATTTGGTGCGCGAAGGACAAACTATGGCGGTTCCTGTTGACGTTACCGATGAGGGGCGCATTGGTGTTTCACCACGTTCACTGGAGCATTTCATTTCGGTTGACACCTTGAGTTATAGTCTTGGTTCTGCTATTCCCGGTGGTTTTCATGAAGCGTGGGAAACAGTTACCAATTACACGAGTCAACTACGCTTTTTATTTTCCAAATCAGGAGCAAAGCAGGTGGGTGGATTCGTAACGTTTGCGAAATTGTTTCCTGAAGAATGGGACTGGTGGGCGTTTTGGGAGAGGACTGCATTCATTTCGCTGGTCTTGGCATTCATGAACATCCTGCCTATTCCGGCTCTTGATGGCGGTCATGTGATGTTCTTGCTCTGGGAAATGATTACCGGCAAGGCGGTCAGTCAAAAGGTGCTGGAACGTTCGCAAATTATCGGTATGATTCTCTTATTGGGCCTCATGTTGTATGGCAACGGTATGGATATTTTCCGCATTGTTACAGGATCCTAAATATGATTTCAGGCTGACGTTGTTCGCTATTTTTTCGAAAGCAATCCCATGCGTTTTTGCCCTGTTCTCCGGACAACTTTTCGGGCAGCTTCATCATTGCTCGTCAGGTGTAAAAAATGATCGCTCGCTCGAACGCGTTCAGGCTGTGGCAATCACAGGCGGGAAGTTGCATGTGATTGAGCAGCGTCAAGAGCAGCTTCTCAATTGGGTGCGCTACTCCTGCGATAATCTTTCCGACATTGGTCAATCAACCATTTCATTTCCTTCAGAGGAACTAGTTCTGGAGCACTTTTTCATGGTGAGTGATACGCTAACGATTCTGTATTCGCAGTGGAATAGATCATTGGAAAGGACAGAGGTTTTTGCCGGTCGATATTCAGAGAAAGGTGTCCTCATTGATTCTCTGCATCAGCTTCATTTCCGCCCGGAAAATGGGAAACCGCGACGAAGCGGACTTCAGTGCGAGCTCTCACCCGACAGCTCGAGATTTGTCTTGTTTTTTGACGGCGAAATTGAACGCAAGCAATCAGAGGGCATTCACTTTCGTTGCTTCAATCGCAATTTGAGTCTGCTGTGGGAGAAAGACCTGCGTTTACCGCCGGCTCCGGAGATTGCACAAGTGCATCATTATCTGCTGGATAATCACGGGAGCATCTATTTAATGAGCGGTCGCAATCCAATCAAGTCCTTTTCAGATTGGCAACGGCCTCAAGGCGGGCAATATGTGGCCTATTATTTTGACCCGTATAGCAAGCGGTTGAAGCAATACGACATCGGGCTAAAGGATAAGCAAGTGCTTTCTGCCGAATTTTCGTTGAACAACAAGCAAGAGGTAGTGATAGCCGGATACTACTCCAACAACTTCAAATTCAAAGCCGACGGAACCATCCTGATCATTTTAAATGCGCATGGAGGTAGCATCCGGAAGGCAGCGTATACGCCATTTTCAGCATCTTTTTTAGAAACAATGCAAGATGGCGGAAAAGAAACCCTGGAGGATTTCTATCTCGACCATCTGCATGTTAACGATAGCGGGAACGTTGTGCTCATTGGCGAACAATACTACGTCAGTCGTTTTGTAACTACCGATCCCACCACCGGGCGTCAGGTCGTTGACTACCGCTACAATTTCGACGACATGATGATGCATTGCCTGGATACTGCGGCAGAGCACATCTGGTCGTTGCGTATACCCAAGCGCCAGTTCACCAACTCACCGAGCGACGTCCACTTCTCCTATGCCTTTGCTCCTTCCGATGCGGGATATGCGGTAATTTTCAATGACGATGAAGCCAGCACAGAGCGTTTGGCTTCGGGAGAAGACACGCAGGCGTCGTTGTGGACGGGTTCAAAGAACAGTGTGACCACCCTTTGTCTAGTAAATCCTGCAGGGCAACTTACCCGCAGCACGCTCACCGACAACAACGAGGAACGCCTGTTATTCAATCCCTTAATGGTCACCCCGGGCCCTATCGGCCAATCCATTTTTGGGTTCAGCGATAATCGCAGCTACAAGTTTTGCCGAAGGAAGTGAGATAATTCGCCCTGATGCATATATATTTGCAACCCCTTTCAAAGGAAAGGGCGTATGCCTAGGTGGCGGAATTGGTAGACGCGCACGACTCAAAATCGTGTGTCTTCGGGCGTGTGGGTTCGATTCCCACCCTGGGTACAATAATCGACATGCTGCGCAAGCAGCTCATTTAACCAAAAAAACCGTTTACACTTAAACCATCGGAATTCCGGTGGTTTTTGTTTTGGTGGTGGTTATGACTAACTTGCCGCGGCATAAGAACATTTAGCATTATGGCAAAACAACCCTCAGCGCCCTCGAAATTGAAATTCGCTTTTCAAAAGAAAAACTACCAATTGCTGCTCATTGGAGTTGGTATTGTGCTTTTAGGTTATTTGCTCATGACCGGCGGGGGCAGCGAAGATCCAAACGTGTTTGATCCATCTATTTTCTCTTTCCGCCGAATCACACTGGCTCCTATCGTAGTGTTGTTTGGGTACGCTTTCATCGGTTATGCTATCATGCATAAGCCAAAGCAGCGCAGCGAATCGTAATACCTGAATCGCTCGGCTCGTGTCCATTTTTCAAGCTATCATCATTGCCATTGTTGAGGGAATTACAGAGTTTCTTCCCATCAGCAGCACGGGCCATATGATTATCACCCAACAGCTATTGGGCATTGGTGACGATGCGTTTGTCAAAGCCTTCATCGTGAACATTCAGTTTGGCGCCATTCTCAGTGTGGTCGTACTCTACTGGAAGCGCTTCTTTCAAAGCCTTGATTTTTATTTCAAACTCATCTTCGCTTTCATTCCTTCTGCGGTTCTCGGACTCTTACTGAATGATGTTATCGATGAACTGCTGGAAAGCCCCACAACGGTTGCGGTGAGTCTTTTACTGGGAGGAGTGGTGCTTGTCTTCATCGACAAGGTCCTCAATCCCAAAACAGAAATTGTCCTCACCTTTCCGAAAGCCTTTGTCGTCGGTCTTACGCAGTGCATCAGCATGATTCCCGGTGTATCGCGCTCAGCAGCGACGATAATCGGTGGCATGTCGCAAGGCTTAACACGCAAGCAGGCCGCTGAATTTTCCTTCTTTCTGGCAGTTCCTACCATGTTTGGTGCAAGCGCCCTGAAACTGATCAAAGCACTTGACGGCACACCCGAAATTTTCACGACACACAATTTGACCGTGCTCGCGATTGGCAATCTGGTCGCCTTCCTAGTCGCTATGCTGGCGATACGTTTCTTTGTTTCCTATCTCACTCAATACGGTTTCCGCGTCTTCGGCTGGTATCGCATTATTCTGGGTGCACTGTTACTCATTCTGCTGGGTGCCGGGGTGAACCTGAGTGTGCTGTGATGAGGTTGTTTTCGTTCATTACCTTTCGAACATGAAATTATCAGCAGCGATTATTACCTTCAACGAAGAGCGCAATCTTTCGCGTTGTCTTAAATCGTTGGTAGATATTGCCGATGAAATCATCGTGGTGGACTCCTATTCCACTGATCGCACACAGGCCATCGCTGAATCCTTCGGTGCACGGTTCATTCAACATCCCTTCGAAGGTCATATTCAACAAAAAAATTTCGCTCTAGAACAAGCAACAGGCGATTGGATCCTTTCGCTTGATGCTGACGAAGCACTCAATGAAACATTGCGCGCTTCGATTCTTGCATACAAAGCACATCCCAGCGGTGCAGGATGCAGCATGAATCGTCTCACCAATTACTGCGGTCATTGGGTAAAACATTGCGGCTGGTACCCTGATAGCAAAACGAGATTAGTCGCCAGAGGAAAAGCCCGCTGGGGCGGTGTTAATCCGCATGATCGCCTTGATCTAATTGACGGATCCATGCCAACACATTTGAATGGCGATATCCTTCATTATTCCTATTACACCCGCGAAGACCATTTGCGTCAGATTGAATATTTCGGAAAGATTGCTGCGCGTGAATTGCACACGCGTGGCACCTCAATTTCAACGGTAATGATTGTACTGAAGGTTGTCGCACAGTTTTTCAAAAGCTATATTCTGAAAACCGGTTTTCTGGATGGCGCAACAGGCTTCACCATTTCGCGACTTTCGGCCTATGCAACCTGGCGCAAGTACTCCTTGCTTCTAGAGATGCATCAACATTCATGAGTACCGCAATGAATCATATCATCATATCACGCACCGATAGTATTGGGGACGTGATGCTCACACTGCCCATGTGTGGTAAAATCAAACAGCTGCTCCCATCATGCAGAATTACGTTATTAGGCAGAGGTTACACGCAAGGCATCATCGAAGCATGTGAGCATGTCGACGCCTACCTGAATTGGGATGAACTCAAAACACAATCCCCTGCTGAACAAATTGCTGCACTTCAGGTAGACGAGCCCGATGCCATCATTCATGTTTTTCCGCGCAAGGAAATTCTGTGGCTCGCGAAAAAGGCCGGCATCCCTATGCGCATTTGTACGGGCCATCGCTTGCATGCGCTGACCAAGTGCAACAAGCTTGTTTTTTTCTCGCGAAAAAACTCTGATTTGCATGAAGCACAACTCAACTTCAAGTTGCTGCGACCACTTGGCTTTGATGATGTTGTTTCACCGAAAGAAATTGCCGGACTCTATGGATTTACTCAATCAATGCATTCTCTTCCGCCGTCGGTTGAAGCTGATCTGCAGGCACACGCAGATAAAATCAAGGTGATTCTCCATCCACTCTCGAAAGGCAGTGCGCCGTCATGGTCATTGGAGAACTATCGTGAACTGATTGCTTCGCTTCCCGAAGAGCGCTATCACGTCTACATCACGGGCACGGCAGAAGAGGGGCAACAATTGCAGGGCCTGTTAAATGCGCACGATGCAAAACTTACGGATCTCACCGGAAAGCTCAGTTTAGCGCAGCTTATTGTCTTTATTAGCCAGTGTGATGCACTTGTTGCTGCCAGCACCGGACCGCTGCATATTGCTGCTGCGTGCGGCATTCAGGCGATTGGTTTGTTTTCTCCTAAACGTCCGATGCACCCCGGAAGGTGGGCTCCAATCGGAAAAAAAGCGGTTGTTATTTGTGCGAATTCCCATCCGAAGAAGGGCGATTTTTTGGCGATTTCGAGCGCACAAGTTCTTGAAGCGATAACGAACGCTCGGTCGTAAACAGCGCATAGAAATAAGCGAAAAACATCACGCCTGCCTGCGACTCTAATGTGTCCTCCGTCAGGAATGACAGTGCCGCAAGAATGAAAAACATGATGTAGTTCGGGTCACGGCGATAACCATGGAGCAATGGCCAAATCAAGATGATCAAAAAGATGATTAATCCAACAACGCCATAAGTAATCCACATCGTCAGGTATTGATTGTGAGCGCGCAATCTGAATTGAGGTTGCAGGGGTGATTGCTGGTCGATGTAAGCTTGACGAAAAGAGGATTTCACATCACCCGTTCCTACACCAAACAGCCAATTCGCTTTGGCAATACTCCATCCTGTTTTCCAGAATTCCCATCGCTGTAGCACGCTGTGACCGTTAGGATCACCGCCGGCGCGATAATTTGACCACTCAAAAAAGATGCGATCCAATCGTTTGCTCAGTCCAGTCTTTTGATTGTCGAGAATCGTCGGAACTCCGCGTTCTATAGCCTTTACATCATCGTTGGAAAGCGCTGCAACACCTTCGCGGTCCTTATGCAAACCTTTTGAGGCCATATATCGAATGAGGGTTCCCTTGAGCACGTGACCGCGTCCATCGAGGCTATCCAGATGAATGACACTACGCGTATACCAGGCGTCATACAATTCACCCCAGGCAATGTGCGTCATAACGTAGTGGCCATCTTCAATGAAGGGATACTCCTCGTGATGTATGTATGATTCACCATTCGTTGTCGTCTTCTCAAGATTCTTCCAATCCAATTGGGGAACATTAAAATACGCCTCATACGCGCGCTGCGTGAAGTATAGCGGAGCAGCAACAGCGACAACCAACACGACAGTATAGAGTATCTTTTTGAAGGCCGACTGTTGACCGGCTATCTGCCGGATGATTACCCACAGCAGCAAAGCCATCAACACGATTACTCCCGTAACACTGCCGATGATATAGATGAAATACAACGACGGCAAAGCAACCAACCCAATCAGCACGATGCCTTGCCAGGTGTTGTGTGCAAAGCGCACCAATAGACCAAGGGCCAGCGCAATCAATAAAGAAAACCTGACATGCGATATGAAAACAGAGATGTTGCGCACGTCATCTTCTCGCGGAACTTCTTGCAACCAATACACTTTCAAACACCATACAACGGCCGCTGTTACCGAAACGATAAACAATCCAATCAGTGCGCGGAATTGCCCTTGCGTCAGCGGCTCCAGCAAAGCAAATAAAACAGGGAGCGCGAGAATAGGGAGCTTCATGCGTAAGTCCCATGAAGCGTAATCATAATCAGTCGTCCACAACAATCCTACACAAGGCAGCAGAAACAAGGCGATGAGCGCTAGGGTGTTTGAATTCTGTTTGAGTCGATTCCAACGTCGCTTCAAGGGCTGCTTCGTGAGCACATCTGTTGCTATGCTGCAAACAAGCACACCCAGCAACCAAAACATAGCAAACGACATTAGGAAATTACTGAAAGGCAATGCCACTGTGAGCATTGCGAATCCTGCGAATTGCAAGTAGCGCAGTGAAGTATTCCAGAGGGTGAGGTTCATGGCAACTGACCGCCGCCGCTAGTCATTGAGCGGCACGGTAGCAAAAGGATCATTTCTTTGTTTCTACCGGTGCGAGCAGTTGGTTGTAGTTGGAAGCAAAGACTTCCAATGATTTTTTGATGCATGGATCATCCGGCAGGGAATGCTTAGACCTGCCCGACTGATAGTAGTAACGTGCAACAATTTCATTCTCGAGAACCTCCTTAATCTGATCTTTGAATTTTACCAGATCTGTTTCTTTTTGTGGTTCAATGACTGCAAACAAGGCGTCAAATTGCTTTTCAGCTCCGGTATAGTACTTCTCTTCCGTAGCTGTTTTTTTCAACTCATCAAACAGCTTCTTGGTGTGTGTATCGTAGTGAAAATTCGCAGCTTTAGCAAAGTCCATGAACGCATTGTACTCAGCGTCGGTCAGCTGAAACGCATCTGCTGAATCGATGCGCTCATGCGAAGCATGGTAAGTAGTAGCCCAATGGAAAATCACCCAATTCTCGAGCAGAGAGCGCAGGACGTGAGCGGCATCTTCATCTTTTACTTCGACATCCGGAGAGATGCCACGCCCATCGCGCACGGGCCGGCCACCTTTAGTTTTGAAGTTCTTGATCAATGAATCAGCCTTCGCTGCAACTTCTCCCGTTGACTGATCACGGTGTGAATAATCGAGGCGTTGAATGCATCGTCCGCTCGGCGTATAGTATTTCGCAACCGTGAGCTTCAATTTCGTGTTGTAGGCCAAATCCTTTGTTTGTTGCACAAGGCCTTTCCCGTATGACTCAGAGCCCACCACTACGGCACGATCCAAATCTTGTAAGCTTCCGCTCACAATCTCCGATGCTGAGGCCGAACCTCCGTCGACGAGCACAGTGATGGGCATCTGTGTGTCGATGGGTTCATTGGTTGCTGTGTAGACCTTATTCCATTCATCGATTTTACCCTTGGTTCTCACGATTTCTGTTCCCTTCGGCACAAAGAAATTCACGATGCTGATAGCTTCTCTCAACAGACCGCCTCCATTGCCGCGGAGATCCAAAATCAATCGCTGCATGTTGCGTTTTTTCAACGCAAGAAAAGCGGCCTTCACTTCGCTTGATGCCGACTGGGTGAATCCCGTCAGTTGTATATAGCCGGTTGTGCTATCGGCAAGCATAGCCGAATAAGGAACATCCTTGATTTTAATTTCTTCACGCTTGATGGTAATGTTGCGCGGTGACGATTCACCCGGGCGCTGAATGGTCAGCTGCAGTTCACTTCCGGGCTGACCCGTAAGTTGATCGGTGATATCATCATGCTTCTTTCCTTCGATAGATTTACCGTCTACCTTCAGTACAACATCGCCGGCCAATAAACCCGCCTTCACAGCGGCATATCCCTCATAAGGCTCAGTGATGGTCACCTTCCCATCGATGGTGTTCACTAATGTTCCAATGCCTCCGTATTGTCCGGTTTGCATGAACATAGCTTCCTCGATTTTGGTTTCCGGATAATACACCGTGTAGGGATCGAGTGATTTCAGCATGGCATCGATCCCGGTTTTCATCATGGCTCCCGGCTTCGTTCCATCAACGTAGTAAATATTCAACTCCTTGTAAACAGAAGTGAAAATCTCCATGTTCTTGGAAATCTCGAAGAATTCGTCGGACACTGTTGCCGAAAGCAAGGCCAGTGCAGCCACCACAATGGCGACATATCGACGGATAGGATTAGCAAAAAAACGTTTCATCATGTCTATAAATCTCTTCCTGAATCTTCTTTGATAAGCTGATTGAGTTCGCCGGAAAAGCGGTTCAACAAATCTGAGAGTTTGCCAAAAACGTAGGCCTGATTGGGAAGTTGTTTTCCGGTAAAAATAAAATGCAAAGTCGCTTGCTTTCCTGCAGATTCAAGCGAAGTATAAACAATGTGTTTTTGTTTTCGGTAGGCTTCACGCAGCAACCGTTTGACACGATTTCGGTCATGGGCACGCTTGAAAATACGCTTGCTCACACTGAACATGGCTTGCGCGGGAAAGTCACAAGGCACCTCCGTGATTCGATAAACCAGAATGATGGCCGGTGTTTTTATCGGCTTACCCTCCTGATGCAGCGCTTCAATGAGTTTGCGCCGTGAAAGGCGTTCATCCTTGCACAGAGTAAAGCGAATCTTTGGAGTTGTCGGCACAGGGCGAAATTACATCCCAACCCCAGGGTAAAATGCCTTAAAGAGGAATTTTACAAAGCTTGGCAATGTCACCATGTTCACCTATTCTTGCAGTAAACCATTACAACCACGAACTATGCGTTTGTCTGTCATTGTGTTTCTCTTGCTTTCCACGACCGTTTTCGGTCAACGCACAACTATTTCGGGCATCGTGAGAGATTCGCGAAGCGATGAGGCTCTTCCGGGGGTCGTGGTGCGCAACATGGCCACCGGTGCCGGCACCTCCTGTGATCTGTTTGGGCGCTTTCAATTAGCCGCGCAGGCGGGCGATTCATTAACCTTTTCGTATGTGGGATACCTCTCGGAAAAGAGGTTGTTGATGGTTCAAAACTTATCCGGGGAATTCATCGTGCGCATGCAGGCACAATCAAACGAATTCAGTGTGGTAGTGGTGTCGGCAGGAAAATTCGAACAGCAAGTCAGTGAAGTCACTGTGAGCATGGAAGTTCTGCAACCGGAACTATTACGGGATAAAAATGTCGTGTCCGCTAACGAGGCATTGCAGCAAACGCCCGGGGTGAGTATCGTGGATAAAGAGCCTCAAATCCGTAGCGGTAGTGGTTATTCATTTGGAGCAGGCAGTCGCGTGCAAATCCTGGTCGACGACATGCCAGTGCTCAGTGGCGACGCCGGACGTCCGGCGTGGGATTACCTTCCTGTCGAGAATGTCTCTCAAATTGAAGTCATCAAAGGCGCCAGCAGCGTACTCTATGGCAGCGCTGCGCTGAGCGGTGTGATTAATATGCGCACTGCTTATCCATCAGATACCGCGCGAACCGTGGTAACAGCGTATCACGGCGTCTACAGCAAGCCTCAAAGTGCCGGTTCCGTTTATTGGCAGGGCAATCTTCAGCGCAGCGGTATCAACTTTCTTCATCTTCAAAAATTCGGAGCTTTAGATGTAACCATCGGTGGCAATGTGGTGGGCGATGATGGTCATTTAGGACCCATCAAAGACAGTGTCGACGGAACATTTACCAATGGTTACAACCCTTTCACGGTCGACCGCTACGCGGCGAATTCACGCGCTCGGTTAAATGCCAATCTGCGCTATCGTTCCAAAAAAATATCCGGGCTTAGCTATGGGCTCAACAGTAATTGGAATGTCAGCAATTCGCTTTCTACCTTGATTTGGGATAATGCGCAAACCAATCTATACGCGGCCTATGACGGTAGTGCTACGCGCACGCGGCAGCTGCTGGGAACCGTTGATCCTTACATCACGTATTTCACGCCCGGTGGCCAGCGGCATTCGCTTCGCACGCGCTGGCAATCGCTCGACAACAACAACGATAACAATCAGGGAAACTTCAGTGATCAGTATTACGGTGAATACCAATACCAGCATCAGTGGGGTCAAGAACGCGACCTCAACCTGACGACTACTTTCGGTGCAGTTGGTATTTATACCCAAGCGCGTGGAGAGCTATTCACGGGCGGTAATCCGGACGGACGCAATACAGCTGAGAATTACGCGGCATTTTTTCAAGTCGATAAAAAACTGTGGGATAAATTGAATCTATCGGGTGGTGTACGCTATGAGTTCTTTCGCATCAACGACGATGAAGATTCGAAGCCTGTGTTCAGAGCGGGAGCCAACTACGCGCTGGGTCAGGCGACGTTCATTCGGGCTTCTTACGGCCAGGGCTTTCGTTTCCCATCCATTGCCGAAAAATTCATCGTTACCGGCGTAGGTGCCATCAACATTTTCGCAAACCCTGATTTGGTCGCAGAAACTTCCGACAACATGGAGATTGGACTCAAGCAAGGTTTTCGGCTTGGGCGTTTTTTAGGCTATGCTGATGTGGCCGTGTTTCAGCAGCAGTATGAAAACTTCATCGAGTTCACCTTTGGGCAGTGGTTGCCAATTACCAGTATTACCGATATCAATAAAAGTTTTGGATTCAAGAGTTTGAACACCGGTAATGCCCGCATCCGAGGTGCGGAATTTTCGATCATGGGTGGCGGCGATATTGGCTTGAATAACTTCCAATTGCTGGCCGGATATACCTACACCCAACCGGTAAGTTTGTCACCAACCCTCGATTATTACAAGCCCAATGCAGGGCTGGAAAACCTTACATCCGTCTCTTACGTCAGCTCCAGCAGTGACACCACCGGAAATATTTTGAAATACAGGCTTCAGCATCTTGTTCGTGCTGATTTGGCATGGCGCAGAGGCAAGTTCACTGCAGGCTTCAGTGCGCGTTACAACAGTCACATGCAAAACATCGATAAGATCTTCACGGATCTTGAAACCGTACCCTCGTCCGGATTTAATCCGGGGCTTACGCAGTGGCGCGCTGAGCATACCACAGGCGATATTGTTTTTGACTGCCGACTGGGCTACACGCTGATGGGCAAACATCGTCTGGCCATTGTCGTCAACAACCTGTTGAATCGCGAGTATGCCATACGTCCTCTGGCCATTGAGCAACCGCGAAACACGATGCTTCAATACACGCTTACGCTGTAGTTTTGCGTCATGAAGATTGTCGCCATCATTCCTGCCCGTTATGCCAGTTCGCGCTTTCCCGGAAAACCGCTGGTTGATATTGCGGGCAAGAGTATGATTCAGCGGGTGCTGGAGCGTGTAAACCCATGTGCGCGACTCTCTGCGGTACTTGTTGCAACGGACGATGAGCGTATCTTTTCTCATGTAGAATCATTAGGCTACCGGGCAATCATGACCGGAACGCATCACGTCAGCGGCACTGATCGCTGCCTGGAAGCACTGTCCTTGAGCGGGCTGGAAGCCGATGCCGTCATCAACATTCAGGGAGATGAGCCCTTTGTGGAGGCCGCACAGATTGAACAACTTGCCGTGCTCATCGCGCAACCGGAAGTAGCCATTGCCACGTTGGCAAAACAAATCACCCAAGCAGAACAACTGATGGATTCTTCCAAAGTGAAGGTTGTGATGAATCACAAGGGTGACGCGCTCTACTTCAGCAGGCAAGCCATTCCTTTCCGAAGAGGTTTAGAACCTTCGCAATGGTTGGATGGACAATCGTATTACAAGCACCTGGGATTGTATGCCTTTAAGTCGAAAACGCTAAAGGACATTTGTGCACTTCAACCTTCGTCGATGGAACTTGCAGAATCGCTGGAGCAGCTGCGCTGGTTGGAAAACGGCTATTCGATTCGAGTGGGAATTACGGAGATAGAAACTCCTGCTATTGACACCCCTGAGGATCTCAATTTGGCCATTAGTGCGTTTGGTTTGAAAAACCCATAGTTTGACGGGATCACTGTAAATTTTTAACATAGTCCTTCCATCGAAAAAAGTCGATACCCCAACCGATTAGGCTCGCCGATGTAAAAACTAGAAGCCTATTCGTTTCGTATTTATGGGAATATTCAATTGCTCTTCATTTAGCTTATCAACTATTCGCTGCGGACTCAATAATTTTTGTCAATTCCAGAATATGCGATTCAAGTGAAAAATTATCCCTTACATAACGCATTCCTTGCAGGCCGAGTTGCGCGGCAAGATTCGGATTCATAAGCAAATCAGACATATGCTTAGCCATTCCATGTACATCACCTTCATCCACTAAAAATCCTGTTTGATTCTCAATTACAACATCGACTATACCGGCATGTCTCGTTGAAACAATTGGCACAGCAGCAGCAGACGCCTCAAGAATAGCTACCGGTGTTCCTTCTCTATCGCCGGTAGCAGCGGTTCTGGAATGTTGAACAAATATGGAGCAATTGCTCAATAGCTCTCGCTGCTTCTCCTGATCAACTCTTCCTAAAAATTCAACCCGTTCCGAAATATCGAGTGCCTTCACCAAGTCTTCACAAAATTGCAGAAGGGGACCATCGCCCGCCATTCTCAGTTTAGCATCGGGCACTTGTTTCAGAACATGATAGAAGGCAAGTATCGTAAGGTGTGGAGCCTTTTTATCGACAAACCTTCCAATGGCGAGTATCTCTTTGCCCTTTTGTGGTGAAGGTGTAATTTCAAAGAACTCTGCAGTCGCACCAATGGGGGAATAATGAATCTTCGAAGAATCGCAGCCCAAATCCTGCAACACTTCAGTCATGTATTTCGCAACTACAACGACACCTGAAGTGTATTGAAGAAATGCCTTATAGCGCGCCTGATTTACCGAAAGGATTGAATAAATAGATAAATCAAAACCCAGACCTGTAGCGATAATAGGAATATTAAGCTCCCGACATACTTCATAAACATTCGAAGCAGTGATCACATACTCAGCCATAACGACTGTAACACCTTCGCTCTTCAAGGCCTTCTTCAGAGCATTTAATTTAAGTTCTCTATATGATTTTCTCTTTCCCGGAAATAATCGAAAAAACGCTCTTTCGATTAAGCTATATTTCACGATATAGCTGTCCTCTTCTGATTTCTTGTAGGGAATATCATCGCCATAAATTACAACTTTATCAAATGGCAAATGTGTTATGTGATTCCGAATGAATGTTTCCGAATAGGTGCCTATTGACGGAGTTAATATTGCTAGCTTAATAGTTGGCTTCATTCCCGTTTTTCATAAACTGTCCGAATATACTGCCGGCTATCAATTTTCATCACATCTAAAACACATCTATTGCATGCGATCCACGTAACGAAGAATTAATTTTGAGAGGTAGTCTGATGAGAAATTGAACCCAATCTCTTTGTAAAAACTCAATGTTTCGTTCATTTCGAGTGCGGCACAGTTGCCTTTAGGTACGAATACCGCCTGAGCCTTCCTTCCTAACCTGTCCTCAAGAGCAGATACCAAATCGGGCACCATCACACTGACCGGATTGGCTAATAAAAAGGTCTGATTAGGCTTTTCTGTATTCAAAAGTGCCACAGTAATGGAAACCACATCATCAATATCAATGAGATTTCTGCACGCATGAGTCCAAACCTCAAAAGAATTGCCCCCGGTGATTCGATCTACAAAGAATTTGAATACCGTATTGGGATTTCCTGAATTACCCACCACATTCGTCACACGGAGTATCAAATGGCGCATGCATTCGGCTCGAATAATTTGCTCGCATTCGATCTTATGCCTTACATATACATCGCTTGTAAGGGCAGAATCTAATACACTAGCAGAACTAAAATAAACCAATCTCATGGCCGCATTCTCACGAATTGTACTTGTCAACAAGTCCAATTCACGCTGAAAAGAGAGCGTGTTGGTTGACTTAGAGTCAGAAACACCTGAAGCAAAAATGAGTGTATCAGACGGCATCACGACCTTCCGAAAAGCATTTGCCAAGAGTCCATTACCGATGATCATAATTTGTCCATGTTCGTTGTTTATCCTCAGGAGTCATTTTCAATACGTTCGACCGGTTTTGAATTTCAAGAACTTTAGAACGAAAGATAATTTGCTCATCTCAAGATTTACTTCGTAAAAATCCCTAGAAAAAAGATCAAAAAAGATCCTGTTGTATAATTCAAACCACTTCTTATAAAGCCTGCTCTCACTTGGGTAATGGCGTACGTTTAGTGTCCCACTCATATAGGAACGCACTTTTTGCTCTTCAATTAGTCGCCTTCTTCTTTTTAAGCCGTTATTGTGGTTTCTTGACACTGCTTCGTGCTCTCTAAAATAGTTGAGATGCTCTTTAAGAAAAACAACTTCACTATTCTCCAGTAGTTTAATCCAGAATAACCAGTCACCACACATTCTCATATCCATAAGGGAATCATCAAAAATATGCGGTGTGCAATATTCTCTTCTAAAAAGAACAGCACTTGCGTTCGGAATAACATTTTTAACAGAAAGATACTTCTGAATAAATTCCAGACCATTGAGACTAAATGATCCGTTCCATATGTTTGGATTGAATGTCTCTGTATACTTTACCCGATCGTATACTCTATCGCCCTTCTCATTGATGTCATAAGATTGAGCATAAACAACACCCGCATGTGGTTTTTTGCATATTTCATTCACCATACTCGACAAAAAATTCAGCTCACAGAGGTCATCGCTTTCGGCAATCCAAACCCAATCACCCTTGGCCAATTCTATACCCCTTTTCCATTGCCGGAAAGGACTTCCGGAATTAACTTCGTTTACAATGAAATGAGAAACTTTGGGGTGATTTTTCCATTGCTCAAGAAGAGTTAGACTGTTGTCGCCTGAACAATCATCAAGGATAATTAACTCAAAGTCTTGATACGTTTGATTTAAAATAGAGTTTATCCGCTGGTTAAGAAAGCGGTCATGATTGTAATTGGGTAGAATTATAGACACCATGCAGTTACAGTTAGTGATCATCGGTAATAACTGGATTTTAACGTTTTGTTGTCCGTCATATACATAGTGCAGTCTCTGTTCAGTTCTCTGAATAACTTGATATTTCACAGACAATAATACCCTGTCAAATTGCTTTAAGAAAATTCAAAAAAGGCGGCATTATTTCGTCCTCATCATAACTTTCGGCAATAGCCAGAGCTCTCTGACCCGCCTGAAGTAGATTGTTTTTATCCTTAGATAGCTCGATTAGACCTTCACCCATGGAAAGCACATCAAGGTAGGCCGCTGTATAATTTGAAGCTGATTTGACTAATCGTTCAATTTCATGCGAATTGGTAAAGCAAAACAGCGCCTTTCCTAAACATGCCGATTCAATCAATGCTAAGCCAAAACTCTCCTCCTTGGATGTTGATACAAAAACATCAAATGATTTGTATACCGGATAAGGATTGGACAACTCGCCGGTAAAAAAAACTTTACCCTCAAGTTCTGCCTTATGAATATCGTGTTCAATTATGATTCTATCCCTTCCGTTCAGGGCACCAACCCATACGAATTTGAAGTTGTTAAAAGGATAAATTCGATCAATCGTTTTTGCCAAAATCAAAAATGCTTGGACCCCCTTTCTTTCCAAAACGGTACCAGCGCTTCCAATAACGAAACTATCTCGAATCGGTAAGATTGACAATACTTGTGATTCATGCTCCGATTTTTCCATTATCTCCTTTATGTTAATCGAAGGATAGAAAACCGAAATCAAACTTCTATCAACCCCATATTCAAGAAGAAACGATTTGGTAGATTCAGAATTAGCAACAACACAATCAACAAGAGATATGGCATTCAGTTTTTTGATTCCAATTGTTTTTGCTGCAAGTTCCAACTCATGAATGTGCCATAGTTTTTTCACCTTCAATTCGGCAAGCATAAGAATCATATCAGAAGCAACAATCGTATTGAAGTATATGAGATCGAAGTTCTCCTGTTGAATTCGTTGAAGCAGAATTTGCTGTGATGTTTTACGATGAATAAAAAAACGAAAAAGCCGATCAAACCTGGAATACTTCAAGGTTGTATCCCATGTAATAGTTGTTCCGTAACTCAATAAATCTTGTTGGAGTGGGCCTTTTTCATTGAACAAAAAAGACATTTGTATATCAGAGTTGCGCTTCAACCAAGAAACAACCCTGAAAAGGGCTAAACTCGCACCCGTTAATCTTGCCTCATGAAATACAAATAAAATTTTCATGGTCAATCAAAAGTCGGCAAATCACTTATTTTCCATAACATCAGACTTTTATCGGCATACCTACCTTCGTTTTCAGTGCATCCCTCCGTAATAATCTCCATAGGCTGAGGAAAGTTGAATGGAGGCAATGTCAAATTTATCGGTCTCCAAATTCCTGTCAAGTCAGGGTTTGACTTTATGTTAGGGAAAGAGGTTGTTAGCAGATAAGTAACTTTGCTCCGCTTGAGATTTTCAACAGAGGCTAAAACATTAGCGTTACTCAAATGAACCCAACAATCCCGAATCATGATGAGTTCACCCATAGGCAATAAATCGTTCACAATGTTTTTACAAACAAACTTCCTGGAATCATTTCCAAATTGTTGATTGTTATTCGCAACTAGTTCATCTACTATATCAAGACCTACATAGTCAATACCAGATAAATCCACATGTTGCATCCAAAAAAAATCACCACATGGGGCGTCCAGAAAAGTCTTCACATTCAACTTCTTTAACAACTTAGGTATTTCAACACTTATGATTCTCGTTTGAAACATGTCAGACCCTTGACCCGATATTGAGTCTCCGCCATTGAATAAATTTTTTTTATAAATTTCTGTGAACCTGTTTTTCAGATTTTCTTTCTTTCTAAAGACTCCTGACCAGAGTGAGAGCAGTTTATTCTTCATAATCGGATTAAATTAAATAGATGGCGGGCAACCCAATTTTTTGTGGGAGCGAATATATTTCCTTTGTCCATGAACTCATGAACTGCAAGATTCCTGTGAACTTTCTCAATTTCCAAATTTAGCAACTCCCTGTTCCGAGCATCCCGACTTATTCCTCCATCCTCAATCTCCGCTAAGGAAAAATCAAATCTGCGTATCACGGCGTTATTGACTATAATAGCCAGAATAAAAAACTCCCAATCAGAAACAACTTTATTGGATTCGTTGTATAAGCCATGTTGCTGAAACAAATCTCTTTTTATGAACGTCGACGGATGAAATAAAGAAGAATTCATAAAATATTTCATGGATAAAATGGAAGGGATTTTTACACTCGTTACCTTTCCGTCGGAAAGCCTAACCTGGCCATTTCCATAAACAATATCTTCATCAGCCACATACCTCAAGGCTTTCTTGAGAACATTCTTCTCAATTAAAGAATCACCTGAATTCAAAAAGAGCAGGTACTTTCCATTCGACTTCATAATACCCTTGTTCATCGCATTGTAAATACCTTGATCTTTCTCACTTACCCAATAGTTAATCTTATCTTGCATCGACTCAATGAGCTCTCTGCTTCCATCCGTGCTTCCACCATCGATAACAACATATTCAAACTCTCGACAGTTTTGGCAGAAGACGCTATCCATAGTTTTCTTCAAACCATTTGCGTTGTTATAATTGATTGTTATTACTGTCAATTTTATCATAGCTCTCTTCCAAGATTTGTAAGCCATTGAATGTAATTTTCAACACCCTCCTTTAATGTTATTCTCGGCTTAAATTGAAGTTCACGGAGCTTACTTATGTCTGCCTTCCAATTCACAGGATCACCCATTTTTGATTCCCCGGTGAAATCGACTCGCTCGATATGATCAAATCCATTTGCGAAAATGCTAGCGGCCTCCGAAATTAAACTCTCGTTGCCTGAGGCCACATTAATTGTCTCTCCTCTAAAATTACCAAACTTGATAAGAAGATCTATTGCGCTCACTAAATCATCAATATAAATAAAGTCTCTGCTTTCATTACCGGTTCCGAATAGTCTAATAACAGAAGAGTTTTTACTTTTCTGATATAGGTCCCAAAACAATTGCTTCTTAAGACCAGGGCCATAAGCCGAGAATACTCTAAGGCTACACGTTCTTAATCCAAAGAAATAGCTATACTCGCTTAACAGCTTCTCGCTTAACATTTTGTGATAGCCATATGGAGAGAGCGGTTTGAGGTCATCCATTTCCCGTATGGGTAAAGTTTTGGGGTTGCCATATACCGCAGCGCTTGAGAGGTTGATAAACTTACACTCCGGAGCATGATTCTTTATGGCGCCGAGCAAGTTGATTACCAGTGCCACATTGAGTTCAAAATCTCGCTCGGGAAATTCGTATGAGTAAGCAACATTAGCCGAGCCTGCTGCATTAATACAGATATCAATTTTCCTCCCTTCAAACAACATCGAATACTCACTGCCGAGTGTTGATTTAGAAATGTAGTTATCCTCTTGTCTTTCCTCTACATCACAACACATAACTTCATGTCCATGCAGCCTGAAAAAAGCCTTACAGTGCGAGCCAATGAATCCTTCCGAGCCAATTAGCAGAATTGTCATTTAAGTGATTGCATTTAAAAAATCATTAGCAAATTTTCTGACGTTCTCTGAATAATCCATTTCCAACGATTGGTGCTGCTCCGGGGAGAAATCCATTAAGATATCAGCCAATTGAAGATGGTTTTCCTTTTCAAAGAAAATTACGTTATCCAACATTTGCTCTCTATGGACGTCAATATCAGAAGCAATTACTAATTTATTCATTGCTTTTGCATCCTCTACAACGGTGCTCCAACCTTCGAACAAAGAGGGTTGAATTACCGCCATGGATCCTCCTATCAATTTCAATTGATGAGCCCTATCAATGAAACCAAGAAAAATCACATTATTCGATAGATCATTATCGCGAACAAAGCTCTTAAGCATTTCGGTGTATTCCGGATTTCGATAGTCATATTCTTTACCGGTGAAAACAACCAATATGTCATTTCGTTTCTGTTTAGCTAATAACACAGCCTTCAATAAAGTGAGATGGTTCTTGTGTTGCCAAAACTGATTGGGCGATATGTAATAACGCCTATCAATACCATATTTCATCATTAATTCCTGTAGGTTCAAATGCTCGTATTGCGGATGCGTCACAGCAAAATTGACTACATATGGCTTACAGGTGTATACACTGTAGATGTGCTTTAGGTCATTCAGAGCCGCACGACTGCTTAGTACGAGCTTATCGCTCGAGTTAACAAATTCCAGTTGCTGGCTCTTTCTCTGCTCCAGCTCCTTTTCGGAAAAAAACTCAGGATAAAAGAAGTCTTGAAAATCAGGGTACCAATAAACTTTGGTCTTCACATTTCGAAACTTCTCGATGGCTGTGTAGGGAAAAATGACGTCAATAAATTTCTTATCAAACGAAGTCAAGTACTTTCTTTTACAATAACTCGGGTTGAACCTAAATAGTATTCGTTGCCAAAGATTATAGGGGCTTTGAAACTTTATATTAATGAATTTATGATAGGGGTAATTGAGCGCGACAATAGGTTCACAATCCTTTTCATCCTTGTAAAAAACGACAATCTCCGGCTTTCTGTGGTCTTCAATTAATTTCAGAGCCGAGATAAGGTTGAGCAAATAGTAGCTTCCTCCTATCCAGTTTTCTGAATAGGAAAACAATATGCCGACTCTCACTCTCTTCTTACCCATTTGAGTTTTTTTTCGCAATAAACGAATACATTCTTCCCGGAATTTCTTCTTCTTTATGTGGGTTTTTTACAAGTTGATTTACTTTTCTCTCGAAATAGTCCTTCATGAATTTAAGGTTACCCCAAACACCATAACGCTTCTTGATAGTTCGTTTGATGTTTGCATGATATTCTTGCTCTTGGCTTTGCTTTTCGTCAATTGAAAGTGGGTAGTGATTAATAACGCTATCAAAGTGTTTTAAAACGCTTGTCATGGTTAGTCCGGCATTTTCAAAAGCCGAGACATACTCATTTAGGGTAAAGGCATTTTCTCCCCCATAAAAACGCTGAAGTAGATGGCTTTTCAAAAACCAGGCTTTATCTCTTTCATTATAAACGACATGATCGCGAACAGTGAAAAACAAACCATTGCTATTCAGAAACCCTGATAAGTTCGCCATGAATTTATTAAGATCCTGTGCATGGTGCATGCACTGTCGAGCATAGACCACATCGAATAATTCATTACCAAGCTCACAACTCTCTGCAAAAGACTCAATAACGCTGAGGTCATTAAGAGAATAGTGGTTTTTTAAGTATCTAATTGCCCCTGCACCTACAGTTTTACTAGGATCCGGTTCAATACAAGTTACTTTAAATCCCTCCAAAGCAAAAGCTACAGCGCTGACACCATTGCCACTGCCTACATCTAAAATTGATTGCGCTCCTGGGGCATAGCGTCTGATTATGTGAAGAGTTTCTTGAAACTCTTCGCTTTCTCTAAATCTCTCAACATTCAGAGAGAGGTTGGCATCAAGATAGGCCGCCTTTACAAGGGTTTCCCATCCCTCCTCCTTTCTGATGTACTCTATGGTTTCTTCCCAGTTCATGTGTTTTCTTCGAGTTTCTTTACGAATCTGGCGGGATTACCCGCCACAAGCGTGAATGGTTCAACATTCTTAGTTACAACACTTCCAGCAGCTACTACTGCGCCCTGTCCGATTGTAACGCCTTTCAGGATTATAGTGTTAAATCCAATCCAAGCCTTATCATGTAACTTAATCTTTGAACTTTTTACAACAGACCAGTTTTTTAAGCCTGCCATTGCCGGGTTCTCAATTCCTACCTTCCAATCGCGCACATCATTACAGCGATCCAACCAATTCAATGAATGCCCATCATTATCTATTAGTGTGCACCCCCATGAAATCATAACATCGCTTCCTATTTCAATACTATCAGCGCACACAAATAGGCTGTTTCCTATGAAGGACCTGTCGCCTATTACAATAGACCCTGTGTCATTCTCAATAACATAACTTCCGTTAATCAAACAATCACAACCAATCGAAATGCGCGGATTGTTAGAAGGGCTGCGAATCTCAAACTTTGCCATTTTTGCAACGGTGCGGTCACCAACTTTGACCCGTGCATCAACTCTACTCTGAGGATCCACTTTTTGATTTAGGTTCCTTTTCACTCGTGATATTTGCCATCCAAACAGCTTCATATATGCACCAATTTTGTTCTCTTAGACATCCAAGTTTCACTGATGTTTTTACTCTATGTTTTATAATTCCATACTCTATCCACGTTGTAGGTCGTAATCTTAATCAATCTGTTGATGTGACCAATCAGGATTCATTTGAACAGGCACCCATCCCTGATAGCCACCGACAACATTGAAGTAAATTGCTGACTGTGCGACAAACAACACCTGCGAACCAATCGACTTATCGTATAGGCCAATTGTAATAGAATACCTTCCCGTCGAGAAAAACAACTCTTTAAACTTTGCATTAAATGACATGATCCCTTGGGCATTGCTAACTTTCACATTTTCACTGAAATTAAACGCCTCAACAAAACCACGCTGTTCCTTGTCGTAAAACGCAAGATATAGTTGAGGTGTAATCGGTTTGAAAACTTCAGCAGTTACCAAAACCTCCAAATCCGCTCCGTATTCAACAATGCAATCGCCTTCTGAGCTTATCTCTATCTCTTTAGAAAATAGCTTCACCTCCACCAACCTTGCATCAGGAGAGTCTACATAATTGGTAAACTTCTGGTCAAACTGCCCATAGAAAGCGGAAAGGCCTGAGGAGATGTCGCTTGTGAAAACAATTTGCTTGCCTTTTGAAAGAAGTAAAACAGACGAGCACATGCGAGAAATCTGCGGCATGGCATGCGAAACAAATATCATTGCTGTCTTCTGCTTTAACACGTCCATTCGGTTTATACACTTCAAAACGAAGCCCATATCACCAACCGCCAGCACTTCGTCAATCAATAAAATATCTGGCTCCATATGCGCAGCAATTGCAAAGCCCAATCGCACCTTCATGCCAGAGCTGTAATTCTGCACTGGCGTATCAATGAATTCCTTCAACTCGGCAAACTCTACGATCTCATCAAACTTTCGATCTATTTCAGCTTTGGAAAATCCAAGCACCGCTCCGTTGTTGTAAACGTTTTCCCGACCTGTGAGAAAAGGGCTAAATCCGGCTCCCAATTCAATGAGCGCACCCACTTTCCCATTCATCTCAATACGACCCGTATCAGGTCGAATCAATCCGTTGAGCATTTTCAACAACGTGCTTTTGCCAGCGCCGTTGTGCCCGATAAGGCCCAGACATTCACCCCTGCGCAATTCAAAGTTCACGTTATCGATTGCCCAAAACTCTTCATTGCGTAAGTCAGAAGATCTCTCCATACCCAAAAAACCCTTCATGATGTCTGATCCGCCATAGATTAGGCTACGCTTGAGGTTTCTGCAAAACTTCTTCGACAGTCCTTCTGCTCTAACCAATACTTCGCCTTCGGGTTGTTTCATATTCTTTAACTTCCTGAACGTTCAACAATTATAGGCAATGCAATTCGAAGCATTATCAATCCAAGCAACAACATCAGCGTTGCGAGCAAGGTCCATACAATAAGCATCGAATGCACGGGATGAGCCAATCCGCCTATCAACCAGCGACCATGATCGATCCAACTCGCCATCGGATTAAACACCTGAATTCGACCAAGAAATGAATCCGAACTCACGGCGTATACAACAGGTGATAGGTACATTAAAAAAGGCAAAGCCATGTTCAGGGCTCGTGAAATATCATTGAACAGAATACCAAAAGGCGCTATAAATATTCCTATGGATATCCCGATAAAAACTACGCCTGCAAGCAAGGGTATTAGGCCAACCGCTGACAACGAGGGAGAAACACCCAAAGCAAACAACAGAATATAGAGCACCAGAAGCTTTAAGGTCATGCTGAAAAGGAGATCATAAACAGAAGCGATGGCAAGCGCCTCCCGCGGGAAATTCAGTTTAACCATCATTGCCATAGCGCTCTTGTATCGTTGAATAGGCTTATTAACCGACTCGGAAAAAACAGCCCAAAACGTTGTACCGATAAGCACAAATGCCGAATATGACATGCCGGTATCGGTTACCTTAATAACACGTTGATTATTCAAAAAAACCCACAACGCAGCTGAAGCCAATGGAGGGAGAATTGTCCACGCGTACCCAAGAATTGACGCTTCAAAGCCAGCCTTCAAGTCTCTGCGAAACAACCGCAAGCCCAGGGTATGACCATCAACCAGCCCCCTGCAAATACCGGTGAAGAGCTTGATAAGCGATTCGTTATTAGAAGGTGTATATATCTTCCTATTCATTCCGTTTTTCGAAAACGTCTTCGTTATTTCTTCCACAATAACAGAGGGTGCATGTCGGGCTCCTGAATTTTCGCTAAGTAAAACTCGTTCCTTTCAAAATGCACATACCGAATTTTCTTTCCAATTTTCTTCTCTGCCTTCTCTATCTGTTCAATCAGAAATGTCTTGTTTATGTCATCACCCACCAACACAATATCAATGATACCTGTATCCTGCCCTTGAGCCAGCTTTCCGACCAGATACACCTCATCCAGATCACCAATGCGGGCAAGCATGTAATCAACTACATGGTTCAACCCTGTCATCTTCATGAGAATCGAGTTCAGGTCATTAAAAAGTGGGTGAGCCACATTCACCTTAAATATCTTTTTGTTTCCTTCCACGCTCGACTCCAGAAAGCCGGCTTTTTCAAATCGGTTCAACTCGATGCGGATGCCATTGGTGGATTCGCCAAACTCTTCCTCCAGGTTGCGCAAATAAGAACTATTGTTGCTATTGAGGAAAAACTTCATCAGCAACTTCATGCGCGTTTTAGAGGAAAGAAGGGTTTCAATCATAATTGAGTAACAAAATTACTCAAATTCCATTACCTTCCTAATTTTCAAGGAACAAGGTGACGCCTTCGCTCCAGACCGCTACCCAACGCGCTGTGTTGACAACTCGGCCGGGGATCGACATTCTCGAGTTGTCTTCCAATTATATTCGTAACTATGGTGAGTTACCTTGACCTCATTCTGCTCATCCCCATCGGACTCGCCATTTGGCGGGGCTGGCGCAATGGTTTTGTGATGGAGGTTTTCTCCATGCTGGCCTTGTTTGTTGGTCTCTATGCCGGAGTGCATCTCAGCGATTGGATGTCGAGTGTTTTACGCGAAAAATTCGATATGGGTGGTGAAAACCTGCCCATCGTGGCGTTCGTCGTTGTGCTGGTTCTGGTATTTGTAGGTCTGTTTTTCCTGGGTAAACTCATCACGCAAACCGTGAGTGCCGGCGGAGCTGAACGTTGGAACCAAATTGGCGGCGCATTCTTTTCGTTAACGAAAACACTCCTTTTCTTGAGTATCCTGTTCGTGCTGTTCAACGCCCTGGACCGCAAATACGGCTGGTTGCCCCATCAGCAAAAGCAGCACTCCTATTTCTACGAGCCTATTTACAACTTCTCCCTGTTCCTGCTTCCATCGATGGAATCGAGTGACTTTTACAAAAAACTCGAGGAAAAGCAGCTCGCCCCGCTCATCATCAGCGAGGATACAACCGCCAAGGAGCCAACTCCAAAAACAACGAACTGACATTCGTCGCACCGCAATCGAGCGATTCGCAGCAACCTTTACCACACTGAGTTGTTGTTGAGTCATGATTGGTGTTGAGTTTCACCCGTATATCCCGGAAGAGGACAAACGCACGCCGTTTGACCGCTTGCTGCCGTTGTTTATCGAGTTGCTCAATTACACCAATGGAGACCCGAAAGAAGCTTTGGATTTCATGGAGGAAATCGACCGTCAGCGGCCGTTGTTCAGCGATACATACTCCCGCGATGACTTCGAGCAGGAGTTAAAGCGCAAGGGTTATCTGAAAGAAGAATACCGTCAAGGAAAAGGCGCGGGGAAAGGCCAGGGCAACGGTCTCACCGCCAAAACCGAGCAGGCGTTGCGTCAACGCAACCTGGATCAACTCTTTGGGAAAATGAAAAAAGCCCAGGGTGGAAAACATCAAACGAAAAAATCCGGGGTAGGTGACGAGGCCACCGAGTTACGCCGTCCGTTTTCCTTTGGTGACAAGCCTGATCAGATTCTCATGAGTGAATCACTGCGAAATGCGCAGATTAATCACGGCGTGAGTGATTTTCTATTACTCGAGAGTGATCTGGAAGTAGTGGAAATGGAACACTTGAGCCAAGCGTCAACGGTGCTGATGATTGACATTTCACACAGCATGATTCTCTACGGTGAAGACCGCATTACACCCGCCAAGAAAGTGGCCATGGCGTTGGCAGAGCTCATCATGACGCGCTATCCGAAAGACTCACTGGACATCGTGGTTTTCGGCGATGATGCCTGGCCGGTCAGTGTGCGCGATTTACCCTATCTGCAAGTGGGACCGTATCACACCAATACGGTGGCCGGACTTGAACTGGCAATGGAAATTCTCCGACGCCGTCGTGCCGGTAACAAACAAATCTTCATGATTACCGACGGTAAACCTTCTTGCCTGAAAGAAGGTGGCCAGTATTATAAAAACTCTTTCGGGCTTGATCCCTATATCACCGGCAAGTGCTTCAACCTGGCGCGAGCCTGTCGCAAGAAGAAAATTCCAATTACCACCTTCATGATTGCTGATGATCCGTACCTGCGGCAATTCATTGAAGATTTTACCGAAGCTAACGGCGGTAAAGCATTATACACGGGCTTGAATGCGCTTGGCGACAGCATTCTGAGCGACTACGAACGCAACCGAAAAAAACGCCTCTAAACCCTTTCCATGAAAAAACAACCCACGCCAAAAACACTCGGTGAATTGCGTCAGAGCAATTACACAGCGCAACCTCTCAAAGAAGAGATGCGCAACAACCTTATCCGTTTCATGGAACGCGGCGTCAATCCATTTGACGGTATCATCGGTTATGATGAAACCGTACTGCCCGATATCCAGCGCGCCGTATTGAGCGGTCATAGCGTGAATTTACTGGGGCTTCGCGGACAAGCTAAAACCCGCATCGCACGAACGCTCACCAACTTGCTGGATGAATGGGTGCCTTGTATTGAAGGCGCTGAATTAAACGATGATCCACTGCTCCCTTTAAGCAAACACGCACACGATTTGATTGCGGCACATGGAGATCTCACTCCCATTCGCTGGATGCATCGCTCAGAGCGCTACGTGGAAAAATTGGCCACGCCGGATGTTAGTGTGGCTGATCTCATCGGTGATGTTGATCCCATCAAGGCCGCCAATCTTAAACTGCCTTATAGTGATGAGCGGGTGATTCACTTCGGCTTGATTCCGAGAAGCCATCGCTGCATTTTCGTTATCAACGAACTACCCGATTTGCAGGCGCGCATCCAGGTGTCACTCTTCAATATTCTCCAAGAAGGCGACATTCAAATCAGAGGCTTCCAACTGCGACTGCCTCTCGATATTCAGTTTGTCTTCACCGCAAACCCTGAGGATTATACCAATCGCGGCAGTATCATCACGCCGTTGAAAGACCGCATTCAAAGCCAGATTCTGACGCATTACCCGAAGAGCATTGAACTCGGAATGCAAATCACCGAGCAAGAGGCCAAACTCACGAAAGATCAACTCAAGCGCGTCACGGTCTCACCGTTCATTCGCGAACTCATTGAGATGTTTGCGTTTGAAGCCCGCGAAAATGAATACGTCGATCACAAGAGTGGCGTGTCCGCGCGTTTGACCATCACAGCACTTGAAAATGTCGTCAGCTCAGCAGAACGTCGCTGCCTCATCAACAAAGAGAAAAAAACCTACGCACGCATCAGCGATTTGATGGCTATTGTTCCTGCTGTTACAGGAAAAATTGAACTCGTTTATGAGGGAGAACAGGAAGGACCGCAATTCGTTGCCATGCGTTTGCTCGGGCTTGCTATTCGCAAAAAATTCCCACAAATCTTTCCCGGTCCTGAAACCATCAAGCGTAAAAAAATTCAAAGTCCGTACGCTCCGATTGTTGAACACATGGCGCGCACCAACGTGCAGCTGCTCAACGATTGGTCGCGCGATGAATACGCTAATGCGCTTTACAGCATTCCTACGCTGGATGAGCTCGTTAATAAATATTGTCCGGGTGTTGGTGATGAAGATCGCTTAATGATGATGGAATTCATGCTTCATGGCCTGGCGGAATTCTCTGTGATTGGCAAAACAGTTCTCGATAGTAGCATCGAGTTCAGCGACATCATGAACGACATCTTCCGTCCTGATAATGATGCGGAAGTTTAACGCTTGATAAAGCGCACACCCTCCAACTTCGCTCCGGCAGAAGCATAGCTGAGCACATAGGCACCCGCAGGCAGGGAGCGAACATCCCATTGAAACTGATAGTTGCCAGTTGACATGCTGCGCGTTAGTTCGAGCATCACTCTTCCTTGCGCGTCGACAATCTGCCAGGCACCATGGAGATTGTTCGTTGCATGAACGTTAACCTTGAGCGCATCCTCAACAGGGTTTGATACAATTTCAAAAAGCGATGACTCACGCTGAATGGAAGCGATACCACTGGGTGCTCCTTGTTCGCTGTAAAGATCATTTTCCCAAATACCACGGCCGAATGTTCCGATACGCAGCTTGCGAGTTTCGTATTGAATTTCCAGATCACTAACCATGGTATTGGGTAAACCTGTTCCGTAGTAAATCCAATTTTGCGCAACAGCATCCAATACAAATACACCTACATCTGTGCCCACGTAAAGATCATAGTTCGCTGATTCACGATCGAGCACTGACGCGTTGCACGGAACATTGGGCAAGTTGTACGATACATTAGTAAACGACACACCGCCATTCACTGAGTAGAAAATTTTGCGCGTATTGGAGTAGCCCGACATGGTGACCCACAATTTCATTGGGTCTGTTGGATGTACGGTAATGCTGCTCACCTCTGCAGCACTTCCGGCGCCTAGCACCACAATTTCGGTGTCCCAATTTTCACCGGCATCATGCGTGATGTAAAGCACCGAACCTCTGCCCGCATAGATGGTGTACTGGTCTGAAGGAGCAACAGCAATTGCTTTGATTTTTTTGGAAACATCTCCGGTCAAATCGCTGCTGATCTGCTGCCATGTTTCCCCATGATCATCCGAACGAAACACATCCGAATAACCGGCTACAACTACGGCAGGATCTTGTGGATCAAGCACGTATGGCGCAACCCAGTCGCCATCGCCCGCCCCGGGCGGAGTTATCTCCGTATAGACATCCTCATTCCACTGATCATAGGAACGATAGAGCTGCCCGTAGATATACGTTGTGTAAATAATTTGATCGTCTTCAAAATTGATGGCTACCTCCATTCCATCGCCGCCATTCGTTGCAGCCCATTCATCAAAGCCAATGCGCTTACGGCCACCATTATCTTGCGTTCCGCCAATCATGAACGTGTCATCGGTTTGCGAAACAGCAATGCGATAGAACTGCGTTATGATTAGTCCTGCAGTAAGCTCCGTCCATTGCATACTCAATTCATTGAACCGATAAATACCGCCGTCATTGCAGAAATAAATTTCATTCGTCAACGGATGATAGGCAACGAAGCGATTATCCGCATGCACTTCCGTATACATACCCGAGTTGTACCAATCGGTAAGCTGCTCCCAATCGAGGCCACCGTTCACGGAACGATGCGTAACCATGAATCCGCAATACACCCGATTTGAATTAATCGGAGAAGTAAAGAGAATGCCGTCGTCGGGCATCATATCGATGAGATTGACATTCAAACCACCATCATAGGTGGCATAGAAGTCTGTTATTCCATCCGCGCTAGATTTAATACCCAGGTATCCTTGCTCAGCGGGAGTTACCGAAATCTGGAGATAATTCGCTTGTGTATTAAAGTCGGTAATCTGCGTCCACGTCTCACCGTGGTCAGCAGAAGCATACACTTCGCTGCTTCCCCAATAGTCGTCCGTTGCGCAGTAGAGCGAACCATCAACACCGGGCATAAGCGCAACATCGAGGTGCGATCCACTATGAACCACGTCCCAAGAAAGTCCGCCGTCTTGCGTGCGAAACAACCCGTTGGTTTGAGCCACATACAGTTCATCCGGATTAGCCGGATTCATGACCATGCGCAGATAGGCTACGCTCTGCGTAAAGAGTGAAGTATTCGCTGTCGGTTGCCAGGTTTGTCCGCCATCTGTGGATTTATAAATGCCCAGGCCATAATTCCACCAGCCGTTATGGTCACCCACTGAGATGTAAATAATGTTTGGATCTGTTGGATGCGTGCAGATGTTTCCAACGCTTACGTAAGGAAGTGAATCCCCGAGCGCACTGTAAGTTTGACCACCGTCTGTTGTTTTCCAGATACCGCCTATGGGTGCTCCAACGTAAAATATTTGGGGGTCTGTGGGATGGAAAGCAATCGCTGTTGCTCGACCCATGCCGTTGTAACCACCATCACCATAGGTTTGATTAATATTGACCCAGGGAGAGGTTTCATCACGAGAAGAAGATTGCTGAAGTTCCTTATACAATCGGTGCTGCGCAATGAGGTCCGGAAAACTTCCATCATCCTTCACGCGTGACTGCCAGTACCACTGCCAGCGTTTGAATCGAATGTATTCATTGTCCTGAAAACGCTGCTCGCGATTGGGAATATTCCCCTCGAAGAAAGCTTCTGCTGCTTCTACGATCTCATAGAAGTTTGCCGATTCGTCATCTGCAATGAAATGACGAAACGACTGTGATGAGGCGTGGTAGCTTGCTACCATCGCAAGACAAAACAACACGATGGAAGTCAAATTACGCAGCATAGTCAAGAGTATTAATTCTCAGGCTTAATGTTCGCTGCCAGATACTCGCGGTTCATGCGCGCAATGACCTCCAGCGAAATATTCTTTGGGCATTGCACTTCACATGCGCCAATGTTCGAGCAATTTCCGAAGCCTTCTTCGTCCATTTGCTTCACCATGTTCAACACGCGTTCCTTGCGTTCAACCTGACCTTGCGGCAACAGAGCAAACTGAGAAACTTTTGCGCCCACAAACAACATGGCGCTTCCATTTGGGCAGGTGGCCACACAAGCACCACAACCAATACAGGTAGCGGCATCAAAGGCCTTATCCGCATCTTCCTTCGGAATCGGAATCGCGTTGGCGTCCATTGTTCGGCCACTGGTATTGACAGACACAAAACCACCCGCTTGTTGAATGCGATCAAATGCACCGCGATTAACCATAAGGTCCTTGATTACCGGAAACGCTTCACTGCGCCATGGCTCCACATAGATCGTATCACCATCTTTAAAGGAACGCATATGTAACTGACAAGTGGTTACGCCACGATTTGGACCGTGCGCTTCGCCGTTGATGAACATGCTGCACATACCGCAAATACCTTCGCGGCAATCGTGATCAAATGCAATAGGGTCTTCTCCCTTCTTCACGAGGTCATCGTTGAGTACATCGATCATTTCCAGAAACGACATATCGGGGGATACGTTGTTGACGTTGTAAGGGACAATGCCGCCTTTGTCGGAGGAGGACTTCTGCCTCCATATTTTTAAGTTGAGATTCATCTTATTCGCTTTTTAAAGGTGAAATGGTGAATAGTAAATAGTGAATAGTGCGCCGTTGTTATTTGTTTGTCTTGACTGTTTTATCTCGACTCTCTACTTTTTTAGTAAGAGCGAAGAGCATTCTCGAAATTTCATCTCCCTTTGATTCTAGCTCGTTCATTTTATCTCCACTGATATAATTAATCCTGTATGCTATTTCCACTTGTGTCATAAGTTCCGACATCGAGCCAGAAGCAATTCGAAGGAAATAAGAAAATCCTGCAGCGCTGTTTCGGCTCCAACCCTCTGCAATATTTGATGGGACGGAAACCGCAGAACGGCGCATCTGAGAGGTCAAAGCCATTTGTTCAGTCCTTGGAAATCGTGTAGTAATTCTATAAACGTCCTGAACAAAATCCATCGACGCTTTCCAAACCCTTAGATCTCTATGAGATTTGAGTGCTTGCTGATTATTTAGGTTAGATTCCATGGTACAATGCTAGTAAGACCAACACTACTACCCTATTCCTATTTCAAATAACTTAGTGGAATATTATTTCCCGTTAACTATTCACCATTCACCATTCACTACTTATAACTCCTCTGCTGCACCTTAATATTCTCATACACCAGCTCTTCCTTATTCAACTTGGGTGCTGACGGATCTCCCGACCATTCCCATGCTGCCACGTATTTATAGTTCACGTCATCACGCAATGCCTCGCCGTCTTCGGTCTGGTATTCTTCGCGGAAGTGACCGCCACAGCTTTCATTGCGATTGAGTGCATCGAAGCACATCAATTCGCCGAGGTCGATGAAATCAGCCACACGCAAGGCTTTCGCAAGCTCGGTGTTCATGTATTCCGACTCACCAGGGATACGTGCATTCGCATAAAACTCTTTACGGATTTGCTGTATTTCCGCGATAGCTTCCTTCAGTCCCTTTTCATTGCGCGCCATTCCACACTTATCCCACATCACCTTGCCCAAGCGGCGGTGATAGTGGTCAACAGGCATAGTTCCATTGTTATTCAACAACGAGTCAATTTGCTTGCGCACTGATTTCTCCGCTTCATCAAACTCTGGCGATTGCGTAGAAATCTTTCCTGTGCGGATTTCGTCTGCCAGGTAATTACCGATGGTGTAAGGCAACACGAAGTATCCATCCGCCAATCCCTGCATGAGTGCCGAAGCACCCAAACGGTTCGCGCCGTGATCGCTGAAGTTGGCTTCGCCACAAGCGTACAACCCTTGCACGCTCGTCATCAATTCATAGTCAACCCACAATCCACCCATTGTATAGTGCACAGCGGGATAAATCATCATCGGTGTTTTGTATGGATTTTCAGCAACGATTTGCTCGTACATCTGAAAGAGGTTTCCGTACTTCTGTTCCACGACTTTAGTTCCAAGCTCAATGATTTGAGCATCGGTAGCATTGTGCATCCCTTTTACGTTGGCTTGCGCCTTTCCGTAACGCACGATAGCCGAGGAGAAATCAAGGAAAACTGCCTCACCGGTTGCATTCACGCCAAAGCCTTCATCACAACGCTCCTTCGCAGCACGTGATGCAATGTCGCGTGGCACCAGGTTTCCGAATGCAGGATATCTTCTTTCCAGATAATAATCGCGACGATCTTCAGGAATGTCCTGTGGCTTGAGTTTTCTGGCGCGAACAGCCTCTGCGTCTTCTTTGAATTTCGGAACCCAGATGCGGCCATCGTTACGCAGCGACTCCGACATCAACGTGAGTTTCGATTGATGATCACCGCTTACCGGAATGCAGGTTGGGTGGATTTGCGTGAAGCAAGGGTTTCCGAAAGCGGCGCCACGCTTGTGAGCGCGCCATGCTGCGGTAACATTACTTCCCATCGCATTTGTCGATAGAAAGAATACATTGCCATATCCGCCTGTGCAAAGCACAACGGCATGCGCTGAATGACGCTCCAGTTCTCCGGTAACCAGATTGCGCGCAATGATACCGCGTGCTTTTCCATTCACCACGACAACGTCGAGCATCTCGTGACGGTTCAACATCTCTACCGTTCCCTTTCCGATTTGACGTGAAAGAGCAGAGTACGCCCCGAGCAACAACTGTTGACCGGTTTGTCCTTTTGCATAAAATGTTCGAGACACTTGTGTGCCCCCGAAAGAACGATTGTCGAGTAGTCCGCCGTAGTCACGCGCGAATGGCACACCTTGCGCAACGCACTGGTCAATGATGTTGGCGCTCACTTCGGCCAAACGGTGAACGTTGGCTTCACGAGCGCGGTAATCACCACCTTTGATCGTATCGTAAAACAGTCGATAGGTAGAATCCCCATCGTTCATGTAATTCTTTGCCGCGTTGATACCGCCCTGAGCAGCGATACTGTGCGCGCGACGCGGAGAATCCTGAAAACACAACGCCTTCACACTGTATCCCATCTCCGCTAGTGATGCCGCCGCAGAAGCTCCGGCCAAACCGGTACCGACTACAATCACATCTATACTGCGTTTGTTCGCCGGGTTTACCAGGCGAACATTTCCCTTGTATTTGGTCCACTTCTGATCGATTGAACCGTCGGGTATTTTCGAATTGAGCTCCATAATTGATTAAGGTGCTTGTTTACTTCCGTGAATAATTACTGAATCCAACCCATGTACATGCTCACGGGCATCGCCGCGAAAACAGTTGGAATAACCACACTGAACATATCGCCGACAAAAGCAATACCGCCCTTGTACTTCGTGTAATTCAAGCCTAGTGATTGAAATGCGCTGCGGAATCCGTGCAGCAAGTGCCAAAACAGAGAGATACAGCCCAGCACATAAATGATAACCACCCACAAGTGACTGAACACAAACTTCATTTCACCGTAGAGATCTTCATACTTATGACCCTGGAAATACACATGTGTAGGTTCGATAGACAAACCTGTAATGCGTGTTCTCAACCAAAAATGATACAGGTGTAAAATGAGGAAAAGCAGAATCAATGTTCCAAGAATGGCCATGCTGCGCGAATACCATTTACTGCTGGCGCCTGCGTTTTCATAAGCATACTTTACCGGGCGGGCGCTTCGGTTTTGAAAGTATAACAACAACCCATCCACTACGTGCATGAGTAAACCCGCAAACAACACGATTTCCATTGTGCGGATAATAACGTTAGTGCCCATAAAATGTGCACCTTGATTGAATAGCATTCCGCCGTCGTTGGCGAAAATCAAGGCATTCAATGCACAGTGAACAACGAGAAAAGAAATCAGGAAAAGACCGGTGAGTGACATCCAGAACTTTTTCATCAGCGAACTTCCAAAAAGACCTTTGGCCATAGAGGGGAGTATTGGTTTGAAAATGTTGCGCGAATTTACGCTCGACAAAGTAAACTAGAAACCACGTTCCACAATTTAGGTTCATTCGAGATAAGCGCGTTTACAGAGGGTAAATATCACCGCTCAGGACTTTCCGGTGCTACCAAAACCACCGGTTCCGCGGGCGGTTTCATCCAGTGTATCTACCTCTGTCCAGGTCACCTGTTCATAGCGGGCGATGACTAGCTGTGCAACGCGATCGCCATCGTGAACATGCACGGTATCGTTCGAAAGATTGACAAGAATAACCTTGATTTCACCTCTATAATCAGCGTCGATTGTGCCGGGTGAATTGAGCACAGTAACCCCTTGTTTGGCCGCCAATCCGCTGCGTGGACGCACCTGTGCTTCGAAGCCTGCCGGCAGCGCGATATACAATCCCGTTGGAATCAAGGCTCGTTGCAGGGGCGTAAGTGTAATCGACTCCTCGAGGTTTGCTCGCAAGTCCATGCCGGCCGCTTGCGCCGTTTCATAGGCGGGCAACGCATGCTTTGAGCGATTAATGATAGAGATCTCGGGCATAACCTATTTACCGGTAAATGCAGGTTTGCGTTTTTCGAGGAATGCCGTTGTGCCTTCACGGAAATCCTGTGTGCCGAAACAACGGCCAAACTCGCTGATCTCGCGGTTGTAACCATTGACGCCATCTCTAAAGCCCGCATTCACTGAGCGAATGGCAGCACCAATAGCACTGGGAGAGTTCTTGCAAATCTTCGCAGCGAGCTCACCGGCTTTTGTCATCAAGTCCGCTTGCGGCACCACTTCGTTCACCAAGCCCCATTGCAGCGCCTGATCTGCTGTAAGCATGGACGCTGACGTAATCATCTCCATGGCCTTTCCCTTTCCGACCAGCTGCGCCAGGCGCTGTGTTCCGCCGTAACCGGGAATGACACCCAAGGTGACTTCCGGCAAGCCCATCTTCGCGTTGTCTGAAGCGATGCGCATATGGCAAGACATAGCCAGCTCAAGTCCACCGCCCAATGCAAAGCCGTTCACGGCTGCAATAACAGGCTTACTCATATTCTCCACAAAATCAAACAAGAGCTTATGACCGAGCGCACTCAACAATCGTCCTTGCTCTACACTGAATTCCGCAAATTCTTTGATATCAGCACCCGCGACAAACGCCTTTTCTCCACTACCGGTGATGATGATGACGCGAACGTCATCATTGACATCCGCCAAAGAGAGTGCTTTATTCAACTCTTGAATGGTAGCACTGTTCAGTGCGTTCAATTGCGACGGGCGATTGATGGTGATGGTCATCACGGCATCCTGAACGGTAATGATTAAATTTTCGTAAGCCATAGTAGAAATGAATGGGGTGCTAAGATATTCAGCAGAACTCGAAATAAACCTACGGTGAAAGAATCATCGCACAACTGTAACGTGTCCAATCAATCGGCTTCTGCGCTCACGCGAATCAAATTCCACAACCCAATTATAAACATCTGTAGTCACGTAATAATCACTCGGGCCTTGCCCTATCCAGGGATCCTCCATATCGAAGGTCTCAAAAACGAGATTGCCCCAACGGTCAAAAATTTGCAAGTGAAAGCCTTCTTGAGGTAAGCCCCTCACCAAAAAAATATCATTCAACCCGTCGCCATTTGGAGTGAACGAATTGGGAACATAAACAGGGAAATAGGGTCTTACGGTTACAGAATCTTCGTTCACACATCCATACTCATCGATAATGGCCAAATGATACACCGTGGTGACCAGCGGTGAAGCCAGGGGTTGCTCACACGTATCGCAGCTGAGCCCTTCGCTTGGCCACCAGTAACACGGAAACCCTAGCGCATTGCCATAAAGCATCACGCTATCGGGAGCATCGAAATAGGCATCCGGACCGGCTTCGATATTGGCGACAGGGTAAACAAAAACCTCAACCGTCGCTGTTGCCGCACAATTGAATTGGTCATAACCTGTTACTTCAAACGTGGTGGTGTTTTGCGGAAAAAGCATCACACTCTGACCTTCCGCGGGTGAAGCATATGCCCCCGGGCGCCAGTAATATTCCTGCGCCCCGGAAACAAAAGCGGCAATCGAATCGCCTATGCAAATGCTACCACCTCCCCATGCGGTGATTTCGGGATGAATAACATTGATCTGAACTTCATCAATTCCGGAGCCGCATGGATTCGTAATAGTCACTTGATAAAGCGTAGTATCGGCAGGAGAAGCCACGGGGTCTTGCAATAATTCGTTATTCAATCCCTGAGGTGGATACCAGGTCCAACTGTTTCCCGCAGCCGCTTGCAACTGCACGTTTTCGCCTTCACAAAGAGCTATAGCAGGATAAGTTTGACCTCCGGGAAGGGTGCTGAAAACATCGACAACCACTTGTGCGTCATCTTCGCAACCGTCAGCATTTGCCGCAGTGACAATGTACGTCGTTGATGCCGTTGGTGTGCAAACAGGGCCGGCGGCTGTTGGGTCATCCAAAAAAGTAGCAGGCGACCACGTGTAGGTCAATCCTCCCGTTGCCGCCAATTGTGCTTGCTGGCCAACACATAGACTAAAGTTGTTTTGCACTTGCACTTCAACTGAGCTCACCGTGATTTCTACACTTAGTGTTTCTGCGTCACACACGTTTTCATCCACCACATAATAAGTGGTTGTGGTTATCGGAGTAGCTGTTGGATTGGGAACATTCAAAGCAGAAAGTGTTGCGCTTGGAAGCCAATGCAGATTGGTGCTTCCTGTAGCTTGAAGCTGTATGTTCTGTCCAAGACAGATAACATCATCCGCCTGTATCGTGGGTGTTACATCGGGTACAACTTCCAGCTCGATGGTGGTGGTGTCAGAAGTGACGCAAAGCGCGTTATCCGAACCAATCAACTGTACGGTGAAATTCCCACCTGAAGTGAATTGATGCACGGGCTCAATGGCTGTGCTGGTTTGTCCATCGCCAAAATCCCATTCAAAGGTTGACGCGCCGGTGGAGTTATTTTCAAACGCGACATTATCCCCCATGCAGACTTGCGTTGGTCCATTGACCGCTGCTTCTGCCTGCACCGCACTCAAGTCGAAACGGAAAACGGCAAGATTGCATTGAGGGCTATCGTTTGTATTGCTCCATGCTGTTGGTGTGGTTGGAAAATCACTATTCCCTCCGCAACCTGCGCAAACCGCGTGATACACCGACCCCTGTTTATCGAAGCGCGAGGTGCCGCCGTCAACGTGTTCATTCGAAATAGTACCACCCAAAAAAGACCCGTATATCAATCCCGTTGCGTCGGGATTGAGCACTCCGAGGTAAAAGTCGCTGCCATCCGTTGTTGTTTGAAATGCATCCGATGTTGTCGGAAAACCGGTTGTCGTGCTTTGCGTTGCGTAGCAGTCATTGGTTTGTCCTGAACACCAGTTTGTGTTGATCTCACCGCCCCAACCGCTGAAATAAATCTGCTCGCAGTTGCTGACCAAAAAGGCCGTTGGTGAAATATCGATGGCGCCACTGCCTGTGCCAACGGTCGTGGTCCAGATAACTTGATCAAGTGATGGAGAATATTTTGAAATGAATTGACCGCTATTGGGCTGACCGTAACAACCGGGTGTGATGGACATGGTGCCGGTAGTTTGACCGTAGGCATAAATGTTACCGCTATTGTCGGACTGCGCAAAATAGACCTGATCATATTCGATGGTTCCGACCAACGTACCATTCAACAGCGAAAGAGTCAAGGGATCGAGAATCGTAATGAATCCGTCAGTTTCGCCGCTGAAAACACCATCAACAGCATTCGATGATACAAGCGGAAAATTGACGCTTTGTGTTCCACCGGACACAATGAGCTGACCCGCCGGATTGAACTCAACGCCATAACAAGCATCGGCTCCACTACCTCCCACATAGCGACCGGCAATCAAGGTGTTCAAACCGGGTGTCAGCATGAACAGCACACCATCGCCATTGCCCCCGCCATAACTGCCACTCGTCACCGGGAAATCCTGACTACGTGTAACTGAAGCAACGATGACATTATCGTTTGCATCCACATTCACTTCTCCGCGAAAGGCATCGCCGTAGTTGTAAAACAGTTGGTCGGCATAATTCAATCCATCGGTACCATAGCCTCCAACGAATGTTGAGGCCACGAGCGAGCCATCGGTTCCAAACTTCGCCAGAAACATATCGCACCCATTCGGATGACTGCTGACAAAGAAATCTTGCATCGATAAACTCGGACCGCCGACAAAAGTTTGCTGCATCGTACCCGGAGTAGTTGGGTAATCACTGCTTCCGGTTACTCCAAAAAGAATGATGTTATCTTGACCATCCACCACTACACTTTGCGGCGTTTCCTGCAGACTTCCTCCAATATAGGTGCTATACAACAGCGTAGTACCGTCAGAAGAAAATTTCGAAACAGCCATGTCCATGTAATTACCGGAAGCGCCATTGAATGACGAAGAGAAAGCGCCAACGGTAGTAGGATAATTCTCTGCGAAGACCGCAGCGCCCGCAATTAAATTTCCTTCAGAATCATCACACGCCGTGAATCCCCAACTGCTTGCGGGAGAACCGATATAGGTTGAAAAAGCCACTTCCGGATCAATCACCAAGGGTTTGCCGGTATCGTAAGAACCTAGCTCGTATGAAAGGACTTGGCCGCGCATACGGTATTCACAAGGAACTTCAACCAAGCGGCCGTCGATCAATTGATAGGCATAGGGTGCCTTTTCAATAATGGTTTGAACGGAAGTTTCAATCACGACTTCGCTGCCTTCTTCGGCTTTTCGTAAACTCCAAGTTGCGCCTTCCAACACCACTTGTATTTGCTCGGGATTTCCTCCGGGCTTCACGATCCAATCGTATTTCAAGTTGCTGCCGGAGCTATAAACCACCATATCAATTTGCGGATAAACTTGGCGCACACCACCGCGCGCTGAAACCCGACAATCGCGGGTGTGTTGCTGGGGATTACTTCCAAGATAGTAATGATAGCGGTGAGGCAGCAGATGAGAAACTTCGGGAATGCCGTTCTGAGCATTCAGGAAACGCAAACGATAATGATGCCCGTGTAATTCCTGCGTCTGCTCTTGCTTAGAAACGCCATGCATCCTTCGCATTTCCTCGGAATTATAAATGGTATAAGTCAATGCATCCCGCTCGGTCCACAATGTTCCTGCGCCAAGAGAAGTTTTAAAGCACACCTGTTCGGGCCACTGTCCTTTATTTTCTACGAACTCGGGTTGAGCCCACAGCACAGAGCCGGCCATCAGGGCAGTGAAAAAAAACAGCAGGTATAATTTGTTCTGCACGAACCGCATGAACCTTAGCCTGAATGGCCTCTCAAATATCGACACAGCAGGTTAAACAGAAAAACGAAAATTTCGTGAAACTCAGATTAAGCCAAACCCGTGCAACAGACTCAGGGTGGAGCAAATGGCCAAACCATAGAAAAAGAAAGGCGCCACCAGTGAAACACGATAATTAGCGAACCAATAGCCCAATAAAAACGCTACCGGCAAGAGCAATGCGCCGATCAGCCATTTAAACAGCAACGCGTAGGCTACAAAGTAAGCCAGCACCATCATCAGCGCCATGATCATGAAAATAGTGCGAATACCTTTCGATTTGTTGGAAGATCGATCAGACAGAAAGAGGTAACGTGGAAGGGCAAAAATCAGAGAGCCAAGTGCTGTAAACACAAATGCCTTGGTTGTCCAATGCCATTGAGCGAAAAACGCCCGGGCATCAAAACTGAGCACCTTGCGAAAGAGAATGAGCTGGTCAAAATCATCACGAAAGAAGAGCCAGGAAACCCAATAAGCAAAGGGCACAGCGAAGGCCATGATGGGCAGCACATATTCGCGCCATTGAAAGGCTCGCGTGAAGATTGTACAAAGCCAAACACCCAACGCCAAAATCAAAAAAGGAGGGAAAAACACGGCACTCATTCCATACCAGAATCCCGCCTCGAAATACTCTGCAAGTACCCGTGGTTGAAGGAAAATTTTCAAGTGCCTATTGAGTCCAAGTAAGGCAAAAACATTGGCAAACAAAAGGGGAACCGACAGTTGAATCAACGACAGCGTTGTAGCCATCATGGCATACATGAGTGCAGGAATGAAAACGGGGGTGTTGTAGAATTCATGGCGATTAAATACCACATTCGACATGACACTTCCGGCCAAAATGAGAACAGTGACCAGCACCCCGAGCGACCATGGCGAACTGTAGACTGATTTCAACATAAAATCGGCGGGAAAACCAACGTTCAAAGGAATTAAGACACCCTTGAGAACCGCCATACACAACACTGCCACCACCGTTATGGGGATGAAAACCAAAGAGAGCGGCTGATTGGAGGCGTAAGTCCTTAAAATCATATCAACAGGATACGGGCAACAAAAATGCAGGTAAGCGTAGGAGTATTGACTAACCTCGTTTAGATTTGCAACACAATTTTTCAACCATGAACCTGCAAAGTATCCTTCAACCGATAGCCGACGGCTTCCAATGGACTTTCAAAAACATCATTGATCCAATTGGCCCGACTATGAACTGGATTTGTATTGTCTTCGCGTTCGTTGCCATTCTGTATTGGCTGCGCCGTCAAAAGAACTACACGGCAAAAGCCATTAAGGAAGGTACGACTGTATAAGAATTCCCAACTATTTGATACAACCCTGTCGTTTACGATGGGGTTTTTTTATGCGCAAAGGAAAAATGCTCTCACGCAAAGCAACGCAAAGGGAAAATCACGCAAAGAACGCAATGGGGAAACCTCTCTATGGCAAGCGAAACTAAAGTCTACTCTGAGTGTAATTCCTCCGCGGGCTCTGCGAGAAAGAGTTTTTTTCACGCAAAGCAACGCAAAGGAAAAATGCTTTCACGCAAAGAGACGCAAAGGGAAAATCACGCAAAGAACGCAATGGGGAAACCTCTCTATGGCAAGCGAAACTAAAGTCTACTCTGCGTGTAATTCCTCCGCGGGATCTGCGAGAAAGAGTTTTTTTCACGCAAAGCAACGCATAGGGAGAATCACGCAAAGACCGCCATGGGAAACCCCCTCTGTAGCAAGCGAAACTAACGTCCTCTCTGCGTGTAATTCCTCCGCGGGCTCTGCGAGAACAAGAGCTCTCACGCAAAGCCCATCAAATCCCGCCCAAGATCTCTGCGATAATACTTCCCTCGCCAGTCAATTTGAGCGGCATTCTCATACGACGTTCTCAGCGCCTCATGAATATTCTCGCCATAAGATGTGACAGCCATAACACGACCGCCATTGGTGAGTAGGCGCTCTCCTTCAAGCTTAGTTCCCGCATGAAACAAAACACTTCCGGAAACTGATTCACATCCGGAAATCTCATCACCCTTGGCGTATTCTTCCGGATAACCTCCCGACACCATCATTACCGTTGCAGCAGCTCGCGTATCAAATCGGACCGATTTTCCCGCTAATGCTCCAGTCGCCGCAGCCTCCAATAAAGGCAAAATATCGTCAGCAATGCGTGGCATCACCACCTCAGTTTCAGGATCTCCCATGCGACAGTTATACTCAATCACAAACGGATTCCCCTGCACGCTGATGAGTCCAAAAAAGACAAAGCCGGTATAGCGCATTCCCTCTTGCTCAAGGCCGCGAATAGTCGGTTTCACAACTTGCTCCTCAACCTTTCGCATGAACGTCTCATCAGCAAAGGAAACCGGGCTCACCGCGCCCATTCCCCCCGTATTCAATCCTGTATCTCCTTCTCCAATACGCTTATAATCTTTGGCTTCGGGCAACAGGACATAGTTTTTTCCATCGGTCAGTGCAAACACGGAAAGTTCTATTCCCGTCAAAAACTCCTCAATGACTACGCGCGCACTGGCAGCTCCGAACTGTCCATCCAACAACGTCTTCAGCGCATCCTTTGCCTCTTGCAACGACGATAAAATCAACACTCCCTTTCCCGCCGCCAATCCATCGGCCTTCAGGACATAAGGCGCCTCCAGCGTCTCCAGAAAAGCCTTTCCTTCTTCGAGCTGGTGAGCATGAAACGTAGCATAGCGTGCCGTTGGAATACCATGGCGTGCCATAAACTGCTTGGCGAAATCCTTACTGCCTTCGAGCTGCGCAGCGTGTTTATCGGGACCGACAAACTTCACTGCACTAAGCGCTGCGTCCGTGTAAAAGAAATCCGCTAGTCCCTCCACCAACGGCACTTCCGGACCAACAAGTACAAGCTGTATGTGATGTTCGATAACGAGTTGTTTGATCGCCTGAAAATCACTCAGCGAACAGTTCAAGTTTGTGGCAACCTGCGCTGTACCGGGATTTCCGGGTGCAACGAACAACTTGCCCAGCAATGGACTTTGTGCAATCTTCCAAGCCATGGCGTGCTCTCGGCCTCCCGAACCTAAAACCAATACATTCATAACAGAATTTTGCAGCAAATTTCAAGGGTTTAAGAAAACGGCGACGCTTCTTTTTTTAAACATTACACCACGATTGATTACACCAGAAAATCCACGCCGTCGTATTTGGTGACGAGCTGTTCGAGCTTCCGGAAAATCAAATCGGGATCCGCTGTGGTAACCAGTTCCATGCGATCCTCTTTGAAATGAGGAAGACCCTTGAAATAATTGCTGTAATGACGGCGCATTTCGAGAACTCCTAATACCTGCCCCTTCCATTTCATCGAAAACTCGAAGTGCTTGCGACACGCTTCCACACGCATAGCGATGGTGGGTGGAGGAAGCTTAGTTCCCGTTTGCACGTAGTGCTTGATTTCATTAAAAATCCAGGGATAGCCGATACTGGCACGGCCTATCATAATACCATCAACACCATATCTGTTTTTGTACTCAACCGCTTTCTCCGGAGAATCAATATCACCATTACCAAACAACGGAATGCGCATGCGGGGGTTTTCCTTAATCTTAGCGATTAGCGTCCAGTCTGCAGAGCCTTTGTACATCTGCACCCGTGTTCTGCCATGCACCGTCAGCGCCTGTATTCCGATGTCCTGCAAGCGCTCAGCCACTTCTACCACGTTCTTGCTCTCCTCGTCCCAACCCAAACGTGTTTTTACTGTGACAGGAAGTTTTGTAGCCTTGACAATAGCTTCCGTCATCGAAACCATCTTCGGAATATCCTTTAAGATGCCCGCGCCCGCACCCTTACAAGTTACCTTACTCACGGGGCATCCGTAGTTAATGTCGAGCAGATCGGGGTTTGTGGATTCGATAATCCCCGCGCACTTCACCATGGTTTCGGTATCGCTTCCGAAGATCTGCACCCCGATAGGACGCTCATATTCGAAAATATCGAGCTTCATTCTGCTCTTGGCGGCATCGCGAATCAATCCCTCACTGCTGATGAATTCCGTGTACATCATATCCACTCCGTTTTCCTTGCACACCAGGCGAAAGGGCGGATCACTGACATCCTCCATCGGCGCTAAAAGCAATGGAAAGTCAGGGAGTGTTATAGATCCAATCTTAATCATTTCGGCGGCGCAAAGATACTTTGCTTACTTTGTATCATGAACTCACTCATGAAAGGACTTTCTGCCGGACCGCAATTCATCCTCTTTTGCGCACTGACACTCACCTGCGTTGGCTTAGGAACCATCATTGCTATGGGCGTTGGAACAGCGGTGTTTGCAATTCCGCTGGAAGAATTGCCGGGGGTTTTATCCAATCCGGAAACTGATCATGCCGGTGCACTTATCTGGATGAATAACATCACGCAACTCATCGGATTCGGCATGCCGGTGTTGGCTTATCTACTCTTGTTTGGCAATGCCAACGTGCACAATCTCATGCTCAAGAAACCCTCAATGCTCCTGATTATTGCGCCCATCTTGATGCTGTCGGCAACACCATTAATTGACTTGTCTACGATAATCAACAAATGGCTAATCCCTGTTGGATCCTCGCTGGAAGCGGCTTTCAAACCAGCCGAGGAACTCGCCGAACGAATGACGATTATGTTTCTGGACCCACAATCAGGAATTAGCGCGGGTGTCGTATTTCTGAGCATTGCCATCATACCGGCTATCTGCGAAGAGTTGCTTTTCCGTGGCGTGTTGATGCCGCTTTTAGCGAAAATGACACGGAACATTCATGTCGCTATATGGATTACCGCAGCGCTCTTCAGTTTGATTCACATGCAGTTTTACGGTTTCCTGCCCCGCATGCTCATGGGTGCTGTATTGGGGTACCTGGTCATTTGGAGCGGGAGTTTGTGGACGGCTATTTTGGCGCATTTCATCAACAACGCTACTGCTTTCTTACTGTTTCAATGGTACGGCACGCTTGAAACACCGGAAAACAGTGTGATCAGTTCAATCCCTTTTTACCTGATCGCGTCAGCCCTTTTTATAGGACTTATTCTCTGGAACCGCAAACACAGCAAATGGCCCTGGATGAGTTTTGAGTACCTCGGGGTATCAGAAAAACCACTGGGCTAGATTGACTCAGCGGCTAACAGTAGCGAGAGCCATTGCAAATCTTCAGGAGTAGTGATTTTGATGTTCTCGCGATTACCCTGCACCAGCTCGATGCGCTCTCCCATCGCTTCAACCACTGAAGCATCATCGGTAAATCCAACCTGATAATCCTGCAGAAATGCTTTGCGCAATAGTGTTAAGTTAAAACATTGCGGCGTTTGGATAATGCGCAGCGTTGAACGGTCGATGCTGTGATTCCCTGCTGCATCCATCACACGCATGCTATCATTCACAGAAATAGCCGGCACTGCATTTCCCTTTTGAAGCGCTGTTGCATAGCATCGCTCAAGCGTGTCAACACTGACCATAGGGCGCACGGCATCGTGAATACCTATGACGGAGTCGTCATTATCTTTTATAGACTCAACTGCCTTCTGAACAGAAAAAAAACGCTCGCTTCCTCCCAAGACAACCTCATGAGGCGCAGTAAAACCATGCTGCTCGCAAAGTGAACGCCACATCGAAACATAATCAGCATGCAACACCAGGACTATTCGAATAGCAGCATCAAACTCCAGAAAACGATATAACGTATGCATTAGAATCGGCTTGCCTCCGACTTCCAAAAACTGCTTTGGAATCGGCGCCCCCATGCGCATTCCGCTTCCGGCAGCCACTATGATTGCATACCTGCTCATTCGTTGGTAAACATAAAAAACAAACCCCGCAATTGCGGGGTTCGTTTTCGTTAGTGAAAAATCTTATTTTGAGAACGCACGGCTAAACAGAGGTGCGCCTTGATTTTCAATCGAAAGCGTGTATACTCCTTTGCTCCAGGTTGACGTGTCAAAGGTTTCCAAATGTCCGCTGGATGCAACGAACGTCCGTGAATGAATCAATCGACCCTGCGCATCAAAGACACGCGCGTTGACCATAGAGGTCTCAACACCCGAGGCAGTCAACTGAATTTCGTTGGCTGTCTGAGCGAAACCAAACGGAGCGTTATTCTCCATCTCCTGATTGCTTAAGACAAGCGCTGCCACATTCACTACACCTGAGGCTGTAACAGGGCAAACACCATCGCACGTCACCTGATAAACAATAGAAGCATCCGTTGTTGTCTCAAACTGAACGCTATTGCCGGCGACTTGCATTCCATTCGATAACGTCCAATTGATGGAGGCCGGCTGCGCCGTTTCCGCATTCAGTGTGACAAGAGCAGTTTCATCACTCAACATCGAAACCACCGGAATGATAGTCCCGATAGCGTTGGCGTCCTCATCGCGCAAGTCAACATGAAGAACTTCATTGGAGCAGGTAGTGTATACCGAGAGCTCGTATACATCCGCATTCAACCCTTCCACCATGGCTTGAGCGCCCTCTACTTCGCCGCTGCGAACAACTTCACCGGCACTATTGCGCAAATCATAGGTAAACCAGTTGGCGTTTTCGACTTCGAAAGAAATCATACCGTCTGTGCCTTGATTACATTCCACCGCATGTGAGCCTGAGATTAATGTGTTCACTTCCATTGGCTCTTCAACATTCACCAACATTGATGAGGTACCGCAGATGTCATTCGTCACTTGAAGCAAATACTGACCTGCCGTGAGATGGTCAAATGTTGTTGAAGCAGAAGCCAGGTATTCAAATCCTTCGGTAGCGCTCAACGACACCGACCAATTTCCGCTTGGCAGACTCACATCAACAGTACCATCGGTGGCACCGTGACACGTTGCCGGGGTAACTACAGCAGTTACAGCAGGGGTGCTGCGAATAACCAGGCGCTCACCAAAGAAAGGCTCATTGGTGGTAATCGTCATCGTTGCCCCTGTGGTCAGTTGCATAGATTCGCCTGTGATCATATCATAAACCATTAGACATGCACCAAGGGGAAGCTGCTGCGTTTCGATTACAGAGAATGTATAAGTTCCGGCCTCCGGCATTTCCAACATCACCGGAATTTCAATAGCACCATCAAAAGGACGTGCATCCTGAGCCAAAGGCGCTCCTTCAGCCATTAAAGTCATTTCTACCGCTGACTCAACAGGGCTCTGTAAGTCGGCCACATCGAAATCATCATAACCCGCATTGGCTGCACTATCGAAAACGAGCATACTCTCATCGGCGTTCATGCCTTTGGCAAAACGCAGGGCAACAAAGGAATTGTCCGAATCACCGCTGCGCTCGAACGCCGCTCCCGTATTCGTTTTGTGGGTTTCTTGACAAACCAGGTTTTGACCTGTCGCATTCACCTTCACCATGAAACCTTGGCTGTGGGCGATGTAACGCGAAGCCGTTCCGGTGTTTGTTGTTGCATTTCTGAACTTATAGGTATTGCTCTGATAATCGAACACGTAATACACCTTAGGACCGGAAAGCGAGGCAGAACAAAGGTTCCAGTCGATTTCAGACGGATATGGGTTAGCAATAAGGTTCCAGCCATAGTCAAAAATTCCTCCGGGAGATGTCACCGTATAACTCAACGGAATAGAAACCTGGCCCGTTTGAATCGTTCCGGTATTATCAAGGTTTTGCGCCGCGCCGGCCAACCAGACATAATAACCGCGGTTGATCTCGATGCTGTTAGTCACGTTCGTTGCGCCTGTATACCCGGTGTTCATTGTACCGGAAACAGTTTCATTGTAGTACTGAATATTATTGAACCCATAGGAAGGATAATCCGAACCGGGGAATCCGGTAGTCAAGATGTCATCATTCCACATGGCAATAGTTTGGCCCTGAATTGGACAACCCAAGTTGAACCAATAACCTTGATTGCTCGGAATGGAAGGAATGTAGCGTTGTAAAATGACATCTCCGGAAATTGAAGCACCAGCTTTTATTTCACCAATTGAAGCGGAACCTGTAGAAGTTGAAATCAGTGTCAAGCCTCCGGGAGATGTTTGTAACGTTCCCTCTTGCAGCGACACTAAACCGGTCGCCGATACTGCTGACGGACTAAGCGTAACGCTATTACCGTCATTGTCAATCGTTAGGTTATTAAACGTTGTCGGTGATGCTGCGCCGGCAAATCCGATGGTTTGAGCTGCCTGGCCTTTGAATACTACAGTAGATGTTCCCGCAGTGAAAGTGCCTTCGTTAATCCAGTTACCATGAACACGCATTTCGCTTGATCCTCCGAGTAAAGTAGCTCCTGAGCTTATCGTAATATCATTCAACAACCATGTGCCGGTCGCGGTAACCGTATTTCCGGATTGGATGACAAAGCGATCGTAGCGTCCGGCAACTACAGTCTGTGCTGCGCCGGTGGTTGTTGGGGACCAAATAGCGCCATTGGAGTTGCCTGTTGCACGACTATACCACAAGCGCTTACAGCCAGACTGAGCAACCAGCACATCATCAAAACGGAATAAATCAGAAGCTGCGGCCAAATATTTAAACCGCACACCGAAGTATTTCACAATCGGGAACGTAATGGCTCCTCCCGCTACATCTGTCCCGGTGCCAAGTGAAGTCAAATTATTGAACCCACCATTTGCATCCACACTCAAGCTCCAAGTACCGTCTTCATCCAAGATTACTTGAATACCAACGCGCGTTCCGCCATTAACGTTATCTACCCAATCAGTCGTTGAGTTGATGATAGGTGTTGAAGCATATGCACCGTCAGTGACACGATAGAGACGAATGTAGTCCGCGGTTCCGGCAGAAGGCAGCGAGCTCTGGTCAATAACCACGGCATACCCGTCAACAGATGAACTGTAAAGATTCGAATCATTTGCCGCAAGGAAAATCTGGAAATTATTGTTGGCACTGGCATCATTGGCGAAAGCCACTTCAAAACGCCATGCTGTTGTAATACCGGAAAGGTTGGCATCATCAATCGGATAAGCCAACGAAGATTGACCCGAAACAGCCTGTGAACTGTGACGGGCGGAATAAGCGCCCTCAATAGGAGATGTGGCGTTAGCGGTCCATGCCGTACCTGTTGTTTTCCATCCTGAAATTGAACCCGAATTGAAATCTTGATCAACAAGGTTTTCATACCCCGAATCATCATCGATTACGGTCAGTTGGAGTGTGTCAGCAGTTCCTACAAACGCGTTCGTACCGCCACTAGGATTTTCCAAACGGAAAAGTAATTCAGCGATGTCGTCGCACAGGGCATTATTCGCAGGGTCGATGTAGATGTACTTGGTCGCCGTCTGACCTGCCGCCCATGTCAATGTTTGCGTAGTATAGCTAGGAGCATACGCTGTTGTGGGATTTGGACCACCACCGGCACGGGTTGCATCGCCGTAAAGCACAATATCAATCGATGTGGCGCTGGTGCTTGACGGGTTTACAATGTCCACTCCAATGGCGAAATTCGAGGCCAGCGGCGCAGACTCATCCACTTGCCCGGTTGCCGCTCCATTAAACACCAGATAGGTATCCGGCGCCAACGCACGGAATCGGAAGCTATCGAATTCAGCAGCCACACGGCCTTCCGCAGTGTTGTCATGTATGGCCATGAAGCCAAAATAACCGTTCGTTGCCGGTGTATAGGTATTGTCCGTTGTTCCTCCCTGATTCACCGTAGCTAGCGATGCCACGCAGCTGTTTGGCGTTGGAGTTGATTGCGTATTACTTGAATTCGTTGGTAGCGTCGAAGTGTAAATCGTCCAAACACCCAATTGAGTGCGAACCACCTTGAAAGCAATACCGTAATCGGTGAGCGCACTAGGAATGCCGTTGCTGGAAGTGAAAACCGTTGTTGCTGTACCGTTGTCAATACGCTGTAAACGAATGTATGATGTACCGGTCTGGCCAAGTAAAATGCGATAGCCGTCTACAGTGGCAGACTCCAGGTTCGACTCATTGGCGTAAAGGTAAATAGCCTGCTGATTATTCGCATCCAAGTCAGAAGGAGCGCCTCCAACACCATCACGACCAACCCAGAAATACCACTCTTGCTGGGCATCCCATGAAGCTATCTGTGTGCTGATGTACTGTGTTCCCGAACCGGATGCCACGTTGAGCTTAACGGTAGAAGTACGATTAGCCTCGCTGCCGGTTAAACCGGATGTTGTTGAATTATTCGCTACCGTGTAATTCGCTGCATCGCCACTCCAGGTTGGGCTTGTGAAGTTCGCATCACCAAAATGATCGTTAACTTCATATTCAAAATATGCGCGAAAATTAGCTCCGCCGTTGTTAGAATATTTCGTATTAGAACAACCGCCTGCATCATCACCTGTAGCTTCAAAGTATACCTCAATGATATAAGTTCCGGAAGCTGTTAACCCCGAAAGCAAATTCAACGTTGCACCCGGAACACCGCGCCACTTCTGATCTCCGGCATTATTAACGTCCGGACCACATGCCCCGCCATTACAATCGGAAGCACCGAAATTGCAGCAAAAAGGAAGTGACAACGAGCTAAATGAAGGCGCTGTATCGCATGTTCTGTAGACGCGGTAACGCAAAGTCGCGGAGCATACATTTGATGCACCATTCTTGAATGTCAGCACCTCGGCAAAGTTGACCTCAATGGTTCCGCCGCTTGAATAGCGTCCAAAGTAATAGTGCTGAAAGTTTGGAGAAAGTCCGTCAAGCTGACAGTCGTAATAACCACCATTCACACTCAGACCGGATTTGTACAAATCCCACGCGGCGCTTGCTCCAAGTGAAGACAAAGCGAAACAAGCCGCCAACAGCATTTTCAATGTTTTCATACGTACATTCATTTTATTCACGCACAGTTTAGTTCTCGGTTTTTCAGGGGTCGCTAAGGTAAAGCGAAAAGCGCAGTACTACCAACATTTTTACGGTGATGTCCATTAAAAATGCATTTTTACAACTGCGCCTGATAATCAGACGATTAAAAAATGAAAGGTAGCCCGTCAGATTTTAAAATTAACACAGTCAAAATTCTCGGTAAAGTTTCCATAATACACCTTGCCTGTCATTGCATTCTGTCTACTTTTGTCCGCTTGCAAATTTTGCTAACCATGAAAAAACTTCTACTCTTGGCGGCTACCAGTGCAATCAGCGCAGCACTCGTCGCCCAAAACAATTGCGCCGACATTTTCATTTCCGAATATGTTGAAGGAACCTTCAACAACAAGGCAATTGAATTGTACAACCCAACCACACAGCCCATCGTTCTTGACGGAGTTTACTCCATGGGTCGCGACCGCGATGGCGCCGGTGTTCCGATGCTCGTTGGTCTTACAGGAACGATTCAACCTTTCGATGTGCGTGTTTTTGCTCTAGACAAGCGTGATCCAAACGGAACAGGCACTGAAGCGCCAATTTCAACAGAATTGGAAGCGGCTGCAGATACGTTCCTCAATCCCGTTTATGTTCAATCTGATTCGCCGATGTACTTCAATGGTGATGACGCCTTCGTGCTCGTGAAGAATGGCACTCAGATTTTGGATATCATCGGTGAAATCGGTTTTGACCCCGGAAGCGGCTGGTGGCAACCCGGCGACCCAAACACCCGCTGGTGGACAGTCGACAACACACTCATTCGTAAGCAAACCATCTTAGGTGGTGTAACTACTAATCCGGCAGAATTCGATCCATCACTCGAGTGGGATAGTCTTCCTGCAGACACCTACACCGAATTGGGTCAGCACATGTGTGATTGCCAAAGCTTATCTATCGGTGAGGAAAATACATCCGGTCTATTCACTGTATTTCCAAACCCCGTTCTGGAAAATTATTTCGCTTTGACAAGTGCACAACGCATTGCTTCTTTCCGCTTAATGAGTGCTGACGGTCGTCTGTTGGAAGAGCAAAAGCTCAACGATGTTCTTTACGCTAATATCACGCTTCCACAAGCGCAAGCTGGGGTCTATTACCTCGAAGTTGTATTTACGGATGGTAAAAAATCCGTCCAAAAAATTCTATCACGCTAATTCAAAAAAGCACCAATAGGGAAAGGGGTTTTTGACCCCTTTCTTTTGCACTAAATTTTGACATTAATGAGAAACATTCTTCTCGCCCTGCTCATCGTTGCCGGCTGCGCGGCAAGAGCTCAGTCATTTGTTTCCGGAGTTGTTCGCGACTCCTTGACCAACGAAGTGCTTCCGGGAGCATTCGTCCTTTATGGTGAAGGAAAAGGAAGTGCCACTGATATTGACGGGCAATACCGTATGGCTATTCCTAACGGCAGCTACACACTCAAGGCGACTTACGTAGGAATGGACGCTCAAGAAAAGAAAATTACTGTGGCCGGTAAAGATCTTATCGTTGATTTCTATCTCTCCACAGGCGCTACCATGACTGAGGTCAACGTGATCTCTGACATGGCTGTAGGCCGTCGCACCCCCGTTGCTTTCAGTGATATTTCTTCCATCAAAATCCGCGAAGAACTCGGTTCGCGCGATCTGCCGATGATTCTCAACACAACACCCGGCGTGTATGCGACACAATCAGGAGGTGGCGATGGCGATGCGCGAGTAAACATCCGTGGTTTCAATCAACGCAACGTTTCGGTGATGGTCGATGGCATTCCAATGAACGATATGGAAAACGGCTGGGTCTATTGGAGCAACTGGTTTGGATTGGATAATGTAACGCAGAAAACTCAAGTACAACGCGGTCTTGGCGCTTCTAAACTTGCTGTTCCCGCAATCGGTGGTAACATCAATATTCTCACCCAAGGCATTGAAGAAAAATTTTCCGTCCGGCTTTCTTCTGAATTGGGTAACAACAATAACATGCGCCAAGGTTTCGGAATCAACAGTGGCCGCCTAAAAGGAAACTGGGGCATCACCGCAGCCTTTTCCTACAAACAAAACGAGGGTTGGGTTGAGCAGTTGAATTCAGAGCAAATGTTCTATTTCCTGAAAATTCAAAAGCAATACGACAAACACAGCTTCTCTCTCTCGGCCATGGGCAGTCCGCAGGAACACGACCAGCGCCTGGGCCGAAATCGCATGTCATTCTATGATGTTGATTACGCATTGAACAACGGTATTGATACCACCGGCTATTACACGCAAAATGTACCTAACGACCGCGGACTGCGCTTCAACTCGGAATGGGGTTATTTATCGCGCAATCGGTATGATGCCGATGCTCCCGTCGAAGTGCAATCCGGTCGTAACAACTACTACCACAAACCCATTTTCAACTTCAAACACTTCTGGACACCGAATGAAAAATTCGCGCTGTCCAATGTGCTGTATGCCTCCTTCGGAAATGGCGGTGGCATGCGCCCCAATACTTCACTGCAAGACTCTACCGGTCACATCGATTTCCAATATATGTATGACAAGAACACGAAGACGTTTACAAACTTCCTTGGTGTTGTCATAACTCCGGCAAATCCAACCTACGTGGAAGACACCAGTAAATATGCTGCGTCATACTTTTTACAATCCAGCATCAACAACCACAAATGGTATGGCTTGTTATCAACGTTCAAATCGGAAGTGAATAATCAACTCGAGATTTCGGGCGGACTGGATGCGCGCTACTACACAGTTGATCGCTACCAGATTGTTTATGATTTGCTCGGAGCTGATTATGCCTTGATTGATAAAAAATCATCTGCAGAAAACCGGTATATCCAAGATCAAAACATCACGGAAGAATACGAAAACACTGCGTTGGGTAAGGTTGTCCGTCAAGAAGGCGACCGCATCAACTACAACATCACCAGCAACGTATTGCAATCAGGTTTGTTCTTACTGGCCGAATATTCCGGTGACAGCTACACGGCGTTCATCAATGCCACAGCATCGAATAGTCGCTACAACCGTGTTGATCACTTTGCTTTGAAAGATTCTCTGGGCAATGAAATCGAAAGCGGCTGGAAAAACTTCATGGGTGGAACGGTGAAGGCCGGTTTCAATTACCGCTTCAACAAACGCATGTCGGTGTTCGTAAACACCGGCTTTCTGTCACGCGCGCCCATGTTGGCCAACACATACTATAGCACCAGCTTGAGCACCTTCGATAATCTGCGCAATGAAGAAATTTCATCCGCAGAATGGGGCGCCAACTACAACACCAAAGCGTTCAAAGCAACGGTGAATGCTTACTACACCGTTTGGAATAACCGTCCTGTAACAGGCACACGTTCCAACGGCACCGAAAACTTCTACTACAATGTACCGGGCATGCGTGCGCTCCACCAAGGTGTTGAGTTGGATGCCGAATGGAATATCAGTAAATTCATAGGTGTGGAAGGCGTGTTATCGGTTGGCGATTGGCGATGGAAATCTCAAGCTACCGCTTATGTGACCGATGAAAATGGAAACACGGTCGGCGCACCCATCACCTTCGATGCACGCGATGTACGCGTTGGTGACGCGGCGCAATTCCAGACCAGTTTTGCCACACGTATTGCCCCTGTGAAAGGGTTGTATTTCAAACCGCGCATTACATACTTCGACAACAACTTCGCAGAGTTCAATCCGGATGCACTCACGGGAGAGAACGGTGGAAAACAATCCTGGAAGATGCCCGCTTACTACATGATTGATTTGAGCATGGGTTACTCACGCGACCTCAGTGAAAAATACAATTTGGCTGCGCGCATCAACCTCATCAATTTGACGGACGCTGTATTCGTTACGGATGCGCTCAACAACGAGTTTGGTCCAACCTACGATGCTTCTTCTGCCGGCGTTTATTACGGCATGGGCTTCCGCTGGACTGCAGGACTTACGCTTACGATTCATTAAACCTCTTTTAGAACCATAATTCATGTTATCAATGAAAACAACAATTCAAACACTGATGATGCTCGTGATGTTGGCTGTTGCGCAAACAGTATCATCGCAAGCTGTTTTACCAACTTCCTGGAATTTTGACGTCAATGCGCCGGCGGGATGGTCAGAATCACTTGGCGCAAGCAACACACGCTATGCTATCGGTCTCAGCGGACAGGCCTGCCGCCTGGATGCAACGGGAGACTTTGTTGTCGTGGAATTTGCAGAAGAACCGGGAACGCTGACCTACAACTTGAAAGGTCAAAACAGCGGCGGAACGTTTGACGGAACCTTCACCGTTCAAGAGAGTGTTGACGGTGTTACCTACACCACACTTCGCTCTTTAGTGGATGGCGAATTGCCGGCAACAGCATTCACACTGTTCACGGATCAGCCGGCTGCTGAAACACGTTTTATCCGTTGGTTTTTCACGGAAAAAGTTTCCGGTCACAATGTGGCCTTTGATGAAGTTACCTTGGCTGCTCCTGCTGCCGGTAGCGAACAAGAAATCAATGTGACAGATGCGACGAACAACATCCCAAGCGGCTTCACCGTATTCATGGGTGATAACTTGGGACAAACCTTATACGTCGAAAACCTCGGCTCAGACGCTTCACTGGAAATTACCGGCATTGAAATTTCCGGTCAAAATGCTTCCGAATTCTCCGTTGCGTTTACGCCATTTTCAATAGCACCCAATAGCTTGAACCCGGTTTCAATCGATTTCACTCCTACGTTCAATGGCTCACACTTTTGTACTGTTACCATTAGCAGCAACGACACCAGTGAACCTACCTACGTAGTAAATCTTTACGCGGTATCGGGAGGCGCTGCAACAGAGCCGACAGCACAAGCGGCCTCCGTTTCGTTCGACAACGTGCGATCATGGGATTTCCAAACTACTGTTACCGCATCCACATCACCTGCAGAAGGATATATCGTTCTGCGCAAAAAAGGAGCGCCTGTAACTGAAACCCCTGCGGACAACGCAACCTATGTTCGTGGTCAATGGATCGGCAATGCTCAAGTAGTTTATGTAGGTGAAAGCGGAAGCTTCGATGCACGCGGAATTGAAGCCGGTTTCACTTATTACTTAGCTGCTTTTGCCTTCAATGGTCAACTAGGTTACGAGAACTATTTAACCTCTAACCCAACAACATCAAGTGTAGATACTCCCGCGCCGAATTTCGGTTCGCTCTATAGCGCCATCAATGTAAACGCACCAACCGTAGTAACCGATTTAACCACGTTGATGAATCCGGATAACTACTTCCAGATTTACTACAGCAACTACATCAGCACACTCATCAATAATTTCTATGTGCGCGATACCGTGTTGAATGGCACAACCACCAACATGGTGGAATGTCAATACAGCGGTGTGCCTTATTTCTTTGAGGCAGGATTCCAGTGGACGGATCTCAGCCGCGAACACAACTTCCCGCAAAGCTGGATGCCCACCTACAATGATGCAGGCTTTGATCAATCAGAGGAAGTCAGCGACTTACACAACCTCGTTCCGGTATGGCAAGATCAAGTCAATGCTGTGCGCAGCAATTACCCCTACGGTGAAGTGGTTAGCCCAACCAGCACTTACCAGGACTGTATGCTCGGCAACAACGACATTGGTCAAAACGTATATGAAATGCGCGATAGTTTCAAAGGAAATGCAGCGCGTGCCGTGATGTATCACTCCATCAAAAACAATACAGCCACTGACGACTTCAGTTTACCGGAACAAATTTCACTGGTGATTCAGTACGGACAAAATGAACACTTGCTCAAGCAGTGGCACTTCCAGGATTTACCCGATAGCTGGGAAATCACCCGCAACGAGTACATTCAGTATGAGCAGCACAACCGCAATGCGTTCATTGATCAAGTGACCTATCCTTGCTATATCCGTTTCCGTGACTTGACACCGTTCACGCCTGACTTCATTTTCAACAACACTACCCTTACCTGTATCGATCCGGCAAATAGCTATCAGTGGTACCTTGATGGCAACCCGATTGCGGGCGCTACAAACGCAACTTTCGATTGGACAACTCCGGGAAACTACAGTGTCGAAATCCAACAGTTTGATCAGTGTCCATCCTTCACATCAGCCGCAGAAGTCGTAGGCACATCGGTGAATGAAAATGCAGCGACAGCATTTGAGCTTTCCGTTTTCCCTAATCCGACTGAAGACCGTGCTATCGTTAAAGTGCGTGCATCTACATACACCACAGCTCAGCTTACTGTAATGGACATGGCCGGAAAAGTGGTATACACCACACAAGAAAACCTGAATGGCGGATTGAACTTGATTGCGCTCAACACCGAATTGAGCGCCGGTATCTACACCGTTGAAATTCGCAGCGGAGAGTCGGCGCAAAGCACACGCCTCGTTATTCGCTAAGCACTAAAATCACACATAAAAAACCGCCTTCCATTTGGGGGCGGTTTTTTGTTTCCTATTACGTTCAATTCGCTCGAAAAATTGGATTTTCGCTGACGAGGACGCATTGCAATGCGTCCCTGACCTGTGCTTTTCACCAATTCACTCCTTCACTATTTCACCACTTCACTATTTCACCATTTCACTATTTCACCATTTCACTCAATCATGATGATAACTCTCCCCCTTCAAAATCGTATGGGCCCGATACAACTGCTCCACCAGCAATAGGCGAATCATCTCATGAGAATACGTCATCTTGGAAAAGGAAAGTTTACCATTGGCGCGCGCGTACATCGCGTTTGAAAATCCGAAGGCCCCGCCGATAATCAACACGAGTTGCTTCACGCCCGTGTTCATGCGGCGTTGCAACAGCTCCGCAAATCCGCGGGAAGAAAAGTGCTCGCCATTCTCATCAAGCAGCAGCACGACATCATCTGATTTAATGTGCTTCATCAACACTTCACCCTCGCGTTCTTTCAGCACGTCGGGCGAAACGCCCTTCGCAGGCACATCGGGAAGTTCTTTGAATTCCACCTTAGCGTAATGTTTCAAGCGCTCCTGATAAATAGCGATGCCTTCGCGCAAATACGCAGCACTCGTTTTACCCAGTGTGAGAATGACAATTTTCAAAGACTCAAGAATAGATCACTCGCGCTTATCGTCTTTCGAATCGCGTACATCCTGCATACGCAGTGGATTCAGACCGTACTCGCGAAAGTCTTTGCGCTGTTTGTAAACATCACACGCCGTGAACACAGCAGCACGCAACGACGACTCATCAGCGATTCCTTGTCCTGCGATATCATAACACGTTCCGTGATCCGGTGACGTTCTGACTACCGGTAATCCCGCAGTAAAGTTCACTCCGTTGTCGAAGGCCAGCGCTTTGAACGGCGCCAATCCCTGATCGTGATACATCGCGAGCACAGCGTCATAACGCTTGTAACCGCCGCTACCGAAGAAGCCATCTGCACCGAAAGGCCCATAGGCGAGGATGCCCTTTTCATTCGCTTCACGCACCGCTGGAAGAATGATTTCCTTTTCTTCAGTGCCCAACAGACCATTATCGCCCGCATGCGGATTCAATCCCAACAATGCTATTTTCGGGCGATGCACACCAAAGTCTTTGGCGAGGCTTTCCGTCATCAAGCGCAGCTTCTCCAGGATTCTCTCCTTGGTGATGTTTTGCGAAACATCCTTCAGTGGTAAGTGGCCGGTAACAATTCCTACGCGCAACATATCACTCACCAAAAACATGAGCACCTTTTCGGTATTGGCGAACTTCGCCAAATACTCTGTATGACCGGGAAAATTAAATTCCGCACTCTGGATGGTATCCTTGTTAATAGGGGAAGTCACCAGGACATCCACCTTGTTCGCCGCTAAATCATTGACCGCAGCTTCCAGACTTTTGAAAGCAAACATGCCGGCTTCCTTATCCGGCTTGCCAAACTCCACTTGGCCTTTATAGTCTTTCCAAACATTCACCAGATTCACCTTCTTAGCAATCGCTTCAGAGGCGCTGTTGATGGAGTTGTATTGAAACTCTTCGCCATCGAGCACCTTGCGATGTGCCTTTATGACTTCAGGATGCGCGTAGATGATTGGCGTAATGGTCTCGGCCATGCGTGGATCAGAAAACACCTTTATCACTGTTTCCAATCCAACTCCGTTGATATCGCCGCTTGTAACCGCTACGCGTATTTTTTGATCACTCATGAATTTTTTCTTAAAGGCTTAACAATAGTTTTTACGAATGAAATCGTACAGCACGCGCACACCCACGCCGCTTCCTCCTTTGGTGCGGTAACCGCTGGCGCCATTGCTGTAGGCCGGGCCGGCGATATCGATGTGAATCCAGGGGTAATCGGTAAAATGCTCGAGGAACTTTGCTGCAGAAATTTGACCGGCATACGAGCCACCCAAATTCTTCAAGTCTGCGATATCACTCTTCATTTCATCACCGTAATCCTTCCACATCGGAAACTGCACCGTGCGTTCCCACACGTGCATACCGCTTTCCGCCAATTGGTCCATCACTTTCTGTTCGGCGGTTCCCATTACAGCGCTGGCGTATGTTCCAATAGCACGCACCGCAGCGCCGGTTAGTGTTGCCAAATCGATGCAAACTTCCGGCTTGTATTGCTTCGCCCACACCAATGCATCGGCAAGAATCAAGCGGCCCTCGGCATCGGTATTCAGCACTTCAACGGTCGTTCCGTCGCTGATGGTAATGACATCCTGCGGACAAACTGCATTCATTCCGGGACGATTGTCGGTAGCGGGAACTAAGCCAATGACATGCACCGGCAATTCGTTTTTGGCAATCGCCATCATGGCTCCAACAACCGCCGCTCCGCCACTCATATCGCACTTCATCTCATCCATGCTGTTTGGTGTCGGCTTCAAACTCAAACCACCGGTATCAAACACGACGCCCTTACCCACCAACACGATTGGCTTCTTGTTGCGTGCCTTCTCCGGCTTGTATTCCATCACAGTGAACGTTGGCGGATCGATACTACCGGCATTGACCGCGAGCAAACCGCCCATTTTCTTCGCCTCAATTTCTTTTTTGCCCAACACCTTCACGCTAAACCCTGATTCCTTTCCCACACGCTGCATTTCTTTGCCGAATTGCACTGCTGTCAAATAAGAAACCGGTTCATTGATGAGCGTCCGCGCTACACATGTTGCTTCAACAATGTGTTGCAATTGCTCTGCATCCTTCGCTGTAACGTATTTATCTGAAACGTGTATGGTATGCAGCGAATTCTGGCGCTTCTTTTTATCCTTGAAATATTTCAAGAACTGATAATTCGCCAAGGCAACACCTTCGGCCATGGCAAGTGATAATTCCTTTTCACCCGTGAGGTTCATAATACACACGTCACCCGCTTTTGCGTTGTTCAAGCCGCTCAAAAGCGATGCTCCTTTCATGCGTAATTTCTCAAGCATATCCGGGTTGGGACTCTCCTTTTTCACCGGAACGAAGTAGTGATACAAGCCCAATTCCTGAAGGGTAATTACATCCTTCTCTTGTTCAATTTCCTTTTTGAAAAAACTCAGCTGTTGTTTATCAAGCTCCGTCAATTTGGCGAGCTCGTCGTTGTAGAAAATAGTAATGCTTGAAAAGTTGAGCAATGTGCTCTTGGTTGCTTTAATCTGTGTCATCCTTGCTTGGTCAATTAACTGCTCAAAGGTAGTTAGAGCAAGGTGCAATTTTTACGCTTGAGGAGAATCATTTACGATCCTTTTCTGCACGTTCCAGCAAACCCGCATTCGTTCGTAATCCCTCGTATCCCTTACGTTTCAAAGGTGAGCGACGTGCAATTTGTTGAAAGACTTCTTCTGAAACTTCGCGCCATTCTCCTGATGACATTTGCAAGAGTTGCTCGCGTGGTGTAAAACGTGGTTCCTGATTCACCACTGAGAAACGATTCCATGGACATACGTCTTGACAAACATCGCAGCCAAAGAGCCATCCATCCATTTTCGAAACCCATTCCGCAGGTAATTCTTTTTTCAACTCAATGGTGAAATACGAAATACACTTACTGCCGTCGACAATGTAAGGCTCGACAATCGCGTCAGTCGGACAAGCGTCAATGCAGGCCCTGCATGTTCCACAGTGATCAGTCACGGGACCATCAGGCTGTAATTCAAGATCAACGATTAGCTCTGCAATGAAGAAAAAGGATCCTTGTTTCTTATTGATGAGATTAGTGTTTTTTCCTATCCAACCCAAGCCACTACGTTTGGCCCAGGCCTTATCCAATACGGGTGCAGAATCTACGAATGCGCGCCCATCGATATCTCCAATGGCTGCGCGCATATCGCTCATGAGTTGTTTCAAGCGATCCTTCACCACTTCATGATAGTCTTCGCTCCATGCGTATTTCGAAATTTTGAGTGCGCCATCGACTGTTCGATAGGAAGGGTCAGGAAAATAATTGAACAGAAGCGAGACTACAGACTTCGCTCCCGGCACGAGTAGCCGAGGATCCAGGCGCATATCGAAATGATTCTGCATATAGGTCATCTCGCCATGCATGCCCTTCTTGAGCCATTGCTCCAGGCGAGGCGCTTCCTCTTCCAAGAATTCAGCCTTCGAAATTCCACAAAAAGAAAAACCCAACTCCTGCGCTTTGTTCTTCACCCAATGCGCGTATTCGGCAGCCTTTAAATCCGAGGAAGTAGCCATCAGAACAATTCTCCGGCGCGGTTTCCTTTGAGTTTGCCTAAATGACGATACGCTGTCTCTGTGACCTGCCTGCCTCGCGGCGTGCGCATGATGAAGCCTTCCTGAATGAGATACGGCTCATACACTTCCTCAATCGTCCCGGAATCTTCACCCACAGCGGTTGCCACAGTATTCAATCCAACAGGACCTCCATTGAATTTATCAATGATGGTGTACAAAATCTTGTGGTCCATTTCATCCAGTCCAAGCGTATCGACATTCAACGCATTGAGCGCGAATTGCGTGATATCTAAATCACACTTACCATCGCCTTTAATCTGTGCAAAATCGCGCACGCGTCGCAGCAAGGCATTGGCAATACGCGGCGTGCCGCGGCTCCTGCGCGCAACTTCATAAGCCGCGTCTTCCAGAATTTCCATATTCAGAATCTCCGCGCTGCGTTGAACGATGTCTGTCAATGTGCGTGCATCGTAGTAAGAAAGACGTGCGTTGATTCCAAAGCGCGCTCTCAACGGTGCGGTCAAAAGCCCGCTGCGCGTTGTGGCACCAATTAAGGTGAAAGGATTCAATTTAATTTGAACCGAACGAGCATTAGGCCCTGTATCAATCACCAAGTCGATACAATAATCCTCCATGGCGGAGTAGAGATATTCCTCTACCACCGGGCTTAGGCGATGGATCTCGTCAATGAAAAGAATATCGTTTGTCTCGAGGTTAGTAAGCAAACCTGCCAGGTCAGCAGGCTTATCGAGCACGGGACCGGAAGTCGTTTTAATGCTCACGCCCATCTCATTCGAAATGATATGGCCAAGCGTTGTTTTCCCCAATCCCGGCGGGCCGTGGAGCAATACGTGATCGAGCGATTCACTACGCAACTTGGCCGCCTTGACAAAAATCTCCAGGTTCTCCAACACCTGCCGCTGACCCGTAAAATCATCAAACGTTTTGGGACGCAGCACGCGATCAAGATCCTTCTCTTGTCCGTTCTCAGCTTCATCACGAATATTGAAATCGTCGCTCATGTGTTAGTTGGTTGGTGTCACTTGTGATGAAACGTGCTGTTTATAGCGGCCATAGAGTTCATCAAAAATCAAACGTAAACGTAAGGCATAAACCGGCGAAGTGAACTGCTGTTCAATATCACGATTGTTTCGCAGCATGATGCGGTAACCAAATCCGGCTCCCACACCAATTAGCTTAAGAATCTTGTATTCGAAGGTCATTCCCGGCTCATAGATGACAACTGTGTTTCGATTGATGACCATCTTTTCCTCATTGCTTACATAGCGTAAAAAACTCTTCCCAACACCCAACTGAATCGGCACGGATACTTCCCAAGGGCCCTTCTGATAAAAGCTGTACTCAACATAAGGCGCTAAATAATTCATGCGAATATCCGCCGGCACAATGGAATTATCGGATAGCTCCAGTTCTTGCGTTAACTCTGTTCCAATAAAGTTATAGCCCAATCCTATGCTAAATCGTTTACCATAACTGATCCCTGCCTTGATACCATAAACCTTCGCTGTGCTCCCGGTGATGAACGAATTCCGCGTATCAAACTTGAACGAGGGCGATTTCTTTTGTTTGAAAACCATGCGCAGTGAATCACTCAAATTCACGGTTTGTGCGCAGCACACAGTGAAGCACGATAAAAAAATGAAGAGTGTACATACGCTGCGAACACACATAGTTGCGAAAGTAGAGCGAAAAAAAAGCCCGCCAAATGGCGGGCCTTTTTTCTATTGAACAAGATATTTAATGCGCGTGTTCTCCGGGCTTCATAGGCACGACCTGCGGAACGAAATCCTCTTCGTGCTCAGGATTGCTGTAGTCATAAGCCCAACGGTGTACTTCCGGAATAGCACCCGGCCAGTTACCGTGGATATGCTTAACAGGAGTCGTCCACTCAAGGGTATTGGAGGCCCATGGATTCTGCGTAGCTACTTGACCATACTTCATACTGTGGAAGAAGTTGAATAAGAAGAGCAACTGCGCAGCTCCACCAACGATAGCGAACATTGAGATAATCGGATTCAAATCCATTACCCAATCCAGGAATGGGAATTCAGAGTAGTCGTAATAACGACGTGGAGCACCTGCCATCCCGACGAAGTGCATTGGGAAGAATACGCCGAAACCGCACACCAGTGTAATCCAGAAGTGAACGTAGCCGAGTTTGGTATTCATCATACGTCCATACATTTTCGGGTACCAATGGTAGATCCCACCCAACATACCGAAGATCGCCGACATACCCATTACGATATGGAAGTGGGCGACAACGAAATAAGTATCGTGTACGTTTACGTCAAGCGCTGAGTCAGCGAGGATAATACCGGTCAAACCGCCGGTTACGAACGTAGATACCAAACCAATCGAGAACAACATTGCCGGTGTGAAACGGATATTACCTTGGTACAACGTTGTGATGTAGTTAAAGGCTTTTACCGCAGAAGGAATCGCAATCAATAGGGTAGTAAATACGAATACCGAACCGAGGAACGGATTCATACCGGTTACATACATGTGGTGACCCCACACGATGAACGACAGGAATCCGATAGCGAGGATAGATCCAACCATGGCTTTGTAACCGAAGATTGGCTTACGTGAGTTCGTAGAAATAATCTCAGAAGAAATACCCAATGCAGGAAGCAGTACGATGTATACCTCAGGGTGACCCAAGAACCAGAACAAGTGCTGGAACAAAATCGGCGAACCACCGGTAACGTCGAGCGCTTCACCTTGGATGAAGATGTCAGAAAGGTAGAACGCTGTTCCAAAACTGCGGTCCATCAACAACAACACCGCAGCCGATACCAAAACAGGGAATGACAATACACCTAAGATGGCGGTAACGAAGAGCGCCCACATCGTCAATGGGAGACGTGTCATCTTCATTCCTTTGGTACGCAGGTTAATGATGGTAACGATGTAATTCAAACCACCCAACAAAGACGAAGCAATGAAGAATACCATCGAAATCAACCACAGTGTCATACCTGTTCCTGAGCCGGGCATAGCTTGTGGCAACGCCGACAATGGTGGGTAAATGGTCCAACCGCCGCTGGCAGCTCCGCCCTCAACGAAGAGAGAGAACACCATAATCAAGCTGGAAATCAAAAACGCCCAGTATGAAAGCATGTTCAAGAAACCGCTTGCCATGTCACGAGCACCAACCTGCAATGGAATAAGCAGATTAGCGAATGTTCCTGACAAACCTCCGGTCAATACAAAGAACACCATGATGGTACCGTGAATGGTCACCATTGCGAGGTAGGCATTTTTATCGAGCAATCCGTCCGGTGCCCACTTATCTCCCAGGAAGAAGTTCAGAATTTGAAACTTCTCTCCCGGCCAACCCAATTGCAGGCGGAAGAAAATTGAAAGCATCACCGCAATCACACCCATAAAAATGGCTGTGATGAGGAATTGCTTCGAAATCATCTTGTGGTCTTGCGAGAAGATGTATTTCGAAACCCAGGATTCTTCGTGGTGATGTGCATGCCCGTGATCGTGACTGTGATCATGAGCGGTGTGTTCAGCATTTCCCATCGTTCTTTACTTTAAATATTATCTCTTGTTTAACGAGTCGTCTTTAAACTGGCTTGTGCCATTGGTGCCATAGCGTTTGCTGTGGTGTCAGCAGGGGCAGCTTCTCCCTCAGCCGGAGCGCCTTCTTTCGCAGGCTCACCGGCAAAAGATTTTTGCTTTTCCATCCATGCAAGATATTCCTCCTCTGATTCAACAACAATCTTCATCTGCATGTTGAAGTGAGCGTTTCCACAAACTTTGTTACAGAGCAGGATGTAGTCAAATTTGTCGTCACCCAACTTGCCACGCATTTCTTTTGTGGTGATGGTTGGTGTCATTTTGAATCGGGTTGGAACACCGGGAACAGTGTTCATCTGTGCACGGAAGTGAGGCATGTAAGCGGAGTGAATCACGTCTTGTGAACGGAACACAAACTCCACCTCCTTACCTACCGGCAAGTGCATTTCACCCTTAACAATGTTATCATCCGCGCCCGTCATCCAGCTGCTTAATCCGCTTGGCTCCTTGAATTCTCCGAGGTCCAGAATGCGTTGCTTGTGGCGCTCCAGACGATAGATTTTATCTTGAACACTTTCGATGTAGCTGTCAGGCATCACCGGAAGTTTCTCGTTCTCTTCTAGTTGCGCTTTTAGGCCTTCTATTTCAGCATCCAACTCTTCAATCTTCGCTGCAATCAGTTCTTTCGAAACGATACCCATTTCGTTCTTGGTGCTAATGAGGTTGTAGTTCGCTGCACCAAACTCACCGTCCTTACCGGGATAGCGAGCAATCCAGCCGAATTGCTTCGAGTACAATTCCACTTGCATAGCGTCCTTCGATGCGGGGCCTGTGATTTTGTTCCAGGTAATCAAACCAAACACGATGATGAACGCCATAGCCACACCGGGAATCAACGTCCACACCATCTCCAGGCGGTTATCATGGGCAAAGAAGCGTGCCTTGCGATCCTTCTTGTATTGGTATTTCCATGCTACGATAAACAACATCGCGTTCATGATGAAGAACATGATGGTGATCATCCAGATGTTCACGCTCATCAACCAGTCAACGTCCTTTCCATGCTCCGATGCAGGCTCCGGCAAGTATTCACCGTAGCGACCATAGAGATAAAGTGTACCAATGAAGAACGCCGACATCCAAATCAGCATCAGGTTGGCGTTTAGTTTATTGTCAGCAGGTGAAATATCCTCTTCCTTCGACTTACGCAATGCGCGTGTAAACTCATAAACTTTGGACAATTGCACGACCGCGATGATCGCCAGAACAATGACCAGAATGATAAGTAGTTTCATTTCTCTTCGTGTTTACTCCTGTTCGCTTAAAACAACAATTCGTTATATGTGATGGTTCTCACTTTCGTTCAAATACGGATGGTTTACCGGCACAAGCGGAGCTTTGCTCAACGCCTTCAAAACGGTGCTTACAAATAAACCAAGGAAACCGATAAACAAACCAATTTCAAACCACCATGCAAAGGTGATGTGTGAAGCGTGCTCACCCATTCCCCATTCCAAGTGCCCGTGCACTGTACCCGGCACAACCGCCATATACAAGTCTAGGAAGTGAGTGATGAAAATAATGATACCCACGCGTGTCAAATACTTTGGATTGCGCTTGGCATCACGTGATGTCAATGTATAGAACGGAATCGCAAAATTGCAGAAGAAGATGGCCCACATTCCGTACATGTAGTGGTCATAACGCTCCTTGAAATAAGTAACTTCTTCCGGAATGTTGGAGTACCAAATCAACATGTACTGACAGAACCACAAGTAGCTCCACAGCATGCTCACTGCGAAAATCCATTTACCCATATCATGTACGTGTGAGTCGTTCACGCCCGGCATGTAGCCTTGATTGCGCAACCAAATCAACAGCAATGTTGCGAAAATCATTGTTGTTACCCACATACCTGAGAAGATATACCAGCCGTACATGGTCGAGAACCAGTGAACGTCGATACTCATGAGCCAATCCCAGGCAATAGTGCTGGAGAATACGGCGAAGAATACCAAGAACAATGCGCTGCGCTTATACTGCTTCAAGTGAAGTTCGAGGCTTGGAGTTGCATCTTCCTGCAACGACCACTTGCGGAATAAGCGTGCAAATACTACAAACACTACTGCATAAAGTACGAAGCGAAGCCAGAAAAACCAGCTCGACAAGAAAGGCATTTTGTTCGCAATAAGCTTATCGTATGATGGGCTATTCGGGTCAACTACTTCCGGGTCCATCCAATGGTAAAGGTGGTTCATGTGTAACTGTCCTGCGAGCAGAACAACGAACACCACTCCCAAACCTATCGGGAGGTACGACCACATCGCTTCAAACAAACGCTTCAATTGGGCCGTCCAGGCTACCTCTGCAGCGTACTGCACGGCATAGAAGAACATCGCTCCAATTGAAAGCGCGAAGAAGAAAAATCCGCAGATGAGCAAATTCGCCCACCAGTATTGATGATGATCCGTTTTATCAAAGAACCAACCACCCACGGCGGCGATCGCTCCGATTACCATAAAAATGGTAGACCAAGTTTTGGTCTTTGACGGAATTTCAAAATGTGTCTTTGCTTGTCCCATAGCTTATCTGTAGCGCGGTGGTTTCTTATTATTTAGTTGTCGATGTGGTATCGGCTGCAGGTGCTGCTGCCGCTTGCATTACGAGCATATCATTTTTGTCGAACTCAGGTTCAGTAATTCCCTGTTGGAGCAGCTTCACATACTCAATAATCTGCCAACGCTCCAATTGATTCAATTGAGATGCGTGCTGACCCATCAAGCCTTTACCATAAGTAATAGAGTGAAACATTTTTCCTTCCGGTAAATCCTTCAACTTGGTTGCATAATCAGGAATACCCTGGATGTGGCCATTCTTGGAAATCGCTCCATCACCATGTCCCGCCTCGCCGTGGCAATGCGTACACATGTAGGTATAAATTTCTTTACCACGCAGCACGTTCTTTTTGGTCGCCTTGATAGGGCTCTTGATTTCAGCAGCAGCGCGCTCGTAATCTTCCGGAGTGTTATTGAGCGGATAAGGCATTACGAAAGGCATCAGCTCCGCCTTCACGTAAGGAATAGTGTTGGCAGCAGGTACGCGTGATTTCACTGCAACCAATCCTGCTGCATCCTTCATGTCCTGTGTCCAGTCCATGGTCTTGTTTGTACCATAATCCACATAGGCCTCCAACGCAGGAGAGCGATACATGTCAGGCATATATTCAACGCCTGGTGAGTTGGCGTCCTGACGGCACGATGAAAGTGCGAATACGGCTACAGCCGCGATCCCGAAAAGGGTTGTGTTACGCTTCATCTCAATAGTCCTTTATGCTAAGTTCAAATACGTTTGTCGCGCGGATCTTCGCTTCAAGATCTTGAGCCGACATGTGATTATCTTCTGTTGTGATTTCCATCACAAACTTGTCATCCGTTGTGCGTGGATCCGGGTTGTCGGCAGGCATTCCGGGTAGTGTGCCATTGCGCAACAAGTACGTGATGACCATTCCGTGTGCTCCGCAGAACACCGAAAACTCGAACATCACGGGAACAAATGCCGGAGCATTTTCAATCCAGGTAAAGTTTGGCTTACCGCCAATATTCCAATCCCAATCGCTCACCATGAAGTACCACGTACCCAGAATAGCGAGTGCTGTTCCTGTGCAGGCATACATGAACGAACAAATCGCCAAACGCGTGCGCTTCACACCGATAATAGGATCCAAACCATGCACCGGGAATGGAGAGAAAACCTCCTTCACACGAATGCCTTGAGCAACGAGTGCACGAGCAGCGTCCAGCAGTGTCTGGTCGTCATCGTACATCACATGAAATACTTTATTTGCCATAGTACTAACGCGTTATTGCTTAGTGTTTGTTTTCGTTTTTGTAGCTCTCGCCCGATGTCTTCAAAATGGTCTTCAATTCGTTCAACGCCAATACAGGGAAATAACGAGCGAACAACAAGAACAGGGTGAAGAAAATTCCGATGGTTCCGATGAACATACCGATATCAATCGGTGATGCCTTGAACTCACCCCATGCAGCAGGCAAGTAATCGCGGTGAATCGACGTCACGATGATTACGAAACGCTCGAACCACATACCGATGTTTACGATGATTGACATCACAAAGGTGAAGACGAGGTTCGTACGGAGTTTCTTAAACCAAAAGAGCTGTGGAGAGATTACGTTACACGTCATCATGCTCCAATATGACCAAGCCAAAGGACCTGAGAAGCGGTTGATGAATGCATACGATTCGTATTGAACACCACTGTAGTCAGAGATAAACAACTCTGTCAAGTAAGCAACACCCACAATTGAACCCGTCACAATGATTACGATGTTCATGTATTCAATGTGCTTGAGGTGAATGTAAGCCTCGAGCTTCATGGTCTTACGCATGATGAGCAAAAGCGTCTGCACCATTGCAAATCCGGAGAAGATCGCACCCGATACGAAATATGGAGGGAAGATCGTCGTGTGCCACCCCGGTACGATTGACGTAGCAAAGTCCATCGATACGATGGAGTGAACCGAGAATACCAGCGGTGTTGCAATACCGGCCAACACGAGAGAAATTTCCTCGAAGCGTGTCCAATGCTTAGCGCGTCCCGACCAGCCGAAACTGAGAATGCTGTAAAACTTCTTCATCCATGGCTTGGTCACGCGGTCGCGAATGGTTGCAAAATCCGGAATCAAACCGATATACCAGAAAACCAATGAAACAGAGAAGTAAGTCGAGATCGCGAATACGTCCCACATCAACGCTGAGTTGAAGTTAGGCCACAACGAACCAAACTGGTTTGGCAACGGAAGTGTCCAATAAGCCATCCATACGCGTCCCATGTGGAATACAGGGAATACAGCGGCCATCATTACAGCGAAGATGGTCATCGCTTCAGCAGAGCGGTTAATCGCCATGCGCCAGCGCTGACGAAACAGCAGGAGCACAGCAGAAATCAATGTACCGGCGTGACCGATACCTACCCACCATACGAAGTTGGTGATATCCCATGCCCAGCCTACAGTTTTATTCAGACCCCATGATCCGATACCCACACCCACCAGATAACTGATGACGCCAACACCATAAAGCGCTACAATCAGCGCAATGGTGAATGCAATCTTCCATTGCTTGGGAGCCGGACCCACAATTGGATTTACGATATCGTTCGTGATATCATGGTAGGTCTTGTGACCTAGAATCAGCGGCTTTCTTATGTTGGATTCTTTGAACATCTCGGTTGGTTTCTAAAAGGTTTAAGCTTCTGATGCTTCGATGTTGCGCACTTTAGTCATGTAATAAATATTCGGCTGAATACCCACTTCTTCGAGTGCGTGATAAGAGCGAACGTTGTTGGCGCGAGCAGCATTCTTCGATGAGCTGTCGTTCAGGTCACCGAACACAATAGCGTTTGTTGGACAAGCTTCAGAACAAGCAGTCTGAATCATGCCGTCCAGCACAATGGTACCATTGCGCTTCGCTTCGGTCTTACCGGCCTGAATACGCTGCTGACACATGCTGCACTTCTCCATCACACCGCGTGTACGAACGGTCACATCCGGATTCAATACCATGCGCAGGGTATCATCTTGTGCCGGGTTCACCATCGCAAATTTGTCGTTTGTTACATAGTTGAACCAGTTGAAACGACGCACTTTATATGGACAGTTGTTTGCGCAATAACGTGTTCCGATACAGCGGTTGTAAGCCATGTTGTTCAAGCCTTCATTGCTGTGAACGGTGGCTGCAACGGGACAAACTGTTTCGCAAGGAGCGTGATTACAGTGCTGACACATCATCGGCATATGCACCGTGCGTGGATTCTCCTCCGGACTCTCCATTTCGCGGTAAGCCGCGATAGTGCCTTTACCGGTTGCTTCTTTTGTATTGGCGAGGGTATCAGCAATATCAATGCTTTGATGCTCTGAAGAGAAGTAACGGTCGATACGCATCCAGTGCATATCGCGGTGACGCAACACTTCATCTTTACCAACCACAGGAACGTTGTTCTCAGTATGGCAGGCTGTGATACAAGCACCACAACCCAAGCAAGAGCTCAAGTCGATCGTCATACCCCAACGGTGACCAACGCCTTCAACGGGATGGTCGCGCCACAAGTCCACAGAGCGAATTCCTTGACGGTCGTTCACATCGATTTTACCATCCTTATTCACATCTTCGTGAATAGGAAGGGTGACCGCGAGGTTATAAGATGCATCCCCACGCTTGGCGTCCTTTTCAGCCAAGTAGGTAGCAATTACAGTTTCTTTGATAACAGAATCACGTCCCATAACGGTGGCGTGCATCTGTGTAGTTGCGATAGCATATGTGCCCGGAGCCGACGCAATCGAAACATCTGAAGATGAATACGAAGCGTGTCCTGCATTCATTGCCACCATTGGATAAGCGTTTCCGCCGATAGATTGACGCTTATCGCCTTCCATCAAGTGAACGCCGGCCTTACCGGTTTGGTAGGCCGCCTTACCAATCTCTTCGTTGCCGGCACCACGACCATAACCGAGAGCGATACCAAGAGTCTTGCGCTTCTGACCCGGAACAGGCATTGCAGGCAAGGTGAGTGACTTACCATTCACGGTAACGTTCACCAACGATGCACAGTCGCATTGACCAATATAAGTTTCAAGGCCCATCTCCTTCATGTCAGCAGGAGCCATAGTCACGTAGTTGTCCCAGGTTACTTTGGTAATGGGATCCGGTGTTTCGTGCAACATCGCATTGTTTGCGTGATTGCCCGCACCCATTGTCACCTTTTGGTATAGGGTAACTTCCCATTCGCCTGATTTCGCAGAAGACACAGCTGCCAATGCATCTGCAACATTCATCGCAGGGGCGGCTGGGGCAGAAGCTTCAACAACAGGAGCTGCTGAAACAGGAGCTGCAGTTTCAACGGCAACAGCCGAGGCCACCGCAACTGCTGCAGCAAACGTTCCGTTGTGTACAGCTGTATTCCAATTGTTATCAGTCTTCAACATGGTTGCTACATAGCCACCATTGTGCGTTTGACGCATGTAATCGTAATAAGCAGAAGCGTTATCGCTCCAGCGCAAGAACGACTCTTGTGCGTAACGACTATTGTACAGCGGATTGATGGTAGGCTGCGCCAAGTCGGTGCGACCCTTCATCGGGCTGTAATCATTCCATGATTCGAGGTAGTGATTATCCGGAGCCATGTACGTGCAGCGGCTCGCTGTTTCGTCGGCAAACAGGTTAAAACAAACAGAGGTTTTTACCTTTTGAAGACCGCTGTTGAATTTCTCGGCATTCATCCAGCTGTAGGCGGGATTCACACCGTAGACAATCAACACATCAACACTACCGGTATTCATTTCTTCCACCAATGCAGCCATGCCTTCATCGCTACCCTGGAAGAGATTCAATGCGTTTTTCGTATCTACTGTCTTGCCGTTGTTTCCAAGTGCGGCATTGATTGCAGCAACAATCATTTGAATGTTTGGGTCATTCGAACCCGCAACAACCAATGACGATCCTGCATTTTCCTTTAATGATGCAGCGGCGGAAGCAATTGCGCTATCTGCGCCTTCCACTCCGGCGGCACTTCCACCTGTTACTGCTGCATAAAGCGCAGCAGCTACAGCACCTTGTTGCGATGGCTTGATAGCAGTGCGCACATCGCTGTTGGAGCCTGTGAGCGACATGTTGCTTTCAAACTGGTAATGCTTGCTCATCCACTCGCCTTCAGGCTTGCGTGTTTGAGCGTATTGAGCCGTGAATGCGGCCGACATGAGCCATGTACCGAGGAAATCGGCTGAAATGCTCACGATTGTTTTTGCTTTACTGAAATCGTATGCAGGAACAGAACCACCGTTCGCTTTAGCCAATCCGCTGTAGGAAACAGCGTCATACTGAACGTGCTTCACTTTGCCGGCGTACTTCGCGCTGAACTCATTGATTGCACGCTGAGTACTTGGGCTAATAACCGTATTTGACACAATGCGAATGCTATTTGCAGCGCCCAGAGCGGCCTTCATATCAGCATCCAGTGAATTCCAATCGATATCCGCGTTTCCTTTTTTAGGACCCCTCAAACGTGCGCCGTCATACAAACCAAGGACGGATGCATTCATGCGGGAATTCAATCCGCCGCCGGCAATTCCGTGATCCTTGTTGCCCTTGATGTGAATAGGACGGCCCTCGCGTGTTTTCACCAGAAGATTACCGTAGTCGTTGCCATCGTAATACGTTGATGCGTAGTAGTTGGCAACACCGGGTGTGATTTCTTCCGGTTTTACAACGTAAGGAATCGACTTCACCACCGGGGTTTCGCAAGCTGCAAGGGTTGCAGCAGCCAAACCAAAGCCCATGAACTTCAGGAAGTCACGGCGGCCGGTGTTCGATTCATTGAGATTTTCATCGTTGAGAAAATCTTGCACGCTTTGGTCACGCTTGAATTCTGAGGTAAGCGCTTCCTGAGCAGCCGCAGTTCCCTGCAACTCATCCAGGCTCGACCAGTATTTCTTAGTTATTCCCATGGAGGTTAATCCGTGTTATTCGATTTATACTATTAATAGTGGCATTTGCCGCATTCCCAACCACCCAACTCGCGAACGGTTGAAGAACCGTCTTCCATGATCTCACGCAACGTACGCTGACCAACTTCAGAAGCTTTGTAACGCTCATGCATTTCTTGATAGTAAGCACTTCCGGCCATGTCAACTTCTTTCTTGTTGTGGCACTCCAGGCACCATCCCATCGTGAACGGGCGCTTTTCGAGTTTTACCAATCCCGTAACGTCTTCTTGTGAATTGATTTCATCAGCGGTTGGGACGTGACCAACGGTGTACATGTTTTGAGGACCGTGACAGTTCTTACAATCAATCTTTCCAACTGTTACGTGAGCAGAGTGATTGAAATAGACGTGATCAGGAAGGTTATTTACCTTATTCCAAACGATTGGCTTCTGCTCGTAACCGGCGATATACGTACCGGAAGTTGGGTCAAATCCGATGGCATCGTAAATCTTCTGGATTTCAGATGTCCCGGTAATTGCGCCCTTCTTGATTCCTTTGTGGCAGTTCATACACACGTTCACCGAAGGAATACCGGCATGCTTTGACTTCACAGCACTGCTGTGGCAGTAGTTACAATCGATTTCGTTTTGACAGTTGTGGATGGCGTGAGAGAACCAAATAGGTTGATCGGGAGTGTAACCGTCGTAAACACCGATATCCATGAGACTCTTGTAACCAACAACAGAGAAGTAGCAGAATAAGAACAAACCGATAACAGAAACAAACTTGCGGTTGGCCCACATCCAGGCCTTTGAAGACTGCCAGTAAGACAGCTCAACAACGGGAGGAAGACCCTCACGCTCGTTGATGGCGTTTTTCAGTGACTTTGAAATGTTAGCCGCAGTTACCGCGATAATAGCGAGGATAGAGCCAATGATAATAAACCAGACCGTTCCGTCGCTTTCCTCGTTCTTCTCTTTCTCAGCGGCGATTTCCTCAAGGGTCATGCATTTGTTCACCGTGGCAGCACCTCCGGCAGGAGCGGCAGCGTTGGCTGCAGACTTCACGTAGGTTAAGATGTCCTTGATTTCAGCTTCAGAAACTGCCTGACCGGCCATCCAGCCATAGGTTGGAACATACTTATCGACAAGCCCTTTGATGTAAGCATCACCTGTTGCAGCAGCTGCTTGAGGATTTTGAATCCACTTCACGATGAGTGCATCCTTTCCTTTCCATCGAACATCGATATCCTTCAGGCCCGGCGCGGCAAGAACCTCCTCAGAGGTTTTGTGACACGAGGCACAGTTAGCTTTAAATAATGATTCCCCTTTGGCGGCATCACCACCCTCAAAAACACCACCGAAAGCGTTGAAATTGAGGAAGATTGCAGCCGTAAAAGGGACCAGAATTTTGCTGATAAAACTTCTTGAAAGCCTTTTCATTACTGATATTTTAAACTTAATGGCAGGTTTAATCGCGCGGCAAATTTATACGTCAGGTGCGATTGACATTCGTGTGACAAAAAGAATGTTAACAATTTAAAATGGTTCTAAATAGAGTCTGAATCGGGCTGTTTATCTCACTGTTTATCAACTCACATGTACGTTTCATTCATCATCAGTTTTCTGCGCATTTCAACAGCATCAGCAACTCAACCCAAATAAACAGCTGAGCGCCGGTTCATAAAACCACGGATTGGCCAACGGAAGCTGACAATTACTTTTGCCCTATGTCCCATCGCCTTTGTTTATTCCTCCTTTCACTTTGTGCAACCGTCAGTGGTGCATTTGGTCAAGTCGATTCTCTGCCAACAGCGCCCGGTAAGGTTGAGTTTGTGGTTGACAGCTCAATTGTCAAAATTGAAAAGAGCGCACGTAAATTCAAGGAGCTCAAAGGTTATCGGCTTCAACTATTTCTGGGTCCGTTGGAAACCGTTAAAGCCGAGCGCAATAAATACTTGGCCTTAGGGCTACCTTATTCTGCCTACATCAAGCAAATTGTGCCGGAGCACGCGCTACAGATAGGCGATTTCCCCAGTAAGCTGGAAATGGAAAAATGCCGCAATGAAATCGAGGCTTATTATCCTGATGCGCTTGCGGTAGTGGAAGTCATCGAACCCCCAAAATTCAGCAAGCGCCCTAAGCAGAGTCGGTGAAACGAATCGTGAGAAAAATCACTACCGCACGATTGCCTCACTCGACGACCCGCCCGCTAACTTTGACCCAAATCACAACCGACCATGCCATTTTACCACGCCTTAGGAAACATCCCGGATAAACGTCACGTCGTGCATGAGAAACCCAATGGGGGCATGTATTACGAGCAACTCTTCGGAACAGAAGGCTTCCACGGGATGAGTTCGTTGCTTTATCATGTGCACCGTCCTACAATGATTCGCTCCATTGGTGAGCCTGTTTTTGCAGGACCAAAAGCTGCAGTCGAGCATAATATTTCCCCCATGATGCTCAAAGGTTGGAACGTCGCGCCAAAGGCCGATTTTCTGGACAGCCGGACGTACATGCTTTTCAACAATGACCTCAACATTGCCCTTGCTGCACCGCTAGACAGTTTGAAAAACTATTTCTACAAAAATGCGGATGCAGACGAGCTGCTTTTTATCCATGAAGGATCGGGCACATTGCGCACGCTGCTCGGCAACCTCACTTTTAGTTATGGTGATTATTTGGTCATTCCTCGCGGGATGATTTATCAAATTGACTTTGATACGCCGAACAATCGGTTATTCATCGTTGAGTCCTATTCACCCATTGTTACTCCGAAACGCTACCGTAATAATTTCGGTCAGCTGCTTGAGCATTCTCCTTTCTGCGAGCGCGACATCCGTCGTCCTTCACAGTTGGAAACGCATGATTCGAAAGGCGAATTCACCGTAAAAATTCGCAAGCAGAACATGATGCACGAAGTTGTATACGCCTCTCATCCTTTCGATGTCATTGGGTGGGATGGCTACAACTATCCCTACGCATTCAGTATTCACAACTTCGAGCCGATTACGGGTCGCATTCACCAGCCGCCGCCGGTGCACCAAACCTTCGAGGCGCATAATTTCGTGGTGTGCTCTTTCTGCCCGCGTTTATATGACTACCACCCCAAGTCAGTTCCGGCGCCATACAATCACAGCAACATCGACAGTGATGAAGTGCTATACTATGTTGACGGCGATTTCATGAGTCGCAATCACGTAGAGAAAGGTTACATCTCATTGCACCCGGGTGGTATTCCGCACGGTCCTCATCCCGGTGCGGCTGAGCGCAGCATTGGACAAAAAGAAACACAAGAACTCGCGGTGATGGTGGACACCTTCCGACCGTTAAAAGTTACGGCCGCTGCCCTTGGGATTTCCGATGACACTTACAAAACAAGTTGGTTAGAGTAAAAGCAAACTAATTTTGAACCTATGAAAACCGAAACCTCTTCTCCGGAGTTGGAAAAAGTTGTAACTGATGCGGCGGATTTCCTGCCATTATTAGGAACTGATTACGTTGAGTTATACGTGGGCAATGCTAAACAGGCGGCCTACTATTACATGAGTGCATGGGGCTTTCAGCCACTTGCCTATTGCGGCCTAGAAACAGGCGTAAAAGACCGCGTTTCATATGTGCTGCAGCAGGATAAAATCCGTTTGGTGTTGACCTCTGCCCTTCAGCCCGACGGTCCTATCAATGCACACGTCAATGCGCATGGAGACGGCGTAAAGGTCATTGCACTTTGGGTGGATGATGCCACCAAAAGCTGGGAAGAAACTACCTCGCGCGGCGGGAAGAGTTGTTTGAACCCTGAAACACATATCGATGATCACGGCAGTGTGGTCCTTTCCGGAATTCATACTTATGGAGAAACCCTGCACGTGTTTGTGGAAAGAAAGAACTACACCGGCGTTTTCCTGCCCGGCTACAAGCCCTGGAATCCATCATATCGTGCGGCTGAAGTCGGCTTGAAATTCGTCGATCACATGGTGGGCAATGTGGGCTGGAATGAAATGAACCAATGGTGTGAGTTCTACGCCAAGGTGATGGGATTCGCACAGCTGGTTTCATTTGACGATAAGGATATCAGTACGGAATACACTGCGCTCATGAGTAAGGTGATGAGCAATGGCAATGGCCGCATCAAGTTCCCGATTAACGAACCGGCTTCGGGCAAGAAAAAGTCTCAAATCGAAGAGTACATTGATTTCTATCACGGAGCCGGAGTTCAGCATATTGCCGTGGCCACCGATAATATCATTGAAACAGTCACCGCACTGAAGGCCCGAGGTGTTGAGTTTTTACACGTGCCTGAAACATACTACGACGACGTATTGGACCGTGTCGGCAAGATTGATGAAGATTTGGCTCCGCTCAAAAAGCTAGGGATTCTCATCGACCGTGATGATGAAGGCTATCTGTTACAACTCTTCACCAAACCTGTGTTGGATCGTCCGACCATGTTCTTCGAAATCATCCAGCGCAAAGGTGCCAAAAGCTTTGGCAAAGGCAATTTCAAGGCGCTCTTTGAGGCCATTGAGCGTGAACAAGAGCTTCGCGGTACGCTTTAATAAGGGCGTTCAACAATCGTGTAATCTATTCCGGGACGTGCGAATGCGCGTCCCTTTTTTTTCGCGTTCGCTCAACCAATGAATTTCATGTAGTGAACGCACAGAATGCTTACGTGTACTTACCGCTATCGTATTAATTTCGCGCCCGCATGAATACAACTGTTACCATGAGTTATGTAATGATTGCAACATTGTTGCTCGTTGCTTTGGCTTGCGTAATTACCGACAGCGCGGAGCAATGGCTACCGGGAAATCGTCGCTACGTCATGGCAGGTGTGCTTTTGGTCTATTCGGGAATTCGCTGGTATCGACTGCGAGCCTTTCAAAAACAATTGCAGCATGAACAAGACTAACGGTTTTCTCATTCTCGCATCGACCTTCGTGATTTCACTGCTGAGCTGCAATATTGCTCAGGACAAAAAGGAAGAATCGATTACCTCAGGCTCGCTGCGCATCGCGGTCGATGAATCCTATTCATTGCTTATGGATACAGAGGTTTTCACGTATACCCATCTTAATAAATACGCAAGCATTTCCTCTCAGACAGCCCCCGAAAGTGATGTTTTCAAAGCGCTGCTTGCCGACAGCGTGCAAGCTGCTGTGGTAGGAAGAGCGCTTACAGAGGAAGAGCTAGCCTTTTTCAAAAGCAAACAGCGGGTGCCCGAGAGTATTTTAATTGCACGGGATGGCATCGCGCTCGTTGTTCACCCTGAACATGCCGACTCTGTGATTCACCTCGATAAAGTAAAAGGTATTTTCTCCGGAAGCGATAGCTTGTGGAGTCAGGTACAACCCGGTGGTTCCAATGCTAAAATAAACGTGGTGTTTGATAACCCCGGTTCGTGCAATGCCCGTTCACTCAGTGAAAAATTCGGTGTTGAACAATTCCCTTCCTGGTGCTTTTCGGAAGAAACTACCGAACGCGTTATCGCCTACGTGAACGCTCATCCCAACAGCATAGGAGTTATTTCATTGAGCTGGATTAGTGATGCTGAAGACAGCACCTGTGCTGCATATCGCAAACTTGTAAAGCCCCTCGGAATTGTAGACCCAAGCAATGTGATTAAACCCGAATTGCCGCGTCGTCCATTTCAAGCCTATGTGTTTGACGGAACCTATCCTCTTCGTCGCGACGTGTATTACATCCGCACGGGTCTGAGAGGAACGCTTGGCACAGGCTTTGCCAACCACCTCATAGGCGAGAAGGGCCAGCTCATCATCCACAAGATGGGAATGGTGGCCGCAAAAACTCCAAACCGAACCGTAAAAATTGTAGATCAATGAACCTGTATAATTTCACCACCATGTATAAATCCTTGTTACTTGCGGTAATTGTTGCGCTCAGCACAATCACCCTGTCGGCTCAAACCCGCGCGGAAGCCATTCAAAAAACATTGAGTGAACGATTCGAAGTTGCCGAAAGCGAACTCAACGCACTCATTTCAAAAGAGCCAACTGTGGGCGACAATTACGCTGCGGCAGGATATAACTATTTCGCCTGGGGCGTAAGTGACCAGGACGATGCTAATGATCTGGCCGAGAAACTTTCTTCTGCTGAAAAGTGCTTCCGCAAAGGCATGGAAGTGGCTCCAACAAATCCAATCAACTACGTTGGTTTAGGTCATTTATCAGCATTTCGCGGTGATGCCGCAACATTTTCAGCACAGTTAACGAAGGCTGAGGAAATAATGAACACCAAGTCAAACAAGGTAGACAAATTGACCAAGCAACAAGCCTATTTGAAGATGGCAGAAGCGTGCTTGATGGAAAAGAATATTCAACTTGATAAAGCCCTTGTCTATTTGAACACTGCGCTTCCATTCAACGACAAAAACCCGGAGGTCTATATTCAATTGGGTGACTACTATCGTTTGCGTGATGGTATCAATCAGAGCAATGCGATTGCACAGTACAACAAGGCCTTGGAAATGGACTCCAAATCAACTCGCGCCATTCTTCGCAAGGGAATGCTGTATAAGCGCGTTCAGAACTGGGATGAAGGTTTGAACTACTACAATGAAGCCATTGCACTCGACCCTTCCTTCGCGCCGGCCTATCGTGAGAAGGCAGAACTTTTGAAAGATGCAGCTCGCTATCCACAAGCCATTGAAGCCTATGCTCGCTACAAAGAACTGAATAACAACTGCCGTGTGAATCAACGCTACGCGATGTTCGTTTACCTGGCAAAAGATTACAAAACGGCTCTGACCGAATTGGAAAAGGCACTTTCCTGTAACGATAAAAACGAGTACATGTATCGTGTATTGGGATACACTTGTTATGAAACCGGCGATTACGCTAAAGGTCTGGAATACATCAACACCTATTTCGAATTGGCAAAAACTCACGGTCGTGTGAAGGTTTCGGGCAGTGACTATGGGCAAAAAGGAAAGCTCCTTTCAAAATCAGGTCAAGACTCTTTGGCGGTGGATGTTTTGAAGCAAGCAATTCAGGAAGATCCGACCTATATCGATGGCTACAACGACATCGCTTCCATTTTGACCAAGCAAAAGAAATATGGCGATGCGGCTGGCTATTATCAGATGAAAATCGAACGCTCAGAAGCGCCTGCGCCATTGGACTATTACTACCTCGGTCAATCGCGTTATTACAATAAGGAATATCAATTGGCTGACACCGCGTTTGCACTTGCCGCCACAAAATACCCTGATGCCAATTTCTGGAGAGGTCGCTGCAACAACCGTCAGGAAGTAAATCCGGATCAACCGGTTGCCGGTCTGGCCAAGCCACACCATGAGAAATTCATTCGCCTCGTTGGTTCAGACGCGCGTTCGATTGAAGCCAACAAAAAGAATTTGATTGAAGCCTATAACTACTTAGGTGTTTATTACAGCATCAATAAGAATTACGAGTGTAGTAAAGCGGCGTTCAATAAAACACTAGAACTCGATGCAGCGAACAAAATCGCGACAACCCTAATTGCCGATGAAAATCTGGTAAAGGCCACCGGAACTTGCGAATTGATTCCGGCGCAATAAAAAAGATTCAGACAACTCTTTTGAAAAGGCAAGGCTTCGGCTTTGCCTTTTCTTTTTTCATGAGCCTGCTTTGGGTCTTAATTCTATTGGTTGAACTACATTCGCTGTGCTCAATTTGAATACTCAGCAGTATGGTTTCGAAAGAAGTAATGGACAAGGCATCAGCATGGCTCAACTCAGCCATTATCGATGCACAATCCAAGGATGCCATCCGTGAAATGATGGCGAACGATGAAAAGCAACTCACTGAATCATTTTACAGTGATTTGGAATTTGGTACCGGCGGCCTCAGAGGCATCATGGGTGTCGGAACGATGCGCATGAATGTCTATACCGTAGGCATGGCTACACAAGGGTTGGCCAATTACATCCTGCAACAATTTCCGGGTCGAATTTGCAAAGTCGCTATCGCGTTTGATTCGCGCAACAACTCGCCGCTCTTTGCTCAGACAGCGGCAGACGTGCTTTCCGCCAATGGGATTGAGGTATACATGTTCTCTGAATTACGTCCTACGCCCTTACTCTCTTTTGCTGTTCGTGAGCTAGGTGCCGTTGCGGGTATTGTTGTGACGGCATCGCACAATCCGAAAGAATACAACGGATATAAAGTCTATTGGGAAGACGGTGCTCAAGTGCTGCCACCACACGATAAAGGCATCATCACCGAAGTGCGCAAAGTCACCGGTCCTGACGCCGTGAAATTCCATGGTGAAGCTTCGCGAATTCACACCATCAACGAACAGGTAGAGTTGAATTATATCGCTAAGGTTAAAGAACTGATTCATGCTCCTGACTCAATTGCACAAGCGCAAGGGTTGAAGATTGTTTACACCTCCATTCACGGCGCGGGAATCACCATGGTTCCAAAAACCCTGGAAGCTGTTGGATTCAGCAAGATTCATATCGTTGAATCGCAAGCCACACCTGACGGCAATTTCAGCACGGTGCAATCACCCAATCCCGAGGAAAAGGAAGCGCTTACTCATGCGTTGCAACTTGCCGAGGAAATCAACGCTGATCTCATTATTGGCACTGACCCCGACACTGACCGTGTGGGCATGGCTATTCGCAATGACGAGGGTAAAATGGTGTTGCTCAATGGCAATCAGGCGGCTTGCCTACTGGTGTATTATCAGTTGGAACGCATGAAAGAGAAAGGGCAATTCAACGGTAAACAATACATCGCGAAAACGATTGTTACAACGGATCTGCTCGAAGAGGTAGCCAAATTGCACAACGTGAAATGGTACGACACGCTGACGGGATTTAAGTACATCGCCGGAGTAATCCGTGAGAAAGAAGGCAAGGAAACCTTCATTGCCGGAGGCGAAGAGAGTTACGGTTATTCGGTAGGTGAGTTTGTGCGCGACAAGGATGCTGTGCTATCCTCTGTGGTGCTTTGTGAAATAGCGGCGTGGTGCGCTGCGCACAAACGAACCACGTGGGGCTTACTCATGGAAATCTATGAGCGTTGCGGGCTCTACCATGAGTCACTGCTTTCCATTACCCTAAAAGGACTAGACGGACTTCAGCAAATTCAATCGAAAATGGCCACACTACGCAGCACTCCTCCAAAGGTCCTTGCCGGTTCACCTGTGATTGAATTGAGGGATATTCAACAATGCACAACCACTGATTTGCGCACCGGAAAATCAACGCCCATCGAGCTTCCCGCTTCAAACGTGCTTCAGTTCGTTCTGGAAGACGGTAGTAAAATTTCGGCACGTCCGAGTGGTACCGAACCAAAAATTAAATTCTATTTCTCGATGAAAGCTCCATTCAAGGGTTCATCACTCTACGCCTTACAAGTGCAGGAAATGGAAGCGCGAATGAAACACATCCAAGTTGAATTGGGTATGGCCTAACAACCGCACGTGACTGCTTACGCTCGCAATATTCTCTTGTTGATTACCGCGTTATTTCTACTGCGGTTGTTTCATATTACCGATCCACCCATAGAGGTATCACACAATTGGCGGCAGACGACATCGCTTATGGTGGCGCGCAATTTTCATCAGCTCGACGCGAACATTCTTTACCCAACCATTGATGAAACGGGTGAAAATCGCGGAGTTATTGGCATGGAGTTTCCGGCAATTCCCTATCTCATCCACTTGGTTTCTATACCCCTTGGCTATGATCATTGGTATGGGCGTCTCATCACTTTGTTGATCGTGAGCATTGGCAGCTGGTACTTCTTTGCATTGCTTCGATTATACACAACAGAACGCACTGCAGCATTGGCAACTGCTGCCTATTGCTTCTCTTCGTTATTTCATTTGGGAAGGAAGGTAATGCCCGATCCAAGCAGTTTGTCGCTCATCCTAGTTGCGCTCTATTTTGGATTTACCTTTCTTCGGCAAGGTGGATGGTGGCGATTGTTCTGCTTCACCCTTTTTGCCTTATTGGGTGCTTTGATCAAAATTCCCTTCGGGCTTTTCCTGGCGCTCTTGGCCATTCCGTTTTTCGAGAAAAACATCACAACGTCTGCGCGATTGGCTATTGCATTCGCCAGCATTCCCGTATTGTATGGCGTGTGGTGGTGGTATTTCGATTGGAACATGCATCTGGCGGAGCAGTTTGGTCAATGGTATAATTCAGGAAAGCCGATCTCACAAGGAGCGCACGAACTGGTAGAGCATGCGGGAGAGGTGTTTGAGCGATTTTACTTTTCGGCGTTTCACTCATACGTTCTGGGAATTGCAGCAATCGGAGGATGGATTTATTTGCTCTATAAACGCCATCGCATAACCATTGTAGTATCCGCCATACTCATGCCGTTAATCGCGGTATATATGATGAAGTCCGGCAGTCTCTTTTCGCACCATGGCTATTATGCACTCGTTGTGGTTCCGGTTATGGCATTCATTCTGGCCAACTTTCTGGATGCCATTCCTCCACGATGGGCAATCGCTGTACTAACATTAGGTGTTCTGGAGTCCGTTGCCAACCAACAGCATGACTTCTTCATCAAACCACAGGCATTCCTCAAGCTTCAATTGACAGATATTGCCAATACCGTTGCTGAACCTAATGAGCTCGTTGGTTTGGTTTCGAATGCAAATCCCAACGAATTCTATTTTCTGAATCGCAAAGGATGGATTGTCGCACCCGATCAGTGCACGGTGTTGTATCTTGAAGAATTGCACAACCGTGGGTGCCACTTCTTGTTTATGCCGCGCGAACGTAATCAGAACGAGTTACCATTTCCGATCGTATTTGAAAATGAGCACTACCTGGTGTTCAAATTGAATTCATAGTATCTTCGTAAGGATGAAAAAGTGGCTGAGCATTTTCATGATGAGCTTCTATCTCGTAATGAGCATAGGCGTTCAATTGCATTTGCACTACTGCTGTGGTCATTTGTCTGATATTCATCTCTTCGGGCATGAGTCCTGTAATCATACCAACAACGATTCAGATCACTGTTGTAAAAAGAATGACTGTTGTTCATTCATTCATCTCGATTTAAAGGTTGATGACTCTCATCAGCCGGCGTATTCCTTTTCATTCGAACCAATCGATTTTTCGGAGAACGTGAAACCTTCGTTCGAAGGTATTCCTCGCTTCGAATCAGCATCGTCCTATACGTTTGTGGACGATTCCTCGCCGCCCATAGCGCGGCGATTCGTGCTTTATCAGTCTTTGATGCTGTATGCTTGAAAAGTGAAATGGTGAAATGGTGAAGGGGTGAAATAGTTCGTCCCGACAGTCTTTGAGCACCCTTTCACCCCTTCACCCTTTCACTCTTTCACTCTTTCACCCTCCCCATGAAACCCATCATCCTCCTCATAAGCATCCTCCTCACAGCGCTTACCCTCAGCGCCCAAACAACAGATAACAAGCCCATCACAACCTCCTTCTGGGTGGCCGGTGTATGCGGCATGTGTGAGCAAACCATCGAAGCAACAATGGATACAAAAGGCATTCTCAAAGCTGACTTTTCACTTTCCAACAACATGCTGACGGTGACTTATAAGCCGCGCAAAATCAGCGAGAGTCAAATCCACACCTTGCTGAACGAAGCCGGTTATGATACCGAAAAGAGCACCTGCAGTGACGAACAGTACACGCGTGTTCATGGGTGTTGCAAGTATCGCGAACTCGAAAAACACTGAGCACCATGAGACTACTCTTTTCAATAGGTCTGATACTCTCAGCCCTTTCATCGTATGCTCAAGGATTGTCGGGAACAGTTACCGGTGAATGGGCAGACGGTAAGAAAGAAACCCTCGTTGGCGCTAACGTCATCTGGAAGGATACTCGCAGTGGAACCCTGACCAACGAGCAGGGAATATTCCACATTGGGATTCCTCCCGGAGCACAAACGCTTGTCGTTTTCTATGTGGGATTTTTGGCAGACACCATTACCTATACAGGCCAAAAAGAAATCAATGTGTTGTTGAAGCAATCGGGCAGCGGCAAGGAGATTATCATCGAAGGTGAGCGCGCCTCTGCTTTCATCAACTCACGTGATCCGCAGCTCTTTCAAGTATTGAATGAAAAAGAACTCTGCAAAGCTGCATGCTGTAATTTGAGTGAAAGCTTCGAAACGAATGCATCCGTGGATGCAACGTTTGCTGATGCCATCACCGGCACGCGACAAATTCGCATGCTTGGGCTTGAAGGGAAATACACGCAGATGCTTTATGACAATATTCCATCTGTACGCGGACTATCGAGTAGCTCCGGGCTTTCTTATGTGCCCGGTCCGTGGGTGAAAAATATTTACATCACCAAAGGAGTTGGCTCGATTACCAGCGGTTATGAAAGCATGGCGGGTCAAATCAATGTAGCTCTGAAGAACCCCGACACGGCTGAACGTTTTCACCTCAATGCCTATGCGGGTAGTGGTGGTCGGACAGAGTTGAACCTTGTTGTTGGACCAAAGCGTGAGGAAGAAAACGAGATTACCATAGTGGAGATTGAACACGAACATGAGGGGGGAGAAGATCATGACCATGCCCACGAAGAAGAACACGAACATCATCACGACCATTTCAAGGGCAGTTTATTGGCGCACGGTGCGTTTTCGCAACTGCGCACCGACATGAATGACGATGGTTTTCTCGACAACCCACTCTTTTCAAATGTTCTTTTACGAAACGAATGGCACCTCGATGGTCATAGCGGACTGGGTGCTCAAATTGCGCTGAATTATCAATACCTGAACAATGCGGGCGGTCAGTTTGATTACGACCCGAAGGATGAAATTCGCTCTGCGCTTTGGGGCGTCAACACGCAAACTCGTCGTTACGAGGCCTCGGCGAAAGTCGGGTATGTTTTTCCCGGCAAACCGTGGAAGAGTTTCGGAAGTCAGTGGAACGCGGTTTATCACAATCAAGATGGTGACTACGGCTTTCATCGCTACAACGGCGAGCAGCGCAGCGGGCGTGTGAATCTCTTGTTTGCCTCCCGCATTCTGAATGAACACAACACTTTCACCACAGGTTTCAGCTACGTGTTTGATGATTATCGTGATACACTCGCCGGAACGAATCCCATTTTTTTCTTCCATGATTACACGCTCAGCAGGCAAGAGCGCGTGCCGGGTGTATTCTTTGAATACACCCTGAAAGCCGGTGATCAATTCACGTTAGTGACAGGATTACGTGAGGATTTACACAACGTTTATGGGGCACTCTTCACACCAAGACTGCATGCGCGTTATAGCTTCAATGATCATCTGTCGATTAAAGCTGTCGGAGGTATGGGTTATCGCACGCCGATGCTAATCATGGATAACATCGGCATATTGGCCTCCAACCGCGACATCAAAATTGAAGGCGACAATCCCAAGGGTTACTATGGAATGGATATCGAGCAATCGAAAAATGTAGGTCTGCTCTTGACCTGGAAGGGAGATCTTTTCTATCGTCCGGCTACCTTTAGTTTGGATGGCTTTATGACCGCATTTGATAAGCAGGTAGTGATTGATGTCGAGACACCGGGGTTTGTGAAAATGTACAACCTCAAAGGAGAAAGCTTCAGCAACAGCGTGCAGGGTGAGTTTCAATGGTCACCGACTCGCCGATTAGACTGGCGCCTGGCATACCGCTGGCTGGAATCTCGCACGCAATACACCGATGGCTTGCGCGATCGCCCGTTGGTCAACCGTCATCGGGCGTTTACCAACCTCGCTTACGAGACTCGCAAGAAGGCGAACGGTTCGCAGTGGCGCTTCGATGCCACATTACAGTGGATTAGTAAAAAACGACTTCCATTCATTATTCGCAGCCATGATGAACACGCCAACGAAGCGCTCAGCACCTGGACAGCGGATTACTGGCAATTGATGGCGCAGGTCACTTATGTGTTTAAAACGAATCTTGAGCTTTACGTCGGGGGAGAAAATCTCACCAACTTCATGATTCACGATGCCATCATTTCAGCAGAGGACACGTCTTCGAATTTCTTTGACGCCTCCTTGTTGTGGGGACCGGTCTTCGGTCGGATGGGTTACGTGGGATTGCGATGGATACTTCCGTAAGCGACATTACAGCAAACTGAGCTGCACGTATTGGTGCTCAAAATCGAGCAACCAGCGCTTACGCTGAACTCCACCGCTGTAACCCACATAGGTTCCATCCTTACCGATAACTCGGTGGCACGGAATGAGGATAGGAATGGGGTTTTTCGCAATAGCAGATGCAACAGCGCGGGTAAGTTTGATATCACCGAGTTGTCGGGCTACATCTTCATAGCTCACCGTTTTGGCAAAGGGAATTCGCATGAGTTCCTCCCACACCGTTTGCTGAAAATGCGTGCCGTCGAGGTGCATCGGGACATCAATCGTTGTTCCATTTCCGTTGAAGAATAAGGCCAGAGCGTGTAGCACGCGGTGCATGTTGTGGTCGAAGTCATCTGCCGTAGGTTGTTCAACAAACTCAATGCGCGACAGCATGTTTCCATGGCCTTCGACACGAAGCCAGCCCATAGGGGATTGAAAGTGAACAACGGATTTTCGCACGGCGTTAAAGTATAACAATTCAGGCTTCACAAATCGTTCATATTCGGACTTCTTAAATCACTAATTTCGCGATTCGTTAAAACCGCAAAAACATGATGAAAAAACTGGTAGAAGAATTCCCAAATCACCTGCGCGAGGCACTGGCCATCGGACGCGCAGCAACACTCAACCCTTGCAACAAGAAGATTGATAACATCGTTATCTCGGGCTTGGGTGGAAGTGGTATCGGCGGAAAGATTGTAAGTCAAATTGTAGCAGACAAAGCCGGGGTTCCGATTGTGTGCACGAATGATTACGTGTTACCGGAATTCGTGAATGCCAACACGCTTGTCATCATCAGCAGCTACAGCGGCGATACGGAAGAAACCGTTGCGGCACTTCAGAAGGCCATTGCTAAAAAGGCGGAGATTGCGTGTGTAACCAGCGGTGGTAAAATCCTTGCGGCGTCGAAGGAACACGGATTCAACCACATCATCATCCCCGGCGGAAACCCTCCTCGCTCGATGTTTGGATACAGCTCCGTGCAACTGTTCTTCTTGCTGCGTCACTATGGATTCATTGACGGTTCTTTCGAGCAGGAAGTAGAAAACAGCATAGCGCTGATTGAACATAATATCGACGACATTCGTTCTGCATCGCGCAGCATTGCTGAGCGCATTGTTCATCGTATTCCGATTCTCTACAGCGAGGCGATGTACGAAGGTGTTGCTATTCGCTGGCGTCAGCAAATCAATGAGAATTCCAAGATGCTGTGCTGGCATCACGTATTCCCTGAGATGAATCACAACGAACTGGTTGGTTGGACCGGCGGTGATAACCGTGTTGCCGTAATTGTTTTGCGCAATGAAGACGATCACAAGCGCTCACAATTGCGCATGGAATTGTGCAAGAAGTTGATGGGTGAAAAGTGTGATACTATCATTGAGGCATACTCGAAAGGAAAATCGCGCATTGAGCGTTCCATGTATCTCATTCACCTGGGTGACTGGATCAGCATTGATTTAGCGGAGTTGCGTAACGAAGACGCTGTCGCCATTCCGGCCATTATTTTCCTGAAAAACGAGCTCTCGAAAGTGAATTAATTTCACATGAAGAAGCCTGTTGTATTTCACGACTTAGGCAGCATGGATTACAAAGCCTGCTGGGATTTACAAGAGGTTTATTTCAATAAGACCGTTCAAACAAAATTTGATAATCGCGGGAAAACACCCGAAGAACAAGTGGTCACTACTGACCACTTGTTTTTTGTAGAGCATCCGCATGTATACACATTGGGCAAGAGTGGTGATATGGCCAATCTCTTGCTGGATGAAGACGCATTGGCCAAAGTGGACGCCCGCTTCTACGCCATCAATCGCGGTGGCGATATCACCTATCACGGTCCGGGGCAAATCGTGGGCTATCCCATTTTCGATTTGGATCATTTCTTTACCGACATCCATAAATACCTGCGGTATCTCGAGGAAGCCATCATTCTTACGTTAGCTGATTACGGAATTAAGGCGGGCCGCATTGATGGACTCACTGGAGTTTGGCTCGATGAAAACGACCCGAAAAAAGCGCGCAAAATCGCAGCGCTTGGGGTGAAGTGCAGTCGCTGGGTGACTATGCACGGCTTTGCTTTCAATGTGAATGCGGATCTTTCCTATTTCAAGAATATCATTCCTTGCGGGATTACAGACAAGGCGGTGACCTCAATGCATTTGGAGTTGGGTCGATCTCTCGATATGAAAGAGGTTAAAACGCGATTGAAACATCACCTCGGTGAGGTTTTCGAGATTGACTGGGCGATGTAATCATCCGCTTAGAATCGGTTATTTTTGCTTTACTTGAATCTATTATGGACAAACCACGAGTTGGAGTATTAGGGGGCGGATCCTGGGCCACAGCGCAAGTGAAATTGCTGTGCAAGAACACCGATAAGGTGCAGTGGTGGATGCGCAACAAAGAGGCTATTGACCATATTCGTCAGTTTGGTCATAATCCGAACTACATCCAGAGCATTGAGTTCGAACCGGGACAACTAAACGTCACCGACAACCTTCAAGAGGTTATTGATAATAGCGATTACATCATTGTTGCTGTTCCATCGGCTTTCGTGCATGAGGCCTTTCAGCATTACAAGCCAACGGGTCTTGAGAAGAAGGTTTTGTTTTCTGCCATCAAAGGTGTCATCAATGAATTTGATTCTATCCCTGCCCGTTACTTCCACAAGCAGCTTGGCGTGCCTTATGAAAACATCGGCATCGTTTGCGGGCCTTGCCACGCAGAAGAGGTGGCTATGGAAAAACTATCCTACCTGACCATTGGCTGCGCGGATATCAAGAAAGCCGATATCATGGCATCGATGCTCGGGTGTCGCTTCATGAAAACAAACACCACGGAAGATGTATTCGGCGCAGAGCTGGCCGCTATTCTCAAAAACGTGTACGCTGTGGCTTCCGGTATTTGTCATGGCCTTGGCTATGGCGACAACTTTCAGGCGGTACTCATCAGCAGCGCCATTCGCGAAATGGAGCGTTTTATTGATACCGTTCACGAAGTTCATCGCGATGTGAAGAGCAGCGCGTATCTGGGCGATTTGCTCGTTACCGCCTATTCTCCCTATTCACGTAACCGAACCTTAGGCACGATGGTCGGCAAAGGCTACAGTGTGAAATGGGCAACCATTGAAATGAATATGGTAGCCGAAGGTTACTACGCAGCCCGCGGCATTCACGAAATCAACAAAAAATTCAACGCGGAAATTCCTATCGCTGACGCCGTGTACCGCATTCTATATGAAAAAATTTCTCCGATGATGGAGATGCGGATTTTGACGGATAAACTGTCGTAGTGAAAGGGTGAAGTGGTGAAAGGGTGAAAGGGTAGCCATTCCATCTATTCGCGCATTCGTGGCTAACCATGTATTCGTGGCTATTCGTGCATTCGTAGCTAACCCTGTATTCGTGGCTAAGTGTGTTCATAAACAACATCCGTGGCAATAAGAGTGGGGTGATTCGAGTTTTTAATTTGCTTGAACATTCAGAAAATCATGAAGCTCCCTCTTTCGATCCTCATTCTCTTCGCAAGCCTCGAACTGCTTTCTCAGGTTCAGGAATACAAGGACCAATACCCCAACGGGAAAACGCGCAGCGAAGGAAACTATGTCAATGGTTTTGAGGACGGTTTATGGAAGTACTACTACGATTCCGGTACGCTGCAAGAGGAATCCCATTACCGCAAAGGAAAACTGGACGGAAGTGTGAAGCGCTATCATCTCAATGGGAAACTCATGGTGGATGGTTATTTCAAGATGAACTTGCAGGACAGCGTACAACGCACTTACAGCGCGGATGGCGCGCTTGTCGAAGAAGGATATTACACGAAAGGCGTGAAATCCGGCAGGTGGACTTACTTCTTCCCTTCCGGTGATACGCTGATGATTGAGGAGTTTCGCGGCAGCGAGGAATTGTTGTGGGTGTTTTGCGATGCCAACAAACTGCGCACGATATCCAACGGGAATGGGGTAAAAGAAGAAACCCTCGAGTATGGTAAAATCCTGCGCAGCTCATCCTATAAAAACGGGCTGCTTGACGGGCCCTATCTGGAAAACTACAATGGTGGTTCTCCGCGCATTCGCGGCAATTACAAAGCCGGGAAAGAAGAAGGATTGTGGGAAGAGCTGTATCCTTCAGGTGCAGTCAAGCGCCATTCGCATTACAAGGCCGGTGTGTTAGACGGACAACTTACCGAGAAATACGCGAAGGGTCAGGTTTCAGTCACCGGCACCTATTCCGATGGCAAGAAAACGGGTCATTGGACGTGGTATTTGGAAAATGGTACCAAGGATATGGAGGGTGATTTCGTGAGCGACCTGCAACACGGCGAGTGGAATTACTATTATGGGAATGGCGAACGTGAGTATTGGGGAACCTACACGCAAGGGAAAATGAACGGCTTTTGGCAATGGCAATATTGGGATGGAAAAAAATGGAAAGCCGGTGACATGGTCAACGACAAAAAACATGGCGAATGGAACTATTGGTATGAAAGCGGAAAGCCCATGATGAAGGGTAATTTCAAATACGATCTTGAAGAGGGTGAATGGACTTCCTGGTATAGTAACGGATACATTCAAGACATTGGCAACTACGTGCACGGCCAGATGAATGGAAAATGGACGGGCAACCATTCCAACGGCGTTAAGAGCTACGAAGGCGAATGGAGCATTGTGAAAAGTAAAGACCAGTTCGCACAAACGATGAGCGATTTGTATAAAATCAAAACCGATACGTTACCCAAAGTAAAATCAGGCGATGTCAAGCAAGGCAAGTGGACCTACTGGAATGAGAAAGGTGGTCTGGAGAAAATGGAGACCTATGGCGCGGATGGTTCATTAAACGGGCCCTTCGAATCCTACAACCTCGGCCGTCTCGACAGCAAAGGCAATTATAAAAACGGCAAACCCGACGGCAAATGGTCCTACTTCCATCCGCATGGCGCGCCCATGCGCGATTGCTCGTTCAAAGAGGGTAAACTCAATGGAAAGAGTATCATCTACAATGAACGCGGGCGGGTGATTGAAGAGTCCAACTACAAGAACAACAAACTCGACGGAACGTACATCAGTTATGATGATAAGACGGGCAAAGAATTGATGCGCATTGAATATGACAATGGCAAAGCGAAGCAGTAGAGAAAATCAACGTTAAGGACGTGCATCAGCGCGTCCGTGACCTGAACTGCTTCGCGCGCTTAAAACCTTTGCCGTTTAAGCGTTCATCATCGCTTCAATCTCTTCCACTTCAATCGCAAAGCGCTCAAATAGGTCTGTGTTGCCGGTTTTGGTAATGACAATATTGTTTTCAATACGAATTCCCAGGCTTTCTTCTCGGATATAAATACCGGGTTCTACCGTAAACACGTTCCCTTCAGCAACTGGTTGTGTCCAATCACCCACATCGTGCACATCGAGGCCAAGGAAGTGTGAAGTGCCGTGCATGAAATACTTTTTGTAGGCCGGCCATTCGGGATTCTGATTCTTCACATCGTCCATGGTGATGAGTTTCAAATCAACTAGTTCCTTGGTCATCAACTCACCCACTTGCTTATGATATTCGTGCATGAGCACGCCCGGCTTTAACAGCGCCTTCGCGCCCTTCATCACACGCAAGACTGCGTTGTAAACTGCCTTCTGACGATCCGAAAACCGACCATTCACAGGAATACAACGCGTCATGTCGGCGTTGTAATTTCCATACTCAGCACCAACATCCATCAGCAGTAAATCGCCGTCTTTACAGGGCTTATCATTATCGATGTAGTGAAGCACACATGCACTGAACCCGCTTGCGATAATCGGTGTGTAAGCAAAGCCGCGTGAACCCTTCGATAAGAACTCGTGCATGTACTCTGCCTCGAGTTCATACTCCATCACGCCGGGCTTCACCATTTTCATCACGCGCTCAAAACCACCGCGCGTAATATCGATTGCGCGTTGCAATTGATTCACTTCCTCTTGCTCCTTCACTGCGCGCAGCTTATGCATAATCGGTGCACTGCGCTCGATGCGGTAATGCGGATAATGTTCACGCACCCACTTGGAGAATCGCGCTTCACGCGTTTCCACTTCCACCACAGCGCGGGTGTGTTCATTGTTGTTGAGATAGATGCACGACGCTTCGGCGAGAATGGCTTTAAACACACGTTCAAATTCACTTAGCCAATAAACGGTCTTTACGCCGGTCTGTGTACGAGCCTGTTCTTTAGTGAGTTTTGCACCCTCCCAAATGGCAATGGTTTCACTGGTTTCCTTCAAGAAAAGAACTTCTCTATGATGTGCATGAAACGAATCCGGAAACAAGAGCAACATACTTTCCTCCTGATCCACACCGCTCAAGTAAAAAATATCGGTGGCTTGTTTAAAGGCAAAGTGACCATCCGCACTGGTAGGATAAGTGTCGTTGCTGCAGAAAACGGCAACACCACCCTTTTGCATGTGCGAAGCAAAGCGTATACGGGCGCCGGTATAGAACTCGGCTGAAAGTTGTTGGTAGCGCATGGATTAATCGTTGAGTAAAAACCATTTCATCACTTCGTCTTCGCCAATATCGCGTGACGCTTTTTTGCCAATCACGGCGTGAATATCCTTCGGCGAAATACCACTGGCAGGACGCTTCCAGGTGAGGTCGCTCATTTCAATAGACTTACCGGCAGGAATATTTTTAGCTGCCACCAAACTTCTGCGGGCATTTGCACGTGCAGGCGCCTCACTCTCGAGTGCCTTCATTTCGAAGGTTCCCAGCAATTCAAACGTGCGGTACATCCGTTTTTGGAAATGCTTCAAATCCTCTTTGTCCATGGCGTGGTAATGGTCATTACCGGGAAGTGTCTTATCGTGTGTGAAGTGTTTCTCCAACACCGCCGCACCAAGCAAAGTTGCTACTTCGAGTGTATGCATATCCTTCGGCAACGTATGATCGCTGTATCCGGGAACAGCATCCGGGAACAAACGAATCATATCCTTAATCATTCCCAGGTTTGCGTTCTCATCCATCGTCGGGTAATTCAACACACAGTGCATCAAACAAAGTTTGTTGCCGTGCTTCTCGATGGTTTCAACCGCTTGCATCACCTCCCACTTGAAGGCCGCGCCCGTAGAAAGAATGATGGGTTTACCGAATGAGCATTGGTATTCAATGAAGGGCAAATTGGTCAAATCACTGCTGCTGATTTTGAAAACCGGCATGAGGTCGTTGAGGAACGTTGCGCTCTCCACATCGAACGGCGTGCTCATGAATTCGATTCCCGCCGTTTCGCAATAGCGCGCCAATTCCTCGTATTCCTTCTTCCAGAATTTATCATACTTCTTGAAGAGCTCAAATTGCGAGCGTGTTGGCTCCTTGGTGATATCCCAGTAATAGGGAGAATCTTTACTGGCAATCGTTTCAGCCTTGTAGGTTTGAAACTTGATGGCGTGAGCACCGCCTTCAGCCGCCTCGTCGATGAGGCGCTTGGCGAGCTCCATGGAACCTTCGTGATTCACTCCGGCTTCAGCAATCACATAGGGATTGTGCAGCACGCGTGGGTTGTAGCTGTTTAGAAAGGAAACTAGTTTCATGTGACGAAAATAAGACGGATTGTGGGTTGAGAAGAGGGCAATCGCATTTACAGCAGTGAGAGGCGTACTGTATTTCTTTTATTCATCGCCATCCATGCAGGCACAAGGAGGCGACATGATAATCTTGCATTGCGGAAGACCCGTTTTCAAGCGCTCTTGCGTTTCGCGACTCATGGCATTGTTGAGTAAATCCAACACCCGTAACTGCTGCATTTCGGTGAGGCGCTCCGGATAATAGCTAATCGGATTATCCCATAGCGCAAGGGTCGTGAGCGACGTTAGTTTGTCGATTTGATCCGGGATACGTTCGATGATATTGTCGGCAAAATCCATTACACGCAAATCCTTGAGCTTGGTGAGTGAAAGCGGGAGTTGTTCAAGTTCATTGTGCTGAACTTCGATGTGTTGTAATGCCGGCAACTGATCAAACTGATCCGGCAAAATCGTTAATCGGCATTTGTTCAATTTCAGTTCCTGCAGATTTTTCATCGAAAAAATCGCTTCCGGGAATTCCATCAATTTTTGCTTGGATAAATCCAGACGAATGACATCGTCTTGATGTGCAACGGCATCCTCCAACGACTTAAAAACGGGAACCGTATCAAGCGATTCATAGGCCACACGCTGCGCCAACAGCGGCATCGAAGCCATCGCTAAAACGATGGTCAGTGTGCAGATGTATTTTGCGAATGCCATGCGCGTGCGTAATTACAGTCTTGCGTGATTGCGTTTTTCAATTCATCCAACGAGGCGAACTTTTGCTCTTCACGGATGAAGTGATGCAGTTCAATCTTCATCGGTTCCTCATACAGTTCGTGAGCGAAATCGAAGATATGGGTTTCGATGTTACGTTGGAGTTCCTCGCTAACGGTAGGACGTATTCCGATATTGGTTATGGCGTTAAAAATTCCGAAGGGCGTGTGTGCTCTAGAAACGTAAACACCATGCGAGGGAATGAGTTTGAAGTTATAGTCGGGTTTCAGATTCGCTGTTGGAAAGCCAATCGTACGGCCCAGCTGCCGGCTGCGAACAACATGGCCTTCGATTGCGTATGGCCTGCCCAACAATAAATTCGCTTCTTCGATTCTACCATCAATCAACGCGTTACGAACCTTGGTGGAGCTCACCAAAATAGCGTCGACATCTTGGGCGCTGATTTCTTCAACATGAAATCCAAAAACCTCCGAGAGCTCTAGTAAGGTTTGGAAATCACCTTCACGGTTGCGGCCAAAGCGATGGTCATATCCAACCACAACGGTATGCGCATTCAAGCCTTTCACCAGCAGGTCACGCACATATTCAAAGGCAGACATGCGCGAGAAGGCCGTTGAAAAAGGATAAATCACCAGATGATCTAACCCACACTCATCAAGCAATTGATTTTTTTCCTCCGGTGACGTAATCAGTGAAATGTTGTGATCATCCGGATACAGCACCATACGTGGGTGCGGATAAAAAGTCAGAAGCACACTCTCACCACCAACCTCGCGGGCCAATTCGGTGATGCGCTTGAGCAATGCTGCGTGTCCTTGATGAACACCGTCGAACGTGCCGATAGTGACCACGGCATTTTGCAATGGGCCGATGTTATGAATGTCTTGATGAATCTGCACTGGCGTTCAAACTGAGCGGCAAAGGTATCGGTTTGACCGGAAATAAAAAGGGACCGTCTGTGACGGTCCCTTTTCTATTTCACTGCATATCGAGTTTATCGTGTCACATTGAACTGGCGCGCAAACATCTTCTCACCATCAATCACGAGATTCAAGATGTAATTACCCTGCGGGTAATCGCTCACGTTCAAGTTGAACATATTAGCACCCTGACTATGAAGACCAAGGTTATCGAATGTAACAAGCTTACCTTGGATATCACGCACTTCATACGCTACATAGCCGGCGGCCTGCAGATTGAAATCGATGCGCGCATTGCTGGAAGCGGGATTCGGGCTAATACCAAAGTCCTGCACAAACTGTGCTTCTTCCTCCGTATTCATTGCATAATAAAGCATCAAGCGGATGGCGGGTGTTGCGTCGGTCAAGAAGCCAACACCAAAGAACCACAGGAACTCATCCTCCGTCGTAGTTTCAGCATAGTAGCCCGTACTGAAATCAGTATCCTGCTCATCGATGGCTTTAATGGCAAGTTCTTCTTCAGTTGCAAATTCGGTTTGAACAGCCGCGAAGTAAGTTGTACCCGGCACTAAGTCAACAGAAACATCAAATGGTAAATAAACAGGGAACTGTTGCACAGCGCCGGTTGGCACATAGGATGGCTGCACTTCATACTCGCCATAGGCAGCAAACTCAGCATCTGTAAGGTTGTAATCTTCACCTTTTGCCAACAATAAAATATTGAATGGGCAGAAATCATCGGTTGAATTATCAAAGCGAATGCTCAATCCGAACGCTTGAGAACCTTCATTAAAACAGGTCATGTAGTTTCCATAACCGGTTGGATTGTAAGGATCATCAACAGTACCTGTGCCAATAAACGGACGCATTTCAGTGTTAATCAGCGTTGGATCATCATGTCCATACTCGCCATCTACAACGAGGAATTTTTTCTGAAGCGTGTTATTGTCAGGGGTGTCATCCGCACTAGTGTAAGTGACTGTTGTGCGTACATAATATTCTCCCGTAGTTGTCGGTGCCCAGCCGGTTGGCAAGAACAAGGTGTCGATAGGGTCACCCGGCGTTGGACTTTCAGCGTTGGAAAAAATCGTTACGCTGGAATCCACTGTAGCCAATACATTGAGGCTTGCGTCCAGTACCTCTGCGGTTACAACAGCCGACTGCGAGATGGTCCCGAGATTCTCGTACATGGCACCAACGATCAATCCACCATCCGCCGGAGCAATGGCTTGTTCCAATGCGATACAGCGGTATTCAAAGTCTGCGAAAATGTCGCCGTTTGTAATGGCTGTAACACGCACATCGTTCTGCACAGGATTTTCAAATACTCGGATATCATCAATACCCCAGAAATAATGCGAATGCGTTGAGTTGCCGTTGGGTTGCCATCCAAAACGAATAATCACCAACGGTTGACCTGCGGCAGCCGCAGAAATATCAACGACAGTTACATACGGATTAGGTGCAGCATCATTTGCGCCTCCGGTAAAGTCGGGAGCTGCGTTGTAGGTAATCCAGCTCGTACCGCCATCATTACTTACTTCAACGATAAAGGGTGTTTCATCCGCACAGCAATAACGGAAAGCTTGCTGAAACTCGAGCATCACACTGGGGCAAGTGCTGAAGTTGATGGCCGGTGAAATAAGATATCCGCTCACATCTTCAGCAGGATTTGTGGCAGTTATCTCTCCTCCTTGGAACAAGTCAGCGTCAAAAATTACCCATCCATTCGCGGCAGTGGTTGATGCCAGCGCTTCTCCGGGATCGGAATACGCGCCTGCCGGACTGCTGGCGTCAGCCATCATCCAAATTGAATTGCCACCGGTATCTTCAAAGGTCCAGGCGCCATTGCTGCCCTGTCCTGCGAAGCCGTTGCTGAAGTCTTCCGTAAAAACATCTCGGCCGGCACTCACCTGATGGTTGTGCAGCATTTCTTCACCGGAAAAACGCGAACGAGCGATTTCTTCGGCCGACGCTTTGCGCGGGTGAATGAGTGGATTCACCTGTTGCTGTTTGTCGAATTTCTGTGCGGAAGCCAACAAACTCACTCCAAGGATGGAGCATAGTGTAAAGATTTTTTTCATGAGGGAATTAATAATTAAGCGATGGCTAATTTAAGATGGAAAACACACCTACACATGCCCAAAAAGAAAAGGGTTGCCAAAATTGGCAACCCCTTTCGTGCATAATGCTATTACGGATTAACGCACCACCAAGCGGTTGGTTACGTTGATACCGTTTGCAGTGAGTGTGTACGTGTACACACCTGCTTCGTAGTTATCTACATTCAATTCAAAGCTATTGTTGCCTGCAGCACGGTTGCCGAGGTTGAAGCTATCAACCAACTTACCGGTGATGTCACGAACAGTCAACGCCACTGAAGACGAACCTTCGAGGTTGAACGTAACGATAGTTGAAGAAGATGCAGGGTTTGGCATTGCGCGTACACCGAAGGTGTTTGCTGTTTGCTCTTCAACGCTGGTCTCAGGAGCAACACACGTCACACAGTTACCAATCATGCGAATCATGAAGATACCTTGAGTCCAACCGTATGTTCCATCAGCATCAACATAAACCCATGAACCGGGAACAGAGTTGCTGCCGGAAACAGGCAAACGGAGCACGTCAGTACCCGCAACTGCAGCGAGGTAAACACCGCCTGCAGTCAACGTTACAGGACCTTCGAAAGGCAAGCAGATGAAATCACTTCCACCGGCAGTATTCAAATCCTCATCCAATACAGGAGCTTCTACAGACTGTGATCCATCCACAAATTCGAAAATTGGATCACCGGTTGTTGCGTCAAAGCCTGTCAATTCGTAAATCACAGCAGTTACAGTTCCACCCACGGTGCTTCCACCACCAAGCGCAACTTGAATACCGTAATATTCTTCATCATTGTAAATATCGAAAAGGTTACCTGCGAAATCGCCGGCGTCCAATTGGAAGAAGGCTTGTGCTGTATTGATGTCACGAGCGTAAGTGCACTCGCTTACATCAAAGCTAATTGAGCTTGAGTTGTCTGTGGCATCGGCATCTGCTTCGTTTACCAATGCAGTACCCGTGATAGAATAAGCACCGACAGCATCGGGAATGTAGCTTGTCACAACAGACACAGTGTCTTTTGTCAATGAAAGCATATCAGGAGCCGGAGCTGTTTCAGTAGTTGTTACCAAAGTACCACCTTGGAAAATTTCCACTTGCAGACGTGCGTTAGTCAATGTTCCCAGACCTGTGTTTGACAGGATGCCGGTAACTTTAACCGAGTCAGCTTGAGCCAATGGAATTTGTGTGTAGTCCCAGTAGCCATCACCGAAGAATGGAGTGTTCCAGTCACCTTGGATTGTACGATCGAGCGTAAGGCTATATTCTTCGAGGTCACCAACAACTACGTTGTCAACACCGAAACCTGAAGCCCAGCTTCCAGCGTCAGACCAAGTGAAGCGCAAACGAACGTCTGCCTGTCCACCAAATTCGAACAACGTAATTACCAGCGTCTGCCAAAATCCTTCCTGAAGTGGGAAAAGACCGTCCACATCGCCGGAATAGTTTACTTGTGTCCAAGTAGTACCGCCGTCTGTAGAAGCTTGCAACCAGCCATCACCACCACCGAAGTTACCATCGTGATATATGTCGAAGGTTACCGCAGGATTGAGTGCTGCAGAGAAGTTCATTGAAGGAGTTTCAACATAAACCTCATCCATCAAACAGTCGCATGGGGGTGCGTCATCGTTTGCGCCGGCAAAACGGTTATTCACACCAACTTCAGCAACCGGCCAGTAGCTTCCGGCGTTAGCTGTAGTTGCGTTGTGCACAAAGAAAGCAGGGCCGCTGGTACCATCAGCCAAAGTGACATCGTTGGTTGACCAGTCGGTTGGCAAAGCGCCGGGCAGGTTACCGGTAGTTTGGAAGTCCTGCTCAAGGATAGTAACGCGCATCATACCGTCGTTGCTGCGAGCCTCCTGGCGATTCGGAACGAGGTTCGAAACGTTTTCACGGGTGAGGACATGCTTACGGGCGTTGGCAGGGGCATTGATTTGCGCCGTTGCCGCCGTACCCAAAAGCACTGTCATCGCTAATAAGTAGATTTTTTTCATTGAATTTGATTTTATGGGTCAATAAATTGGAGGCCAAATATAGAAATTTCAAGGCCTTACACCGATTTTACAAGACCAAAGTCATTTACCCTACAAGGTAATGATCAGGCGAATAAAAAAAGGCCATCTGTTCGATGGCCTTTTTTAAATCGTGGTCCGTAATGCCTTAGTGAATCGTCACCAACTGTGTGCTCGCAGCATCTGCAGTGCGAACGCGCAAGGTGTAAACACCCTTGGCCAAATGCTCAACATCAATGGCTGAAGTCATTTGGAAGTTTTTCGACTCTACCATTTTACCAGCGGCATCGAAAATTTCTACCGTATAGTTTTCACGCTGATTGGCCGCGATGTTGATGATTCCGCCGCCAACCGGGTTTGGGTATACGGTGATACCTTGAAGCTCTTGTGCGCCGGCAACTTCGTTCACATCAATACAGATTTCTGTGCTCAAACGGATGGCAAAGGCGTTTCCGTTTCCATATACCACACCATCCGCCGGTAAGAAAATCAAGCTAGAACTGTTCGGTTGTGGAACGGTTAAGTCATCCAAAACACGCACGTCGTTTGCATTTTCATTGCTGTAGCATGCCACGCTAGCGTAGTAAGCATCGGGATCCAAAGTAAGTGGTTCAGTCAACGGAATAGCGGCAAAGCCATTGTCAATATCGGTTTGTGAAATGATGTACGAATCACTTCCACCAAGAGGAGCGTCTACTACATCACCAAAAATGGAAAGCGTATCGTGCACGGCTGCGATTACTTCCGCTCCGGCAACGGTGCCGTTGGCCAGTTGAATCTTCACACAATTGAAGGTCTCTGTTTGTGATACCGGGAAATAAGTGAACATCATGAATTCATCGGCATTATCCGCATAGCTGTTTGTTCCGTATGAACCCAATGAGGCTGTTCCCGTAGGATGAATACCAATGGCATCCATAGAATATTCCGTTTCACTGACTTCGTAATAGCGCAACGCCGCATCGTTGGTTGCGTCACCATCGCTATTATCGCTGGTAACCGTGTAGTTCACATTATTCAATCCAAGTGCATTGCTAACCGCAACATAGTCATCCACCAACATGGTATCACCGGGCAACAATTCAGCTTGAGAGTATGTGGTGATGTTTCCGTTCAAATCAATGGCAACCGTAACATTCGACATGGCCTCGTAACCGAGGTTCTTCACCATGCAACCCACGTTCATTTCCGAAGGCATTTGCGATTGAAGGATGCGACCATATTCTTCGCCCGTTCCTGTAGAAGAAACATACGCGTTGAAGATTTTAGCGTCGTGCTGGAACTGCTCGTAAATTTTGATATCGTCGATGTACCAAGCGTAGCCCCAAATTCCGGTGAATTGCAGGCGCACCCACACTTGTGAGGCGTTACCGGCGATTTCGCTGATGTTAAAACTGCGCACGGTTGGATTACCCGGCGATACACTTGTGGTGAGTTCGCCATCTTCCCACACCTTATAAACACCGGGCAATGTGCTGATGTCAACTGTTGGATCAGGAAGCTCCGGGAACGTGCCATCGGTGCTGATCAGCAAGTAGGTTTGCTCATCCGTATAACGACGGTACTGTGTTTCGAACTCCAGCACCACGTATGGGTTCGCCGAAAGATCAATCGGATTGGCAGTGGTAATGTGGGGCTGCTCGTAGGCTACTCCGGCTTCATTACCATAGCCATCGGAATTATACATGGCGTAACCATTGCCGGCCGTGGTGCTCAGAATCGCAGGTGTTGCGTATGCTCCGGTACTTTCCAGGCCAACACCTATTTCAAAATCAGAGTTGAAGTCACCGCTATGCGCAATGATCCAGTTGGCGGGATTGGCAAAATCATCTGACCAAAGCGTCACACGATCTGCTCCGGAAACAGGTTCAGTGCGTTGTGATTCAACATAGGATGACTTCTGTGCGACAGGCGCGTCAGGAATAATTCGAGATGACGTGTTCTTTTGCGCATGGGCCGCTAAAGAGAAGGTGCACGCCACAAGTGATGCGTAAACAATTTTCATGGGATTAGGGATTAATTAAGCGTTAAACGTTTGGGCAAGGTAAGTGATTTTTCAATCCCTCAAAGTTGTGAAGAGAAAATTACACAGCGGACTTCTTCTCCACCCTCGCGGCCACAACAATGCTAACCTCATATAACATAACAATCGGCAGCGACACCAGCAACTGACTAGTGACATCCGGCGGTGTTAATACTGCTGCAATTATGAGATTCACCACAAAAGCATGCTTACGGTATTTGCGTAAAAAGTCGGCCGTAATCAAACCAATTTTACTCAAGAAATAAATGACCACCGGCAATTGGAAAAGCAGTCCGGTTCCGAACACCAGCGATGTCGTTAACTTAAGGTATGACAGCAGCGTGGGGTTGTTCTGCACATCCGCGAAGGTGTAATTCCCTAAGAACTGAACACTCAGTGGAGCCAACAGAAAATAGCCAAAGAGCACTCCGGCGAAAAACAGCGCCGACACATAAAATACAATGCCTCTTACCGCGCTTGATTCCTTCTGCTTGAGCCCCGGTTTAATAAAACTCCAGAGCTGCCAGAAGATGAACGGAAAAGCGATAATCAATCCGCCCATCAAACACACCAGAATGTCAGCATTCATATTGCCACCCATCGTTGTGCTCTGCAACTCGAGGCGTGGGGGCTCCAAACACAACTGGTCTTCGAGACCAATGGTATGCGACCATGAGCAGAAGGCCCGGTAGGTGATAAAGTCTGCCTTACGAGGACCCATGATGACCTCATTCACAACGAAATCATGGAAGATAATAATCACAATCACCCCAACGACAACGCCCACCACAGAGAAGAACAGTCGTCTGCGCAACTCTTCGAGGTGTTCCAAAAAGGACATGTCTTGTTTCGCCTCTGCCACGTCGTTAGAAAATTCCTTCTTTTAAGATATCGTGCAAGTGAATGATACCCTTGTACAGTTCACCATTCGTCACCACCAATGTGGTAATGTTATGCTTCTCCATGAGTTGAAACGCTTCCACAGCGAGTGATGACGCATCAACCGTTTTGGGTGATTTTCCCATGATGTCTCTTGCGGTTAACGACTTGAGATTGTCCGCGTTTTCCAGCATTCGGCGGATGTCGCCATCGGTAATCACACCAACCAATTTCTTTTTATCCACCACTGCGGTTGCGCCTAGACGCTTGGAGCTGATTTCCACAATAACCTTCTTGATAGAAGCTTGCGGCGAAACAGCGGGAGCCGCATCGGAGCCCAGCAAATCACTGACTTTCGTGTAGAGTTTTTTGCCAAGAGCGCCCCCGGGATGGACACGCGCGAAATCACGACTAGTGAATCCGCGCTGCTCCATGAGCGCTACGGCCAATGCGTCTCCCATAGCCAACTGTGCCGTGGTGCTCACGGTTGGCGCCAGGTTATTGGGGCATGCTTCACGTTCAACCGGCACGAACAATACTTCGTCTGCGTGGCGATGGAGAAAGCTCTTCGCGTTGCTAACCATGGCCACGAGTGGATTTCCAAGGCTTTTCACCAAAGGAACCAATACTTTGATTTCCGGTGAATCACCACTTTTGGAAATGCACAGCACGATGTCCTGCTTTTGAATGGTGCCAAGATCGCCATGAATAGCATCGGCAGCATGCATGAAAACGGCAGGTTGACCGGTGCTGACAAGTGTTGCGACAATTTTCTGAGCAATGTTGCCGCTCTTACCAATGCCCGTGACGACCAATCTTCCCTTTGATTTCAGGATCCGCTGAATCACAGCCGCAAATCGCCCATCGATGGATGCTGCGAGATTGTGCAACGATTCCGCTTCCAGCGCGAGTGTTCGCTTGGCTGACTGAAGCACATCCGATGAAGATTTTACTCCCATAATAGTGTCGGCAAAGATGCACCGAAGTTAACGACCCTCGAAATGCAAGTGGCAAAATGAGTCGGTGATGCCCCGATTCACCGGGTTGAACAAAATCGACCCTTTCTTGTTTTAAAAGATTAGCTACCTTTTACAAAACCCTTATTTGACGGTCATTTCAGCAACATCTTTGACCCGAAAAAAGATTTTTTTGTTCGCGTTTTCGATGCTACATTCGCTTCCCTTTTTTTGAAAGGGTTGTCACTACAGTGTTAAGCACCGGCTATTCGTGGTGCAGGTAGTGAGGACGTATTATCACATTGCAACCTGATTTAGATATGCAAACACTTACCGAGCTATCTCCCAAAGAAGCGCTCAAACAGTTTTTTGGATTTAATAATTTCAAAGGTCTCCAAGAGGACGTTGTAAACTCAGTCCTGGATGGCCACGATACGTTTGTCATCATGCCCACCGGAGGCGGTAAGTCACTGTGCTATCAGCTGCCGGCCATTATGCTCGAGGGAACGGCTATTGTCGTTTCGCCGCTCATTGCACTCATGAAAAACCAGGTGGATGCCATTCGCGGATTTTCAGACAGTGACGGTGTAGCGCATTTCATCAACTCTTCCCTCAATAAAACAGAAATCAATCAGGTTAAAAGCGACATTCTCGAAGGAAAGTGCAAGCTGCTTTATGTGGCTCCTGAATCGCTGAATAAAGACGAAAACGTCGAGTTTTTCCGTGGCGTGAAAATCTCATTCGTGGCCATTGATGAAGCACACTGTATTTCGGAGTGGGGTCATGACTTCCGTCCGGAGTACCGCCGCTTGCGCCCGATCATCGAACAGATTGCCGATTGTCCAATCATGGCGCTTACAGCAACTGCAACACCCAAAGTTCAGCAGGACATTCAGAAGAACCTCGGCATGTTGAATGCGAAGTTGTTTAAAGCTTCCTTCAACCGCGCCAATTTGTACTACGAGATTCGCCCGAAGAACAACGTTGGCAAGCAGATCATTCAATACATCAAAGCCAACAGCGGTAAGAGCGGCATCATCTATTGCCTCAGCAGAAAGAAGACCGAAGAAATTGCGGAGCTGTTGCAAGTGAATGGGATCAAGGCGTTGCCTTACCACGCCGGAATGGATGGCGGACAGCGCAGCAAGGTGCAAGACAAATTCCTGATGCAGGATGTGGATGTCATCTGCGCCACCATCGCCTTCGGTATGGGTATCGACAAGCCCGATGTGCGCTTTGTCATCCACCACGACATTCCAAAAAGTCTGGAGAGTTATTACCAGGAAACCGGTCGTGCCGGCCGCGATGGAGGTGAAGGTGTATGTGTGGCGTTCTATTCACCCAAAGACATTGAGAAGCTCGAGAAGTTTTTGCAAGGCAAGCCTGTTGCTGAGCAAGAAGTAGGCATGCTGCTTTTACAGGAAGTTATAGCGTATGCTGAAACGTCGATGAGCCGCAGACAATATCTGCTGCACTACTTCGGTGAAGAGTGGGATCCCGTGAACGGCGAAGGCGCCGGTATGGACGACAACTCACGTAACCCAAAGGAACAATTCGACGGAAGCGCAGAAGTGAAGATGATCCTCGAGTGCATTGCTGAGTTTAAAGAGCTGCACAAAGCGGCGTTCATCTGCAAGGTGATTGCGGGAATCAAGAATTCAGAAGTGACGACTTACAAAGGTCATCAAAGCAAATACTTCGCAGAAGGAAAAGAGCAGGACGAGAAGTTCTGGAACGCCATTGTGCGTCAGATGTATGTGCGCGGGCTCGTAGCGAAAGAAGTGGAAACTTACGGTACACTCAAGATAACCGCCGAAGGAAAGGCCTTCATGAAGAAGCCCGAGCCGTTTATGGTGGTGAAAGAAGTGGAGATTGGCGAAACCGACGACGATGATTTGATCATCCCAAAACAGGGCGGTGGCGCGGTCGACGAGACACTGTTCAAGATGCTCAAAGACCTGCGTCAGCGTATTGCCAAGGAAAAAGGTATTCCGCCTTATGTGGTCGTGCAGGATCCTGCGATGGAAGAAATGTGCACGCAGTATCCGATTACGCTCGACGAGATTGCACAGATTGGTGGTGTTGGAAAAGGCAAAGCGCAGAAATTCGGTCAGCCATTTATCGACCTCATTCAGAACTATGTGAACGAGCATGAGATTGAGCGCCCGATTGACTTCGTTGTGAAGTCGACCGGCAACAAGAGCATGCAGAAGGTGCAGATTATCCAGAATATTGATAAGCGCATACCATTGCCCGATATCGCGAAAGGGTTGGGCAAAAACATGGGTGACCTCATTACGGAATTGGAAACCATCGTTTCATCGGGCACCAAGCTCAATATTCAATACTTCATCGATGAAGAGCTGGACGAAGACCAGCAAGACGAAATCATGGAGTACTTCATGCAATCTGAAACCGACGAGATCCGCTCCGCTGAAGAGTATTTCGATGGCGACTATGAAGAGGAGCCGTTGAGGTTGATGCGGATTAAGTTTATGAGTGAGGTGGGGAACTAGCACAGAGTGAGTTTGTGGAATCAGCGAAAATGTTACCGTGAAAAGCAGTATATTGTTGACGCTTTTCACGATAAGTTGGCGTTAGAAAAATGATCAACCAAACCACAAAAAACAAATTAGAAAGCCTACAGAAGCAATACACCTCGTTGGCGAAGGGCAACGAGAGGTTGCTAAAAGAAATAGCGCTTGCCGAAATCCCCGAAATGGTTTACAACTCAAATGCTATTGAAAATTCCACACTCACCTTAGAAGATACCGAAAAGATTTTGGCCGGGGGATCTCCGGAACGAAAAGTAAGTGTGCGGGAAATCTACGAGGCCAAAAACCTGGCAAAACTTACGGAAACTTTGTTGGAAAAGGACAAACACAAACTTACCGTAAAACTCATTTTAGGTTTTCACAAGACGCTGCTTACGCATATTGATGACGCCATTGCAGGACGTTTTCGCGGCGGCAAAGAATGGGTACGGGTTGGGAATCACCTGGGTGCAAATCCGCAATTTGTGCCTCCGCTGATGCAAGAATTAGTGGACGGTTACAACCAAAACAAAACAGACTATTTTTTAGATGCTATTGCTCACTTTCATGCCGAGTTTGAAACCATTCACCCATTTGTGGATGGTAATGGGCGAATGGGAAGGGTACTTATCAATTTGCAACTGATGAACGCAGGTTTGCCGCCAATCATCATTCAACATAAAAACAAAAAGACAGCATACTATCCGCTATTTACCAAATACCAGTCTTCGATGAAATTTGGTGGTTTTACCGAATTGTTTGCGGTGCTTTTGCAAGAAGCATTAAACAAACGCATTACCCTGCTAACGGCAAAGAGAATAATTCCACTCTCGCTTTGGGCAAGCCGAAACAACATCAAAGCAAATGTGGCTGCGAATAAAGCCAAAAGGCAAACTATTCCTGCTTTTCGTTCCAGAGAAAAATGGATGATCGCAGAGGAATATCGATCTACAGAATGAACGGGGCAGAAGACGTGCGACAGCTCAAGACTTTTGGATGAAGAGGTGCGTTTATTAGCCCATGATTTTCATCGTGGGAAATTTGAAGGATTATATCTCCATCAATAACGTTTCGAAATTTTTCGGTGTAATCAAGTTGGTTGAGGCTTCGGGATAGGCACTGGTAAATGCAGTGCTCACATTTCCACGAGCCTTTTCATTCCACTTGAATTCGAAGGCCTTTAATCCAATGGCAGATTCTTCAACCAAATCTACTTCCTGTTGCGCAGTTGTGCGCCAGAAATAGGAACTCACCGTTGCCTGCTCATTGTTGATGAGTTTGCGCCGTTCGCTCATCATCCAGTTTTCCCAGAGCATCCCGGCATCCGCACGCATATCCATTGGGCTCCACTGTTCGATGATGGCATTGCGGATACCATTGTCTACGAAATAAATCTTACGCGATTTCTTCAACTCGTTGCGCTTGTTGCGTTGAAAGCTGGGCACGCGAAAAACAACAAAGGCCTTTTCAAGTAAATCGATGTAACGATCTACGGTTGAAACATCGAGCCCGGTGTTGATGGCCAATTCATGATTAGAAACTTGTTGTCCGATTTGAAAAGCGAGCAGTTTCAACAGGCGTTCGAACTTCTCAGGCTTCTGTATTTTTTCGATGGCGTAGATATCTTTGTAGAGATAGCTTTCGCTGAGCTCCTTCAAACGGCGCTCTTCACGGCCGCTCTGCACCACGATTTCGGGATAATAGCCATACACCAACCGTTGCTTGAGATGTGACGTTTCATCAATCAACCCATGGTGTCGCACCATTTCACGGAAGCTCAACGGATACAACTGGATAGACCATTTTCTACCGGTCATCGGTTCCTTCGTCTTGCCTGAAAGTTCCAATGCCGAAGAACCTGTGATGAACAGCTCGACGTCGGGCATCTGATCTACGAGCTGTTTGCCGATGAGCCCAACATCCTCGATGCGCTGCGCCTCGTCGATGACGACAATTTGATTATTGGCCACCAGCGTTTTCAAATAGGCCGTGCCTGCATTTTTCAATCGCTCCCGAATAGTAGCATCATCGCCATCGAGCCAGAGTACATTTTTTTTATTACCAAAAGGAGTCTTAAACAAGGTGGTTTTGCCCACCTGCCGCGGCCCGGTAAGGACGATGGCCTTGCCCTTTTTTCGCAAATCGGCGACAATTTCAGCTAAATCCCTGTTTATCATGGCGCAAAGATAGAAAACCCCCGAAAAGAACCGAAAAATATATAGGTTTTTTTCGGGTCGACCCGAAAAATATATAGTTATTTGTCGGTTACGAACGGCTTGGACTTAGGAGCCTCTTCGATATTACGGGTACAAAACGCATGACATATTAAGCCTTTTTTCTCGGCTCATATGCTTTCAGGCGTTCCACCTCACTTTCTAATAATTGGATATACTTCTCAGTATGAGAACTAGCGTAATTGTGTTGCTCTCTCACCTCAACACCATGCACATTCTGGTTATTGGAAACATTGAAAATGTTCGTCACATCAAAGTTCAAGATCTGGGAAACACTCACCTCGAGAACCTCAGCAATTCTATACAGTTTAGAAAGAGTAAGATCAACTTCTCCTCGCTCCAACTTACTGTAGCCGGACAAACTCATTTCAAGTTCCGATGCAATGTGCTCCCGTGTCACGTTCTTCAGTTCACGAAATTTCTTGATGTTATCGATGACTTGTTTCATTGTTTTTTCCGCTAAAGTAATAAAATAGTCTAATCAGAAGTGCAAGTTCCTTTAAACTACCAATTTCAACAAGCGTGCATTATATTTTTGCATCAACGCTCAGGGTACATTAACATTAGCAACAAACGAAAGTTTATGAACAAAGAAAAACTGTCTCAATTATATTCGTTAGCCTTAGTAGCGTTTATTATCTGGTTCGCTGTAAGCAAAATTCGTAGCTGTAACAAAAACAGTACACCAAAAAATCCCATTCAAGAAACAACACAGCCTATACAATCAAGCGAACCAATTCGGAAGGAACAGGCTGTTGAAGCGCCTAAACCGAAAGAAAAACCAAAATTATGTGACTGTCAAAACGAATACTATCATAAAATGGCATATGAAGCTTTGGGTACCGTTTCAACGCCGCATTCGCAAGAATTTCTAGACGATTGCTTTTTGATATACTCACTTGAAAAAGTAACCTTCGCAAACTGTGGCCTAACTGACTACGATCCAAACTTCAAAGCGCAGTAGTCATTTAGTAGCTGAGTACTCTATCAAACAACTCATAATAAACACACAATTCCTCATGAGAAACTCACTGTTGATTATTGTCATCGCCATAATTTCATCCTGTAAATCAGAATACAAAAGCCCATACCCTGCCGATCAAGATCTCTTTTTAAATGAAGTGAGATCCTACGCAAATCAATACACTGGTAATGAAAATGGCGCCTTCAGGACTAAGCTTCGTATGAAGCGAGCAACATGGATAAAAACACAAGCACAACTCAAAAAAGGCGTGACCGGGTGGGTTGGTGAGGTAAAGGATGTGTCTACCAGCTCCGTTGATAATGCAATATCCTTATCACTAAATTTTTCCGGCTATCCAATCGAAATAAAAACATGGAGCAACTTCCTTTCGGATAACTTGTCTGGAGAAAAGACTATGATTGAATTAAATTCTGCGCTCGGGCAAAAAATTGTTTCTCTAAGAATCGGGCAGAAAGTCAAATTCTCCGGTAAATTTTTGACTGACAATGGCGAAAATGGAATAGAGGAAATGAGCATAACGGAATCAGGTTCTATGACAGAACCTGAATTCACTTTTATATTCTCTGACATTGCTCCTATTAACTAAAGAATGACATCCTTCAGAATTACAACAGCAGAAACGAAAAATGAAAAACATTAGCATCAAAATCAGCTTAGCACTATTGGTTCCATTCTTTACAATTGGGTGTGACAATACCAACACGAAAATTGATGAAAAAAAAACTATTGAAAAAAAGGATGAGCCACTTGAAAAAACGCCGATTGAGGAAATTAAGATTGGCAACCAAATTTGGGCAACAAAAAACTTAAGCGTAACATCCTTCAGAAATGGTGACGCCATTACCGAAGTAAAAAACAACTCAGATTGGGAAAAGGCTGGGGACAACAAGCAACCAGCTTGGTGTCATTACAATAACGACCCAACTAATGATGCAAAGTACGGTAAATTATATAATTGGTATGCCGTCAATGATCCAAGAGGCTTAGCACCTCAAGGTTGGCATATTCCAAGTGATGCGGAATGGACATCGTTAATCAATAACCTTGGTGGCGAGGATTTATCGGGAATCCAAATGAAAAGTGAAGATGGTTGGAAAGAAGGAGGTGCAATGCTGGGCGGAGGGAATAATAGTTCCGGATTTTCAGGTGTTCCTGGTGGGACTCGCTTTTATGATGGCACATTCGAAGACATTGGTGCTAAAGGTTTCTTTTGGAGTTCCAGCAGGAATGAATCACCAAATGGTGCTTGGTATAGGTTACTGAGCTATGACCTCGTTCAAACACCTCGAAGAAGTACAAATCAACTTGAAGGGCTATCTGTGCGCTGCCTCAAGGATTAACTCTCCTTGTTTTTGAATCACAAAACTTTCAATTTCGTTGACGCTGTTATCGATAGTGACTAAAAATTCAGTTTTCGAGGGTGCTTTCCATTTCAAATTACTACCAAATATTATGAGTGACCTAGACAGTGGGCTGTACTACATGGCAAGCAAAAATCCAAAGGCCTTTTTGCTGGGTCTTTTGTTCGCAATACTCGGAATTGTAGTATACTACTACAGCAACACAAAAGATATATATGCACTGATTGAATTCTATAAAAACGATTCAGATTGTTGCGTTTGTTTGAACGCTCCTAGGGCCTTTCTGACGATGTTCTATGTTTTACTTTGTGCCATGGGCGGGTTTGTCTTGGGCTACTCGATTGGCAAAATTCTTTTTAAACAATAATGGGGAAATCGTCCAGGCCCAATGTTTTTACTAAAATCTTTGTTGCCCTATCTATCATTATATCTGTCTTAGCTTTTAGCTCGTTGTTCAGTTACAACATATTTAAAACTCTTGGATATTTCTGCCACCAACTTCCAAGCAGGTGTTTTAACATAAATGGTAATCAAATGGGTATTTGCTGCAGATGTATGGGTTTATATCTCGGTGTGAGTTTATACGGCCTTTATATGTTAAGAGGAAAGCAGAGTGTATATATTATTCTTAGCGGTTTCTCTGCAGCGGCGGCAACAATCCATTGCAAAATAAATGGAATTGAAACAAACAATATCTCAAGATTTCTTAGCGGCGCATTGGTTGGGGCTACGGTTGTATTCTTCTTTGACTTGCTAACATCAGTAATTGCAACGTCATACCTTAAAATCTTGCATTACATAGACACCAAACTATCATAAGATGTGAGCTTACGGATTCACTTGTCTTCAGTCGGATAAACATCACAGGAAGTGCATTAATCATGAAAATCTTATCTACCAATGCAATCCGTAATCAAATAGTCTCTTACACCAACTTCCCCAACAACACATTCATGCTCACCTTCGCCTCCACAATCTCCCTCACCCGATCAATGCTGACGCGCTCTTGCTGCATGCTGTCGCGCTCGCGGATGGTGACGCAGTTGTCAGTGAGGGTGTCGTGGTCGATGGTGATGCAATACGGTGTGCCAATCGCATCCTGGCGGCGGTAGCGGCGACCAATGGCGTCTTTCGCGTCGTACTGTAAGTTGAAATAGAGTTTCAGTTGGTCCACAATTTCGCGCGCTTTTTCGGGCAATCCGTCTTTGTTGAGCAAGGGTAACACTGCTACTTTCACCGGTGCCAGTGCGGGCGGTATGCGCAACACCACGCGTTCTGAGCCGTCTTCCAGTGTTTCTTCGTTGTAGGCATACGTGAGCGTAGCGAGGAACATGCGGTCGAGACCGATCGATGTTTCAATCACATACGGCACATAGCTCTCTCCGCTTTCGGTTTCATGGTAGCGCAGTTTTTTGCCCGAGAATTTCTCGTGGTTGCCCAAGTCGAAGTCGGTGCGTGAGTGAATGCCCTCAAGCTCTTTGAAGCCCATTGGGAAGTTGAACTCGATGTCGCACGCAGCGTTGGCGTAGTGCGCCAGTTTGAGGTGATCGTGAAACTTGTAGTTCTCTTCGCCCATGCCCAATGACTTGTGCCACTTGATGCGCGCATCTTTCCAGTAGTTGTACCACTCACCATCGGTGCCGGGCTTGATGAAGAACTGCATCTCCATCTGTTCAAACTCGCGCATGCGGAAGATGAACTGACGGGCGATGATTTCGTTGCGGAAAGCCTTACCGATTTGCGCAATTCCAAACGGAATCTTCATACGGCCGCTCTTCTGCACGTTGAGGAAGTTGACGAAAATACCTTGTGCAGTTTCCGGGCGCAAGTAGATGGTAGCCGCATCGCCGGCCACAGAGCCAAGCTCGGTAGAGAACATCAAGTTGAACTGACGCACTTCTGTCCAGTTGCGTGAGCCTGTTTCAGGGTCGGCAATTTCCAGATCTTCGATGAGTTGCTTCAAGCCCACGAGGTCTGAAGCTTCCAGAGCGGCTTTCATGCGGCCCTCCACGTTGTTTATTTTCTCCTGATTGCGCAACACATTGGGGTTGGTTGCGCGGAATTGTTCTTCGTTGAATGCATCGCCAAACTTGTTCTTCGCCTTCTCAACTTCCTTGTCGTTTTTGGCTTCGAGCTTCTTGATGTAGTCTTCCAACAACACATCGGCGCGGTAGCGTTTCTTCGAATCTTTGTTGTCGATGAGCGGATCGTTGAACGCATCGACGTGTCCGCTGGCCTTCCAGGTGGTGGGATGCATGAAGATGGCCGCATCGATTCCTACGATGTTTTCATGCAGACGCGTCATGGCCTTCCACCAATATTCTTTGATGTTGTTTTTCAGTTCTGAACCATACTGACCGTAGTCGTAGGTAGCGCTGAGGCCGTCATAAATTTCGCTCGATGGAAAAACATAGCCGTATTCCTTACAGTGCGAAATGATCTTCTTGAGTTTGTCGTCTGAATTCTGCATGGCGGCGCGAAAGTACTAAGGGCGAAGCGCTTCCACAACCATAGGCTTTCAAGGAGAAGCAACCTTTTGTCGTGCCGGATAGACTATCCTCAACACAAAACAGCAATCTTTGCTGCCTAATCCATTGATGATGAAAAAAACAGTACTAAGCACACTTCTTGCACTTTGTATTTCGGTTTTTGGTTTCGCACAGGCTCCGTTGAACTATGCGTTTAGCCAAGAATTACAGGGCTTTTACACGCCTCTTGAGAATAGCGCCACGGTATTTACTACATCATTCGATGACGTGATTTCGCCGGCCATTTCAATTCCGGCATTTACCATGGGCGGAGAGCAATACACCACCATGTATATCAATTCCAATGGATTCATTGCCCTGGGCTTAGCCACAAACCCAAGTGTGTATACGCCGTTGTCATCGTTCTCTAATAGCCCTATCATTTCGCCATTCGGACGTGACTTGCAAAGTGTAGATGCTACATCAAGCATCAGTTACAGCATCGATAATTCAGGCACGCACGTGCAGTGGCAGAACGTTCGTCGCTTCGGCGTGAACGGTGAGAGCTTTTCATTTCAAGCCCACTTATTGCCTTTCGATTCAGTGATCACCTTTGTGTATGGTCCAATGAACAACATTGCGCCCAACCCCGGTTTCGCGCAAGTTGGTTTGCGCGTTGGTACAGGTTCATTTCCGCTTCAATTGGCGAACCGCAGTGTGACCATTGATCAAACTTGGTTTCCATCAGCTGCCGGAATATCGAACACATCTACCTGCGCATTTTCCAATTTGGTGCAGCCTTTCAATGGCCTGACATACGTGTGGGGCGCCAGCAACGTTGGTGTAGGCGGATGCACGGATGTGATGGCATGTAATTTCAATTCCGGCGCCGGATTCAATAATGGCAGTTGCGAATACTGCTCTTGTCAAACCTGCGGTTGTATGGATTCTACCGCATGCAACTTCGATATGAACGCTACTTACAGCGTTGCGTGTAACTATGGCTGTTATGGCTGTACAGATCCCATCGCCACTAACTACAACCCAAATGCTACCGTCGACAACGGACAGTGTTTCTATGCCGGACCCGGTGAGACGTGTAGCGACCCCTTCCTGTTGGAATGCGGCGTAACCTACACCAACAGCACGGTGGATGTCGACAACGACAATGTAGCGGCAGGCACCAGCAGCTGTCAGGGAAGTTTCGGTACCGGAGGCCAGCACTGGTATGCTTTCACAGTTGAAACCCCACAAACCATTCAACTTTCAACCATTAGCAACAACACTGACTTCGATACAAAGCTTCATGTGTTTTCAGCCACCAGCTTCAGTGCATGCGGTGCGTTGAATTGCCTTACCAGCAACGATGATAGTGGCGGAACCATGCAATCATCAGTGACGTTCAGCGCAACACCCAGCTTGATTTATTTCGTTCGCGTAGGAGGTTTCGCTAATCAGGAAGGTAGCTATGAACTCACGACCACCGGCTTGTGTGCCCTTGGTTGTATGGATGCCACAGCCTGTAATTACGATGCTTCGGCCGTTACGGATGACGGATCATGTGAATTCTGCTCATGCAACACCCAATGTGGTTGCACTGATCCTGCAGCCTGCAACTTCGATGCGCAAGCAACCACAGACGACGGCTCTTGCTACAGTTCTATTTGGGTCAATATTGGTCCTGATTTCAGCATTTGCGCTGGACAAACGGTATTTCTCGGAGGTTATACAGATGCTGTCGGAGCCACTTTCAACTGGACTTTCGACGGAGTTACTGTTTCAACGGATTCGGTATTGATGGTAGAAGCTACGACCACGGGCATCTATGAACTCACGGTTACGGATGCGGGCGGCTGTTCAAGCGTTGACTACATGTTACTTTATGTCAATGATTGCGTGGCCGGCTGTATGGACAGTATGGCGTGTGACTTCGACCCTTTAGCGAACACTCCAATTAACTGTGACTACTCGTGCATGGGTTGCACCGACACCGAGGCGTTGAACTATGATGCTACTGCAACCATTGACAATGGCTCTTGTTTCTTTGCAGGAGAGGGCACAACCTGCTCGAACCCGATTAGCTTGTCGTGTGCCGAAGGATGGTATAGCGGTATAACCGTTGGTGTTGCCAATGACAACGCTACTAGCGGCGCCAATGTGTGCAGCGGCGGATCTACCGGTGGACAACGCTGGTACGTTTACGAGGCGGCGTTCAATTCGACCATTACGGTAAGCACGATTAACTCATTGACCAATTACGACACCTATTTAAAAGTGTATGCGGGATCATGCGGAAACCTCAGCTGCGTGGCCTTTAACGATGATATCCCCGGCACCAACTTCCAATCCCAAGTGGTATTTGACGCGCAAGCCGGCGCTACGTATTTCATTCGTGTGGGTGGCTTTGCGTCGCAACAGGGCACGTTCGGTCTCACATTCGAATGTGGAGGTGGCTGTTTGGATCCGCTCGCGTGTAACTTCCAGGAGAACGCTCCTTTCGATGACGGTTCATGTACCTACGGTCAAGACTGCTATGGCTGCACAGACCAGGAGGCTGCTAACTACGAGCCACAAGCGGTTTACAACGAGGGCTGCGAATACATTACTACCATTACTGTTTACCACGATACTAATGGCGATGGCGTGCGTCAGAGCAATGAGCCCGGCATGTCGAACTGGGCAGTTAGCATTCCTGCGCTAAACGCCACCATTTTCACCAACAACAGTGGTGTTGCTACATTGAACGCCGGTGCAAACGACTACGAAATTACCTTAATCAACAACTCATCTTCATGGGTAAGCTCAAGTCCAACGTCGGTTACTATCACAGTTCCAACTTCGGTAAACGCTTCTTTCGGATTGGTGCCCGCTACCGGTGAAGAATTCTTTGCTGCCGGCCCTTATGATGGCTTCTGGGATATCATCCATTGTGAAGATGGTTATGAGGCGGGTGTTTTCTTAAACAATCTCGGTACCGTGGATTTGTCGGGAACACTGACGCTAAGCTGCAGTAACCTGTTCACGCCCGAACAAGACACGTACAGCAGTATTGCTCCGGATCAAACCGCACCCGGTTTTGCGCAGTGGAACATCAGCAATTTCGCGGCGGGAAGCAATGGTATTTTCTCTTTCCACATTGATGGTCCCGGTCCGATTAATCTGGGGACAACATACCCGTTCACATTGCACCTCGTATTAAATGACGCTCAAGGCAACGTGATTTATGATAACACGTGGACCACGACTCCATTTATCGCTTGCTCCTACGACCCGAATGATTTGACCGCTACACCGGAAGGTTATGAGGCGCCCCATTTTGTGTTGGCCGGTGATCGCTTGCAATACCGTGTGCGCTTCCAAAACACCGGAAATCTGCCGGCCGAAGATGTGCGCATCGTTGGTTCGCTTGATCCAACCAAGTTTGATCTGAGCACCTTTGCACCGCTCTATGGATCTGCGCCATTTGTGACGTGTTTACTCAACAACGGAACGATTGACTTTACATTCAACGACATCTACCTGCCCGATGCAACCAATAATGAACCTGAGTCGCATGGCTTTGTGGTGTATGAAGTGCGCCTGCAGCCCGGTGTGAGCCCCAATGAGGTGGTCTTGAATCAGGCTTCGATTTATTTCGATAGCAATCCTGCGATCATTACCAACGAAACGTATCACACCATTTTCGATTGCTCCTCTTTCTCGGGCATGACGGGTAACGCGTCACTATGTGATGGTGAGGTGATGTCTTTATCCGCAGAGCAACCTTATGTCGAGTCTTATGTGTGGACAGTGGATGGCATCGCTATGACCAATGTGTCATCAACCATGGAGGCCACGCTTACTGAGGGTCTGCATTCGGTAAACGTGCTGACCTCGAACCCACTTTGTGGCGAAACTCACTCCATGGATGTAATTGTCCATGCGTTGCCAGCCATTACCGTTCCTGCAGATGCCGACGTGTGTGAAGGCGAAGCGGTTGTGTTGAACGCCACAGCGGAAGGTGCCATCGTTTGGACCAACAACATGAACAACGGCAGCAACTTCACTCCGATGGCGGATGTCACACTCACGGCTTCTGTTATTGACGAAAATGGTTGTGAAAACGCAGCCAATTGGGACATTAACGTATTGCCCGTTCCTTCTGCCGCCTATACCGTTGATGGTGTAACCTTGACCGCACAGGATGGTGATGCGTGGCAGTGGTTTTTGAATGATGTTGCCATTGAAGGAGCGACCTCGAACTCTTATGTAATGACTTCCACAGGGACTTACAGTGTAATGGTGACCGGCATGAATGGCTGCGGCGTTATGGGCGGCGTCACCAACTACACGGTGGGTGTTCTTGAGGCTTCCGATGCAGGTATATCTGTTTTCCCGAATCCGATGGATCAAACGGCGCGCATTCAGTTGCCGGCGGGTGTATTCAATCTGCAGATTCGCGACATGACCGGTCGCTTGGTTTGGTCGCAGAGTGCATGTCAACATTCCTACACACTCGAGCGTGGCACTTTAGCTTCCGGCAATTACCAATTGGTGATTCGCGGTGAGTCGATTTATGCAACACAACGATTGATGGTGAAATAATCCAACGAGCTTTATAAGGAAAACCCGGCGCAGCGATGTGTCGGGTTTTTTATTGTGGTCTTCGCGTGAGAGCTCTTTTTATCGCAGAGCCCGCGGAGGAATTACACGCAGAGAAGACTTTAGTTTCGCATGCTACAGAGGGGTCTTCCACATCGCGGTCTTTGCATGATTCTCCCTTTGCGATACTTTGCGTGAAAGCATTTTCCCTTTGCGTGAAAGCACTTTCTCTCGCAGAGCCCGCGGAGGAATTACACGCAGAGAAGACTTTAGTTTGGCTTGCCACAGAGGGGTTTTCCCATCGCGGTCTTTGCGTGATTCTTCCTTTGCGTTCCTTTGCGTGAAAGCTCTTTTCCCTTTGCGTCTCTTTGCGTGAAAGCCATTTTTTCTCGCAGAGCCTGCGTCAACCCATTGATTCTAATGTTAAATCATACATCCCTGCACGAATTCTCATAAATTCCACCCGAATTCTCAAAAAAGCCCACAGGGGGGTCTGTAGCAGGTTTCATTTGCGACCTAACTGTAAAACGCCCTATTGAATATGGTAAAATGTCTAATCATCGACGATGAGAAAAACGCCAGAGACAATCTGAACGCCCTCATCGAAAAATACTGCCCCCAGTTGGAGGTAGTAGGCTTTGCTGTCTCCGGACTCGACGGTCTGCATCGCATTGAAGAACTGCGGCCCGATGCCATCTTTTTGGATGTGCATATGGCTGATATGGATGGTTTCAGCGTACTTGGCAAGCTGGATAAATTCAAACCCATGGTGGTCTTTGTGACTGCCTTTGACCGTTACGCCATGAAAGCCATTCGTTCGAGTGCCATCGATTACATCCTGAAGCCCATCAGCATTAAAGAGCTGCAGGGTGCGGCTGAAAAGCTGGAGCAATTGCTGGAGCTGAAAAAGAAAAATCCCGGCTTCGAAGAGGGCTATGCGGATGCCCTCAAGCTTATGGTGCAAACTTCCAAGCAAGAAGGCCCCATGCGCATTGCGCTTCCGGATTTCTCAGGCTATCGCTTTGAGAGTGTCGGGGATGTTGTGCGACTGGAAAGCGACAGCAACTACACCAACATTCACCTCAAGAATGGTGAGAAGGTACTGGTGAGTAAACCCATGAAGCACTTCGAGGATTTTTTGGATGATACCGAATTCGTGCGCATTCACAACTCGCACATCATCAACGTGTCTTACCTCAAAGGGTATTTGCGCGATGATGGCGGCATGGCTGAGCTCATGGACGGCACGAAGCTGCAAATCGCCAAGCGCAGGTTGCCGCTCTTCCTCGATACGATTAAAAACAGATTCCTCAAGCCTTGATGAGACTTTTACGCAACACGTTATTTGCATTCCTGATTTGTCTTCAGACGCTGGCGTTGGGGCAGATCAGGCAGCACGTTTCCTACCGCCATTTCGATACGCGCGACGGATTACCATCCACGCGATTAAATGGCTTATTGGAAGACAGCCGCGGCTATATCTGGGCAATCTCCGACAAAGGGGCGGCTCGTTACAACGGTTATTCATTCGAAGTTTTTACCACAAAGAATGGCCTGCCCAGCGATAACGTATTGCTCATCCATGAAGACCTCAAAGGCCGCGTCTGGTTTTTGTGCGGAACGCAATACGCCTACCTCGAAAACGACAGCATTCGCTTGTTCAAGGGCAACGACGTCATCAAAAAGCAACTCAAGGGAAAGGAACGTCCGGCCTCCTTGTTTTTCGAAAAAGATACCATGTGGGTCACCACGATGTATGGCACACAACTCTTCAAGAGTGTGGGCGACAGCGTCGTTGAATTCAATCCGACCGTTCAAGGCGATACGCGTGAGGTCATGTATTACTTGCGCAAAGCCGGTGACAAGTTGCTCGCCTTGAAAACGGGTGAGCCTGATGGGCCTGATCAGGTCATTACACGCGACAAAATCAATTTTCTTTTGCGCGTTTCCCAAAGCTGTAAGCTCTCGTGCAGTGTGGAAATTACACCCGATTTATGGGCGCTTGCGGGCCCGGAGGCGTATGTCATCTTCGACACGCAGGGCAATGTAGAAGCTTACTTCAGCAGCACACTTAAAGAATTTTCGTCGCTCGATCGCGACCGCAACGGCAACCTCTGGATTTGCAAGGGTGACGGTGCGTACCTCATTCGCGATTACATGAGTGGCATGCGCAATGCGCGCAATTATTTTCCGGGACAATACATCTCGGCGATGGTACAAGACAAGGCCGGCAACTATTGGTTCGCCGACCGCAACAACGGCTTATTCTTCGTGCCGAGTTTGGATATGGTTTCCATTCAAACCGATGAACCAACAAAGCAAAGCAAGTTTGTATCGGTCAAGAAATTCAACAACACCCTTTACACCTGCGATGCAGCGGGTAATATTTATTCGTTCGGCGACAACGACAGTTTGCGCTCCGTAACGCCGGTGGATTTGACAGGCCTTTCGTTTGACTTTACGCTCATGCCGAATGGCCGCATGATTCGCGGCAAAAGTCCGCAGTTGCAGGAAATGAACGGGCGATTGGTCGCTGCACTCGACACCAATGCCGTGGTGCGCAAGAGTATCTTATTGTCGGATGGTCGTGCGGCGTTTGCCCTGGCGGATGGTCTCGCATTTTACGACACCAACATTGGCTGGCAGCGCGTGGATACTGCCGTTTACAAGTCGCGCACACCTGCGCTGTATGAAGATCCATCGGGCAAGTTGTGGCTGGGAAGCAACGACGGTTTGTTTCTCTTTGAAAACAACGTGGTCACAGCCATTACCGAGGTAAATAGCCTCATCAAGGCTTCTATCTCCGACCTTTTGCAATGGGGTGATTATCTCTTAGTGGCCACGCGCGGAAAAGGGATTGTGTTTTATAAACCCGGAGCGACATTCATCGCCAATGAAGAAAACGGATTGTTGTCGAACACCATAGAATGCATGGCGATTGATGGCAACAACCGCATCTGGGTGGGCACGTCGAAAGGCATGCAGTGTATCAACGCGTTGGGCAATGACCCAAAACAATGGACGTATTTCCAGGTCAATTACCAAAAGGGTTTACCGACGACGGAGGTGTTTGACCTGTTGTATGACGATGAGAAATTCTACGCCGCAACGGGCAATGGCATGTGCATTTTCAATCCTGATGCGGCCTCCTTGCGTGCGGCTTCGTTGCCCGTTTACGTGGAGCATTTGTCGGTTGGCGACAAGCATATGGACATCATCGGCGACATTACGCTGGGTTGGGATGAGAATGATGTGCGTTTCACCTTTTTGAGTTTCAACTTCCGCACGGGTTCGAATACCACGTATCGCTATCGCTTGATGGGGTTGACCGATAAATGGGTAGAGACGAATTCGCGCACGGTAGATTTCTGGGCGTTGCCGCCGGGGGATTATACGTTTGAGGTCTGTGCCTTAAATGAAGATGGTTTATGGGGTGAGGCAACTGCGGTGCGCTTTGTGATTGAGCGACATTTCACGGCTACGTGGTGGTTTCGTTCGCTGATTGTCCTGATCTTACTGGGAGCTATTGGTTTCGGGTTCCTCTGGTTTTATCGCAGCAAGCGCGACCGTTTGGTGCAGCGTGCGAAGATGTCGGAGTTGCGTCAGCAGGCCTTGAATGCGAACATGAATCCGCACTTCATCTTCAACTCACTCAACTCGATTCAGCATTTCATCAACAGCAATCAGCCGGAGTTGGCCAATGAGTTTTTGACGGATTTCTCACGGTTGATCCGCATGAATTTGGAGAATAATCTGGAGGCGTTGGTATCGCTCGATGAAGAGATGGAGCGCTTGGAGTTGTATTTGAAGCTGGAGAAGTTGCGCTTTGGCGATAAGCTCACATACAGCATTCACGGCATGGATGATTTGCACCAGTATGATATTTCCATTCCGCCGATGTTGTTGCAGCCGTATGTGGAGAACGCGGTGATACACGGCGTTTTGCCGAAGGATCATGGCGGTCACATTGACATTTCGCTGCGCGCCATTGGTAAGCACTTCGAGGTGGAGATCCGCGACAACGGGATTGGCTTGAAGAAGGCTGCGGGTCGCAAGCGCGAGGGGCATGAAAGTCTGGCGTTGAAGATGAACCAGGAGCGTTTGAGCATCCTCAGTGCGTTGTCGGGCAGCACGTTCAGCATTGCCATCATCGACCGCAGCGAAGAAGCTGTTCCGGCCGAGGGCACGTTGGTAAGGTTGTTCTTGCCGATGGAAGCGATCCTTGACAATGACCAGTGACGAATGACGAATGACTAGTGGTGAATGGCGAGTGGCGAATGATTAGTGCTTCGCCACAAGCCGGGGTAACGACGCACTGCAGTGCGTCGCCCTAAGACAGATGAACGCCTTATACTTTGCCATGCGGGCACCTTGTGTTGCAGGCCGGGGTAACGACTCACTGCGGTGTCTTGCGGCGAAGAAGACCCATCCCCGACCCTTCCCAAAGGGAAGGGAGAACCCTTCTCATGCAAGACCTGTTGTGAGGTTTAACGGAATGTTGCCTGGTTAGAAACCCATCCCCGGCCCTTCCCAAAGGGAAGGGAGAACCCTCTTGATTAAGTAACCGATACGCTTCCGAGCCTACAGATTTCACAGAAGATCCTTCACCAGAAGGAGCCTCCCTTCCCTTTGGGAAGGGTTGGGGATGGGTCTGCTATATAAACACAACACCTTTACTTCCGAAAAAAAACACCCAGCAAGAAGGAGCCTCCCTTCCCTTTGGGAAGGGTTGGGGATGGGTCTCGCTGACCACACAACCACCCCCAATTAACCATTCCGGCCCTGCCGCATATTCGCCACTCGCCACTCGCCATTCGCCACTCGTCATTCGCCATTCCCCATTCGCCATTCCCCATTCGCCACTATTTTTACGTTTACTAACCAAACACGCCCGTTTGCGCGAACGACCTACGCCCGAACCTTTATGTTTTGAGTAAATTGTTTCATTTTTGATATGTAATCAGGCAATAAGTGAAGTCCATGAAAACAAACTTTTCGCAAATCTTATTATTTCTTCTTAGTTCCAACGGGGTTGCACAATCATTAACACCATTCATTGAGTCACCAGCATATCCTTTTACTATTAGTAATTTCGTTTCCAACGCCATTGACTTTGATAATGACGGCGATGACGATGTCTATGGATATATCGCCGGCCTTGACAATACCGGAAGTCTTTTTCGGAATGATGGCAATATGACATTCACAGAAGTGAGCGCAAGTGCCAACTTCCCCACTCATAATGATGGTTCAACCTTAGATATTGATAAAAATGGATTCATGGACATATCCTTTTGGATTGAAGACACGCTGGTCTGTTATCCAAATTACGGCGCCGAATTTGGGTTTCCCGAGTGCACGAACCTCATACTAACGGATGTTTTTCCTGTATTGCTTGAGAGCATTGAAAATGTGCGTTTTTCCGATTACAATGGAGATGGTATTTATGACTTATTCCTTTTGGAAAGCCTCGCTCAGAATTCACGAATTTGGGTTAAACAAGGTCAACTAAATTGTTCGCTGGGCCAGGGTTATAGTCTAACAAGCGACCCTCCCGTAATACTGTTGGTTCTGCCCAACACTCATGACCCAGTGTTCTCTTTCGCCGATCTCAATAACGATGGTTCATTCGATCTGCTATTTGGAACTGGGAATGGAAATCAACTTGGTTCAATATTTTACAACTACAACTACCGCGTGTACCTTAATGACGGTAGTGGCAATTTTCAAGAATATCTAAATTCTGGTTTCGACACAGGTAGAAGCCTCGCCTTCGGTGCCTTAGGTGAATTTAATAATGATGGAATCGTAGATATTTTTTCGGGATCGGCAGATTGTTGTGTTGGTGGCACTGGAGGAACCGGTAATATCAATCCCCTCTACGTTTTTAATTCAAATTCCATATTAGATTACACATCATCCACAACTTCAATGCTAAGGGCTTCAGACAGGAGATATTACAACATGGGAACGGTGGCTGATATTAATCTAGATCGTTATCAAGACGTTTTGTGGACCAATATGGGAGCTTATGCATTTAGCAGCTCATCCCTTCAGTGTTTTATAAATGATGGTGCCGGAACATTCACTGAGCAATCAGGCGTGTTAGACATAAATGTCGGCACTTCTGAAACTCCAGCATTACATGCAAGTCAGTTGAGTGCAATGATTGATATTAACATCGATAATAAACCAGATTTGCATATAATGTCGTTTCAGCCTTATGAGCTGACACCGTTTAGCAACAACACGAAGATTAACGGAAGCAACTTGAATTCAGTAAAACTAAAGCTTGATGCTTGTGTTGGGCTAAAAGAGGGGTGGGGAGCTCGTCTGCAATACAAATGCAATGAGTCCTGGAGTTATTTGCAGCATACCGCGTATTCCAACTCGAACTATCCATTTCTATACTTGGGAATGGGTGACGCAACTGTTATTGACACACTAGCAATATTTTGGATAGGTGGGGCTAGTACAATGCTCACCAATATTGCCGCTGGCGCCTTCATTTCAATTAGCGAAAATCCATCTTGTATTTCACCCGTTGTTGGGTGTACCGACTCATTAGCAGCAAATTTCAATCCTGATTCAAATGTTAATCAAGGTTGTTTGTACGATGCTTCGGCATTTGTATACCACGACCTCAACGGTAATAATATATTTGATGAGGGCGAACCCGCGCTAAATGAGATACCGGTTCTTGTGGGCAACACATTCACAAACACCAACGTAACTGGCTATGCAACAGTCATCGCTAACAGCGATGCGGCCCTATCGCTGCCGGGCCTTTCAGATAATTGGCAGGTGTATTCACAATCAGCCCAGCAATTCGACATCGCATCAGGCGTGGACACAATTTTCATCGGCCTCTCCCTCATTCCCGGTAATGCGGAGGTTACGACCTTACTATATGGTTCGCTCGACGATGTGTTGCAGTGTGTTGAAGGTTATATCGGCGGGCTAGGAATCCACAACACAGGATCACAAACAGTTTCCGGCTTTATGACTCTGACATGTGATAGTCTTTTCACTCCTGAAGTCTTCAGCGATTTCGCGATACCCCCACTGGTATTGGATCAAGGGCAGGCCGTTTGGGAAATAGCAGATTTCCAACCCGGCGAATTTGAATTGTTGAATTATTATATCCCTGGGCCTGGCACCGAATACATCGGTAATACCTATCCGTTTCAGCTGAATTTATTGCTCTACGATAATGAAGGAAACACGGTAGTTAATCAATCTTGGACCACCAATGCCACGGTGAGCTGCGCGTACGACCCCAACGACTTAACGCCAACGCCAATTGGTTACTCCGAAAATCATTTCATTCAGGCCGGTGACCGCGTGTTATTCCGCGTTCGCTTCCAAAATCTGGGGAATGCTCCGGCTACCGACGTGCGTGTCGAGCAATATATCGACTCGACGGTTTGGGACGTCTATTCATTTGAGCCCGCTTATCCCATAGCCGCGGAAGTCGATTGCCTCCATGATAACGGGGATATAGATATCACAAACGGTCTACTGGTCTATAACCTGGAAAACATTAATCTACCGGATAGCGTGTCGGACCCATTAGGTTCACAAAGGCAATTTCATTATTGGCTTCGGGCGCGTGAAGATTTACCCCCTGGAACAGAACTCTTCAATCAAGCATCCATCATCTTCGACAGCAATCCGCCCATCATCACCAACCAAACCTATCACACCATTTTCGATTGCAACTCATTTACAGGTCCCGTCGGAGATGACGAGATTTGCGTCGGCGACACCGCCTCACTGCAGGCAACACAACCTTTCGTAGATACCTACACGTGGTCGTTCGATGCCTTTACATCTTCAAACGACACGTTGGAATTGACAAACTTGTCGGAAGGGCTTCACACCATTTCACTCTATACTACCAACGAACTCTGCGGCATGAGCGGAGAAACACATTCGTTTGTTGTGAATGTTCGCCCGATTCCCAACAATGAAATCGACAATGTGGGCGGGCTATTGACAGCACAGGACGGAAATCAATGGCAGTGGTATTATCAGGATAACGCTATCGGTGGAGCCACGGAAAACAGCTATACGGTGCAAGACACGGGCGCGTACCATGTTTTAATTACGAATGAATTCGGGTGTTCGGTAGAGAGCGAAACGTTTGTGTATATCACCGACGTATCATCCGTGCAATCGTGGTCAACCCTCCGCCTCTACCCCAACCCCATGACCACTGCCGCCCGCCTCGAGCTACCACAAGGCACGTTCGACATCGCGGTGTATAACCTCACGGGTGCATGCGTGCGCAAGCTAAGTAACCGGCAAGGCACAGTGTTCATAGAGCGCGCGTCGCTTGCAGCCGGCGTCTATCAACTACAGGTGAGTCAAGGAGATGTTGTGAAGAGTGTGCGGGTAGTTGTTGAGTAAGGGCGAGGGACGAAGGGCGAGGGACGAGGGACGAAGGGCGAGGGACGAGGGATTCGATTCACTCCTTCGCCCCTCACCCTTCGTCCTTCTTTCCTTATACCTATTTTCGCACTGTTAAAAATCACCCCCATGTCAAGCAAAGCACCGAAACCTGTTGGCCTGTATCCACACACCCGTCGTGTGGGCAATCTGTTGTTCCTCTCCGGCGTTGGACCGCGCATTGCAGGCAGCGACGCCACGGATAGCGGTGTGCCCGGGCTCACGCTTGATAAGTTTGACAATTACCTCACCTTCGATTTCGAAGCGCAATGCCGCAACGTGTTCGACAACGTGCGCGTCATTCTGGAAGAGAATGGCAGCACGTGGGAAAATCTCGTTGATGTCACTGTGTTTCTGGTCAACATGAAACGCGACTTTCACACCTACAACAAGCTGTACGCAGAATACTTCAAAGACGCGCAGCCGTGCCGCACGACGGTTGAAATCAACGCCCTGCCCTCACCCATTGCCATAGAGCTCAAGTGCATCGCAACAATTGAAGACTAGTCGCGTTTGGCATAAGCCTTGAAAGCGGCTCAGCCATGAAAACTATTCTTGTTCTTTCTGCACTCGTGATTGGATTATCATCGGTGCAGGCCCAAACCAAACCGGTTAAAGCGAACGTTGAACAACTGCCTGATCTTGGCTATCGCGCCATCTCGAATCAGGCGTTTACAGTCGGTGAATACTTATCCTTCCGAATTCATTATGGTTTTATTGACGCAGGTACCGCTGAATTGCGTGTGGAAGAAAGCCCCTTCCAATTCGCCGGACGTCGCGCGTACCGTATTGTCGGGACCGGGCGAAGTGAAGGCACCGTGGATTGGTTTTTCAAAGTTCGCGACCACTATGAAACCTACGTGGACCAGGCCGGCTTGTTCCCATACCGCTTCTTGCGCAATTGTGATGAAGGCGGCTATCGTATTAATCAAGATTATATTTTCTATCAAGACCGTCGCGGATTCAAAAACATGAAGGGCGAAGGCTATAAATCGCCGGCCTTTGTGCAGGATATGTTGAGTGCATTTTACTACGCAAGAACAATGTCGTTTGCCAACGCACGTGTCGGTGATGTCTTCACCATTCAAACATTGGTGGATGATGAAATTCACCCGCTTGGTATGAAATACATTGGCAAGGAAACTATCACCATCGATGCCGGCACATTCCGATGCATGAAGTTCGTTCCAGTGATTCAAAAGGGTCGCGTGTTTAAAGACGACGACGATTTAACGGTGTGGATTACCGATGACATGAACCACATCCCGGTGCTGGCAGAGGCGGAAATTTTGGTGGGATCCATCAAAATGGAGCTCAAAGATTATCATGGCCTGCGCAATCCGCTGGCGAAACTCTAACGCACAGCCCACGATTTAAACAGTGGGCTGTGCGCGGTCGTCAACGTACATTTGCCGAAAATTTTTTCCATGGCTTATCAAGTTGACGCTTATTCATTTCAAGGCAAACGCGTATTGATTCGTGTTGATTTCAACGTTCCGTTAAACGATCAGTTTGTTGTTACTGATGACACGCGTATCCGTGCGGCCCTCAAAACGATTCAGCGTGTATCCAACGATGGTGGCCGTGTGATTCTCATGTCACACTTAGGCCGTCCCAAGGGAGGACCGGAAGCAAAATATTCCATGAAGCATGTGCTTACTCGGTTGTCTGAATTACTCGGTCGTTCGGTAGCCTTTGCAGAGGATTGCATCGGTGATCAAGTGAAAGCTGCTGTCGACGCCATGCAAAACGGCGACGTGCTGTTGTTGGAGAACTTGCGCTTTTACAAGGAGGAAGAAGCCGGCGATGAGTTCTTCGCCGGACAACTCGCCGAGAATGGCGATGTCTATATCAACGACGCATTTGGTACCGCTCATCGCGCTCACGCCAGCACCGCGGTGATTGCGCGTTTTTTTCCAACCGATAAATTGTTTGGTTATTTAATGGAAGATGAAGTTCAAAGTATTGATCGCGTGCTGAATTCAACCGCTAAGCCCGTAACCGCCATCATCGGCGGCAGCAAAGTTTCCAGTAAGATTACCATTCTCGAGAATCTCTTAAACCGTGTCGACAATATCATCATTGGTGGTGGAATGGCGTACACGTTTTTCAAAGCGTTGGGCGGTGTTACCGGAAATTCGCTCGTAGAAGATGACAAGCTGGATTTGGCCAAAGCCTTGTTGGACAAGGCGCGTGCGAAGGGGGTGAATATCTATCTGCCGGAAGACTCCATCATTGCAGATGCTTTTTCAAATGATGCACAGCGCACGAGCTCAGAGAGCCGAGGTATTCCTTCCGGTTGGATGGGCTTGGATATCGGCGCACAATCAATCGCACGCTTCTCGGAAGTGATTCTGCAATCCAAAGTGGTGCTGTGGAATGGTCCCATGGGTGTCTTCGAAATGCCGAATTTTTCACACGGAACGCAGGCTATTGCAAAAGCACTGGCTACCGCCACTAAACAAGGCGCCTTCACATTAGTGGGTGGTGGCGACAGTGTTGCAGCTATAAACCAATTTGGTTTTGCGGATCAGGTGAGCTATGTAAGCACCGGCGGTGGCGCCATGCTGGAAGCGCTCGAAGGCATTGATTTGCCGGGAATTGCGGCGATCAAAGCGTAGGTTAATATGCTGACAGTTCAATGAACAGCAACAGGTCGGCGACACTAACTATACCATCACCTGTTAAATCGAACTGCCCACAATCATCCAAACAACCAAACGCATCTAAGAGCAGCTGCATGTCGCTGTCGTCGGTGATGCAGTCGCCATTAAAATTGGCCGGTGAATTATTTTCTGTGGGAACTGTTACCGTCAAGGTGACGTAGTTGCTCGTACCACAGTCGTTTTCTGATTGCACGCTGATGAAGAAGTCTTGATTGCCCGCAGTGACCTCAATCTCGTTGTTATTGATAGATAAAGTGGTTCCTGTGGTTTGCCAATTATAATCCGTAGCATTTTCATCAATGGGAATACTGTATGAGCCTGTATTTCCGAGACAGAGAATATCAGGACCCAATATGTTGAATAAACTATCTACACGCTCGGTCACCGTCAAGCTGATGCTCGCAGAATCTGTAAGTCCGCAGGCGTTGGTTACAACCACTGTTGCCAATCCTTCATTGGCACTGGGCAAGGGTTGAATAATGCGGTTATTCTGCGCGCCTGTCCATCCTTCCGGCAATTGCCACGCGTAGCTTGTTGCTCCGGCCACTTGCTCACACACCAATTGTCCATAGACCCCTTCGCACCAATCCTGATCACCGGTGATGTTTCCCAGCTCAAATGTTCCGCAACCCAGCTCTGTGCGATAGATATCTCCACCCGCTCCGATATAGCAATAGTTCTCGGTGAAATGCGCTGTTGACGCGCCGTAGCTACTGTTGTAGCTCTGCAACACGAGCGTCCACGTTTCACCGCCATCCACCGTTTTATAGACCTCGGCATAGTCGCTAACGCAGAAGCCAAGATTCTCGTTATAGAACTTCACGTCGAGCATCAGACCTCCGCCAACGTAAAGAAAATCCCACGTTTCACCGCTGTTCGTGGTTCTAAAAAGGCCGCTTTGGCTGCCCACAAAACCCAGACTGTCATTATAGAAATAAATGTTTGCGCCGATAACACCGTTATGATACTCCCAGGTATTTCCGCCATCAAACGTTTTGTAGTAAGTATCGCCTCCACCCTGGACGTTGCGCACGGCGATGCCACGCTGACTGTCGATGAAGTGAATATCACTCGCGCCGATATTGGTTCCACACGTAAAAGAGGTTCCTCCATTGGTTGTTTTACAAATATTCGACGCATTGCCAAAACCACCGGCGAAACCGGTTTGCGCATCCAGAAACTCTAAACAAGTTGCCGTTAGCGTGGGTGATGAGCTGAACGTCCACGTTTGTCCGCCATTCGTTGTCTTTCCGAGTTGGGTGGTTCCTAACACATAACCTACCTGTGACGTTGGAAAATCGACCGCATACCAACCGCCTGAGGTAGCAGTTTGTCGGATATCCCACGTTTTTCCGCCATTGCTCGTTTGCGCAATGCCGCCATAGAATGTTCCGCCACCGGGCACTGCTACCGCTGTTCCTTGTGTGTCGGACGAAAACTGCATAGCACTGATACCGCCTCCTTGAATAGCATTTTTAATAACCGTCCACGAAGAACCGCTATCGGTGCTTTTGTAAATGTTGATTTTTCCCATGAGGTAGGCCGCATTGGAGGAGACATGGTCACCACAGAAAATATCGCCCGCACCCCCGCCCAAATCCGGCTGGCTCTGCCAGGTCTGACCGAAGTTGGATGTTTTGATATATGCTCCCATATTGCCGGCAGCATAGCCTTGGCCGTTAGGGTCTACATGCATGACATAGAAGTAATCGTTTGCAGCCGAATACACCTCATTCCAGGTGAGTCCGCCATCAGCGGTCTTCGCCATTACTCCTCCACTCGCAAAACCGGTGTTGGCATCGATAAAATGCACGTCCTGCAAACTAGCGGTGATACTTGTTGTGATGAGCGACCATGTATCTCCGCCATCGATAGTGCGCAGAATGGTTCCGTTCCAGCCTACAATCACGCCCGTAGTATCATCCGTGAAATGCACGCCATACAGGCGACTGGTGGCGGGGGTTGGAACGAGTGTCCAGGTTTCGCCGCCGTCAATTGTCTTGAGCACGGTACCACTTTCACCCGTAACAAACCCGGTTGTCTCGTTGATGAAATGAACGTTATACAACCAAGATGCAGTAGGTGGATTTACGTTTGACCACGTGTTGCCGCCATCGAGCGAGCGGAATAAATCACCATTTCCCGCGGTGATGAACAGCAGGTTTTCAGTTACCCATTGCACATCGGTGGGATTGCTATTCACAGCGGGTGTCCACATGCTTTCCCATGTTTCGCCGCCATCCATTGTGCGAAAAACACTGCGTGTGGCAAGAATAGCAGCAATACCGCGCTGTTCATCCAGGAAAGAACAGCCGCGTACCTCGCTGTTGGTTTTGATAGGCGTGAGGTATTCCCACGCTTGGCCGAGCGCAGACTGTAGGTTGAAAGCAATCAATAGACTAAACGCAGTGCTGCGCCACATCCGTTGTGTTGATGGAGTCGTGTGAAGCATGGTAAATGGCTTTTCCGTTGCGAACAACGATAACTTGAGGACTCTCGTGTTTGACATGAAGTTGCGAGGACAGGCCATTAGAAATTTCGCGATACTGCAAGAGATCCAGAAAAATGGCGTCTGCATTTGGTGGGAGCGCTGACCAATTTTCCTCGAAATTTTTCAGGACCATTTTGCTGATAATACAGCGCGTGCTATGCTTAAAGAAAATCTGTGGACGCTCATGCGAGGTTTGCAACGCAGCTTGCACTTGGTCCTCTGAGGTAAGCTGTGTCCAGGCAGCCATCCTATTTTGTTTCCTCTAAGGAGAAATGGTAATACTCCATGATTTCGTTACAGAGCAACTTCTTGCAGGCATCATTCACTTTGCCCTCAGCGGTTTTATGATCCGCGGCATCAATGGCCAGCGTGATGTGTTTTCCGATGCGTACGTTTTTGATTTCCGGCAAACCGATGTTCGTCATAGAGCCTGTAACGGCTTTTCCTTGGGGATCAAGCAATGCCTCGAGCGGCATAATGTTGATGTGGGCTTTGTAGTTGGGCATGGTGCGAAATTTCAGCGCGAAGATACACGGGTAAACCCTAAAACTCGAACTGCAGTTTCGCCCGAATACCATATTTAACGATGTTCGGATTATCGAGATAGGTCAATCGCCAGATGAAATCGACACGCAACACTTTGAAGATGTTCTCGACGCCGAGTGCCGCTTCGACAAACGGTTTTTGAAGGGTGTAGATATCGGATTTACCGTCGCCATTGAAGTCGCGCGACAGGATGAGGTCGTTTTTCAAATCATAACCACCCACAACGGCCTTTGCGCTGGCTACTTCGCGCCACTTGAGGCGACGCATGATAGGAATCTTGTTGAGGAATAATCCATCTGCATGGTAAGAGGCCCACAAGCTTACCCATTCATCACTCACAAATTCGAAGTAATTCATGGTGTTGTATGAGCCCTCGTCGTAGAAGAAAGTTTCATTCCCCTGGTGCATCATGAGTAGCGGATACGGGAGATTTCCGATGATTCGGCCGGCTTCAGAAGTCAGTCGTAAGTATCCAAATGGACCGAAGCGCATTTTGTCGGAAATGCGAACGCCCAAGCGATGATATTCGAATTCACCACCCATTAAACCAGGCACACCATAGTTGTATTGCAGCTCCACCACGGGGTAGTTTGTGCCCAGGCTGATGCGCTCGAACTCACCGTAAACAAACTTCTCCTTGTACGCGAAACGGGTGTAGAGGCCAACTTCAGTTGTGATGAGGTAATTGACTTGTTGCTCAGCGTTGAGCTCCGGCTTGAAGCGTACGTATTTGTAATCACTTCCGGCGGGCTTCAACACGCGATGTCGGAAAAGCGCCTTGTTCTGAAGTCCATAGAGCCATTCCTTTTCAATGTATCCCGACAACTCCGTGACATCCGTGAGTTTGTTGGCGGGATTGCGCCTGAAAAGTGAAGAGAGCACATTGTCTTGTCGGAATGCACCATTGCCTTGTCCCAGTTGTTCCATGTCGCGCTTGGCAAATACGTTCATCGCCATACGCGGATTCTTATTCAGTACCCACGTAGCGCCACCGCCGTATTTAAATCGCTCATCCTTGAAGCCATAAGCAGCATACCCTTCGAGCATAATCTTCTTGCTGAAATCATTACTCGTGCGACCACCAAAACGCAAGCGATTCCCTTCAATCGGATTGAAGCTGTAGAAGGTATAGTAAGGACCCAGCTCGAAATTGCCAATGACCTTGTAGCCATTGATGAACAGGTTCAGCACGTTTGTAACGGTGACGAACTGTGGTAGGTTTTTGAGCGTATCAACCATGTGGTAGATGCGTTCTTCCTTGGCTGAAAGTGCGATGTGACGGGCCTGTTGCCAATAAGAATCATCATGATCGCTGGCGTCCTCTTTCACAATAATGTCGCTGAATCCCTCGTAATATTCTTGCGGGCGTTCTTTGTTGATGATGAAGTTGCGATAAGAAGACGTCTTGCGTCCGTATGCGCCGAGCTTTTTCTCTGACACGTTGAAGTCGACCACGAGTTCATCTTTCACCAGCATCCACACTTCGGGTTCGATTTCATCAAAGGTTTGTTTGACTTTGAAGCTTTTGATCCAGTTGATGTTCGCGCCATCGGCAATGGTGGCCTCGATTTCTTTCACGGCATAAGAGGTGTCTGCAATCCACATCTCGCCGAAAAACAACAGCTCCGCCTTACGGCGAGGAAAGAATTGCAACTTATAGCACCACTTGCCGTCAATGGTAGCGCTATCTACCAAACCGTAATCATAGAAACCTAGAGCGTAGGCAGAAATCGGACTGGTGAAGCTTTTGCTGAAAGCAATTAACTCGTTATCGTAGACATTGATGTTTTGATACATGTCACCGAGAAACTGATTGATGGATTCATTTTCGACACCACTCACCTTGGTGGCCTTCACGACTTCCTTGGACAGTTTAGGGTTTCGCTTGAAGTAGAAATCGGAAAGCGACTCTGTCATGAAAACAGGCAGGTAGGGCTTTTGCTGCGTGGTGTCAACACCTTCGAACACGAATTCAAACGCGTTGAATATTTTGCGATCCTGGAATTTTTCGGTGATGTTGTTCAGGTCAAACTCCACCTTATTGTAGGCTTCGTATTCATAGGCATCGAGCTTCTCTCGATTGTTAATCTTCTTATTGCGCAGCACCTTTTTCATGAGTGCAATCGCCGGGTTGGGGCCATCATCGGGACGAATAACTACTTCTACCGTTTCATTGGACGCAGCGGATAATTCGAAGTTGACAACGCTGGTTGCGCCTTGCTTGATTTTTTTTGCCTGTGGTGCATAGCCGAGCACAACTACTTTCAGCGAATCGCTGCTGTAGTAGGTTTCGATTTTGTAATTGCCATCAAGGTCTGTTTGAGCACCGGATTTAGTGCCCACAAACATGACCGGCGAGAAAGGCAGGGGCTCCTTGGTAATGGCGTCGATAACCTTCCCGGATACAATGGTTTTTTGTGCTGTTGCTGTGACCGCACAAAGCAGAAAAATCAGACACGAAACGAATGTAAAGAAGAGGCGTTGCCGCATGATGCGAAAAAAGGGTATAATCGGAAAGAAACCCTCAAGTGCCGATTGAAAACAATCAACAACACGATTGGAAAAACAACGGAAATTTCACGAAGGTTAGGGTGTAGACACGAATGCACGAATGAATATCTCCCATTCGTGCATTCGTGGCTAAGAAATCCCCTTTACTTACTCTTCCAACTACTGAATGCAGCCAAACCGCAGTTGAGCCAATCAGCGTATTTTTTCGCGTCGGGGTTGTATTGTTCGATGGGTGCCAGCAAGTCTCCTTTTGGGGAGAGCAGGGCGTACATCGGTTGCGAGTTGTTTTGGAACGTTTCCGTTTGCAAGGTTGCCCATTTGTTGCCGACGGTTTTGATCATCTTCTTTCGACCATCACCGGTGGTGTAAACAAACTGTTCTTCCGCGGGGAGTTCCACTTTTTCATCCACGTAAAGCGAGCACATGATGTACTCTTCAGAAAGAATCGCGCGCACGGTTTCGTCGGGCCATACGGTGTCTTCCATCTTACGGCAGTTGACACATGCCCAACCCGTGAAGTCGATGAAGATTGGCTTGCCTTGTTCCTCCGAAGCCTTCATGGCTTCAGCCAAATCTTTATACACCTTGAACTCTTCTTCGTAGTGATACCATGAGTATGACTTTGGCGGCGGGAATCCGCTCAGGAAATCGAAGCGGTTCAGCTCTGATGGCGGCAATACACCCGGAATCATGCGCAACGTGAACACCGCGATGAGCGCAGTAAAACCGATCTTGAATTTCGACCATCCTCTTGATCCTTGGCCCGGCTTGAAGGTGAAGACCTTGAACATGTAAAGCACCCAAAGCACACCGACAACAATCCACAAGGCAAAGAATGATTCGCGCTTGAGAATGCCCCATTGTTCAACGAGATCTGCATTGGACAAGAACTTGATAGCCAGCGCAACTTCCATAAATCCAAGCGACACTTTGAAGTCATCCATCCAGCCGCCGGCCTTGGGAAGTTTTTTCAGCAAACTTGGAAACGCAGCAAACAAGGCAAACGGACCACCGAGTGCTATACCGAAGCCCATCATCGCGGAAGACACTTTAGCTGCGGGCATCGACAGTTCCAGTCCCAGGAAGTTCACCACCCCTTGAATATCCGTGCTATAGATGCTACCAATCACAGTTCCCAGAATGGGGCCCGTGCACGAGAACGACACAATCGCCAGCGTAAGGGCCATGAAGAAAATTCCAATCGCACCGCCAAGTTCAGAGGCGCTGTCCACCTTGTTCGCCAAGCTACTCGGCAGCGTGATTTCATAAAACCCGAAGAATGAAATAGCGAACACAAGGAACACCACAAAGAATCCCAGGTTGAGCCAAGTGTTCGTGGCAATAGAGTTGAGGACTTCGGGATCAACGTTTTTGGATAGATGGAAGGGAAGCGACAGCAAGAAGTAAATCAGGAAAATGAAAAAGCCGTACATCGCCGCGCGTTGTTTGCCCTTGCCTTTCTCTGCGCCTTTCGAGAAGAACGATACCGTAAGCGGAATCATCGGAAACACACATGGTGTGAGCAACGCAAGCAATCCGCCAATCAATCCGAACAAGAAAATGGCCCATAAACCGTAATTCTCTTTCGTCTGTCCACAGTTATTCAGCGGGCTGTTCAAATCAACACCCGGCATTTTGAAGGGGTCATTGGTTAAATCGGTTGACTCCACATTGGCCAATGGATCGTATTCGACAACCGTCATGGTTGCCGGATTGATTTTCACATAGATCATCTGCGGCGGCAAGCAGCGCTCATCGTTGCATTGCATGAATTCCACGCGCGCTGTAATGCCTGTTCGTTGATCCGCAAGAGCGGTAATATTTTTCTTGAAAACGACCACACCCTCATGATAATCAATGTTCATCATGAAGTTCTTGTCGTAGGTGCGCTTAGGCGTGGGCTCAGCAACAGGCGCCGACAAATCGTAGTCACTATTAGGATCGAAAATGAAGGAGGTAGCAATCGGACCTTCATTGCTCTCCAGTTTTTGCGCATACACGTGCCAGCCGTTTTCGGTAGTGGCCGTAAAGGTGACCTCGATGGTTTTATCGCTTGTTTTATTAATGCCATAAGCCCAGGTGACGTGGTTTTCCTTTCCACCGGCAGATACCGCTGTCTCTTCAGTGGCGGCGGGCTCTTCCACAGCAGCTCCGGCAGGACTCACCGTGACTTCAAACAATTCCGGGTCGGGAAAAATGCAGCGCTCATCGTTGCACGCCATGTATTCAATCACACCGGAAACCTTAAAAGGCTTATCGCTTTTGGCTTTGATTTTTTGTTTGAATGAGGCGCTTTTCTCGAAGTAGTTGAGGTCCATTTCAAAGTTGGGATCGAAATGGGTGATGTACTTGCCTTCTTTGGTTTTACCGACCGTTTCAAAATCTGAAGACGGATTGATTTTTACCGTTGTCGGAATAGGGCCAATCGCATCGGCCTTATCGGAAACGACGAGTGCATAGACGTGCCAAGTATCTTCAATGACAGCGTTGGCAGTGATTTCGTATTCGTTGTTTTCAAGGGGCTTCACGTTGAACTTCCACTTCACCGGTTGGAAGATTTGGGCATTCAGGCTGAACACTCCCGAAAGAAGCGTGAAAACAGTAAAAAGCAAACGTAAGTGGTGCATGAGATTCCAATTGAATGAGCCAAAAATAAAAGGAATGCCCCATCTATACTGTCACAAAAGTGACGCTGCTTGTATTGCCTAAGCTTTGTTAATGCAAAAAGGCCGCATGGTGCGGCCTTCCTGCTATTGAGGGGGTTGTTTAGTTCGGAAACTCGATGTGCTTGATACAATTCACCGGAATGCTCACGCCTTTGTCAAGCATAACACGATCATTACCCGTAGCGATAATGCGCGAACGCAGGCGTTTTTGAGAGTCATGATCTTCAAGCGTGAGCACAACTTCCACTTTGCTCAGCGAGTCGAGCACAGCGGCTTTTAAGAGACTCGCGCTTCGGCGTATGCGTTCTTTTTCGGTACTTAAAACATCCTGTGTTTTAAAAACCATCCTGGCAAGTGTTTCCAGGTCATATCGTGAGTGAATATTCAGCGTGGTGATCATAAGCGTTCTACAGTTTAAGTTCCTCTTATAACGCCCCACTGAAGGAAAAGGTTACACAGGAGGAAACTCAATCTGCAGAATGTCGGCTGTTTCCGCAGATACTTTAAACGTTTCACTGATACGCACACCGATAACGGCAGCAATCGTTTCATCGGCCTCAAGCACCAGCACATCCCTTTTTTCCCATGCGGGCATTTTCACCTGTGTGAGTAAATCAGACACCTTCTTGCGTCCGTTGGCTCCCAGCGGTTTCAATACATCACCCTCTTTCCACGTACGGATGATCAGTGGAAATTTCAGCAGGCTAGCATTCAGTGATTGACTGATGTGGTCCGGAGTAAATTGAATATCGTTTGAGGCTTTTAGGGAAAGGGTGAACGCGAAACCATCTGATTTAGCCCATGGCAACTCGTGAATGGTAAAGCGTTGCTCCTGCGTCTTATTTGCCAAACAGATGGTGTTGTTTTGAATACAGACATCGTGTGTTTCAGAGTGATACCAGGCCGCTTCTGAAGATCCGCCCCTCTCCAGGTGATCTGCAATTTGCTCAACGGCATGGGATGAAAATTGCGAAGGCGCCAACCATTTCCAGAGTAAGGTGAGATAGGCCTTGGTTGCAAGAAGCGCAGGCGTATCCATCAACTCACGTCCTGCCCTATCGGTTTGGATGAGTTCAGCAAGGGTTGATTGCGCCGCCTGTTCCGCCAACCGTTGTTCCTCGTGCATGCGCCTCGAGCGCTGTTGTATATCGTGGTGAATACCGGGATTGATTTGTTCAATCAGCGGCATCACGCGGTGGCGAATCGAATTGCGTGTATACGCATCGGTTTGATTGGAACGATCTTCACGCCAAGGAATGTGATGTGTCTGCGCGAAAGCCAGCAGCTCCTCTTTTGTATGCGCAAGCAGCGGTCGAAGGATAAAGCCTTTGTCTTCTGCCATACCGTAAACAGACTTTCCACTACCGCCGCGCATGAATTGCATGAACATGGTCTCAGTCTGGTCGTTAGCATGATGCGCCGTCATCACACGCGATGCCTGATATTTCTGTTGAAGCTCCGCGAACCAGGCGTAACGAATGGCGCGTGCCTGTTCCTGTGTTGAACCGCGATCATTATTCCACTGCTCGTCTGTAACGATGAGCTTTTCAAGTGTGATGTGTTGTTGTTGGCAAAAGTCAAATACAAGCACTTCATCAGCATCGCTGTCCTCACCGCGTAATCCATAGTTGACATGCGCCGCGATTACCGGCAACTTACACTGCGCCGACAATGCCAACAACGCCATACTGTCACAGCCCCCGCTGACAGCTACAATTAGTGTCTCCGATGTGCTGATAGCGTGGCGATTCAGGACGGCCAACAGCGTTTCAGCAAGGGGACTTTTATGCATGGTGTTTAATGAAAACGGCAGCTCAGAATAGCGAGGTCGTCGTTGTAAGGCGCTTCGCCTTTGAAGTCGTTGAGCGACTGCATGATGGTATCATTGATAACTGAAATACCATCTTTAAAGAAAGCAAGCAGTACTTTCTCCAAGCGCTCTGCGCCATACTCTTCGTTGCTCATGTTTTCGGTTTCAACCAAACCATCGGTGAAGCAAACGATGATGGAATCCGGTTCCAAGAATACTTTTCCTTCCACCACCTTGGGCAATTCTTCAAACATCCCCAACCCAATGGTTCCTAGTTTGAGTTGCTGTGTGTAGCCGTTACGATCGCCTAGTACGGGTGGATTGTGTCCACAATTTACGTAGCGTAAACTTCTGTCGGACTTGTTGTACACCGCCAAAAACAGCGTGATGTACTTTTCACCGAGCGCGGTTTGCATGACGCGCTCATTCAACTCACGCACAATGTTCACCAGGCTTCCGCTGTTGTATGCGAAAATGGAACGCAGGTAAGCCTGGAAGTTCGCCATGAGAAACGCCGCGCTTACACCTTTGCCTGAAACATCCGCCATACAAAACATAACCTCGTTATCATTGAGCTCGAGAAAGTCGTAGTAGTCGCCGCCAACTTGCTGGTGAGCCTTGTAGAATGCGCTGACTTCATAGTCTTTGTTTTTAGGCAAATGATGCGGCAACAAAATCGCCTGCATTTCTGCAGCGAGTTCCAGCTCTTTTTTCACACGCTCCTGACGCAGACTTTCCTCTTGCAGTTGTCGGTTCTGAATCGCAACGACAAGGATGTTGGTGAGTGTTTGTATAAACCGCATGTGTTTGATCACCGGGCTCATGCGGATTTCCTGTTCGCTGTTGTCGCCTGCCAGCACATAGGCGATGGTCTGACCATTTTGTACGATTGGAATCGCCAGGTCGAATGACTCCTTGGAGCGACCGGCGGTCAGTGTGATTTCTTTGCTTTGCGTGAAAAAATCATCGCTGATAATTTCTTTGATTTCGCCCTTCTGCACACCGAATCGCAGAATACACTTCCAGGAATCTTCTCTCGTAAAAAGGATAATCTTTTCAATGGCCAGGTGCTCCTTCAGCACTCGCTCGTATTGCTCCAACAAATTTCCAACGCTGAGATTAGCGTTGATTGCATTCGTGATTTCAAGCAATGCGTTGAGCTTGAAGTCGCGTTGTTTGACTTTGTTATTGAGCCGTTGATTGTCCATGGATGAGCCTTTCAAAAGTACTACAAACCCAATTTGTCAATGGCGGCCGGTAATTTTCGCATAGCCGCCATCTCGCGGTATTTGCCGCGCGCTTCCTCTGCGGGTGTGCCGAAGTAGGTTTTTCCACCGGCAATATCCTTCGTTACCCCGCTCTGACCGAGCACCACTGCTTTTTCACCAATGCGGACATTGCTGGTGACCCCAACCTGCCCCCACAAGATGACGTGGTCTTCCATGACGACACAACCGGCGATACCAACGTGCGCAGCGAATAAACAATGCTTACCAATAATCGTATCGTGACCAATATGTACGTGATTGTCAATTTTCGTGTGAGCGCCAATGTGTGTAGCGGCTGAAACACCCCGGTCAATGGTGCACGCAGCGCCGATTTCCACATCGTGTTCGATGACAACACCTCCGACAGAGTGCATTTTTTCGCGGCCTTCAGGACGTGTTTTGTAGTAGAACGCATCGCTTCCAATAACGGTGTTGGCGTGGATGATAGAGCGATCACCGATGGTGATGTTGTTGTACAAGACCACACCGGGATGAATGACGCACTGGTCGCCAATGGTCACGTTATCACCCATAATGACTGATGGATGAACATGCGCGCTTGCACTGATGCGGACATTCTTTCCCTTGGAATCCATCGGCAACGACCAGGGTGAAAAGTGGCCGGTGAGCGCGTTGTACGTGGCGAAGGGATCATTCGAAAACAGCAAACACTTGCCTTCCGGCGCATCGATTTTCCGGTTGATAATCACCACGGAAGCAGCGCTAGTCAATGCCTTCTCGTAATACTTGGGGTGATCAACAAATACAATGTCGCCGTATTCAACGCGATGGATTTCATTGATGCCGGTAATCATAAATGCCGGGTCACCGGCGAATTCACAACCGGCGATTTGGGCTATTTGTGCCAGAGTATGTGGCGTGGCTAATTTCATGTGGCGTCAAATTTAGGGGCGCACCCAGGAATAAAAAAGGCCGTCACGCGGACGGCCTTTGCACGGTAAGTGTGCAATTATTTTTTCACACGTTCGTGGTACTGACCGGTTGTAGTATCCACGCGAACGGTATCACCTTCATTAATGAAGAGCGGAACGCGCACTTCTACGCCAACATCCAGTTTCGCCGGCTTGGTGGCGTTGGTCGCTGTATCACCGCGCACACCGGGCTCGGTGTAGACGATTTCGAACTCCACGTATTGCGGAAGATCGCAGCTCATCGGCTGGTCGTCTTCTGTGTTGAAGAGCACGATACACTTCATCCCTTCTTTCAGGAATTGAGGTGCGTTGATCATGACATCCGGGATAGAGATTTGCTCGTAATCATCGAGATTCATGAAGTTATAATTATCGTCCTTGTAAAGGAACTGATATTCGCGGGTTTCAATGCGCACCACATCAATGGCGACTCCGCTATTGAAGGTTTTGTCAACGATTTTACCGTTGTTCAGGTTTTTAATCTTGGTACGAACGAAAGCCGGTCCTTTTCCTGGCTTTACGTGAAGGAATTCCATCACTCGCCAGATGTGCGTGTCCATGCGGAAGCACAGGCCATTAGAGATGTCAGCGGTGGTTGTTGCCATGATAATGGGGTTTTTGCAGGCGCGAAAGTACTTCGATTCGGTCTATTGTCCAACCCTTATTCAGCGGTAATCAGAATTTCAACGCGGCGATTTTTGATTTGATCTTGAATGGTGGCTTCAGGATAAACCAATGGATGTGTCATTGCATAGCCGCGGTAGGTGATTCGCGATGCATCGATGCCATTCTGTACCAAATAATCACGCACGAATTGCGCACGGTTCCATGATAAACGGAAATCACCTGTCTCATCATCCAGACCGTCGTCATTGGGCTTGGAGGCGCAACACACGTGGCCTTGAATTTCAATCATCATGGTGGGATTATTCTGCATCAGCTCCAGCAGCTTTTTCAAGATCGGCTTGGCCTCGGGCAATGTGCGGTGACTGCCGGGATAGAAATTCAAGCCCTCGACTATCACCTCGTCGCCTGCGTTCAGATCTTCCATCTTCTCCACGCTTAGCGTCTTTTTGGGTTTCGTGGGTAGGATGAACGCAGCGGAATCCGGCATTTTCGGGATGGTGCTGAGCGCTGAATCTAAAACGACCGGCACGTCGGTTGGACTCACCACCACTGCAGAAGAGTCACGCTGCTCAATAGGCTGTGCGTTATCGTCGACTTGTTCGGTTTGAACTTTCTCCTCTGTTTGCTGCCCCTCTATGGTATGATCAACCGGCTTCTGCGCATCAACAACTGTCTCTTCTTCGGTGGTTTTTATTTGAGCAGGAGTTGTTCCTGCATCACTCCAGCACACCCTCAAATGCGTTACGCGATCGGCCGGATTGTAGCCTTGTCCGGGGCGTGTGCAATTGCGCTCAGGTATCGCGTAACTATCCGCAATAGTTAATCCCGGGAATTCAGAAACTTCGAAATAATTGCGCAAGTAAAGCGCACGGTTACCGGCGAGTTTGGTGTTATAGGCCATCGAACCCGGACAGTCGGTGGCACCGAAGATGGTGACCTCTATTTGTTTCGTTTGAAAAAAGCTTTCGTCCCAACCTTTATCGGCCAAATCAGCCAGTAGGTTGTCGCCGTCAATAGCGAATTGATTCACCCCGAAATTCCATTCAATGGAATCACATTGGTTGAACTGCGCGAAGCCGCGTAGTGAAACGATAATACATAGAATCACCAAGTAGCATTGGCGACGAAGGGAAAACATTAGGTTAGGTAATTTAAATACCCTGCGAATATAAGCACTAAGGCTTGTATTCCGTTGCGCCTTCGAGAATGTAATTCATCTGATAAATGTCGGTGGCGTTGAGTTTCAGCTTGCCGCGGAAGGTGAGACGCTCGTCTGTTTTGTATGTGCGGTTTTTGCTCGCGAAACGCAAATCCACAACACTCTCAGGACCGCCACCACCGCAGAAGTAACAATTGGCGTAGGGATAGCGTGATACCACGTAGAAGTTTTCATCGTAATCAACCGGAATGACATAGCCCGTGATATACACTTCTTTGCCCTCCATGGCCTTCACACCGGGTCCGAAGGTTGGTTTCCAGTAGTAGGAGTCGATGTCCTGCACGTACATTTCCTTGAACGTCACATCAGTGAGTGCGTGCCAGGTGAGTTCGACAATTTGCCCCGGAGCAAAATGAGGAATGACCGACAAGCTATTGCCCATGGACCAATCCGCCATCGCCATGGCTTTCACGGGCTGCTGCGGTGTTTTCTCCACCTGCATGAAGCCATACGTTCCCGCCGCAATGGCTACTCCTGCAACGATGAAGATTATTTTCTTAAGCATGCGTCAATGTTTTAGCGATATCCAGTTTCAACGCCTGACGGGCCGGTAAAGCCGAGGCGATAAAACCGATGAACAAAGTTATGCCCAGCAAGGCGAACTCAAGCGGACCCGGCGCCAATTTATCGAAACTGTAGTGGAAGTTCTCTTTCATGAAATGACTCAAGACCAACAAGCCCAAGCGACTCAGCGCCGCACCAATCAAGAAGCCGAAGAACACGAGCAGCAACCCTTCCTGGATAATCAAGCGGAATAAGGTAAAGCGTGTTCCGCCCATGGTACGCATCAATGCAAGCTCGTAGCGTCTTTCGCGCATGGCATTATAGAGCGAAATGAAAATGCTCACAAAAGAAATGAGCATGATCACGATGGCAATCGCCGTGATGGTGCTCAGTCCAAGTCCAAAGTTGTTCATCAGGCGATTGTTCTCTACCGCCACATTAGCCAGCTGCATCGTTGTGTCTTCAGTGAGTTTGGATAGCATGCCAAAGGCACCCTTGTTGCGCTTCTTGATGAGGTAAGCAGTCATTTCACGCTCGGGTTCAACAGCAGTACTATCGGTCCCTAGGCTATCCTCAACGGGGTGTTCATGCACCATCCAGGTTGTTTCTACCGGCGTGAGGATGAGGTTGTCAATTACGGAATTGCTCGTTTCGTAAATACCGACAACCGTGAACAGCTGGTGGTGATGCGCCTCTGTGTCGTCCGCGGCATTGTCGAATCCATGCATGCTGGTAAAGGTGCTGCCGAGTTTCAACCCTGTCTCGGCAGCCACGTTGGCGCCGAGTACAACTTCAAACGGTTGCTCAAAGGATTTACCTTCTTTCACCACACATCCGTAATGATCGGGGTATTTGTTGTTGGTACCGACGATTCTGAACTTCTCGTAATTGTCGCCATAGGCCAATGGAATCGCTTCAGCAACCATGGGGTTTTTGATGATGCGCTTCGCGGCGGAAACGCTGATGTTGCCGGTGGGTGCATCCACATGGTAGATGTTGGCGAGCATGCTTTGCAACGGACTGCCCTTGGCGGCCAGCACAAAGTCGATGTCCTTGATGTTGCGGTCAAACTTTTCGCCGATCTGTTCCTTCAACAGCAGCATCAACGAAATGATTCCAATACCGAATGAAAGGAGCACAATGCTCAGCAGCGTGTTCAGCGGCTTGTGTCGGATGTTGCTCCAGGAAATCTTGATCAGATTCATAGCGTGATTTGTTTTGAAAAATGATCCTTCAGGCGTTTGTCGTGTGTCACAATAATCAGCGCAACCCCCGATAGCTTCGCTTGTTCTTCGAGCATACTCAAGACTTCATGTGCGTTGTGGTCATCGAGCGCACTCGTCGGCTCGTCGGCTAAGATGACCGCGGGCTGATGAAACATTGCACGCGCGATGGCTACACGCTGTTGCTCGCCTACACTCAGGTTGCGGGGCTTTTCAAAGGCCTTGTGGCCGATGTTGAGTCGATTCAGCGCTGCTAAAGCGGTTTCCTTCGTTGCATTTTTCCCGGAAAGAAAGGGCGACAACATGAGGTTGTCCATCACGCTGAGGGATTCTACAAAATGCGCAGTTTGAAAAATGATACCGATGTGTTGGCCCCGAAAACGATCGAGTGCTGCGTTATTCAGTTTGGAAGTGTCTGTGTCGTTAATCCGAATTTCACCCCCGGTTGGTTTGATGAGCCCCGCAAGCAGATGCAATAAGGTGGTTTTACCGCGGCCGCTTTCACCCAAAATCAACAGGTGCTCGCCTGCGGCACAACTGAAGTCGGGAAAAATGAATGACGGTCCTTGCGGGTATTGAAAGCGCAATCCTTGAGTCGCAATCATGCGTGTGAATTTTGGACGAAAATACTATTGACCAAAGGCAGTCGCTGTGATGAATTGTTAACGGATTGTGGCTGCGATTTCTGTCTTAATCTTACACCATGAATTTCAAGCAGCGATTGTTGCGCTATCTGATCGGTGTTGCCATCGGATGTGCTGTAGTCTTTTTCATGTTTCCCAATTACGATTGGTTGGGATGGACGCCGCAAAAACGTGTCATGCAAGACATGCGTGAGTTTCCATTTTCCGTTGACAGTTGTGCGAATTATAAGTTGAGCTGTTACGGCATTGGCACACAACAAGTCGATCTTGCGCGCAATGAAGGCCACGTTGATTTTGAAACCAGCGATGTGAAAGCAAACCCAAGACGCTATCATCTCAACTACGGTGATTATTCCTTTATCGTCGCCATGTCGGATACTACGTCAACATTGGTTGATGTGATGAATCCGTCTAAATCCTGCGTTTGTCCTTAATCCATTTCTTGCTCATGAATTCACTCATCGATCGCATCAAACAATTATCGGAACACTATTACGCGGATGTATTGGCGATGCGCCGTCATATCCACATGCATCCCGAACTTTCGTATCACGAAGTGGAAACCGCTTCGTTCGTGAAAGCGCAACTGGAGCGCGCCGGTATTGCATGTCAAACAGGCATAGCCGGCCACGGTATAACGGCATTCATTACCGGAAAAAATCCGGATTCTCGCTTGATTGCATTGCGTGCCGACATGGATGCGTTGCCGATTCACGAGCAAAACGATGTCGCTTACAAGAGCAAGCACGATGGTGTTATGCATGCGTGCGGACATGATGTGCACACCTGTTCGCTCTTGGGAGCGGCGCTCATTCTTCAGGAAACACGCCATGAATGGGAAGGCACGGTGCAACTGGTATTTCAACCTGCAGAAGAAGTATTACCCGGTGGCGCATCGCTGATGCTGAAGGACGGTCTTTTTGCCAACCGTCAACCGCAGGCCATCTTCGGACAACATGTGTATCCGGAATTGCCTGTGGGAAAAATCGGGATGAAGCCCGGTGTGTATATGGCCAGCACGGATGAGTTGTATGTCACGGTTAAAGGTCGCGGGGGACATGGTGCAAAGCCTGAGCGCAACATCGACCCCGTGTTAATTGCCTCGCACTTGGTTGTGGCGCTTCAGCAGGTGGTGAGCCGTTGGTCGAGCCCTACCATGCCGAGTGTATTGTCGTTTGGAAAGGTGATTGCCGATGGTGCAACGAACATTATCCCGAACGAAGTAAGGCTCGAAGGAACGTTCAGAACCTTTGATGAACACTGGCGCAAGGAGGCACATCAACGCATGGTGGCGCTGGCTGAAGGATTGGTGAAAGGCATGGGTGGTGCCGTTGACTTTCGCATTGAGATTGGATACCCTGTTTTAAAGAATGACGAAGCGCTTACGCTGCGCGCAAAAGAACTCGCGGCAGCCTATGTTGGAAAAGACAACGTAGTCGAACTCGATGTACGCATGACAGCCGAAGACTTTGCCTACTACGGCCATCATATGCCCGGTTGTTTTTATCGCTTGGGGACTTCGAGTATAAGCGATGACAGCAAAAGCTTCAGCATTCACCATCCGCGTTTCGACATCGATGAGGACTCGCTGAAAATCGGCATGGGCTTGATGGCATGGATGGCCATTGCCTAAACGCGAAAAAGCCGCCCCAATGGGACGGCTTTCGCGTGATGTGATTTGTTTATGGTTCGACGATCATTCTCTCACTCATCGATTCTCCATTGATCGTAAACTCCACGAGATAGATACCGCCGCTGAGCTGTTCTTCGAAGTTGATCTTCGTGAACAGCGATCCTTCTACGCTGTAGCGGTTGTTGAAAATAGCACGACCCAAAGCATCGACAATCTTCACGGTCAAATCACCGCTACCGATATCGGTCAGGTTGATTTGAACTTCGTTACCGTTGTTCGGGTTAGGATATACCACTGAGAGTGGTTGAACAATCAGGGTCTTTGAACCCTCATTAGCATTGCCTTCGTTTTGCATGATGCCCGCGGCAGTTCCGCTTACCGCAATCACTTTATAATCACCCCAAGCACCTGCGCCGCTTGAGAAGTTCGGACGGATGCGCACCTTCCAGTAACCAATGTTGGTCAGTGGTGAGGTGAACACACTATTGAGCGCAATGGCACACAGAGCTCCTGTAGTATTGCTCGTTATCGGCGAACCTATCACGGTATTACCGGTGCAGTCAGTGACGCGGGTAAATTCAAACGTGAAATTCAAATGTCCGCAAATGTTCGGGTTGCTCGCCGCCGGATTACCGTATAGATAGGTTGTTCGGGTAATTACCGCTGGACATATCTGATTCGCGCGAACCTCAATAACGGGCTGTTGATTAATCAACACACCTGTGCAATTTGCAGGAATTGCATTACCCAAAACAGTAATCATCGGCTCCGGTGTTCCTAGGCCATTGGGAAGCATATAATTAGCGTCTACTCGTACATTGTAAATACCACCATAGCGAATTCCTAATGAAGGATTGCTGAGGACTGCGATGCCGTTGGCAGTTGTAATAGATGTGGTAGCAAACGGAGTGACCGCGTTTCCACCTACCCCCGTAAAGTTGAAGGTATAGCTGGTTGCCGCGCGATACACCGCCTTGTAACCGTCACACAAATTGAAGCCGCCCACCGCTGATGAAGCACAACCGCTCGGCATCAATGGGGAGATGCAAATGGTGTAAGTACCAACGTTAGTGGCCTCGTAGTTACGCACACCCACATAGTAGGTTTGACCAACCGTAAGGTTACCATAGTTGAGAATCTCCGTTCCGCCTACCGCAGGGTTAACGTTCTCGGCATCCAATTGAACTGCAGATGAATTTTGCAATTCAATTACGGGGTTGAAACCATTTGCCGTTACGCGAATTCTCACACCGGTTGATGGCGCTACGAAGCGGTACCAGGTATCGCGACCGCCGCCCGCGGCAACGTTTGCCGGATTTCCTTGCGGGGAAATATCGGTGTTGACAATCGTTCCCGAGAACGTTTGACATGCCGGGTAGTAGGCGTTGGTATTGTTCACGTTAAGCACCTGTGCTGTGTTCCACTGATCGAAGAACTGACCACTGCAGCCTTCGCCAATCAATCCATCACAGTCGTCGTCAATCGTATTGTTACAGATTTCAGCAGCTCCGGCATTGATGGCAGCAGAGTTGTCGTTACAATCAAGCGCATACGGTGTTCCGCCATGCACCAATGGGCAATAAGGAATCAACTGTGCAGGCCATGAAGCAGGCGAACAGCTCACACCGGCGATACAACCAATGTCATAGATAAATGAGCCGTAGCCGTCATTATCCATATCCGCCCACCATTCGCAGGAAGGGTTGATATCGGCATTGGTATCACAGCAGTCATCGTCGTTGGTGACATAGCCCGTTGGCTGTGTACAGGCTACTGTAGAAGCCGCGGCGTTACCGTAACCATCGCCGTCGCTATCCTGATAGTAGACGGTGAGGCCAACATTCACAACAGCCGATGTGCCGATTACCGATGAGCAAGAGCCCACCGCCACACTCACCAGGTTGTAGGTCGTTGTTGCACTCAGGTTGCCGGTGTTGATTGAACCGTTACCTGACCCATTCAATGTTACCGTTTGGCTGCCGCCGCCGTTGACGTTGTATGTGATCACCGCGTTTGCATTACCGCTGAAGGCAATCGCAGTTGATTGACCTGAGCAAACCTGAGTTGATCCGCTAATTGTTGCGTCCGGTGCTTCCTGATAAGTAATTGTTGCGGTTCCTGTAGCCGTGTTTTCACACAAGCCGTCTTCTACTTCAACAAGACTGTAAGTCAAGTTTTGATAGATGTTACCGGTATTGATTGTCCCGACACCACTGCCGTTCAGGGTGATGTCCTGCTCGTTACCATTCAATGTGTATGCTACCTCTCCATTAGCGGGACCGTTAATCGTAACCGTGCCCGAGCTTCCACCACAAATGGTAGCGCTACCGGTAATCGACGCGGTTGGGAGAGCGTTTACATTGATGACAGCTGAGCCGTTCAGACCTCCGTTAGCAGCGCAGTTTGCGTCGCTCAATGCGCTTACACTATACGTGGTGTTGGCACTTGGTGCTACGGAAATAATCGCCGGGCTGCTTGCCGCAGAGAACGACTGTCCGTTCGATAGCGTACCGCTCCATGGACCATTACCGGTGAGGGCAAGGTTCAGTGAGGTGCTAAGACCGGCACAGATGTCTGCAGAACCGCTGAGTGCGGCCGTTGGGCGACTCAACATGGATATCTGAGCGCTGCTTCCGTTATCAGCAGGACACACACCGCTGGTCGCAACCACACGATAGAATGTGGTAGCCGACAAGTTTGTAGCCGTGTAACTTGTGCCTGTTTCACCCGCGATGTCGGTGAATGATACGTTGTTGGAAGATGACTGCCATTGCAGATCACCAACGTTTCCGCTCACACTCAAGTTCGCGCTATTTACATCAACACAAACCGAAGTAGCACCGTTAATTGCTCCTGCGTCCGATTCGGGACTAATCGCCACTTCTACATCGAAAGCTGCACCATCACAACCATTGACCTTCGGTGTAACCGCATACGTTGCTGTTGCTGCCGCGCTCGCTGAAAGCGTTTGAGAAATGGAGTTCTGAGCAACTGCTTGCGCGCTGCCTCCGGTGAATCCTGCACCCGTTGGGGCTGACCACACGTAGGTTGTACCGCTCAACACAGTGCCGTTTGTTCCGTTCACCGGTGATGCTGTGAATGCGCCACCGGAGCATAACTGCGCAGTCATATTGTTGATGACCGATACGGGACGAATGTTCACGAACACATTGTTCGTGTCGGAGCAACCTGTTGCGGTGATTGTTTCCGTCAATGTATATGTATTGCTAGCGCTTGGTGTTGCTGTTGGATTAGCAATCGCCGCATCCGACAATCCCGTTGTAGGACTCCAGCTGTAGGTTCTGCCGCTTTGTGAAGCAAGACCAATGGTACCGGAAGTGTTGGCACACAAATCCAAGTTAGCACCCGCGTTATCTTCCGGTAACGGATTTACAATAACCGGTATCGGTGAAGTATTGCTGGTACAACCGTATACGTTCAATGCTTCTACGTCATAGTAGGCGCTTGCCGTTGGCGCATATCCCGCAGGGTTCTGCTGAGTTGAACTAAATGCAATCGGCACGGATGACCAGTTGTAGGTGTAACGCGTTGAGTTACCGGAAATGGTCACGTTATCGATTGCCCATGCGCGGTCATTTGTAGCCGAGTACTGGAAACGAATCCACACCGATGGCAAGCCTACATAGGCATTCATATTGATTACCGCGTTCGAGAAATTCGTGCGTGAACCTTGGTCTGAATCGTATGCAATCAGGTTTGTCCAGGTCGTATTATTCGTTGAAACCTGAACTGATGCGACATCGTCCGCAGTACCTCTGTCGTCATAGAACTGATAAAAGCTCAGAGATAACGTGGTGAAACCGACCGTATTCATCACCGGCGATTTCAGAATGGTGTTGGTTGTTCCGCCACCCTGATCCTGGCTATTTGAAATGTAGAATTGTGATGCGTCGTTCGAGGAATAGTTGTTTGAATTGTAGTTGTAGGGGCTTTGACGTAATCTCCAACGCGCATTGGTTGCAGAGCCTCCCGATGACAAGTTTGTTGTTGTCCAAGGTGTAAATGTTCCTTCAAAATCTTCTCGCTCCAACACTGTACTATAGCTCGTTCCGGACGCGTAGAAATTCACCGATTCACCCAAACACAACTGATCATCCGATGCGGATACGTTAATCGCGCTGGTGAACGTGTATGGGTTGATGTCCACGAACACCGTGTCAGCTACTGATGCACAACCGGCTGTTGCAGCGATGGTGTTGATAATCGCATAGCTACCGGGAGTGCATGCCCCCAAATCAACCTCACCCGTTGCGGTGCTCACGAACGACAATCCGGAAATAGCGCTTGAGCTGAATACTCCTGCCTGTGCTCCATTCTGGAATACAGGAACAGGATTGTTTGCGCCAACCGCTTGGCAGAATCCATTCGAAGCGTAGCTGAAAGTTGGGTCAGGCGCAGCAGTAACGGTTATGGTGCGGTTTGTTGAGGATGCGGTGCAAGCTCCAACAGGCGTAATAGTATTCGTCACGGTATATGTTCCTGCCGCACTAGCCGCCAAATCAATGACGCCGGTAGAAGTGCTCACAAAGGCCAGTCCGGCCGGCGATGCGGAGTATACTCCTGCAGTACCACCGCTGCTGTAGGTTGGAACGGGATTCGTTCCGTTGTTGCAAAATGGCGATCCTGTGTAGTTGAAGGTCGTAACAGGAGTGCCGCTGATAACAACGTTAACAGGTTCAATATCTTCACAAGAACCTACCACCGCCTTGATGTAGTATGTGCCTGCAGTTACCGCAGCGGCATTGGCTACAGCGGTTGTAGCGGTTGCGTTCGTCCAATAGCTCAAAGTGCCTCCACCCGTGCTACCTGCTGTTACTGCAGCAGCAGTAAGGTCGGCTGTTCCGGTGCAGAGCGCAATGTTATTGGTAACTAGCACCGGTGTTGTAGCAACAGTAATGGTTACGTTTGGCGTAAGTGTGCGGCTGCAACCGGTTGCGTATCGTTGAGCAACAACATAGAAGGTAGTTGTGCTATTTAACACATCGGTGCTTAAGCTAAGCGTACCCAAATTCCCCGGCAGCGTTGCTGAAACAGGTTGGTTGGTTGCGCTGTCGTAAAGCGTGTATCCGACATCTTCTTGTGAGGTAGGAATATTAATATTTGTTGCAATACCGGCACAAACTGTGGCCGCTTGAGCAACAGGCGTAAGTACGTTCGGCAAAGAACTTACGCTAACTGTAGTCGATCCATTTTGCACACAACCCAATCCATCCGTAATGGTAAGGTTGTATGTTCCATTAATCGCTGTGCTCGCGCTATTCGTTACAACAGGATTCTCTTGAGTTGAAGTAAAGCCATTAGGGCCAGTCCATGCATAGGAGTATGGACTTGCACCGCCGTCAGGGTTCGCGTTCAAATAGAATTCCGAGCCTTGGCAGACAGCACTGCTGCTGTTTGCACCGGGTGTTACCGCCAAAGCAATTGGTGAAAATGTTCCGAACGAGATGTTATCCAACCCAAAGTCGTTGCCCCCCAATGCCAATTGCAAATTCACAATCGACAGGTCAACAGAAGTGTTGTTGCCTGAGTTCCACTGACCATAGAATCGTTCCCATGGATAAGGCGCTGAGGTGGTTCCGTTAGGTAAGTAGGCGATCGAACCTACCTGTGAGCCATTGATGCTAAACTGAAGCGCCGCGTTGTTACCATTTACGAGTGTCAAACCCCAAGCGGAGAAATAGTACGTGGTGTTCGGTTGAACAGCAATGTTATTCTGACTCCAAATCGTTGTAATCGTTGGTGATCCATTGATGATCATGAAGTTTCCGCTACCACCGAAACCAGTGCCATTAAATGCACTATGCAAGTTGTTTGCATTGGTGGCGACACTGTAGGTTCCTTCCGGCACCAATTCAGTATTCCCTGGGCCATCTGCTACAAAGGTGTAACCGGTTACAAAACCGGTGTTACCCGCATTGAAGTTTCCGTTGGTCACCAATTCAGTCGCTACACCAATGCTAGCCGTAGCCGAGCAGCCTTGTGCGTTAGAGGCGGTCACGCTGTATGAACCGGCCTGTGTTGCATTGAGTGTTGCGCCCGTTGTGCCAGTGCTCCAGGTGTAACTACTCAAACCGGCAGTAGCCGACAATACCGCAGTACCACCCACCGAGCAATAGTCGGCTGAAATAGTGACTGTTGGATTCGGGTTGATGGTAATGTTAGCCGTGAAGGTTGCGCCTGTGCAGCCACCTACGCTTGGTGTCACAGTATAGGACGCTACAGCGGCTGAAGCCCCTGTAAGTGTGAGTGTCTGTGAAATAGAAGACTGAGGCGTATTCTGTGCTGAACCACCCGTGAATCCCGTTCCTGTTGGTGCGGCCCAGGTGTAGGTAGTACCCGCAGGCACTACACCATCGTCTACGTTCACCGGTGTAGCGTTGAACGCTATTCCCGTACATCCCTTTCCGGTAAACGGTGAGGTAATCGCGGGGGTTTGATTGATGGTGGCAACAACCGCTGTGCGGGTTGGCGAGAAACATCCGCCGGTTGTATTACGCGCCTGCGCATAATACGTTGTTGTTGTTGAAATGTTCGGCGTGGTGAAGGTGGTTGTTCCTGTACCTCCTGCCAGCGGCGAACCACCGGCTGCAGCAGCATACCAGTCAACCGTTACACCCGCAGCTACAGAAGCTGTGAGGGTCACCGTTCCGGCGCCACAACGCGAGTTACCCGCAGAGGTTGGTGCAACCGGTGCGGCATTTACCGTAACCGAAGCGGTGGTTGCGGAGGCAGAGCAACCATAATTGTTCGTTGCTGTTACGGTGTAGGTGGTATTGACACCTGGTGTTACGCCTGTTGGGTCTTCGAGGTTGGAAGTATATCCCGCAGGGCTTGATGTCCAGCTAAAAGCGGCTGCGGTCGAAGAGGCTGTAACTGTCACGTTATTGATAGCCCAGTACCACCCCCAATCACAAATATATCGGAAGCGAATGTATACAGTGGGTTGATTCAGACACGCGGCTGTAAGCGGAATGGTAGCATTACTAAATGCATCGCGCGCACCCTGTGTGGAGGTGTAGGACTGAAGCGTGAGCCATGTAGCGCCATCAACACTCGCTTCAACAAACGCTTGATCGGGGCTTGCATTAAATCGGAAATAATGATTCAAATTGATGTTGGCCGCAGCCACACCAACCGTGCTAAAAGCCGGAGAAACTAACGATGTATTTGTGCTACTACCGCTGCCCTGAGCATCACTGTCGCTGAACATGAAGGAAGAAGCATCGTTCGTAACGATGGTCTCTGCTCCGTTGTTGTAGTTATTGGCACGAATCGTCCACGCCGCATTGGCCGGCGTTCCACCTGTTGAGTTATTGATAGCTGTCCATGCCGGGTTTGCGGCATTAAAGTTTTCCGACAACATCGTAAACGACGAAGCTGAGTTTGACGCGGCTGACGACGACAATGCTACCGGCTGACCTGCACATACAGTAGTAGGAGAAACACTTGCGGCAACTCCCGTTGGCAACGGATTTATCGATGCAACAACAGCGGCTCGGGTCGACGAACAACCGGTGGTTGTATTTCGTGAAGCCGCATAATAGGTGGTTGTCGATGAAATCGACGGAGTGGTAAAGCTAGAAGTACCTGTTCCGCCGGCTAGTGGCGAACCGCCTGTTGCGGCCGCATACCAGTCGATAACCGCACCTGCCGGTGGAGTTGCATTAAGCACAACCGTTCCTGTTCCGCATCGTGAGGCTCCCGAGCCCGTTGGTGCGTTCGGAGCTGCTGTTACAGTAATTGTAATTGAATAGCCACTACTTACAAATCCAAATGTACTATTCCTCACCGTCAGAGTACCCGTGTAAGTTCCCGCTGCTAGGTTAGCCGGCAAAGCAATGGTTATAGGACTGCCGGATAAATTGGCGTCTATCACATCAGTAATGCCCGTTGCAAAATCAACGCTATATCGATCAGGGCAACCTGTGGTTGTTGAATATGCCAATGTTACATTTTGCGCTGCGGCACTAAAACATGAAGTAGCGGTTGTATTCGTTAGAGTAATCGTTGGGTTGTTGGGTACAGCATATGTCACTGTTACCATACCATTGGCACCGTTACCGCCCGAATAATCGGAATTGTCATCAGTTACCGCACCACCTCCACCACCTCCGATTTGAGTTGCTGAATTTCCATTACCTTCATTCCCTGTACCAGTGAATCCATTACCACCGGCTCCACCTCCTGTCGGAGCAGTGCCTCCGGTTTGATTTGATGCATTATTTCCGTTTTGACCTGTTCCTGCAGAAGAGCCGCCGCCGCCGCCTCTATTATTACTCCTGCTTCCGTTTGCTCCATTCCCTCCATTGTAACTGAACGTAGAAGTAAAACCCGAATTTGTACCATTTGTTGCTGTGGCACCCGATCCATCTGAAGCATTACTTGAACCTGCGTTTCCACCGGCACCTCCGGCCGCCAAAATATTTACACTCAAACCGCTATTTACAAATGATGAAGAACCGCCTGAACTACCATTACCCGTTCCACCCGTTCCACCGGAACCCACAGTAACTGTGTAAGTTTGGTTTCCAGATACGGATAAATCTACATTTTTTACATAAGAGCCTCCTTTACCGCCACCACCTGACGCAACATTTCCAGTGACACCGCCACCAGCGCCGCCACCGCCCCAGGCTTCAACGGTGAGGTTAGTCACGCAATTGGGAACGGTAAACGTTCCGTTTGAGGTAAAAGTTGTTGTTAAAGTGCTTCCGGGTATAGCAGCTCTTCTTAATGCTATTAAAATTGCCCCGTCTCTTGCATTACCTGAAAGCGTGACAGTTCCGTTGCCTGTAGATCCAGCGCTTGATTTTATTGCCCAAGCACCCGCGATTCCCATATCCAAATCAGCATTAAAAGGAACGTCAATAAACTCCGTCAATGAACCGGGAGATGTTGTATTCCAATCGCCATTAAAATTTCTGTCGTCTGAAATCATTGCAAGCATAATTACCGCTGCGTTGCTCGTTGAAGTTGTAACTGCATTTGCAGAAAGAGAGGTATTGTCGGTACTACTACTTGTGAATGCACCCGCAACATCTATTGGATTAGATGGATCTACACCCGAAAAAGCAATAATACTTGCTTGCATGTCGTCAGCATCACCATCACCCGTGAATGAAAAATTAGCAGCAGCTATGTCCGTTGCATCTGCAACTTTGTACAATACTGTGCCCCACCATTCATCATTTCCTGTTTCATAATACTTTGCACCATCAACTAAAGTCCAACCTGTGCTCGTAGCATTTGCCAAAGTATTGCCGTCGTTATCAGCTTGATTGATGGTAGCAAGCATAACATCTCCAACAGTCAACCCTAAAGGTTTGTCGACTGTAACTGATGTTGTCGTGCTGGTTGCACTTGTTGCTGTTCCCCGCTGCGCTATTTGTGCAAAAACATCACTACCGCCAAGCGCAAACGCCAGCAATACCATAGCTTTTGAAATAACAGAGGAGAAAATAGAAGAGGGGCGAAACGTTCCCATGAGCATTAAAAATTAGTTTTCAGTTCAAATATTCATCGCAAATATACATCAACTCGTCTAAAAAAAACAACAATTAATAAAAAATTAATGTTGCTTTATCGAATTAGTGCTTCTGCGCTAAGGGGTGTATAACGGGAGGGGGGTGGGAAAGGTTACAAAAAAGGGCGAAGGACGAGGGATGAGGGGCGAAGTTGCCGACTGGCCGGTGTAGCGACGCGCTGCAGTGCGTCGCTACACCGGCCTTTCGCGCACCTCACCCTTCACCCCTCACCCCTTCGCCCCTTTTTATCCATTCCCCCCTATCTTCGCCGCTCACACAGCACGTATGGCCAGAATCCTCACAGGCATCCAAAGCACCGGCACACCGCACCTCGGCAACATCTTGGGGGCGATCATTCCTGCGATAGAAGAAAGCAAAAAGCCCGACAATGACAGTTTTTTATTTATTGCGAATCTGCATACGCTCACGGCGGTGAAAGATGCGGCTGCCATTCGCGAGCACACCTATTCAGTGGCGGCGGCTTGGCTTGCGTGTGGATTGGACACGAAGAAAACGACATTCTATCGACAGAGTGATGTGCCTGAAGTCACCGAGCTCACGTGGTATTTGCAGTGCTTCACGCCTTATCCAATGCTCGCGAATGCGCACAGTTTTAAAGATAAAAGTGATCGGCTGAGTGATGTGAACGCAGGATTGTTTACGTATCCTGTGCTGATGGCCGCCGATATTCTGCTCTACGGAGCTGAGATAGTTCCAGTGGGAAAAGACCAGGTGCAACACCTGGAAATTGCCCGTGATATCGCGGAAGCCTTCAACCATAAAGTGGGCGACACACTCGTGGTGCCGCAGTCGAAAATCAATGCAGAGACACAGTACATCCCCGGAACAGATGGTCAAAAGATGAGCAAGAGCTACGGGAATTTCATCAATGTCTTTTTACCCGAAAAAGAGTTGAAGGATGTAATCAATAAAAAAATCGTAACCGACACCACACCGCTGGAAGAGCCGAAGGACGCTGAGGGCAGTGTGGTTTACAAGCTCTATAAATTGGTTGCGCCTGCAACAGAAGCCGCCACGTTGAAGTCGAAACTCGAAGCCGGCGGCTATGGCTGGGGGCATGCCAAGAAAGATTTGCTGGAGGCCATTCTTACGCGTTTCTCAGAGGAGCGTAAGGCCTATGATCACTACATGCAAGACAAGCAGGAGCTTGATCGCCGGTTGCATGAAGGAGCTGACAAGGCGCGCATTACCGCGTTGAGCACCCTGCACGATGTGCGCAGGGCACTGGGTTATTAAAACACACAACTTTTTGTCTTCGTGTAAAAATTACACTCACGCTGTTGTGTTTGGGGCATTTCCGTTACATTTGTTTTGCTTGTAATAGCCAAAAACAATTCGGGGCAGCTGTGCGCCCCACTATTTAATTAACCTTACAAAACGTTCATGAAACGGATTTTATTCATTCATGTAATGGCACTGTTGTGTGCTGTTCAATCACAGGCTCAAAACTCCCTTAATTCAGGCGATTTCAGCACGGGTTCGTGGGGGTCGGGCCAGGCCATGAGCGCCTCAGCGGGCTCCTCGTTGATCATTACGAAAGGCGTAGCCACCACCGGAGACAAGTACTTCAGATTCTTCGGCGATGGAAGTCCGTGTGGGGAATATCAGCCCAACACCAACGGTGATTTTTTCACGCACAATACAGCGGTAACCACTCCCAACGCGAATTGCGGAAGTGCCAATGCCTGGCGAATAAACGTGCCCACCACAACATCTAATGTCGTTTTCAAAACAGACGGTGGAAACGATGGAATGGATCGAGCCATTGCCTATGTCATACAGGGCACCGTGCAATCGGTTAGCAGCGTGGCGCAAAGCCCGGTAACAGCGAGTGTGTTTCCCGGGCAAGCCGTGACAGTTACCGCCACTTTAAGCGGTGCTTTTGCTACCGGACAAGCGGCGTATTTACGCTATACGAATAATAGCTATTCAACTTCTACTGTAGTCGCGATGACTGGATCAGGCACGTCATACACAGCAACGATACCGGCAGCCACCAATACTGCCGGGGCTTCTGTGAGCTACTACGTATTTACTTCGGGTAACACAGCGCCAGCTTCCAATGGCTCTGATGCTGACTTCAGCACGATTAACCTCAACAACAATAGCGGTTCTAACTACACCTACACCGTTGCATCAGGTTGGACAACAGCGGCAGCGGGAAACTGGAGTGCGGCAGCCACCTGGACGGCAGGGGCGGTTCCTCCAACTGCTACTGACATGGGCGTAATAACGATTAATCACTCGGTAACACAAGATGCCAACGCACTTGCATCCGGTATTACCATTAGCGCCACGGGTACATTGACCGCATCAGCGAATACGCTAACCATCAGTAAAAACACAAGCAGCACAACCTTTACCAATTCCGGTTCCACCGCTTTATCGGGAACACACACCGTAACATTTGCGGGTACGGCCACACACGCCATTTCGGGCACCGTCGCTTTTCAAAATGTAAGCACCACGGCCGGTGTGAACTTCGGTGGTTCATCTACCATTAACGGCACTTTCACCATTAACTCCGGAGGGTTTGTATCAACCAGCGCACCAACGTATGCAACAAATTCAACCCTGAATTACAATACCGGCGGTGCTTACGGCGCAGCGGTTGAATGGACGGCCAACGCCAACTCCGGCCAAGGTGTGCCTTTCAATGTCACGCTGACAACAGCGTCTACCAACGTAAATTTCGCAGCATCCACCCAATACAGACGGGTGAGAGGGAGCATCACCATCAGCGCATCAACGACGCTGACTTTGTCAACGGCTGCGGGTGGAGATTTGAAAATCAGCGGCAACTGGACGAATGGCGGTATACTCACAGCGAATTCACGTGCTGTTTATTTTGATGGAACTACAGCGCAGACGATCAATGCAACGGGAAGCTTTGCTTACTTGTTCATTTCAAATACAGCGGCTACCGTAACGGCCGCAGGTGCCATTACAGCAACAGCCTCTTTAACCGTTGATGCAAACGCCACCTTAGACTTGGGTACAAATGCGCTTACTCTTACCGGGTCTACAAGCACGATTAATGGAACCTTGAAAAGAGGCCAAACTGCAAACGGGGCCTTCACCGGCGTGACAGCCACCACCCTCACATTCTCGAGTACGGGTGTTTATGATCACAATTTTACGACAGTGACGGGAACCATTCCCACAGCAACTTGGAGTACCGGCTCAACGTGTAAAATCACGGGATATACCTCCACAGCGGTCACCATCAACAGTTCGTTTAGTCAGGCGTTTTCTAATTTCACATGGGAATGTACCGGTCAAACGGTGAGCATAAATCTTTTGGGATTGCTGACGACTGTGAATGGAAACTTCAATTTGGCTTCTACGGGCACGGGTTCTATAACGTACAACTCCAACAGCCCTGCCACGCCTGTTTTAACGATTGGAGGAAACTGTACGATTAACGCCAACATCAACATGAACAACGGCACATCCACGCCGGTTTGGAATATTGCGGGCAATTTCAGCCATACGGGAGGAACCATTTCAAAGGCCGGTGGCGGCGTAACAACACTTACCTTTAATAAGGCAAGTGGCACACAAACCATTACTCAATCCGGAGGGTCTATCACAGGAGCGTTGGTTTGGAACCTTGGTAACGGTACAACAACGAATACCGTTCAATTGGCAACAAACCTCAATGCCGGTAGCGGCGCGCATACCGTAAACGCCGCCAATAATGCATCGGTCGATTTTCAATCGTTTGTGCTGAGCGGCAGCGGCACGTTTGCAGCCGCAACGGGTTCAACGTTGATTACAGCCAACGCAAATGGATTGAACAGCTCGGGCGCTAGTGGCTCTGTTCAAACAACTACACGTACGTTCACTAACACAGGAGTAAACTATAGCTTCAACGGGGCTTCAGCACAAGTGGCGGGTACCGCTTTGGTTGCAGCAGCTTCTATTGCTAATCTGACCGTTAACAATACGGCGGGATTAACTCTTAGCAGCAACGTGCAATCATTAACAGGCGCGTTGACCTTTACGAATGGTAAACTCACGCTGAGCACGTTTGATTTGAATTTGGGCGCTTCTGCAACTATCGGCAGTGCCTCATCAACCAAGTACGTTGTAACGGATAATACAGGACAACTGAAGAAGGCTTCATTAACTACGGCGTTTACTTTCCCTGTAGGAAATTCGGCTTACAATCCAATTACCATTACCAACACCGGAACATCGGACACTTACGGTGTTATTGTAGGCGATGGTACTGTGCCTGCGGCCACTATTTCTTCGGCCGCGGTCAATCGCCGTTGGATCATCACTGAAGGAACAGCCGGTGGAGGAAACTTGAGCGTTACAGCGCAATACAACACCGGCGAAACCGGCGGTACGTATTCGACAGGCGCTCAAGTGTATGTTGGTTTGTATGTTCCCTCAACCTGGACAACAACGACAACGACCGTAAGTGGCTCAAACCCTTTCACCGCGGCCGGATCAGGCTTTACCCAATCATTGCCAACCAGCGGAATAACTGCCTATTTTGCTATTGGAAACGAAGGCATGGGCTTGACTGCACCAACGGTGACAACCACGACTACTGCGTCATCTATCACGAACAATACAGCGTCAACCGGTGGGCAAGGAATAACAGGTTCATCGTTATCCGCCAAGGGTGTTGTTTACAGCACCGCAGCGGTCAGCACTTCTCCAACCTTGTCCAATGATGTGCTCACTGATGGTGGCACAACCACGGCCAACTTCACCAGTAACTTAACGGGACTAAGCGCACAAACGCAGTACTACGTTCGCGCTTATGCCACTAATGCTGCGGGTACAGGATATGGTCCGGCCATTAACTTCCGCACGCTTTCTAACCCGGCGACAGCACAAGCAAGCGGACTCAGTGCCACAGCCTCTGCTTCCGGCGAGCTCACGATCAGCTGGACAGGAGCAACCTTCCCAAGTTCGGGAGCAACGCAAGGCGGCTATGCCTTGATTTACGGAACTGGTTCTCCAACCCTTTCTTCTGCCAATGGAAATGCACCTGCAGCAGGCGTCGGCACGTTGATAACCATTACACCAACGAACTTACCCACTGCGCCGGCAACATCCTACGTGCTTAGCGGCTTAACAGGCGGTACGTCCTACAACTTCTTGCTCGTACCTTTCACCTGGGATGGCACCAACGCGGCAACGTATAATTACTTAACGACTTCGGCACCTACAGCTTCAGCTACAGCCATTACGAATCCTGCCATCACAACCACAACGGCTATCAGTGCTATCACAAGCTCGTCAGCAAGTAGTGGAGGATCAGGAATCACCGCGAACGGCGGAACGATTTCAGCCAAAGGTGTTGTGTGGAACACGTCTACAGCACCAACCACAGCCAACAGTTCAACAACAGATGGCACCGGCACAGCAAGCTTCAGCAGCTCGCTGACTTCATTGAGTGCGCAGACGCTGTATTACGTTCGTTCTTACGCCACCAATGATGTGGGAACAGCCTACGGAAATGAATTGACGTTCTACACATTGTCCAACGAACCAACCGCAGCAGCATCCTCGTTCACTGCAACAGCAAACGGTTCGTCACAAATTGATTTGAGCTGGACGGCGGGAACATTCCCGGGCGCAGGCGCGAGCAACTCAGGTTATATCATTCTTCGTCGTATCGATAGCACCAACCCAACAACTACCAGTGTAACAGATGGCATTGCTCCGGCAAGCTTATCGCTGCCATCGGGCACAACACTGGTGACGACCATTACGGCAGGAACAACCACGTCTTATAACCACACAGGTCTTGCGGCTTCTACGCAATACAACTACATCATCATTCCGTTTACCTGGAATGGAAGCAACGCAGCAACGTACAACTACTACTTGACATCGGCACCAAACGCCAATGCTACTACCGACGCCGGTTTCCCAACGGTCGATATTACGACAGCAGCTTCGAGCATCACTAACAACTCGGCTTCTAGCGGTGGTTCAGATTTGATTGAGGGTGGTAGCGCCATTACCGCAAAAGGGGTTGCTTACAACACCACCGGAACACCGACAACAGCCAACAACACAACTAGCAACGGAAGCGGCACAGCAAACTTCACAAGTTCACTGACCGGACTTTCTGCTCAAACGCTTTACTACGTGCGTGCTTACGTGACGAACTCGGCCGGAACAGGATACGGTAATGAAATTTCGTTCCGCACGCTTTCGAATCCGGCTACAGCGCAAGCGAGCGGGTTAACCGCAACCGCGAGTGCTGCGGGTGAATTGACGATTAACTGGACGGGAGCAACCTTCCCTTCATCCGGAGCTACTCAAGGGGGTTATGCGTTGATTTACGCGACGGGTTCTCCAACGCTTTCATCCGCGAATGGAAATGCTCCGGCTGCCGGTGTTGGCACGTTGATTACGATTACACCTACAAACCTGCCAACTGCTCCGGCTACATCTTACGTGTTGAGCGGCTTAACCGGCGGAACAACCTACAACTTCCTGCTTGTTCCATTTACATGGAATGGTGCGAATGCAACAACTTACAACTACCTCACCGCGTCAGCTCCGACCACATCAGGTCTCGCGGTGACTGCTGCGACAGTCACAACTACGGCCCTTTCTTCCATCACTGCTTCAACAGCCAACAGCGGTGGAGGTAGTATTGGTGCGGGTGGAGGCAGTATCTCCGCCAAAGGTGTGGTGTGGAACACGGCAACTGCGCCAACGCTAGCGAATAGCTCCACCAGCAATGGCACAGGAACAGCGGCTTACACATCTAATCTTACCTCGCTAAGCGCTGAAACGCTTTACTATGTGCGTGCTTATGTGACGAATGAATTGGGAACTTCCTACGGCAATGAGTTGACTTTCCGCACACTCTCAACCGCGCCAACTGCGCAAGCTTCAGGATTGAGTGCTTCGGCCACTTCTGCCAGCAATATTGATCTTACCTGGACGGCTGCAACTTTCCCGGGAACAGGAGCTTCAGCAACGGGCTATGTACTGTTGCGTGCTACATCACCTAATACACCATCGTTAGGCAACAGCAACGGCGCTGCCCCAACGGCCGGTGCTAACACGACCATCGTGAGCTCATCTATTTCGGGAGCCGCTACATCGGCTTCCAGCACCGGTCTTTCCGCGCTCACCGCCTACAACTACTTGCTGGTTCCATTTACATGGGATGGTTCAAACGCGTCAACCTACAACTACCTGACAACCTCGGCACCGATTGCTAACGCAACAACGTTTGCATCGCTGCCAATTGCACAACCATCCGGGTTGTCATTTACTGCGGTTACAGCAACCACCATTACCACATCGTGGACAGCTGCGGGCGGCGGTCCTTCTGGGTATATCGTGTTGCGTTCAACGGGCTCTGCGCCGGATACAGATCCTGTATCAGGAACATCCTATACTGCGGGTAACACATTGGGTAACGCCACAGTTGTCTATGTAGGCGCCCCGGTTACAACGGGCGCTCAAACAGGTCTCGTTGATGGCACAACATATTTCTATGAAGTGTATAGCTATAACGGATCAGGCAGCACTCGCAACTACCTCACGACGTCTCCGTTGAGTGGTTCACAGGCAACAACAGCTGTTAGTGCACCTACTGCAACAGCGGGCACAAGCATTACAGACTCAGGCTTCACAGCTAACTGGAATAGCGTTGCGGGCGCTTCAAGTTATGAGCTTGATGTCTTCCCATTGACGTATGATTCATTTGATAATACGACCACTCTCTTCTCCGTAACAAGCGGAACGGGCGCTTACTATACCGGCAGCTCCGCAGCGGCTGATGCCCCCGGAACAACCACATTTGTTTCCAACGGTACACATAGTTTCGGAAAGAGCAACGGGAGCGTGAGCGTGACCAGTTCCAATATCAATACTACTGCGTTGGCGTCTCCACAACTCAGCTTTAAAGTAGCCTCATTCTCAATTACCAGCACAGGTAATGGCGCGGATGGCGGCGATTATGTGACAGTGGAAATTAGCGCCGACGGCGGCAACACGTATTCCAGCACAGTGCGCGTTCAAGGTAACACTAACGCTCGCTGGAGCTTTACTTCGGGTACAGGCGTGGCCTCAACAGCTTATGATGGTGATGCAACACCGGTGGACTTCACTCCTGCGGGTGGTGGAGCACGCACTACGGATGGCTACAGCACGGTAACCGTAACAGGTTTGCCATCTACAGCGAATATGCGCGTTCGAATTACGCTGCTCAACAACACCGCAAACGAGCGCTGGTTAATCGATAATTTCACGATTAGTCCTGCGCCTGCAAACGTTAGCGGATACAGCAGCTTATCTGTTAGCGGCACCACCCAAACAGTCACCGGTTTGGCGTCTAATACAACCTATGGTTATGTTGTTCGTGCGGTGGGTACCAACACAACGTCGGGCAACTCGAACACCATCGCGGTAACTACACTCGTTGGACAAAGTGATGCAGATTATCGCTCGATCGCTTCCGGAAACTTCAGCACGGCAAGCAACTGGGAGTATAACAACGGAACCTCTTGGGTGACAGCGACTCAATCGCCGAGCGCCAACAACAGCACTACGATTCAAGCGGCACATACCATCACGATGGATGTTACCCACACCATGAATGCGGGCAAAACCATGACTGTAAATGGCGCTTTAGACGCAGGCACATATGTTATCTCGGGTGGAATATTCACTCTGGCATCTGCGGCGACGTTAACCATCGGCTCTGCTGACGGTATTGCTACGTCGGGTGCAACCGGTAACATCCAAACAACTACGCGAACCTTCAACGCTGCTGCGAATTATATCTATGCGGGGGTTGCTGCACAAATCACCGGAACAGCATTGCCAACAACCATCACGGGTTCATTGGCCATTCAATCCGGATCGAACACGGTCACTATGACCAACACACCAACTACGACCGACTCACTGAGTCTGCAATCCGGATTGTTTGCCATCGGAAGTGGTGCAACGCTAAACATCAGCGCCAACGGTAAGGTCGTGGCTGCAAGTGGTGACTTCGCAACAGGAGCTACGGGCGGTACGATCAACTTTGTAGGATTGGGCAGCTTTAGTGGAAGCTGTAATCCGTATAACGTTTATGCCAACAACGGTGTGAACTTCGGCAGTGGAACAGTTACTATTCAGAATGGCGGAACATTCCGTATCAATAGCGGTGGCTATGTGGATACGAATGCGCCTTTCTATGGAACCGGTTCTACACTTCAATACAATGTTGGAGCAACTTACGGCCGCAACCTTGAATGGAGCAGTTCTTCGGGCCGCGGATATCCGCATCACGTGACTGTTTCCAATAACACTACGCTCAATCCTGCCGGAACCGCCGGTGCTAATGCGGGTGTTGCGCTGCAAACAGCCGGTGGCTTGACAATCGATAGTGGCTCTTCGTTCTACATGGATTTCGGAGGTAACAACATGACAGTCGATTTGGTGGTGTTGGGTGATATGACCATGAACGGCAACTGTTCCGGTAGCGGTGCTTCGGGATCGGATATCTTCGTGGGAGGTAACTGGACCAACAACGGAACCAGCGCCAACTTCTTCCCGAATAGCCGTGCGGTTTTCTTAAACGGTACAGGCGCGCAAACCATTGCGGGCACCAACGCGTCATTCCCTGCATTCCCTTACCTCTTCATTGATAAAACAGCAGGCTCCGTTACATTGAGCCGCGATGTTCAAGTGAGCACGCAGCTAGTTCTTTCAAGCAGCAACGTTGCGAATATCAATGCGGGCAGCTTCACACTGAATGTGAGCGGCACAGCGACTACAGCGCTTGATCGCCAGGGCTCCGGTCACGTCATCGGAAATCTGCGTCGCGGTATCGGCACAGGGACGAATAGTTATGCCTATCCGATTGGAGACGCATCTAATTATACACCCGTTACACTTGATTTCAACAACGTTACCGGAGCAGGAAACGTAACACTCAAATCGACAGCTGCAGAACAATCACAAATTGGCAGCAGTGGTCTCGACAGCACGCTGTCTGTCAACCGTTACTTCACAGCCACCAATAATTCCACGACGTTTACAAGCTACACCGCAACATTGAATTTTGTTAGCGGTGATCGTGATGCGGGTATTACAACGAATGATCTGCTGGTTGGTTTGTACAACTCTACTTGGTCGTATCCAACAGTTGGAACAATTACCGCCACCAGTATTCAAGCTAGCGGGGTCTCATCCTTTGGTGATTTCGCCATCGCAGAATGTAAATCACCCGCTATCTATTCCGTAACAGGGGGTGGTGAATACTGCTCGGGCGGCAGCGGAGTGGATGTCAGCATCACTGACTCAGAACTTGGTGTAAGCTATCAATTGAAGAGAAACGGCGTCAATGTCGGAAGTGCAGTGCCGGGAACAGGCGTATCACTTTCTTTTGGAAATCAAACGACCGCAGGTGTCTACACTGTGGTTGGAAATAGCCTTGCGACCAGTGGATGCAACAACGCAATGACAGATAGCGCGTTGGTGAATGTAAACACCGTTGTTGTTCCGACTCTTGCCATCAGCGCGAGTGCAACTACCTTCTGCGACGGTACATCAGTGACGTTTACGGCTACCCCACAATTCGGAGGTGCGACGCCATCGTATCAGTGGAAGGTGAACGGCAGCAACGTAGGCACGGATAACGCCACATTCACCAGCACGACGCTGACAGATGGAGATGCTGTAACATGTGTGCTCACCAGCAGCGAAGAGTGTCCAAGCCCTTCAACAGCGACCAGCAATAGCATTGAAGTAACGGTCGTTTCTTATGAAACACCTTCAATTACTATCGGCATCAGCGCAGGAACAACCATCTGCAGTGGTGATCTTGTAACCATTACTTCGACACCATTGTTTGGTGGAGGATTGCCGACCTTTGATTGGTTGGTGAATGGTGTTTCCACAGGCAATAATGATTCAACATACACCACGTTCAGCCTGAATAATGGAGATCAAGTAAGCTGCATTTTCACCTCTGATTTCTTGTGTACTACCGTTGGAGCAGACACCAGCAACACACTCACATTTACAATAGTGACACCTCCACAAGTGGACGCAGGTTCAAACATGACTACGTGTGGTACGACCGCATTCACCTTCGCTAATGGCGCTACTAACAGTAATACGACCAGCATTGCCTGGACAGAGAATGGGGCAGGAAGTATCACGGCGGGAGCGAATACCCTCACACCAACGTACACTCCTGCTGCCGGTGATCTGGGCACTACTGTTACGTTCACCCTAACGGGTTATGGCAATAGTCCTTGCGCAGAAATTGCAGACAATGTGACGTTGCAGATTGATGCGCTGACACTCTACTATGATGATGATGATAACGACGGCTTTGGCGATCCGCTAAGCTCACCGGTTGCGTCGTGCACTCCGGTAAGCGGAAAAGCCGCGAACAACACAGACTGCTGCGACAGCAATGCGGACGTCAACCCGATGAGTGAGTGGTGGGCGGATGCTGATGGTGATGGTGTTGGAGGATTCATTTTTGCTACGGGATGTATCAGTGGCTGCTCGGGCTTTGCCTCGACGATTCCCTATTATCCCGGTGCTCACGGCGGCGCGCCTTACGGCATTGATTGCAACGATGCTTCCTCAACGGCATATCCGGGGGCAACCGAACTCTGTGGCAATGCTATCGATGATGATTGCGATCAAACTATTGATGAAGGCTGCAGCGGTATTGTGAATGATGGATTCGCATACGCAACGTTGATGAACGTGAACTCAACAAATGCCTATTATCCTAACTGTCAGAGCGTGAACGGAAGCGTTCTCAATGCTGATATATCTAGTGAGGGGAACCCTGCCAATGTAGCTGTTGGTGGCGGCCGCGATTCGTGGTATCGCTTTGTAGCACCTTCTTCGGCCGCGCGCATCCGGGTAGTTCCAACAGGATTTGATGCCGTGATTGAGTTGCGCACCGCTGCGCATCCTGCCGGTCAGGTGGATGTTGAAAATGCCAATGCTACAGTTGGTGGAACAGAAATCATGAACGTTTCGGGATTAACAATTGGACAGACCTATTACATCGCTGTGCGCAATTATGACGCTTCGACAGGAGGCACATTCACCATTTGTGTGTCTCCATTGATGCCAAGCGGTTGTGGAACAGCGCAACCAACCGGGGGCTATTCATTGTGTACCTCTTACAAAGCAGTTTACCGCGGCGCTACGAGCTATACGTTCAATTTTACGGGTGCGGGCGGAACAGCGCCGACGCCATTTGCTACTACGAGCGCAACGGTTGCAAACGGACTTATCACCTTAAGCAATCCGTTACTTGCTCTGCGCAACGGAGGTATCTACAACATTCGTGTTGACGTGAATTACACGTTGCTCAATGGCGCGGGCGTTGCTGATCCTACCATTACGATTTTGGGTCCGACAACAAACTGTTTGAACAGAACTATTGTATCAGCACCATTGTTGGAAGTGCGTTCGACGCAGCGCTGTCCTGTTACCTTGTTCCGTTCGACCTACCTGGCAGCAACGCCGGTTGCGGGCAACACGAATGCGTGTGGAGCAATCGCTTACAACTATCGCTTTACACGCGTTACAGACTGCACCGGAACAACGACATCAGGTTCGCCATTTGTGGTGACAACACCGAATGCCTCTGCCTTCTTATCGTTGTATGCAGCGTTCCCGAATTCAACTTATCCGCTACCAAACCTGGGTTATTGGAAAGTAGAAGTTGCGCCGGTGTTCAGCTATGGTGCAACCGCCTACGGTCCGCCGCAAGTCATCCAGGTGAACAACACTGCTTCAAGCACCATGCTGCCTGAAGAGGCTATTGCCGCAGAGCGTTCAGAAACTATCGCTGCGAATATTGAGCTCTATCCTAACCCCGGTGATGGTGGTCGTGTTATCGTGTCGGCGCCTTCCGAAATGCCAATCACGCAATGGGCGATCTTCGATGAACTCGGAAGAAAAGTTGAGGGCTATCAAGTCATCCCAATGGACGATGTTCATTATGAGCTCGTGTTCGACAATGCGCTTGCCACAGGATTATACTACATCACTTGGCAGGCGGATGGTGAAATGCAGAATAAGAAGTGGGTGGTGAGTGGGAGATAGTTACCAGTGAATAGTAAATAGTGAATAGTGAATAGTAAAAAGCCGCTCGTGGGGACACGGGCGGTTTTTTTGTGGCCGGCATGCTGTACATTCGCCTCATTTAATATTCAGTCCCCAGTCCCCAGTCCCCAGTCCCCAGTCCCCAGTCCCCAGTCCCCAGTCCCCAGTCCCCAGTCCCCAGTCCCCAGTCCCCAGTCCCCAGTCCCCAGTCCCCAGTCCCCAGTCCCCAGTCCCCAGTCCCC
>Ga0315902_10000050_pt1 | contig 189381 bp, 140 predicted proteins | sample LakEriMetagenome_9_FD_203523 | JGI IMG/M metagenome (GOLD analysis project Ga0315902, IMG submission 203523) | Freshwater fungal communities from buoy surface, Lake Erie, Ohio, United States - Buoy 12 MA117 | ecosystem: Environmental > Aquatic > Freshwater > Lake > Lake biofilm | place: USA... | reverse complement strand
GCGGCTGTGCTAGGCCATATATTCCCTATTTGGGCAGAATTCAGAGGTGGTAAAGGCGTTGCAACTCTCTTTGGATTGATTATTGCAGTTTCTCCCTGGACGGCTTTGAGTTGCTCAGGTGTTTTTCTGCTGGTTTTATTCCTTACCAGATTTGTATCATTGAGTTCAATTCTGGCAAGTTTAGCGTTCCCGGTTTTCATTCTTGTCATTTTCAATGTGGACAATATTGCGTACAGGATTTTTGCCATTGCCGTTGCTCTTCTTGTCATTATGACACACCAAAAAAATATCTCACGGCTTCTTTCGGGAGATGAGAGTAAAGTTCCTATTCTAAAGTATCGCGACAAGAGAAAGGCACAACGAAATTCCTGATCCTGCATTCAAAAAAACTTATTGATTTATCTCATTTTTTGTGGAAAAAATGTTAATTTTATTCTCCTACGTCAAATTATTCGATAATGGTGCTCAACATTTTTGAAAAATTACAATTTGCAGAGGAGAAAAACCTCCTTATTCAAGGTATACCCTCCACACTTGAAAAGCATTTCACCAAGTTATCTTTTGCTAAAAATGTAACACCATTGCTGAAAAGCCGAAAAATTGATTTTGCACTTGTTTTTGCCATCAATTACAATCAATTATCGACTATCCTCTGTGATGTAATTCCGGCTTTACGAGAAAAAGGAAAGCTTTGGATTGCTTATCCCAAACCCACTTCTAAAATTGTCAGTGATCTCAATAGGGATTGCCAATGGGATTGTCTGCGCAACAAAGGTTTTTCCATAATCGATGAGGTTGTTATCGATCACGTATGGACAGCAATGCGTTTCTGTACTGCACAAGATAATTGTGAAGATGCCATAGAAATGGATACGATATCATCCGAGGCTACAGTAAAAGACGTGACAAGAAGAACGGACCGAAAAGCAAAAATGGTCATGCCATAACAATTCGTAGGCAAAATTTACACGGATTCACAGTATTTTATGATCTCTGTCATGCTTCTCATGATCATTACGTTTTGCTGATTGCTTTTTATCCCTCTGAAGCCTGGTCCGCAGATAACAATTTTTTCGTCGCCATATTTCCGGGATAATCTATCCACATATTCCTCTGCGTCCCAGTCTGAAAAATTAGTAATGAGATATGTAAGGATAACAGAGGGTTTCATCCTGTTCATTACAAACGATATATCTTCATCTTCCGTATCAACGCCTAGATAAATTGTATTGATCTTTCGGGCTCTCAAAATATATTGACAAAACAACAAAGGTATTTCGTGATGCTCTCCTTTCGGGCAGAAAAGTACAATTTGAGGATCTCGTCTTTCTCTCCCTTCGTTTATGTTGTCTATTGCTGTAATCAATTCATTTCTGATGATATTGCTTGAAAAATGTTCCTGAAAAGGCGCAATTTTTTCATTTAGCCAAAAATCACCGATACGGTTGAGAAATGGGAATATGACATGCATGTACATATTTACTTCTCCCATCATTTCCCTTAACTCTGCCATCAACTTTTTGAACATCTGTTCATTACCATCAATAGCATATTCAAGAAGATTGCTGATGAAAGCTTCAAAATTTGATTTCTTATCCTTTGCCAGCGTATTGGATTTGATCTCATCAATTGACATCTCAGCGATCCTTGAAATTTTTATACCCTGATGATAAAGGGAAGAGATCCTGAGTATGTGCTTCAGATCATTGTTATCATAAATTCTATGCTTACCCGGCGCCGTAGGGGGAATGATGATACCATATCTCTTTTCCCATACCCTCAGCGTATGTGCTTTGATACCAGTAAGATTTTCAATATCTCTTATGCTGAAGGAGTTCATTTGGATGGGTTATCAGACTTGAAAATAACCATTCAAATTAAATTTTCAACGTATCTCATTCGATAATCTTAAAATCCTCCTTTTATGTTACATTTGGACACCAAAAGAATTGAACAATGAGTACGGGATGGATCATTTTTGCCCTCGCCACAGCTGGATTTCATATTGGTTTATTCGGCATGTTTAAAAAAGCAGGGATTGAAGGTTGGAAAGCATGGGTGCCTTTTTATAATACATGGGAAATGGTTAGGAAAATGGAACTGAAAAGTTATTGGTTTTTCTTCCAGTTGATACCCATAGCAGGTCAATTTGTAACCATCTGGATTTGTATCAAGTTCGTAGAACATTTCGGAAGGTTCTCGTTGTTGCATCATGCCGCCACCGTGCTTGTTCCATTCATATATTTTCCAATACTTGGTTTTTCAAAAAACGAGAGATATGCTGGAATTCCTGTAGTAAAAAATTACAGCAAATCATCAACCAGAGAATGGATAGATGCTGCCGTATTTGCTGTTGTAGCGGCAACCATCATACGCACATTTATTTTTGAAGCATATGTTATTCCTACCGGATCAATGGAAAAAACATTGTTGGTGAATGATTTTCTATTCGTCAGTAAGACAAGTTATGGCCCTCGCATACCCAATACTCCATTGGCATTTCCTTTTGTACATCATACCCTTCCAATTGGATCTTCCAAGTCATATCTTGAGTGGATCAAGCTTCCCTATAAAAGATTTTTGAGTACTCCTGTAAAAAGAAATGATGTTGTTGTTTTCAATTATCCTGTTGGTGACACTGTTATACAGGAGTTCCAATCTGAAATCAATTACTATGATTATTTGCGGGCATATGAAGCCAGGGGAGGTACCCGTGAAACATTGCTGGCTGAGCGAGATGACATTGTTGTAAGACCGGTAGACAAAAGAGAAAATTTCATTAAGCGTTGTGTTGCGATCGCAGGCGAAACAATTGAAATCAAAGATGGTCTTCTTTATGTAAACGGGACGGTAAACCAGGTTCCCCCTGATTCAGAGATGCCATACTATATTAAGCTCGATGGAAATGGTTTTTTTTCAGACGATTTCATCACCAAAGAATTAAATGTTGATCCGGATGATCCTGAACAACGCGATTTCATTCCGATACAAGGATATCCAAATTTATATCGATTAACCCTAACACCAGGACAGCTGGAGAAAGTCAAATCTTTCCCATTTGTGATGAAAGATTCAATCAAAGCAGATCTCAATACAAGTGGTTTCGGTAATACATATCCTTATGATATGATTAATTTCAAATGGAGTGAGGATAATTTTGGCCCCCTTTGGGTGCCTAAAAAGGGATCAACAATAAGTTTGACCAGCCGAAATATTACTTTGTATAAACGTGCAATAGAAGTGTACGAAAATAATAAATGGGAAGAAAAGCAGGGTAAAGTATATCTAAACGGTATTGAAACGGATACTTATACTTTTAAGATGGACTATTTCTGGATGATGGGAGATAACAGGCATAATTCGCAGGACTCCCGATTTTGGGGTTTTGTGCCTGAAGACCATATTGTAGGAAAGGCATCACTGATTTGGTTTTCGTGGCAAAATGGTCCTAGATGGAACAGGATCTTCAAAAAGATCAAATAGAACTTCGTAGTTATGAATGCCGATATAAAGATCAGTTTTAACATATATGAAGATGACACTCATTTATGTGAGGATGACCGATCTTTAGTTCTCGAAGTAAGAAAAGTATGCAAAAAGGCATATGCTCCTTATTCGCAATTCAGGGTAGGAGCTCTGGCCTTGATGGAAAGTGGAACAAAGATTCATGGTACCAATCAGGAAAATGCTTCTTATCCAATTGGTCTATGTGCAGAAAGGGTTTTGCTGGCTGCTGTCTCATCCATTGCACCGGACACGGCAATACGATCGATTGCGATCAGCTACGAAAGTGATGTGGTGAATAGTACTGAGCCAATTGCACCCTGTGGTATCTGCCGACAATCACTGGTGGAGTTTGAGTCAAGATTTTCTCATCCCATGAGAGTATTGTTGACAGGCCAAGAGGGAAAAATTTTTGAATTCAAATCTGCATCCGACTTGTTGCCATTTGCCTTCAAGCATTTTCATTTGGGGAAATGATATATTCCTCGTCTAATAAGATTTGCTGATTTCTCCAATAAGAAATTGAATGCTGGTAGCGGCAAGTTGAGCATTGAATTGAGCGAAAATATATCGATTCTGTGCTTCTATCAAACTCAACTGGGCCTGCCTCAATTCAATTGAATTGCTTTGTAGTTTTCTGAATCTTTCAGTTGAGATAAAATTGTTTTCCTCTGCCAGCTTGACATTTTGCTCTTCGATCTTAACAATCGACATTGCATTTTGGTAATCATTGAAAGCGGAAAGCAAACTTTGTTGCAGATTTGCTTTTAATTGTTCTGTTTGTAGATCTTGTCTTTTTTGCTGAATGGTATTTACCTTGAGCTGGGTTTTGTTGATACCTCCATTGAAGATAGGAACACCCAATGCTAGACCTACTGTAGGTCCAAAATTCTGATTTACCAGAAATAAACCAGCAGTACTTCTGGTTCTGTTCAAAACCGTATTGGTGTTCAGGGTTAGTGTGGGCAATCTCTGTGAGTTGATAATCTTTCTATCTGTCAGCAGATTTAGTTTTTCCTGTTGGGCCAGCAGCAATTGAGTATTCTGGCTTTCCATTTTTTGTGTAAGTGAACTGAATGCAATTTGCGGAATCTTGAATTGAAGGTCTGTAGGATGAAAAGCTGCGTCTGCAGGTTTTTTTAATAAAACATTTAAAGCAGTCTTTGTATCTATGATTTGATTACGGATATTTTCAAGATTTACTTTTTGTGCATTGAGATCGATGCTGGCCTGAAGCATATCAGGTTTTGTACCACTTCCTACATTGAAACGTGTTTCTGCAATTTTTAGCCGCTCTTCCGAAAGATCAATAATGGCTTTTGTTGCTTCAACCTGTTTGTTCAGTCTTACCAGATTGTAATAGGTACTCATTACTTCAAATATTACCTGGTCAATCTGCTGTTGTACTGCAATAGAGCCAATTTTTTCAAGTGTTTCAAATCTATCCTTTGTAGAACGAATACGCATGCCATTGAAAACCCTCCAGCTGATACCGAGATTCGAATTCAAGGCATTGTTTGATACATTATTTCTAACAATGCTGTTGCCATTGGATAGTTTTTGGTTGATATTTGAATTGGCCTCAGTATTGGCAATATTCAAGTTGATGGTTGGAAGTGCACCTGCATTGCCCCAACTGTTATTGAGTTTGGCAATCTCAAGGTCAGATCCGGCAATCTGAATATCCAGATTTTGCTGCAGGGCCATATCAACAGCCTGTTTCAAAGAGAAACTACTGTCCTGGCCCTTTACATTGAGGAGCAGGAAAAAAGCAAAAAACAAAGACCTAAATTTCATGATTCACCTTTTTTTTCCGGGATATATACGTATAGAGAGCCGGCACCACAAATAAAGTAAGTATCAGTGCGAATAACAGTCCCCCAATAATCACGATCCCGAGCGGCACGCGACTTTTACCTGCCGAACCAAGAGCAAGAGCAATGGGAAGAGCTCCCAGGGCTGTTGCAAGGGTTGTCATCAAAATGGGTCTAAGCCTCGCTACTGAAGCCTGCAGTACAGCATCAAATTTTTCAAGTCCCTGCTCTCTTTTCTGATTTGCAAATTCTACAATCAATATTCCATTTTTGGTAACAAGTCCGATCAGCATGATAATACCGATCTGGGAAAATATGTTGAGAGACTGATCGAAGACATAGAGGCTGATCACAGCACCGGCAAGTGCGAGTGGAACCGTGATCATGATAATAAAAGGATCTACAAAGCTTTCAAACTGTGCTGCAAGAATCAGGAAAATCAAAACGAGGGCGAGAAGAAATGCATTCTGCGTATTGGAAGAACTTTCAGCAAAGTCTCTTGACGTTCCGCTAAGGCTGGTGGAGAATGATTCATCCAAAGTTTCCTTAGCAATCCGGTTCATCTCTTGGATTCCATCACCAATGGTTTTTCCAGGAGCGAGTCCGGCTGAAACAATTGCACTTTTCAGACGATTGTAGTGATAGATGGTTGGAGGATTGGCAGTTTCACTGATCGTAACCAGATTGTCAAGCTGGATCAGTTCTCCTGCTCTGCTCCGAACATAGAATGACTTCAGATCAAGAGGGGCATCCCTGTCTTTTCTGTCAACCTGACCAATTACTTCATACTGTTTACCATTTCGTATGAAGTAACCAAACCTTCTGCCACTCAAAGCCAGTTGCAGTGTGTTGGAAATGTCCAGAATGGAAATACCCAATTCACTGGCTTTTAAACGATCAATGGTGATCTGGAGTTCTGGTTTATTGAATTTTAGATTTACGTCATTTCCCTGGAACACCGGACTTTTCACAACTTCATCAACGAACTGAGGAACTTTTTCTTTCAGTTTATCAAAGTTCAGATTTTGCACTACAAACTGAACTGGTAACTGACCTCTGCCGGCTTGACCAACCGAGATGGTCTGTTCCTGCACAACCAATACTCTTACATTGGTGTAATCTTTGAACATTTTATTTAAACGCTGTGCAATTTCATTTTGGCTTCTTTTCCTTTCACTTGCATCAACCAGACCCATGCTGATGGAGGCCGCGTTGGCTCCACCACTACCTGAGAAATTAGGAGCAAACGATAGTACTACATATCTTTCCGGTACTGAGTCCATAATGGTTTGCGTTAATTCGTAAACCACTTTGTCCATATAGTCGAAGTCTGTTCCCTCAGGAGCCAAAATACTCGCGCGCAGCCGGTTTCTGTCTTCCAATGGAGCAAGTTCAGACGGTAAATTTTTGCCTACCAGATAAATCGTGGCTCCGCATATAGCCACAATCACCAAAGCTATCCATCGTTTTCTCATGAATGATGCAAGAATCCTTTGGTAACCATTTTCCATTCCTCTGAAGAATGGCTCGGTTTTGGTGTAAAACCAGGAATGCTTGTGTACATTCTTTTTGGTAAGATAGATATTCAGAACAGGGGTAAGAGTAAGAGATACGAAAGCGGAAATCAAGACTGCTCCTGCTACTACAATTCCGAATTCACGAAATAATCTACCCACAAATCCCTGTAGAAATATGATGGGTAGAAAAACGATTGCCAGGGTAAGAGATGTGGAAACAACTGCAAAGAAGATCTCCTTGGACCCTTCTTTAGCAGCTTTCCATTTGTCCATTCCCTGTTCTATTTTCTTATATATATTTTCCGTCACTACAATTCCATCATCTACTACCAGGCCGGTTGCCAGTACAAGAGATAGAAGAGTCAGTACATTGATTGAAAACCCTGCCAGATACATGATGAAGAATGCACCAACCAGTGCCACCGGGATATCTATGAGGGGTCTGAAGGCAATCGACCATTCCCTAAAGAAGAGATAAATGATGATCACAACCAGTAATATCGCGATCATGAGGGTTTCCTTCACTTCTGATATGGCTTTCCTAACGAAAAGCGATCTGTCGAATCCAATTTCGAGGATGATATCCTGAGGTAAGTCTTTTTTTATCTGCTCCAGTCTTTTGTAAACTTCATCAGCAATTTCTACATGGTTTGATCCGGGCTGAGCTACTACTGCAAGATTTACAGATCTTACATTGTTTTTCCGGGTTGCAGATTCCTCGTTTTCCGGCCCTATAATGGCATATCCAATATCCTTGAGTCTAATGATATTTCCCTCAGTTTGTCGTACAATAAGGTTATTGAAATCTTCTTCAGTGGTAAGTTTACCGTATGCTTTAACGGTAAGTTCCGTTACATCCCCACGAACCTTTCCCCCGGGGAGCTCTACATTTTCTCTGTCCAGTGCAACTTTTACATCCTGAATGGTGAGTTTATACGCTGAAAGTTTTACCGGATCAAACCATATTCTCATGGCCGGCCTCTGCCCGAATATATTTACTCCACTCACTCCGGATATGGTTTGCATTCTTTCCTGAACGATGTTTTCTGCCAGATCGCTGAGTTCCAGTAGCGTCCTTTTATTGCTTTGCATTTGCATGAAAATGATCGGATCAGAATCCGAATCCTGCTTGGCAACAGTAGGGGGAGCGTCTATATCCTGTGGAAGTCTTCCGGCAACCTGAGAAACCTTTTCCCTTACATCATTGGCAGCTCTTTCCAGATCTACACCCAGTTCAAATTCAACGGTGATGTTACTGCTTCCCTGAGAGCTGGACGAGGTAATATTCTTCACCCCCTCTACACCATTGACTGCTTTCTCAAGGGGTTCGGTGATTTGTTGTTCAATAATCTCGGCATTGGCTCCCACGTAACTAGTACGCACGTTTACCACAGGGGGATCAATGGCCGGATACTCCCTCACACCCAGGAAACTGTATCCAATGAAACCAAATATGATGATCACGATACTGCAAACCACTGCAAATACCGGTCTCTTAATGCTGAGTTCTGAAAGGTTCATAAGAACTTTTTGAAAGTGACTATTGGAGCTTCGAAATTTTCAACTTGGAATCTTTCCTGATGAAAAGCAAACCCGTTGTGATGACTGTATCACCTGTTTGCAGTCCACTGGTAACCTGAACGGTTTCAGCACCTCTGATTCCGGTGGTGACAGTTTTGAACTCAGCTTTGCCGTCACGGTACAATACTACCTGTTTGGTTCTTGCATTGGGTATGATGCATTGTGTAGGAATTATGACTGCATCTTTGTTCTGCGATAAAGTCAGGTTTACTTTGGCAAATGAACCTGGTACCAGTCTTTGAGCTCCATCATTGATCGTAGCCAAAACTTTGAGGTTTCGGGTATTTGCTTCAACCACACTCTCAGAAGCCAGAATGGTACCCGTTTCATCCTTGTCCATACCCTCAATCCTGAAACCTATTTTCATACCGGGCCTTATCTCGTTGCTGTATTTCTCCGGAACACTAAAGCTTATTTTCTTTTTATCCAACTGGCTGATACTGGTAATGATGGTGGACGGTGTAATATAGGCGCCTGGACTGATGCTCCGCAATCCCATTCTACCTGGATAGGGGGCCCTTATCTCTGTTTTTCCGATATTAACTTCTGTCAGTTCAATATCGGCTTTGATATTGTTAACCTGTAGTAAACTAAGATCATAATCCTGCTGGCTTATACCATTGATTTTCAGAAGCTCTCTTTGCCTTTCTTCTGTTTTTTCAGCTATTTTCAGTTGTACCTGAAGTTTCTTTAACTGAGCCTGGAGATCACCATCGAATAATTTGATCAATAAGGTGTTTTTAGAAACGAAACCTCCTTCTGTGAAATTGATTTGGGTAATTCTTCCTGAAATTTCAGGTCTGATCTCGGTAATCTCAAAAGGAAGGATACTGCCGGCCACTTCAATTCCTTCAGCAAGTGTTGTGGGTTTAACTAGCATTCCCTCAACAGTGAGGGGTCCGGATTTTGAACTTTCAGTTGTTTTTTTCGTCTCTTTCTTTTCATTACAAGCGGTCAACAGGAGCAGCAAGAAGACTGCAGCGTAGAATCTTTTCATAAGCGCTAAACTAAATTGAAATTTTGGTAAAAGCTACTGAATTTGATGCTTTTATGAACAGAAACCTTCTTCTTTTTTTCAACTAAAGAAGGTTATTGGCAATTTTTCTTATTTGCTCTTGCTTCCAGGAACCAATGGGCAGTGTTTTGGTAAAATCCAGTAACCATTTTTTAATGTAATGGGAATGGGTTGATATCCCAATATTCTCTACAGGAGCATGGTGGCCAATCTTTTTGTAGTAATTTTCAATATCCCTGAATGTATACACCTGACCACTTGAAGGATCAAGGAAGAATAATATCTGATTACTGCCATGTAACGATAACAATGACTCATCTTCTGCGTAACACAGCAGATTTTGTTTGTGAATATCTGCAGGACGCAAACCTAATCCAAGCATATCGCTCATGATAACATAAAGAGCCCCAAAAGGAAAGGAATTGCCCGTCTTGAATTCTAACAGGGAACCCAGGCTGAATGGATCTTGTTTCAGATAGTTTAATTCGGTTACTGATAACTTGAAGTGATCAAAAATGATCCTGTTAAATACATTGATGACCTCCAAGGGGGTAAGGAACTCATTCAACTCAAGCCAGATACTTTTACGGATTTTTTCAAGTTCCCTGAATAGTTGATCCCTGTTGGCGTCTCGCTGTATCAGGGTTGTAATGATAACGGCAGCATCCAGCAGATCTTCATCATTTCTCTCTTTCCATTGATCAAGTGATGTGGAGAGGGTATGTATTTCAATACTGTCGATGATATAACCCAGTCTGTTTTTTCTGAATGGATCATCAGCATAGTCGTGCTGGTCAACAAGGATCGGGACTACGGGCTCCCCGTACTCAATGAATTTTTCTGAAACGGTTTGAAAAATGATCTCATCAGGGTCATCGATAAGCTTTAATAATGCGTTGATTTCTCTCGATAACTCACCCATGATGCTTTGTTATGCCTTTTTTTTCGGAAATTTTCTTTTTCCCTTTGACGGATTGGCAATGGCATGTTCGATCATTGCTTGAACTTCATCTATGTTCAATTGCTCAACACCTTCCTGCTTTTCCTTTGGTATAGGGAAATTTCTCAATCCTTTTTTTATGTATGGTCCGTAAGGGCCTCTTAGCAGCTGGATCTTTTCTTTCTCAAACACTTTGATTGTACGCTCATCCTTTGCTTTTCTTTTTTCGATAATGATGGGTATGGCTGTGTCCAAGTTGATCTCGTAAGGATCGAATTCTTTACTGAGGGAATAGAATTTTTTATCATGCGCTATGTAGGGCCCAAATCTTCCAATGTTTACCTGTACCGGTTCGTTTTCAAACTCCCCAAGAACCCTGGGAAGCTTGAACAATTCCATGGCTTCCTCAAATTTGATGGTTTCGATACTTTGGTCGGTTTTCAGCTTTGCAAAACGGGGCTTTTCTTCATCGGTAGTTTCGCCTATTTGAACCATGGGGCCATACCTTCCCATTCTTGCAATTACCTTTTTGCCGGAAACAGGATCATGACCCAGCTCTCTTTCTCCACTGATCCTGGTAGCATTCTCCATTGTATTTTCAACGTCTTTCTTGAATGGAGCATAGAAATCTTTCAGCATTTTACTCCAGTCAGTATTTCCTTCTGCAATGCCATCAAACTCATTTTCAATACTGGCAGTAAAACCATAATCCATCACATGGTCAAAATACTGAATTAAAAAATCTGTCACAACTGCACCCAGGTCAGTAGGGAATAGTTTCGATTTTTCTGCTCCCGTATTTTCCTGTTCAATGGATTTTGATAGTTTGGTTCCGCTGAGAGTCAATATCCTGAAATCTCTTTTTATGCCTTCCTTGTCTCGCTTTTCAACATAACCTCTTTTCAGAATCGTTGAAATGGTGGGGGCATAAGTAGAAGGTCTGCCAATGCCAAGTTCTTCGAGTTTTTTTACAAGGGAAGCTTCTGTGTATCTTGACTGTGGTCTTGTAAATCTTTCAGTAGCTTTCATTTCTACCAGATTCAGCATCTGACCTACTTCAAGAGGAGGGAGCATACCCTCAGTATCCTGCTCATCTGTTTCCTCATCCTCATCTCTTCCTTCATTGTAGACTTTCAGAAATCCCTCAAATTTCATCACTTCACCCTCAGCTTTTAATCCTTCCTGCTGAGTGGAAATGGAAATATCTGCGATGGTTTTTTCCAATTCTGCATCAGCCATCTGTGATGCCATGGTTCTTTTCCAGATCAGATCATACAAACGTTGGGCATCGGTAATATCCACTTTGGTTTTGTCCATATAAGTTGGACGAATGGCCTCGTGTGCTTCTTGCGCTGATTCGTTTTTGTTCTTGAATTTTCTGTTTTGCAGATAATCCTTGCCATAAGAATCATTTATTTGTCTGGATATGTCCTGCAGTGCAGTATCACTCAGATTTACACTGTCCGTTCGCATGTAAGTGATATGTCCTGCCTCGTATAATTTTTGTGCAAGCAACATGGTTTTGCTTACCCCATACCCAAGTTTTCTGCTTGCTTCCTGTTGGAGTGTAGAGGTGGTGAAGGGTGGGGCAGGCGATTTTCTTGCAGGTTTCTTTTGAATGTCTTCCACCTTAAACTGAGCACCCACACATCCATTCAAAAAGCTTTCAGCATCTTTTTCTGTATTCTTTTTGGCACCCTCAGCTTTGAAAATTACTTTTTTGCCATTGATGTCTTTTGCATCAAAGAAAGCCTCCAGTTTAAAACTGGACGTTGCTGTGAATCCATTTATTGCTCGCTCTCTCTCAACGATCAATCTTACAGCAACACTTTGAACCCTTCCCGCACTGAGGTTGTTCTTCATGCTCATTTTTCTCCATAGAATGGGAGAGAGTTCAAATCCGACTATCCTGTCCAGAATTCTTCTTGCCTGTTGTGCATTTACCAGATTCATATTGACCGTTCTGGGTTTTTCTACGGCCGATTTTATTGCTGGTTTGGTGATTTCATGGAATACAATCCTTTTCGTAGAAACCGGATCCAAACCCAATACTTCACATAAATGCCAGCTGATGGCTTCACCCTCACGGTCCTCATCCGTTGCCAGCCATACTTCTTCTGATTTTTTTGCGAGTTGTTTCAGCTCTTTTACCACTTTTTCCTTATCCTCCGGTACTTTGTATCTGGGCTTGAAACCCTTGTTCACATCAATGCCCATTTCATCTTTTTCAAGATCACGGATGTGGCCATAACAACTCTTCACTTCAAAATCGGAGCCAAGGATCTTTTCAATCGTTTTGGCTTTGGCCGGGGACTCAACTATCAACAGATTTTTTGCCATTTGATCTTTCTCTTCTTTATTACTGCAGTTGATTTGCTAAAATCAGGTTCAATTACCGTAGTATGATTTTGTCAAATCGATGCAATAATAAGATAAAGCTTGTGATTTTTTTCATTCAACATTACAAAAGGAAGCAAATTAGAGATAAACGGAAAGAGAAAAACATCCTTCCTTAGTTGTTTTTTTCGTCTGTTTTTGTGTGAAAAAAATCAATTACTTTTTTCTGTACCTGGTTTTCTTTATAGATTTTCCTGTGCCCTAAACCTTTGGTAATTAAGAATTCGACATGCTCAGGTTTTGAATCGATCAGGGGCTTGACATCGGAAAGCGGAGTGATATCATCATTTTCATCATGAATCCATAAAACCGGATTGCTGATCTTTGGGATGATTCTTTTTATTGAATAGTGAGCGGCCCTAACCCCGGCACGTTCAAAAATGAGATTATCCATTTCTTCCTGTAAGGCCTTTCCTAATCTGAAAAAAGAGCAAAACTTTTCCAAAGCTGTTGATGTTTCCGTTGCTGGAGCCAGAAATACCAGTCTTGCAGGCGGGTGGTTATACAATTCCTGATGGATGGCTACTGAGATGCCACCGAAAGAATGGCATATGTAACCATCAAATCTACCAACCAAATCTTCCAATACCTTTATCATCTCGGCCGTTTCCGGAGCTGTAATCGTTTTACCTTCACTTTTACCATGGGCTTTAGCATCCATGGCATACACTGCATAGCCCTTTTTAACTAGTGGTGTAACATACCTGTCAAAGTTGTAGGCCCTAGACTCAAAACCATGAACAATTAAAATCTTTGAACTGGCATTCTCATTCCATTTATACCCCCAGATCCGAAAACCATTTACGCTTATGCTGAATTCTTCCGATTTTTTAAAAATAGGAGGTGCTACCGGTCTTGGTTTTTGAAATGGCGTGCAAAAGATCTCAAATGCCATGCTTGCCGCTTTTTTCTTGGAAAAAGCTGCAACAAAATGAATTTTGGCCCGAAGTAGAAATATGATGATCTGCTGAGCTCTTTTCATAATTGGAAGGATGCAAAGATAACTCCATCCATGTCAAAAGAGATGATATTTATCGCTTTCACATAACTTTGTTCAACAATCAACCGGATGATCGAATCATTTCAAAAAATAAAATTGGTAATGATGGACATGGATGGAGTCCTTACCAATGGCAAATTATTGATCTATCCTGATGGAAACTGGATTCGTGAAATGGATATAAAAGACGGATATGCCATTCAACACGCTGTGAAAACGGGTCTAAAACTTGCTGTAGTGAGCGGTTCTTCGTCTTCTCCGGTAAAGGACCGATTATCCAGATTGGGTGTTGATTTGTTTTTTGAGAATGTATCTTCAAAATCAGAGAAAGTGCGTGAAATACAGCTTTCCCTGGATATAGAACCTGATGAATCCATGTTTATCGGAGATGACCTGCCCGATCTCAGTGCTTTTTCTGCTTGTGGTCTTAAGGCCTGCCCGGCAGACGCAGTTGCAGAAGTAAAATCATCTGCCGATTATATATCCCCTCATAAAGGAGGAAACGGATGTGTAAGAGATATTCTCGAAAAGATAATGCGTGTTCAGGGAAGATGGATAATTGAGCACCAGATCAGTAGTATATGAGATCGATTTCAACCATAAAGGGTTTTTTTAACCTTATCAGGTATCCCAATCTTGTTTTCATATTGCTAACTCAGGTACTCTTCTATTTTTCAATCATTGTTCCCCTTTCAGGCGGTAATCCAAAACTTTCTGTTCAGGACTTCATCCTTCTTGCACTTGCATCTATTATTATTGCAGCGGCTGGATACATCATCAATGATTATTTTGATATGGATATAGATTCCGTAAATAAGCCGGAACGAATGATCATTGGAAAGAATATCAGCAGAAGATGGGCCATGCTGCTGCACATGCTTTTTTCTCTGGTCGGACTCTTTCTTACGGCGATCGTTTCCATGCATCTGAATAGTCTTTGGTTGCTTTTTCTCAATTTTTTAAGTGTCTTTTTGCTGTTGCTCTATTCAACAACTTTCAAAAAGAAATTTGTGATAGGCAACATCATCATTTCTCTACTTACAGCATGGGTGATCATATCCCTTTTTGTAGCTGAGTTTCAGTGGGGTGACAGGGATTATATGAAATTGCATTACCAGGAATTATCTGCCATTTACAAGTATACCCTTGTATATGCTTCATTTGCTTTTATTGTATCATTGATCAGGGAGGTAGTTAAAGATCTTGAAGATCAGGTGGGAGATAGAAAATATGGATGTACCACCATGCCTATCAAATGGGGAGAGGCTATGACAAAGAACTTTCTATACATATGGATCTTGCTTTTATTGGCTTTTCTAATTTCACTATCCGTATATGCTTTTTTCAGACAATGGCATTGGGCCACTGCTATTTTTGCTGTTACAATCTTCATACAAATATTAAGAATAGTATCAAGCATCAAAAAAGCAAACAAAATCATCGACTATTCCTCGATCAGCCTTCAGCTTAAATATCTTATGCTGACAGGCATTCTTTCCATATTATCATATCAGTTGTGATGAAAAAAATCATACTTGCTTCAGGTTCACCCAGAAGAAAAATGCTTCTTGAATGGGCAGAGATGTCTTTTGAAGTGGTGGTATCGGATGCAGATGAATCTTTTTGTGAAGATCATGATCCTGTGGATGTTGCATTGCAGATCGCAAAGATGAAAAACCATGCAACAGCATCTATGCCGGGTATAGAAAGATCGGAAACAATCATCATTTCCGCTGATACAATTGTTGTTCTTGATCAGAAAGTAATTGGAAAGCCAAAAGACCGGAATGAGGCAATCCATATCCTGTCCCAATTATCAGGGCGGTCACATACTGTTATCACAGCAGTTTGTATAACCTCGGATGTTGATGAATGTTTATTTCATGTAGAAACTGAAGTGGTTTTTCATCCCATTACAATAACTGATATCGAGCACTACGTAGATGTTTACAAGCCTTACGATAAGGCAGGTGCCTATGCCATACAGGAGTGGATTGGTGTCATTGGAATTCAGCAAATAAAAGGCGATTTTTATAACGTTATGGGATTACCTGTAAGTACCGTTATTCGTACCCTCAATGAAAGGTTTTTACACAGGAAATGACATTATTTTCTCTTTAATTTCCTGATTTTACCCTTTTTCATCTTTTGCATTCTTTTTTATTTGCTTCATGATGAATGAACATGCTTTTCAACAGTTGTGGGCTCAGCATGCCAAAGAATGGAGTAATCTGGTCACTACAGAAGGTGACCCTGTTGCGATCATTCATCCGGGTATACTGAATCATGATCAAGGACCGGATTTCAAAAATGCCCACATCAAGATTGGTTCAACCGAATGGTTTGGAAATATTGAGCTGCATTTGAAAACCTCCGATTGGTACAAGCATGGACATATGGATGATCCTAAATATCAAAATATCATTCTGCATGTGGTGTGGATACACGATCATAATAGTTTTAACCAAAGTCCGGTGCTGGAAATGTTGCATTTCATTGGCGATGAAAGGTCAGACAAAGAATTGATCTTTTCAATCAATCCATTGAGATGTACCAACTTCTCTAAAAAAAGAGCCACAGTGCATTTTTCTTTTTTAGAACAGTGTGTAGTAACCAGATTCAAAAGAAAAGTTGACCAAATTTTCGACAGGCTCAAAAAAACTCATGGTAATATCGAACAGGTAGCATGGGAGCTTCTTGCAAGAAGTTTCGGATATCAGGCAAATGCTGAATGTTTTGAGTCAATTGCAAGGTCCATCCCTTTCCATTTGATCAGGAAATACGCCGGTGATACACATACACTGGAGGCACTTCTTTTAGGACAAGCTGGATTATTGCCTAAGACACCTCAGGACCTTTATGTACAATTTCTCCTCGAAAGGTATTTTGATTTGATTGGTAAATACAATCTACAGCCCATCCATTGCACCCCTGTATTTCTTAGAATGAGACCAGTCAATTTTCCAACTATCCGACTTGTACAGCTGGCATCTTTGATTTCCAATCATTATGATCTGATTGAAAAGTTGCATACTCTTCATACCATAAGGGATCTGAAAGATCTGTTTTCGATTCATCTGACCCCTTATTGGCTCGAACATTACATACCTGACAGGTTATCCAAAAAAACTTCCAAAAAAATAGGTACAACCCTGATCAATTCCTGCATAATCAATGTTTTCATACCACTTCGGCTTTCGCTGAAAAAAAGGAGGGGAGAGGGTGACTGGAAACCGGAGGACTTGGAATGGTTGAGAAATTTGAGACCAGAGCATTCAAAAACCATAGAACTTTTTCAAAAAGCCGGTATAGCCCCATCCAATGGCTATGAATCCCAAGCATTTCTTGAACTGTATGATCAACGGTGCATCAAGGGAAATTGCAAGGGATGTACCTTCGATACCAACTAAATAAGTTTACCAATTGAATTGAATATCCAGTTTTATATCAGGATGTATGCTTTCCTTGACCGGGCATTTCCAGGCTATTTCCTCAAGCCTTGATCTTTCTTCATCGGAAAAGGATGAGCCTTCCGGCCAGATAAACTTGATTTGGATTTCTCCGATTTTTCTGGGAGCAGATGTCATGATCTTTGTTGTTTGCAGAATTACACCATTTAATTGTGTTTCAAGATCTTTTGCCTTGATGGCCATGGTGGTTATTATACAAGAGGCAAGGGCAGTTCCAATCAGATCAGTAGGAGAAAATCGGGCTCCTTTTCCCTGATTGTCGGTTGGAGCGTCTGTTTCAAATGTAGATCCTGACTGTAAATGTGTTGCTAAAGTTCTGAGCTCTCCTGTGTAAGTAACTGTTGATGTCATCCTTTTTTTCATAAATTTACACATCATCTGAAAAATATGGCGAAAAGCTTATTAGCAGTTCTCACTTGTTTTTTCCTGATATCATCTGTACAGGCACAACGAATTTCCAAAGCAGATCAAAAAAAGGAAGAAAAAATTGAAAGAAGAAACAGGATAAATGAGATGATCAGAAATGAGGAGGAAGGAGTCCCGGCTTTTGAGAAGCATTTGATATATAATTTCAAAATGCATCATGATGGATATGGTGTTATCATAGAAAAAGGGATTTCCAAAACAGCATACAAGTCAACTATTTTTCAGCTTGAATTCGCTGAAAAGCAACATACTAAAGAGAATAAGCAAAGCAGTACCGATTTTTCCAATACAGGTTTTGCCATATTTGGACGCCCCTTCATTTTTGGTAAGCAAAACATTTTTTATCAGGCCAAGCTCGGAATCGGAAAGCAGATCATGATTGGCGGTAAATCCAACAAGAATGGGGTTGCCGTTTATGGTATACTGGTGGGTGGATTCTCTGCCGGCCTTACTAGGCCATATTACATAGAATTCAATACACCCGCAGGTGCCAAAAGATTGAAATATACAGAAGCGGACAGATCTATGTTCCTCAGTGCCGACAGGATCATTGGTGGAACCGGTCTGCAACTGGGCTGGAACGAAATGAAGTTCAACCCCGGCGCCTATGGAAAAGCAGGATTGCGATTCGACTGGGCTCGTTTCAACCAGGTTGTCTCCGCTGTTGAATTTGGTTTTGGTTTTGATTATTTCACCTCAGGGGTTGTTCAAATGGTTGATAACCCCGCCAGATCTTTCTTTCCTACTGGTTACATAGGCCTTGTTTTCGGTAACAGGAAGTGACGTAACTTTGCACTTTAATTAAGTTTATGAGTTGTGGATCGGATACCGGCATGGCTTCTGAAGTCAGAATAAAAAAGCCGGATTGGCTAAGGGTTAAACTTCCAACAGGAGAAGGGTATCGTCACGTAAGAGGTTTGGTAGACACCCATAAATTGCATACAATTTGTGAAAGTGGGAATTGCCCGAATATGGGGGAGTGCTGGGGTGCGGGAACAGCAACCTTCATGATATTGGGCAATGTATGTACCAGAAGCTGTGGTTTTTGTGCAGTTGCTACCGGAAGGCCAGATGCGGTGGATTGGGATGAACCACAGAGGGTTGCAGAAGCAATTCACCTTATGAAGGTCAAGCATGCTGTTATCACTTCCGTTGACCGTGATGAGCTGCCGGATGGAGGTAGTACTATCTGGTATAATACTATCCATGCTGTAAAGACCTTGAATCCAGATACGACATTGGAAACCCTGATTCCCGATTTCAAGGGAATCCATGAACAGATCCAAAGGGTAATTGATGCAGCCCCCGAAGTGGTGTCACACAATATCGAAACTGTTGAACAGCTTACCAGAAAAGTCAGGATACAGGCAAAATATTGGAGAAGCATGGAAGTACTTCGAACCCTCAAGCAGGGAGGGATGAGAACCAAGTCAGGTATCATGCTCGGTTTGGGTGAAACCAAAGAAGAAGTCATACAAACAATGAAAGATCTGGCCGATAATGGAGTTGATGTGGTAACCATCGGTCAATACTTGCAACCCACCCCTAAACATTTGCCCGTCCAGCGATTTGTTCATCCGGATGAATTCAGGGAATACAAGGAAATTGGCTATGACCTGGGTATAGATTATGTTGAAAGCGGACCACTGGTGCGTTCATCATACCACAGTGAAAAGCATGTGATTCCAGGTTATGGCAAGTCACAATGGGAAAAAGAAAAGGCTTTGTATCAATCTGCCTGATCTATTGATGTTTTTCCCAAACCAAAGCGCTCGCCCCAAGAATGGCAGCATCTGATTCCTTGAGATGGCTAACTAGAATTTTTACTTTGTTCTGGAATACCTGTATCAGATTTTCTTCCATGTGTTTTCGTGTCGGCTTCAGAATCAGATCGCCTGATTTGGTTAAGCCTCCAAACAAAATGATAGCTTCAGGACTGCTGAACATCACGGCATTCGCAAGAGCAAGTCCTAATATCTTTCCGGTAAATTCAAAAATTTCCAGTGCGAGTTTATCTCCTTTGATAGCTGCATCATAGACCACTTTGGAATCGAGGGTGTCTTTATCCGCATTTCTCAGCAAACTTTCCTCTTTACTATTTTCCAGTAATTCGAGGGCTGTCAGTCTTACTCCTGTAGCAGAAGCATAACTTTCCAGAGAACCCTTTTTTCCGGTTCCATCATGCATTCTTCCATCCGGTATAACGATGGTGTGACCCAACTCTCCGGCAAATCCGTCGTGTCCATATATCAGTTGTCCATTGGCAACTATTCCACTTCCAACCCCCGTTCCAAGAGTGATCATGATGAAATCCTTCATGCCTTTGGCTGCACCATACATCATCTCACCAATGGCAGCTGCATTGGCATCGTTGGTAAGGGTAACCGGTAATTGGAATTTATCTGTCATGAGTTTTGCCAGCGGAATGATTCCCTTCCAGGGAAGGTTAGGAGCATATTCTATGGTACCGCTGTAATAATTTCCGTTAGGAGCGCCCATTCCAATGCCTCTCATCCTGCCAATGCCACCTGCTTTATCAATTAAAACTTTCAGGTTATCATATAGTTCATCAATAAAAGTACCAACCTCTTTGTGCTTCTTGGTAGACATTTCGCCGGAGAAAAGCACATTGCCATCACGATCTACAATGCCATATTTTGTTCCTGTTCCTCCGATGTCAATCCCTATGGCCAGTGGTTCATTCATACTCATGTTTGATTTTTATTTTTAAAATTGAAGCGGCCACTTTAAGTGGCCGCTGAAGATACAAATAATTCAAATTTATCAGTGTCCTCCAGATACCTGTGCATCCACATCCAGTCCCTGATTTTTCAAAACAGAACGGGTTTGTATGGCATGCCAGGCCAGATAAGCGAAGCAGGCCAGCGGAACTACATACGACAATTGAGTGAAGGTGTGCACAGTTGCATCTGTACTGCTGTCGAGATCGATCACTGCTCCCTGCAATGGGGGTATGATAGCTCCTCCCAGGATCATCATGATGAGGAAAGCCGATCCCTGGCTTTGGTATTTTCCGATGCCATTCACTGCAAGAGCAAAAATTGCTGGCCACATTACAGAACAGCAGATACCACAACTGATGATGGCGAAATTAGCAATCATACCTGTTGTTGTAACTGCAATCAGCATGGCAACAGCACCTAAAATGGAAACAGTTAACAGCAATTTTACTGGTTTCTCCTCTGCATATAAAAAGGCCAGTACTGCAATTGCGATACAAATGGGGTACATCATAAAATCACTTACATCGTTACCCTTGATGATGTTTACCAGTAAGATGACGCCAAAGGCAGCAAACGGTACCACAATCACCATGATTCGTTTCATGGATTTACTGAGATTGAATACACTGATAGCTCCTGTCCAACGACCGATCATCAAGGACCCCCAGTATAATGATATGAGGTGAGAGATATGTGACTCATCATATCCTCCAAATGCATTTTTCTTGAGCAGGGCACCAAAATTATTGTCAATGGTTACCTCAACACCTACATAAACAAAAATGGCGATCATACCCAATACCAATTGAGGATAAGCCATTGCGCCCCATCCATCAGGGTTCTTTTTAGCCATGATCATGGCAGCAAAAAGGAGTGCGAGGATGACAACGAGAGAGGCGGCAATGATCATACTTTTACTGATGCCTGTTACCTCCTGTGTCCAGTCTGAAAATAGGACCGGTAAGAATACAATTCCAATGACAAGCAACAGATTCATTGCTTTGGGGCTGCTTTCCAGTTTTTCGTCTGAAGTGGTTTTGGGTAAGTTAGCATAGGCAAAAATGATAGAAGCTATGATGAACAGACCGGACAGAAAGAAATATAATGTTTGTATATTTTCTATTGATGCCTCCCTTACGCTGGTCACGCTTCCAAAGAGTAGAAAACTTACCACCAGAGGACCAAGCAGCGTCCCAAAAGAATTGACACTTCCGCCCATATTCAATCTGTGAGTGCCTGTTTCAGGACTGCCCAGGGCAACAGCAAAGGGTTGTGCTGCGGTCTGTTGCAATGAAAACCCTAGCGCAATGATAAAGAATGCTACCAGTACCCATCCAAAGCTTGCGTTGCCGGATCCGCTTATGAATGCCAGTGCTACTGCACCTACAACAGAGATAAGTAAACCGTAAATGATACCCTTTTTATACCCGATCTTATTCAAAAGATCTGTTCCTGTGATGGCCGACATCAGGTAGAGGATCAATGATCCATAGAAATAAGCTCCATAAAATGCCGATCCAATCAGTTGGGACTGGATCTGGTCGAGATGGAAGAATTTTTTACAGAAAGGGATGAAGATACTGTTGGATGCAGCTACGAAGCCCCAGAAAAAGAATACAGTGATCAATACGCCAAACTGAGACCATTTGGTTTGCTGGTTCATATGCAAGTTGTTTTATGAAGGCTCAAAATAAAGATTATCAGCCAAAAGCAAAATTTTTTGTTCCCACAGTCTTACTCGTTTTTATTCTATAAATTGGAAAGAAATCAGTCGCAACAATGAAAATATTGCATGTCAGTGCAGAATGTTATCCCATTGCAAAAGCCGGAGGTTTGGGGGATGTGGTCGGTTCTCTGCCGAGATTCCAACGAGAAGCCGGTCATAGCGCTGCAGTTGTCATGCCCATGTACAGGACCCCTTATTTGTATTCACACGAATGGGAGGTTGTTCATAAATCAACTACCAATCTGGGTCATTGGTTCTTTGATTATACCATTATCAAAGAAAATAAAGACTCTCAGGGATTCCAACTTTATCTGGTGGACATAAACGGTTTGCTTGATCGTGAAAAAGTTTATGGCTATGATGATGATACAGAAAGGTTTTGCGCATTTCAGATTGCAGTAGTGCATTGGCTGAATGCATGGGATGAGTTGCCATCTGTTGTTCATGTTCATGATCATCACGCAGCCCTGGTCCCTTTTTTTATGCAGCATTGTTATGCCTTTAAGAGGCTGGAAGGGATACCTTCTGTTTTGACCATACACAATGCTCAATACCAGGGTTCTTTTGGCTGGGATAAAACTATATATCTGCCGCATTGGGACAGCTGGAAGAGGGGAATGCTGGAATGGAAGGGTACCATCAATCCCCTTGCATCCGGCATTAAATGTGCATGGAAGGTTACAACCGTAAGTCAGTCTTACCTGAGCGAACTCAGAGAATCAAGCAATGGATTGGAAGATCTGTTCCAATATGAAAGGGGGAAGTGTTCTGGCATTCTGAATGGCATAGATTACAAAGTTTGGGACCCTCGTCATGATAAATACCTTGCTGAACATTACGGTGATCATGATCTGGACGAAGGGAAGTCAAAAAATAAACGAATTCTTTGCGACCGTTTTGGTCTGGATACACAAAAGCCTTTGTTCATCTTTATTGGCCGTTTGGTTGGAGAAAAGGGGGCTGATCTTTTACCACAAATCATTCATGACAGTTTTTCCCATATTGGAAGAAAAATGAATTTTCTTATTCTGGGGAGCGGAGAGACAGAAACTGAAGAGGCATTGAGCAGAATGAAATCTTTATCTCATGGGGACTACAATGTTTTCATCGGATATAATGAGGGACTCAGCCATACCATGTATGCTGGGGCAGATTTTTTACTCATGCCTTCGCGGGTAGAGCCCTGTGGACTCAATCAGATGTACGCTATGTGCTACGCTACATTACCTCTCGTTCGAAAAACAGGTGGCTTGAGGGATACGGTTGTTGATATGGGCGAGAGCGACGGATACGGTATTACATTCCTGCATGCTTCCGTTGGCGACGTTACACACGCGGTATACAGAGCCGTTGAATTATATAACCAAAAAGAAGTTTTTAGCAGTTTGAGAAAAAAAATCATGCAGCTGGATTTTAGCTGGGACAAAAGTGCGGCTGATTACAATCAACTTTACAATAGTTTTTAGTAAATTGGAATCAACAGAAAAATATGAACCGAAATATAATTGCCGTAATATTGGGAGGTGGTGCAGGGACCAGACTATCTCCATTGACTTCAACCCGAAGCAAGCCAGCAGTTCCGATTGCAGGTAAATACCGATTGGTAGACATTCCGATTTCCAATTGTCTGAATTCAAATATTGGTCGCATGTATGTGCTGACGCAGTTCAATTCAGCATCCCTTAACAAGCACATAAAAAATACCTATCATTTCAGTGCATTCAGCTCTGCATTTGTAGATATCATCGCTGCAGAACAAACGCCGGATAATCCGGCCTGGTTCCAGGGAACAGCTGATGCGGTCCGTCAATCACTTCGACATATTGGTCAACAAGAATTCTCCCATGTTTTGATTCTTTCCGGAGATCAATTGTACCAGATGGATTTCGAGGATATGATCGATAATCATGTGAACAGCAAGGCAGATATTTCCATTGCCACCATTCCTGTTACCGCCAAGGAAGCAACTGAGTTCGGCATCATGAAGAAAGGTGAAGGAAACATCATAGAGTCTTTTGTTGAGAAACCTAAAAAAGATGTATTGGAAGATTGGGTAAGTGATACCGGAGAATTGATGCAGAAGCAAGGAAGAAATTATCTGGCAAGCATGGGCATCTACATTTTCGGAAGAAAAGTTCTCTTTGATCTGCTTCAGGAAGAATTCAAGGATGCAACAGATTTTGGTAAGGAAATCATTCCTTATTCGATCAGCAAACACAATGTTGTCAGTTACCAATATGAAGGATATTGGACAGATATCGGTAATATCCATTCTTTCTTTGAGGCCAATCTGGCATTGACAGCCGATATACCGGAATTCAATTTATTTGACAATGATAAATCCGTCTATACCCGTCCGAGGATGCTCCCGCCTGCCAAAATAAGTGGAACAACTCTTGAAAAGACCATCATTGCAGAAGGATGTATCATCAATGCCTCGAGGGTTGAACATTCAGTTATTGGTATCAGAACCCGAGTGGGTTACGGAACAACGATAGTGAGTTGTTATATCATGGGTACTGATTTTTATGAGACATTGGAGGAAATGAACAGTGCAATCCGAAATGGACTTCCAAAATTGGGAATTGGGGAACGTTGCTACATTAAAAATGCCATTATCGATAAAAATTGTCGAATAGGAAACGATGTCAGGATCAATGGCGGAGATCATCTTGCTCCGTGTGATCACCCGCTTTATACTATCAAAGACGGAATTGTTGTTGTCAAAAAAGGAGCTGTTTTACCCGACGGATTTGTCATTTAATTTTTTTATTGCTTTTTTCGTACCTTGAACAAGTGTGTAGTTTTAACACATTAAAAGCTTTGCTTTATGGAAAATGCAATGGATCAAAAAAACATTAAAGCCAGTCTTGGTTTCTGGCAGATTTGGAATATGTGTTTTGGATTCTTTGGGATCCAATTCGGCTGGAGTTTGCAGATGGGCAACATGAGTGCTATCTACGAGTTTCTGGGAGCCAAACCTGAAGAAATTCCCGGATTATGGTTGGCAGCTCCCATGACAGGCCTGATCGTACAACCGATTGTTGGGTACTTGAGTGACAGGACCTGGCATCCCAAATGGGGTAGAAGAAGACCATTTTTTCTGATTGGCGCCATATTGAGTTCCGTTGCACTTTTTTTCATGCCCAATTCTCCTTCCGTTTGGATTGCAGCAGGAACCCTTTGGATTTTGGATTCCTGCATCAATGTATCCATGGAGCCCTTCAGGGCTTTTGTTGCCGATAACCTTAATGAAAAACAACGTTCATTTGGATATGCCATGCAAAGCATGTTCATCGGTGCTGCCTCTTTCATTGCGGGTTTTCTTCCAACCCTTTTGGTGGATTGGTTTGGTATCTCTCGTCAAAAAATCCATGGTGGCATACCTGGCAATATTGTGTGGTCGTTTTATATAGGAGCATTTGTTTTTTTGATCGCTGTTCTATACACTGTTATTAAAAGCAAAGAGTATCCCCCCGAACCTGAAGATTTGCAGAAAGCCAAAGAATCCTCAGGAAACATCATACAGGAAATCTTCCAGGCAATTGCCAATATGCCGGGTCAGATGAAGAGACTGGCTGTTGTACAATTTTTGACATGGCCCGGTTTGTTTCTGATGTGGTTCTATTACAGCACGGGAGTGGCAGTGAATATTTTTGGAGGAGATGCCAAGGCTCCCGAAGGATCTGATAAGCTCCTCAGGTATTCGCAAGGATTGGAATTGGCCAACACAACATCTGCTATATTAAATCTTGTGACATTTCTTTTTTCATTTTCCATCCCGTTCATTGTTTCAAAGTTGGGGAAGAGAACAACTCATACTCTTTGTCTAATTGTTGGGGGCTTTGGCTTGATCTCTGTCAGTTTCATACATGAACCCAGTTTACTTTATTTGTCAATGAGCATGGTTGGTATTGCATGGGCTTCCATATTGTCGATGCCCTATACCATACTCGCAGGCAGTATTCCTCCCCAAAAAATGGGTATATACATGGGAATCTTTAATTTCTTCATTGTTTTACCGGAGATCATTGCATCACTGAGTTTTGGATACATCATGGAAAATTATTTACATAATGATCGATTGATGGCTGTTTTCATCGGAGGGTTTCTTTTGATTATGGCTGGTACGCTTTGTGCTTTGTTGGTAAAAGAAGATAAAATCTAAAAATACGGTTCATGAAACTGAGAATTCTTTACATCATTACCCTATTCGTCAGTTCAATTTCTGCATTTGCGGGAACACAATTGAATGTATATCCAACACATTGGTGGGTAGGTATGAAAAATCCGAAACTCCAGCTAATGGTTCATGCAGACCACGATCTGCCTGCCAAAAAAGTTTCGATCAATCATCCCGGAATTCTTGTGAAATCCGTTCAGCAGCCGGAAAACAAACATTATCTGTTCATTGATCTTGAATTGGGTCGTTCTGTTCCAGCCGGGACCTACCAGATCACCCTCTCTGATGGTACAAAGATCCCTTACGAATTGAAGGCAAGAAGAAAAAGCAAGAACATACATCAGGGTGTAAGGGCAAATGATCTGATCTATCTGATCATGCCCGATAGATTTTCCAATGGAGATCCGACAAACGATAGCTATCCCGATTTGCGTGACAACTGTTCCGATCGTAATAATCCTTATGTAAGACATGGCGGCGACCTGAAAGGAGTTGAAAACAAACTCGATTACCTCAAAGATATTGGCATCACCACAGTCTGGATGACGCCAATTCAGGAAAACGACATGCCCAAAATGCAGGAGGGACCTTGGGTGATGAGTGGCTATCATGGCTACTGGATCACAAATCATTATAAGGTTGATAAAAGGTTTGGCGGTAACGAATCCTATCGAAAGCTGGTGGATGCAGCCCATCAAAAAGGCCTCAAGATCATTCAGGATGCAGTGTATAATCACATAGGCTCCTATCACCATACCGTGCTTGATCTCCCGATGAAGGATTGGCTGAATCAATGGCCCAGTTACACCGGTTCCAATCATCGTGAAGAGTTGTTCACAGACCCTTATGCATCATCCCTTGAAAAAAAGATCATGATCGGTGGTTGGTTTGTCCCACATTTGCCGGATCTCAATCTTGCCAATCCCTTCTGTGCGAATTATGTTATCCAAAGTAATATATGGTCGACTGAAGAATTTGGTATTGATGGATGGCGGGTAGATACTTACAAGTATTGTGATGAAAAGTTTCTGAATGATATCAATGCTGCTTTGATAAAAGAATTTCCCAACATCACAGTGTTCGGAGAGGCATGGACCAATTCAGTGCCTGCGAGTGCATATTTTACTCAGAACAACATCAATGCCCCATTCAAACATCAGATCAAAGGCGTTACAGATTTTCCTTTATCCAATGCAATCTATGATGCCCTCAATCAGCCTTTCGGCTGGAATGAAGGTGTTTCCCGGCTGTATACCACTTTATCACAGGATTTTCTGTACAAAGATCCTATGACCAATTGTATATTCCTCGACAACCACGATATGAACAGATTTTATTCAATGGTTGGCGAAGACATAGACAAATATAAAATGGGGCTGGGATTATTATTGACAACAAGAGGTATACCACAGGTTTATTACGGAACTGAGATCCTGATGAAGAACTACAAGGATCCCAACGATGCTGCTGTACGAAAAGATTTTCCAGGTGGATGGAAGGGTGATAGTGTTGATAAGTTCAATGTTTCAAATCTTAGTACAAAGGAGAAAGATGCATTTGATTTCTTCAGCAAACTGGCTCAATTCCGTAAGAGCAGTCCTGCAATAGCTTCCGGCAAGCTTAAGCAGTTTATTCCCCAGAATGGTGTTTATGTATATTTCAGGATTCATAAAGATCAAAAACTGATGTGTGTTCTCAATACGTCATCTGCTGCTTCCAGCATCTCTATGGAAAGATTTGCGGAAGAATTGGATCAGGTTAAGAAACTTAAAAATGTCATGACGGGAGAGATAGCTGATAAGGCAATGAATATGTCTTTTGCCGGTAAATCTTTTGTTGTTTTTGAAATGAGTAACTAAACTTTCTGATGAATAGATCTTCTCCAGCTGACCATGAAAAGAAGCCTTATGAGGAGATCCATTTTATTGATTCTACCCGATCAGTTTGGAATTACTCAATACTGAATGACGAGTGCATCCAAAATTTTCAGCAAGGAACTCTTTACAATGCCTATGAATATTTCGGGAACAAACAGGTCAATGTTCTCGGATCTGAAGGAACGTATTTCGCTGTTTGGGCCCCCAATGCGACAGAGGTTTCAGTTGTAGGAAATTTCAACGACTGGCAACATGGACTTCACCCTTTGTTCGTAAGGCTTGATCATAGTGGCATATGGGAAGGCTTTATTCCCAATTGTAAAAGAGGTGAGGTTTACAAATATTCGATCAAAGGATACCAGGGAAAAATATTGCAGAAAGGCGATCCTTATGCTCATTATTGGGAAAAGAAACCCCTGACGGCAAGCATAACCTGGAATTTTGAATTCGAGTGGAAAGATCAGGAATGGATGCTCGGTAGAGAAGCACACAATTCACTTGCATCTCCTTATAATGTTTATGAGGTTCATCTGGCTAGCTGGATGCGACCTGACCCTTATGATGAAGAATCCTATTATGATTACTGGGAAATAGCCCAACGATTGGTGCCTTATGTTAAAGACATGGGCTTTACTCACGTTGAGTTGATGCCGGTGATGGAGTTCCCTTTTGATGGCAGCTGGGGTTATCAAGGAACAGGATATTACGCTCCTACGTCAAGATTCGGACATCCGGAGTCTTTCATGGCCATGATCAATGCATTCCACAAGGAAGGCATTGGTGTGATACTGGATTGGGTTCCCTCACATTTCCCATATGATAGTCATGGTCTATTCATGTTTGATGGTACCCATACCTACGAGTATGCAGACATGAGAAAAGGATATCATCCCGATTGGAACAGCTATATTTTCAATTACAAAAGGGGAGAGGTCAGATCATTTCTGATCAGCAATGCCCGTTTCTGGCTGGATAAATTTCATGTGGATGGACTTAGGGTTGATGCCGTCTCGTCTATGTTAAAACTGGACTATTCCAGAAATGAAGGAGAGTGGGAACCCAACGAGTTCGGAGGTAATGGTAATCTTGAAGCCATTGCTTTTTTAAAGAACATGAACGAGATGGTGTATCGTGATTTTTCAGGCGTTCAAACCATCGCAGAGGAGGCCACAAATTGGCCAGGAGTATCAAGACCTACAGTGCATGACGGATTGGGCTTTGGCATGAAATGGATGATGGGGTGGATGCATGACACCCTTCGTTATTTCAAACAAGACCCGTTTTTTCGTCAGTATCAGCAAAACCAATTGACTTTCAGTATGATGTACTTTTATGATGAGAATTTCATGCTACCGCTGAGTCATGATGAAGTAGTACATGGAAAATCTCCGATGATCTATAAAATGCCTGGGGATGAATGGCAAAAATTTGCCAACCTAAGGCTGCTCTATACTTACATGTTTACCCATCCAGGCGCCAAGCTGATGTTCATGGGTAATGAGTTCGGACAAACCGATGAATGGAACTATAAAACCCAGCTCCGTTGGGATCTTCTGCAATTTGAGTGTCATAAAGGGTTAAAAGATTGTGTATCAACCCTCTCTCACCTGCTTAAAAACGAAAAGGCGCTTTATAAAAACCAGTTCCATCATCAGGGCTTTGAATGGAAGGACCTGGATCACAGAGCAGAATCTGTCATTTCTTATTTCCGGATCGGTGAGGACAAAAGGGATCTTTTACTGATCATTTTGAATATGACCCCTGTTGAAAGGGTGGATTGGACCATTTCCTTTGAAAATCAAGACGAATGGCAAGAAATTTTCAACAGCGATGAAAAAAGATTCTGGGGTACGGGAAACTACGTAAACAAAGCCATTATTTCCCCTAAACTCCAAAAAAACAGCGATTTATACGAAATAAACCTCTCTCTTCCTCCGTTAGGTGGTTGTATTCTTAAAAGAATCATAAAATCCTAAATCCTACCTAAATGAAAAAGTTAACCTTGCTGGTTATCACATTCATGACTATCATGACTGTCCAGGCCAAAGAATTAGACGATAGCGTAAAAGTCCTTCTCAAAAAAGCAAAAATCGAACAGGATGCCGGTCGCCAGAAAATGGCTTTAGAATACCTGCAAATGGCCGTTGCAGTTGATCCAAATTTAATTGATGCACAAAAATCCCTGGGTTTGCAAGCCATTGAATTACGACAATTTGACCTTGCAAAACAAGCTTTCTTAAAGGTGCTTGCTTCTCAACCCAATGATGCAACAGCACTGGAAAATGTACTTCAGATTTCTTTCAATTTCAGAAAGTGGGAAGAAGCCATTCAATATGGTAAACGGCTAAGTTCCCTCAATCAGGGCAAAAGAGTGAACTATATGATTGGTAAAAGTTATTTTGAATTAGAAGACTATGGGCAATCTTTTAAATATCTAGAGGCTGCCATGTTGGAAGAGCCAAAAAATATTGAAATTCCTACCATGTTTGCTAGAGGTTTGAATGATATGAGTAATTTCAAAGCCGCCACCCGTTATTATTTAGAAGCATTGAAAATTGATTCCAATAATAATACTCTATTGAATGAGTTAGCGATGACTTACTCTTCCATGAATGATGAAAAAACTGCAGTCCTTTATTATGAAAAGGCAATGGAAAAAGGGTATAGAGTCGATAATAATTTCGTTGAGAATCTTTCTAACTCTTATATAGCTGCGGGAATGCCTGACAAAGGTATTAACATGCTTCTTAAGTTACTGGAGAAGCGTCCCGGTGATATTGATCTGCTGAACAATGTAGCTGATAATTATTACAAACTTGGAAATTATAAAGAAGCAATAAATTATTGGGATAAGGTTCTGTATCTTGACCGGGAGGAAGCTCGCGCTTTGTATATGATTGGTATGTGTTATATCAAGATGGGTGATAAGAGCAAAGGCGCCACATTGTGTAACAAAGCGATCGATATGGATCCCAGCCTGAAACAATTCAGAAGCGTAAAGGGCGGCCCCTTCGGAGGATAAAATCACAAAAAAAATCAAGATTGCCTGAGTTAGTGTGAGTCATCACATTTTCTCAGGCACTTTTATTCCCAGTAATTCCATACCGGAACAAAGAATGGTTGCCACCATGGAAGAGATCCTCAACCTCAATTGTTTTTTCTCTTCATTTTCAGCACCCGCTATACTTAATGCGGCATAAAAAGAGTTGAACGTTTGTGCCAGCTGAAAGAGATAGATCGCAATGGTTGAAGGATCCAGGTTATCGGCAGATTGTTCCAGTATATTTTGATATTGTTCTGCAAGAAGCAACAGCTCTTTTTCAGAAGGCAGCAGTGGACTTGAAAAATCAATCGCGCTTGGATCAATGACTGATTTCCTAAGTACAGAGCGGATCCTGGCGTGGGTATATTGTATAAAGGGGCCGGTAAATCCATGAAAATCAATGGACTCTTCCGGATTGAAAATCATTTTCTTCTTAGGGTCAACCCTTAATAGAAAATATTTCAATGCCCCCAATCCAATCATATCATAGAGCTCTGTTAATTCCGCTTCAGTAAAATCCTTGACCTTACCGAGGTTCTGGGTGTGTTCTCTTGATATACTGACCATTTCCTCTATCAGATCGTCCGCATCCACAACAGTTCCTTCACGGCTTTTCATTTTGCCCGTGGGAAGCTCAACCATTCCATATGAGAGATGATGGATTTCATCAGCATATGGGAGACCCAATTTTTTACAGATCAGCTTCAGAACCTTCATGTGATAGTTCTGTTCATCACCTATAACATAGATGCTCTGGTCCATATTGAACTCTTCATATTTCTTTTGGGCAAGTCCAATATCCTGGGTGATATAAACTGAAGTGCCATCTTTCCTTAAGACCAGTTTTTCATCCAAGCCCTCACCGGTAAGGTCGATCCATACGCTTCCATCTTCTTTCCTGTAGAAAACCTTTCTTTCCAGTCCAAGTTCCACTGTATCCTTACCCAGTAAGTATGTGTCACTCTCGTAATATATTTTGGCAAAATCAGTGCCAATGCGTTTATAGGTAACATCAAAGCCTGAATAAACCCATTGATTCATTTCTTTCCACAACGCAATTACTTCCGGTTTACCATTTTCCCAGTCCTGAAGCATCTGTTGTGCTTCCAGCATAATGGGAGCCTCTTTTTCCGCTTTTGCTTTGTCCATACCACGGGCAACCAGATCATCTACCTCTTGTTTATAGGCATCATTGAATTTTACATAATAATCACCTACAAAATGATCTCCTTTCATGCCAGTTGTTTCGGGTGTTGCTCCGTTGGCGTATCTATTCCATGCGATCATGCTCTTGCAAATGTGTATACCACGATCGTTAACGATACAGGTTTTTACAACTTCATATCCGTTAGCTTTGAGGATCTCTGCGATGCTTCTTCCCAGGAAATTATTCCTCAGATGACCCAAATGCAATGGCTTGTTGGTGTTGGGCGAAGAATACTCAACCATGATCTTTTTGCCATTCATAGGAGCCTTGCCAAAGCAAGGATCCTGGTAATGTGATCTGAGCATATTGAGCAGGAAGGCGGGCCTGATGGTCAGATTCAGAAAGCCCTTTATGATGTTGTAAGATTCAAATAATTCCGGTTCCAGTTCGATCAATTTTTGTCCGAGCGTTGTACCCAATTGGTCGGGACTGGTTTTTAGCGTTTTAATGAGGGAGAACAGAACAATGGTATAGTCCCCTTCAAACTCCGGCTTGGTAGGGTTTACCTGAAAATCCTTTTCTGTGAAACCAACCTGATAGAGTGAATCAAGTGCCTCAACGGCTTTCCCTCTGATTATTTTACTCAGCATAATGAAATAGAATGTTGCAAATGTACGATTCCCTAATTTTATGGAATGCACAAAACAAAGAACAGATCCCTGGCTATCGCTTTCATGAGTTTATTTGCTTCGGTGGTGGTGAGATCCCAAACACATCCCATCGATCTGCAAGGCCACCGTGGTTGCAGAGGATTGATGCCTGAAAATACGATCGCGGCCATGATCAAGGCAATTGATCTTGGGGTGACCACCATAGAGATGGATGTTATACTCACCCGTGATAAAAAAGTCATCCTGTCGCATGACCATTATATGAATCCTGATTATGTCCTCCCTCCTGCGGGAGAGTCCTTTGCATCTGCCAAGGACAAATCACATATCATTTATCAAATGGATCATGCATCTGTCATACGTTGGGATGTTGGTTCGAAGGGAAACAGCAAGTTTCCGCAACAGGAGAAATTTCCTGCCACAAAACCACTTTTATCTGATCTGATAGACTCAGTAGAACGGTATACCAAAATGAGAAAATTAAAACCAGTACGGTATAATATTGAGACCAAATCATCAGCTGCTGGAGATGATAAACTTCATCCATTGCCTGAAGAGTTTGTCGATCTCTTGATGGAAATTGTTCAAAAAGGAAAGATTTCGAAAAGAACCACTATCCAGTCATTCGACAAGCGAACACTTCAGGTATTGCACAAAAAATATCCGAAGATCTCTACCGCTTATTTGGTCAACACTCTTCCCAATAACAGTTTATCCGGACTGATCCATGATCTTGGCTTTGTACCCACGATCATCAGTCCTGAATATCAGCTGGTAACAACTGCTTTTTTGGATGAGTGCAGGGGAAAAGGACTCAAAGTTGTTGTATGGACAGTTAATGAATCAGCAGATATCAAAAAGATGGCTGATATGGGAGTTGATGGCATCATTTCTGATTATCCCAATAAATTTTCCATTTTGGGAGTTCAATTGAACAACACACCAAAGCATTGAAGCTTTATTGGTAAATTTGCAGATCAATTCAGCGCATGAAGACTATTGAAATTATTGATAAGTCATTGGCAAAACGGTTCCTTGAATTGCCATATGATTTGTACAAAGATGATCCCCAATGGGTTTGTCCTCTTCTGGATGATATTGAATCTATTTTTGATCCACAAAAGAATAATTTTTTCAGTTTTGGCAAATGTACCCGTTGGATACTCATAGATGAAAGTGGAAAAACGATTGGAAGAATCGCTGCTTTTATCAATGAAAAAAAAGCTTACAAGGAAACTGTTCCCACAGGAGGATGCGGTTTTTTTGAATGCATCAATGATCAGGAAGCTGCCAATATTCTTTTTGATCAGGCAAAGTCGTGGCTAGCCACACATGGGATGAGTGCCATGAATGGCCCTATCAATTTCGGAGAAACAGATACCTGGTGGGGATTGCTCGTTGAAGGCTATAGCGGACCATATTATGGTATGAATTATAATCCTCCTTACTACAGGTCACTTTTTGAGAATTATGGATTTAAAGTCAGGTTTGAACAGATTTCCAATCGCATAGATGTTAAAAAAGGAATGCCCGAAAGAGTCAAGAAGATTGCTGCCTGGGTTCAGAAGCGAAATGGTTTTACAATAAGGAGTCTTGATCCTTCCAATATCGGAAAGTATGCATCAGATTTCAAGGAGGTATACAATGATGCCTGGATCAACTTTGAAAACTTCACTCCGGTAGTGGATGAAACGATTGCTGAAACCATCAGAAAGATCAAGCCCATCATGGATCCCAACCTGATCCTGTTTGCTTATACAGACAAAGGAGAACCGGTATCTTTTGTGATGATCCTGCCTGATACCAATGAGCTGATTAAAAATCTGAATGGGAAGCTTGGTCTATTCGGAAAATTAAAATTTCTGTGGAATAAAATGACCGTCAAACACAAGAGAATGCGTTGTGTGATCATGGGCACCAAACAGAAATATCAGAATCATGGTATTGAGTCATGTCTCTTCATGAAACTCCAGGAGTATACCCATGCCCTCGATCAATATGAAGAACTTGAGCTTTCCTGGGTTGGAGATTTCAATGATAAAATGATGGCACTGCATGAAAACATCGGGGCTACCTTTGCCAAAAAACACATCACGTATCATCGTGCTTTTTAAATTTTTTGCATTTGAAAAATCTCATCGAGTCTGCATTAGATATGTTTTATCCTCTGTTCAAAAGTTTCATGGACAGGACTACCTTTCGTTATGCAGCATGTGGAGGAGCCAATACTGTTTTTGATATTTTTCTTTTTTTCATCAGCTATAATTTCATCCTCAAAAAGCAATTCATCTCATTGCCATTTATGGTCATGAGCCCCCATATTGCTGCCTTCCTGATGGCCTTTCTGGTCAGTTTTCCCATTGGTTTTCTTATGATGCGTTTTATTGTATTTCAGGATTCTTATCTGAAAGGAAGGGTCCAGTTGTTTCGCTATTTTCTTTCCGTATGTGTGAGTTTATTCCTGAACTATGCCTTCCTGAAAGTGCTTGTGGAAAGAATGCATATTTATCCTACCATTTCCAAGATCATCACCACCTTCTTTGTGGTCGGGTTCAGTTATATAGCACAGAAACATTTTAGTTTCAAAACGCCCAAAGCACAGTGAATATGAGTAAAACGAACAGGGTGGATGTATTGATCATTGGTGGTGGGAGCTGCCAATTCTGCAGTTGATGTGGCTATGGAAACCTTGAGAAAAGGTGCAGATGTTACCCTGTCACCATGCCGACCTGATCCTGGATAGCACTAACAAAAGAAGAGCCTCCGGCAGGGTGTAATGTGTCAGAATTGACGCATTTTTTATCAATTAACACACTGTTTGTCATTCATTTACAAATTAAACTGACAAGATTTCCTGATTTACAACAAGGCATGTCTATTGTAATGGTATGTTATCTAAATCAACATTTATGGCAAAAATCATTGGAATAGACCTAGGAACAACCAATAGCTGTGTTTCTGTAATGGAAGGAAATGAACCCGTAGTAATTGCCAATGACGAAGGCAGAAGAACGACACCTAGCGTTGTGGCATTCCTCAAGAATGGCGAACGCAAAGTGGGAGATCCCGCCAAGCGTCAGGCCATTACCAATCCCATCAACACCATCACTTCCGTGAAAAGATTCATGGGACGCAGGTTTGATGAAGTGACCGAAGAGATCAAGCATTGGAGTTACAATGTGGCAAAAGGTGATAACAATACTGTTAGAATAGATATAGATGGCAGACTCTACACGCCACAGGAGATCAGTGCTATGGTGCTCCAGAAAATGAAAAAAGTGGCGGAAGACTACCTTGGACATGAAGTTAATGAGGCAGTAGTTACTGTACCTGCTTACTTCAATGACGCTCAGCGTCAGGCCACAAAAGAAGCAGGTGAAATAGCCGGATTGAATGTTCGCAGGATCATCAATGAGCCAACTGCAGCGGCACTTGCCTATGGTCTTGATAAAAAGAACATTGACAGCAAAATTGCAGTATTCGATCTTGGTGGTGGTACTTTTGACATTTCGGTTCTTGAACTGGGAGATGGGGTATTTGAAGTGAAATCAACCAATGGTGACACCCATCTGGGGGGTGATGACTTTGATAAAGTCATCATGGATTGGCTGGCTGATGAATTCAAGCAGGATGAGAACGTGGATCTCAGAAAGGATCCAATGGCTCTTCAGCGTCTGAAGGAAGCTGCTGAAAAAGCCAAGATAGAGCTTTCATCCTCTTCTGAGACTGAAATCAATCTGCCCTACATCACTGCTATTGATGGTGTTCCCAAACACCTTGTAAAAAAACTTTCCCGTGCCAAATTTGAGCAGGTGGCAGACAGCCTTTTCGAACGTTGCCTGAGACCATGTGAACAGGCATTGAAAGATGCAGGCATGAAAGCTTCAGATATCGATGAAGTGATCCTGGTGGGTGGATCAACCCGTATTCCCAAGGTTCAGGAAATAGTAGAGAAATTCTTTGGCAAAAAGCCCAACAAGAGTGTTAATCCGGATGAAGCTGTTGCCATCGGTGCAGGTGTTCAGGGTGCGGTGCTTACCGGTGAGGTTAAGGATGTGTTATTGCTTGATGTAACACCTTTGGGTCTTGGTATTGAGACACTGGGTGGAGTAATGACTGTTCTGATCCCATCCAACACAACCATACCTACCAAAAAGTCTGAAACCTTCTCTACCGCAGCTGATAACCAACCAGGCGTTCAGATCCATGTATTGCAGGGTGAGCGCCCAATGGCAAACCAGAACAAGACCCTGGGTATCTTTAACCTCGATAATATCCCGCCTGCGCCAAGGGGTGTTCCTCAAATCGAAGTAACCTTTGATATCGATGCCAATGGTATCCTGAATGTAAGTGCCAAAGACAAGGGTACCGGTAAGGAACAAAAGATCAGGATCGAAGCCGGAAGTGGATTGACCAAGGAGGAAATTGAAAAAATGAAGGCTGAAGCAAAAGCCAATGAAGCAACCGACAAGGAAGCCAGGGAGAAAATCGAAAAGCTCAATGCAGCTGATGGATTGGTTTTCCAAACCGAAAAGCAACTCAAAGAATTCGGGGATAAAATTCCAGCAGAAAAGAAAACTGTAATTGAAAATGCACTGGCCAAGGTAAAAGAAGCTCATAAAACGCAGGACATTGCTGCTATTGATGCTGCAACCAAGGAACTCAATGATGCGTGGATGGCGGCCAGTCAGGACATGTACAATGCGACCCAGGGACAGCCACAACCTGGAGCAGAAGGACAATCTCAGAGCTCGGCGCAAGGTGCAGAAAATGTAACCGATGCAGAATTTGAGGAAGTGAAATAAGAAAAAAATAAATAGCTCAAGCCGAAGGCTCTCAGTTTTGAGAGCCTTTTTTATATGATCTCCATCCAGGTATGATCAGCCAGTAATTTGACTGTAGCAACAGCCCTTTTGAATGGCCCGGAAGCACCCCATTCTTTCGGGCTGACCATAGATAAAAAATGAGACTCATCCTTTCTCTGGTACAGGTAATATATCTGACCTATCACTGGAGTAAAGCTCAGTTTTGCATTGTAAATCAATTCAGAAAGCTCTTTTCTTTTTTGTATTTCCTGAGCCTGCAGGGCCAAAAGTTCGATTTGTTGCCGGATCTGTGCCAGTTGCATATTGGTCTGTTCTTCCATGGCCGTTAGTGCCTTGTGGCGGATCATACCCTCTTCAGTAGGTTTGATAACAGCCCCGGAAACAGAACTTGAATAGGGGAGCACACTCATTTGTTTGTGGTAAACAGAGACATTCGTATAGGCATCTCCGTTTTCAAGCTGGCCTTTCTCTATGACCTTTAGGTATCCATTGGGCATGATCTCATGTACAATATTCAGTGTACCACCATTTTCAAGGAACAATTGTACTTCAAAATTGATGCTATCAATAAAATTCACCAATGCTGCTGCGGCAATACCGCCCTCCAGCATTTCATTTTTTTGACCGTCAGCCAAAATGGTATACTGTGCCTCAAATGCCAGATTTTCAAGTGTCACCCAATTCATTTCAACCCTAAGATGATTTCTTTCTCCTGCTGCACTCAGTTTGTATATGCCTGATTTTGGACGATCTCCTTTCTCGTAGATACCTTTTTCTGGGAACAATTGCCAGGAATAAAGAAAATTGTATGCTTGGATCATGTAAGGACAACAAAAATAAATCCCAATGGTTCTTTAAGTACTTTTATTTGCATTGGAATTCAATCAATTGAATTAATTTTGCGTTGCTATGACAATTGAACAAATCAAATCTATGAGAGACCGCCTTTCAGTCTTGAGGAGGTTTCTTTGACGTCGAGAACCGACAATATAAAGTAAGTGAGGACAAACAAAAGTCGCTTTCCCCGGGTTTCTGGGATGATAATAAGCGGGCAACAGAGATCCTCAAAAACATCAAACTAAACGAATATTGGTTGAACCTCTATCAATCGACACTCAATAGTGTTGAAGATCTAGTCGTTTTATTCGATTTCTGGAAAGAAGGAGAGTGTACCGAGGAAGAGGTAAAAGTAGCCAATGAAAAAGCAATTGCAGCAATAGAAGAGGCAGAATTCAAAAGTACTCTCAACCAACCTGAGGATGAATTGCCGGCTGTTTTGCAGGTCAATTCCGGTGCTGGTGGAACAGAGAGCCAGGATTGGGCAGAGATGCTGGTAAGAATGTACAGAATGTATGGAGATAAACAGGGTTGGACTGTTACAGAACTCGATTGGCAGGATGGTGATGGTGCTGGCATCAAATCGGCCGTGCTTCAGTTTGAAGGTCCATTTGCTTACGGTTTTCTGAAAGCTGAAAATGGAGTGCATCGATTGGTGAGGATTTCACCTTTTGACAGCAATGCGAGAAGACATACTTCTTTTGCCTCTGTTTATGTGTATCCACTGGTAGATGATTCTATTGAGATAGAGGTAAGTCCGGCTGATCTTGAATGGGAATTCTATCGTTCAGGCGGTAAAGGTGGACAGAACGTAAACAAGGTAGAAACTGCAGTTCGATTGAAACACATTCCCAGCGGGATTATTGTGGAATGCCAACAGGCAAGAACCCAGGGTGAGAACAGGGAAAAAGCGCTGAAAATGCTGAAAAGTAAGCTCTATGAAGAGGAGATGAGAAAGAGGGAAGAATTGAAGAATGCCAACAATGCAAGCAAGAAAAAAATTGAATGGGGAAGTCAGATACGCAGTTATGTATTCCATCCTTACAAAATGATCAAAGACCACAGAACGGATTATGAGGTAGGCAATGTGCAACCGGTGATGGATGGAGAACTGGATGGGTTTATCAAAGCTTATCTGATGATGGAAAAAGAAAACGTTTCTTAAATTCTATAAGATGAATAACGGACATTACAGCTTGCCGATGCCGGTCAATGAACCGGTCCTTTCATATGTACCAGGTTCTCCAGAAAGAATCAGATTGAAGGAAGTGATCCAGGAATTGAAATCAGTGTCATTGGATGTTCCCATGTATATAGGAGGTAAGGAAGTAAGAACTTCTAAAAAAATCACCATACGTCCTCCACATGAGCATGCTCATGTACTTGGTCATTTTCACATGGGAGAAGCAAAACATGTAAAAATGGCTATTGATGCTGCATTGGGGGCAAAGGCAACCTGGGAAGCCATGCCATGGGAAAGCAGAGCCGCCATTTTTTTAAAGGCAGCTGATCTGATCGCAGGGCGATATCGCCAGTATATGAATGCCACCACAATGCTGGGCCAGAGCAAAAATGTTTTTCAGGCAGAGATTGATGCTGCATGTGAATTGATTGATTTTCTGCGGTTCAATGTACATTTTCTCAGTGAGATCTATAAGCAGCAGCCTATTCATGCTCCGGGTATGCACAACAGGCTTGAGTACAGACCACTTGAAGGATTTGTTTTGGCAGTTACACCTTTTAATTTCACCGCCATAGGAGGCAATTTGCCGGCATCCGCGGCTCTTTGTGGAAACACAGTCGTGTGGAAATGTGCCAATACACAAGTTTATTCAGCACAGATGTTCATGCGCATCATGAAAGAGGCAGGATTGCCAGACGGGGTGATCAATCTCATCTATGTTGAAGGACCTGTTCTTGGAAATATCTGCTTTTCGCATCCCCAGTTTGCCGGTGTCCATTTTACGGGCTCAACAGGTGTTTTCAATCAGATGTGGAAAACCATTGGGGAGAATATCAGCAAATATAAATCGTATCCCAGAATAGTCGGGGAGACTGGTGGTAAGGATTTTGTAATGGTACATCCTTCTGCAGATCCTGATGTGGTGGCAACTGCACTTTTGAGAGGAGCATTTGAATTTCAGGGTCAAAAGTGTTCAGCCGCTTCAAGGGCTTATATTCCTTCCAATCTGGCTTCTGCCGTGAGAAAAAAGTTGATTGCGGGTATCAAGAGTTTCAAGATGGGTTCAGTGGAGGATTTCAGCAATTTCATAACTGCTGTAATTGATGAAAAGTCCTTTGACAAAATCAAATCGTATATCGATGCTGCAAAAAGATCATCCAAGGTTAAGATCATTGCTGGAGGAAACTGTGATAAATCAAAGGGATATTTTATTGAGCCAACTGTAATTGAAAGCACTGATCCCAAATACACCACCATGTGTGAAGAGATCTTTGGACCGGTCTTGAGCATTCATATATATCCTGAAAAGAAATTCTCAGAAACCCTTGAACTGGTTGATTCGACTTCACCTTATGCGCTTACGGGGTCCATCATTTCTCAGGATAGGGCAGCTATTGATGAGGCAACGAAAAAACTAAAGCATTCTGCCGGTAATTTTTATATCAATGACAAGCCGACTGGAGCAGTTGTAGGTCAACAGCCTTTTGGCGGAGGCAGGGCATCCGGTACCAACGACAAGGCTGGATTTCAGATCAATCTTTATCGTTGGTTGAGTGTAAGAACTGTTAAGGAAACCTTCGATCCCCCGAAAGATTATCGTTATCCTTTCCTGCAAGCTGAATAAGATTCATCTATTCCATACCTTTGATCTGACATGGAAAATTTAAATGGAGTCAATACCATCATGGAGGAAGATCAGCTAAAATTGACGCTGAAGAGACTGGCCCATGAATTGATAGAAAAGCATTATCCTTTTACAGATACCTGTTTCATAGGAATCCAGCCAAGAGGAATTGTGGTCAGTGATTTCGTTGTACAATATATTCAGGAATTGCATCCGGAGTGCAAACTCAAGTATGGGAAACTTGATATCACGTTTTACCGTGATGATTTCAGAGGTCAGATCCATATACCAAGCATCACGGATCTTCCATTTTCCATTGAAGGGAAATCAGTAGTACTGATAGATGATGTGCTCTATACAGGCAGAACCATACGAGCCGCCATGGATGCATTGTTGGATCATGGAAGAGCCAGGAAAGTGGAATTGTGTATACTGGTGGATAGAAAATTTAGTCGGGAATTGCCCATTCAGCCTGATTATGTAGGCAAATCGATCGATTCGATGGTGACCCAGAAAGTAAAAGTTATCTGGGGAAATGAAAAAAAGGTAGTTTTATACGACAGCATTTCCTAATTTAGCATCCTAATGCACCTGAGTTCTAAACATCTTCTTGGCATTAGAGACCTACACAGAGAGGATATTCAGCTTATTCTCGATACAGCCAAACAATTCAAGGACGTTTTACAGAGGCCAATAAAGAAAGTTCCATCCCTTAGAGATGTTACTATAGTAAACCTCTTTTATGAAAACTCCACCCGCACTAGGATATCTTTTGAACTTGCCGAAAAAAGGTTGAGTGCGGACACCATTAATTTTTCCGCAAGCGGATCTTCTGTTTCCAAAGGTGAAACCTTGTTGGATACTGTCAATAATATACTCTCCATGAAGGTGGATATGGTGGTCATGCGTCACAGTGCTACCGGCGCTCCCCATTTTTTGGCGCAGCATATTCCGGCAGCCATTGTAAATGCAGGTGATGGTATCAATGAGCATCCAACTCAGGCTTTGCTTGATGCCTTATCTATTTCTGAAAGGTTGGGTGGACTTGCCGGAAAAAGAGTGGCTATCGTTGGAGATATCATGCATTCCCGAGTAGCCTTGAGTAATATTTATCTTCTCAAAAAAATGGGAGCGGAAGTTACGATCGCCGGTCCGCCCACACTTATCCCTAAATACATCCGGGAAAGTTTCGGCGTGAATGTAACTTATAACGTGAAAGAGGCACTCCAATGGTGTGATGTGGCGAATGTATTGAGGATTCAACTCGAAAGGCAAAACCAGGTTCTCTTTTCCTCACTCAGGGAATATAACCAGTCTTACGGCATTTCAAGATCTCTATTGGAGGAACTTGATAAGGAGATTTTGATCATGCACCCTGGTCCCATCAACAGGGGGGTAGAGCTGGATTCAGACGTAGCTGACAGTGGGCAATCCATTATTCTTGATCAGGTAGAAAATGGAGTAGCTGTAAGAATGGCAGTGTTATATTTGTTGTCTGGTCGCAAGGATTCAACCTCCTAAAAATACCCAATGCAAAAAATCTGTTTGTTCCCCGGCACATTTGATCCCATCACATTGGGTCATGTGGATGTGATCAAAAGGGCCATGCCCTTGTTTGATAAGATCATTGTGGCTGTTGGAATGAATGCGGGTAAATCTCCTATGTTCAGTGCAGAACAAAGGCAAATGTGGATAGATGAGATATTCAAGGAAGAGGACAAAGTAGTTGCAGCAGTTTATGAGGGTTTGACGGTAGAATTCTGTAAAGAAGTCAATGCCAACTATATCCTGAGAGGAATCCGCTATGTAAGCGATTTTGAATATGAGAAGACCATTGCCGATGCCAACAGGACGCTGGATCCGGGTATTGAAACATTCTTTCTGACTTGCGAACCAAAATATACCTCTGTTGCTTCTACCATAGTCAGGGATATCCTAAGGAATGGGGGAGATGCCTCTCTTTTCCTTCCCTCAGTTGTTGCCAAATCTATTTCGGGTTCTATTTAACTCAGAAAATATTTTTCAATCATTTCCCTGATAGAAGGGAACGCATTTTTGATCAGTTTTTCAGCCCTTTTTTTATCCACCCAACATATTTCAGTTATGTCTTCCTCTGTCTGTGGAATTGGTGTTTCGATGCCAGAATATTCCATAAGAAACCAATGAGATGGTTTTAGGGCTATATTGCCTTTGTAAGCATAGGTATGATAGGTGGTTTGTAGTTTTTTGACCGATTTCAATCCAGTGAGACCAGTCTCTTCCATCACCTCCCTGATGGCACATTCTTCAATGCTTTCCCCTTCATCCAGTTTCCCCTTGGGCATATCCCATTTTCCTCTCCTCTTCATCATCAATAATTCCCCTTTGGTGTTGAAAACCATACCTCCTGCAGCTTCTATGATCATTTTATCACTGGCAAATTGGTTCAATTCAACTTCATCCTTAAAAACAATAGCACCTTCTGGTTCATGAACGGTGATGTACATAACTATTTTTCAATTTTTCAATGGGTTCCTTCAATTTTGTGATATGACCAACGAAAAAGCTGTAGCCGAGAAATTATTACAAGTTAGTGCAGTAAAGCTTAACCCCCAAGATCCATTTACCTGGGCATCGGGTTGGAAAAGTCCCATCTACTGCGACAATCGAAAAATGCTTGGATTTCCGTATGTGAGAGATTTTATTAAAAGTGAAATGTGCAACGTGATATTTGAGAGGTTTCCAGATGCGGAGTTGCTTGCAGGGGTTGCAACTGCCGGAATTGCCTGGGGTGCTATGGCTGCCGATCAGCTCAAGCTTCCCTATATTTACGTGCGACCCAAACCCAAAGAACATGGTTTGGGCAATCAGATAGAGGGTCATTTTGAGAGGGGAATGAAAACTGTCATAGTTGAGGACTTGATCTCAACCGGTAAAAGCAGTCTGCAGGTGGTAGATGTTGTTAAAAATGCTGGTTTGGAAGTTATGGGTATGGTTTCCATTTTCACTTATGGGTTTGCGATAGCAGAAAAGGCCTGTCAGGATGCCGGTCTGGATTCTGTATCACTCACCAATTATCCCGTTTTGATAGAAATGGCGATTGAAAGGGGATTGGTAAGGGCAGAGGATCAAAATACACTGTTAAATTGGAGAAGCAATCCTTCTGAGTGGGGCAAATGATATAATTTTAAAAATAAAAGCAATGAAAAATCTACTCTTGATATTGGTTGTTCTTACTTCTGTATTTTCAGCCAAAGCCCAGCAGAAAAAACCTGTTACCGTTAAAATCATGACTCCGACAGTACAATGTGAAATGTGCAAGGAACGCATTGAAGAATACCTGGCTGGGGAAGATGGTATTTTGAAGACCGTAGTCAATTTCAAACAGAAATATGTTACCGTAACCTATCTTACTGACAGGACAAACCTGGGAAATATTAAAACTGCGATTGCCAATACCGGGTATGATGCAGAAGATGTCAAGGCTGCTCCTGATGCTTACAACAATCTTCCCAAATGCTGTAAGAAGCCGTCAAAATAGTTTGCCGGCATGGTAGGCACGTTGCCTTATTTCCCAAAAATTTCGTTTTTTCTGAATGCTGTAAAGCAAGAGGGTATTCAGTTTCAACCTGATATTCCCTACGATAAGAGACTGCATTTGAATCGGATGGTAATTCCAGGGTCTAATGGTCTGATCAATTTGTCCATACCCATCCTTGGAGGTAGAAATACCAAGGCTAAAATGGGTGAGGTTTTGATTGATAATCGTTATCATTGGCAAAGAGATCACTTCAGATCTATCTCTTCTGTTTATGGCAGATCGCCCTATTTTGTTTTTTATGGTGATGAGTTGAAGGGTTTATATGAAACACCTGTTCAAGCCTTAATTCAATGGAATTTACTTTGCCTGGAATGGTTCTTGAGGAAATTAAGATGCAGTGAAAAGTTGACGGTAAAAAAAATATCAGCAGAAGATTTTGTTGCAAGTTCTGAAGCGCAAATTTTAAATTTTGGCGAAATTAAATGTAGGGAGTACCCTCAGGTTTTTCAGTCGGAAATTGGTTTTCAGTCTGAGGTTTCTGCCCTTGATGCACTGCTCAATATCGGAACACCTAATGCTTTGAAAATTCTCGGGTTAGATATTTAAACCAAATCGATGGCAGAATGTCAAACGAAACGTTTTCATATTCATTTTTTTCTTAATTTACCGAATATCAATTGCTTATGCGCTCTTGGCTCCTCCTGATTGTGGGATTTTTCACTTTACTTCATGTGAGTGGTCAGGACTTTTCCAATAAAGGAAAAGAATTTTGGTTGACGTATCCGTCACACGTCAATGGTACTTCATCAGTCATGGGTATTTATATTACATCAACTGAAAATGCTACAGTCACAATAAATGCAGCTGGAACTACCCTGGCGCCTGTTCCTGTTATTGCAAATCAGGTCTCAAGGATTTTTTTGGGTGGGGTAGGTAATCCAACCAATGTGAATGTTTATCTAACAGCAGCAGATGGAATTAAACCTGGCGCAGGTATAAAAATCTCATCAGATAAAGATGTAGTTGTCTATTCACACATCATTTTTAACAGAAGATCAGGCGCAACACTGGTACTTCCAACAAACGTGCTGGGAACAGAGTATTTGGTTCCAACTTATCAAAGTGCTGATGCAAGTGGAGGAGCAGGTAGTGCAAAAAGTTCACTTGCGGTTGTTGCTACTCAGTCAAATACTAAAATCGTGCTGACTCCAACCATAACTGCTGGAACAAGGGCTGCAGGAAGGTCGGACACCATTGAACTCGTTAATGCAGGGGATTGTTATCAATTGCTCAGCAATCAATTGGATGATTTAAGTGGTACCACAATAAAGTCTATTTCAAGCGGCACTTCTGGATGTAAGCCAATTGCTGTTTTTTCGGGAAATACCTGGGCTACAATTGGTTGTGACCCAATCAGAAATTCTAACGGAAGTATCATTAATCCCAGTGGGGGAGATAATTTGTTCCAACAAGTTACACCAATAAGGTCTTGGGGTAAACAGTTTGTTACAGCTCCTTTTAAGAACCGAAGCCTGGACATATACAGAATTTTTGTATTGAGTAACAATACCATTGTCAGTGTAACGGAGAATGGTATAACCAGAAATCTTGGACCGGCAGAATTTAATCCCAATAAAAAGTGTTACGAAATCAACTCCGGTAACCCTTTGGTAATTAAATCTGACAAGCAAATTTCGGTAGTTCAATATATAACTTCCCAAACCTGCTCTCAAATAACACCAAGGCCATTTGCTGATCCTGAAATGGTGATCTTAAATCCGGTAGAACAAACATTGAATGACATAACATTTTTTTCTGCGCATGCCAATTTTGTTCCAAATGGACAAACCAATGTTTCACAACATTATTTGAATGTAGTAATAGACAAAAAATTTCAATCCACATTAAGGATTGACAATAGTCTTCCGACGGGAACATTTTTTAATATTCCGGGAACCAACTATGTTTATTTGCAAGAGGATCTTACAATAAGTTCTCAGGCAAACCCTGTTCATAGAATAAAAGCTGACACAGGGTTCATGGCAATTGTATACGGATATGGCGATGTTGAATCCTATGGATACAATGCAGGTTCAAATGTTAAAGATCTTACACAATACGTTTCGGTTAAAAACACTTTTGGCACAGTTAATTTTCCATCTACCTGCAAGGATGCTCCTTTTAATCTATCAATTACATTACCTTTCAAGCCACTTAAGATCACTTGGGATTTCAAAGGGAATGCTGATCTGGGAGCAAACCCTCCTGCAATTTCAAATCCTGATAATAGTACACTTTTGGCAGATGATTCTATTCCTAATCCTAACGATCCCAGCAAGAAGTTATATACTTATTTTTTAAAAAATAGTGACGGCACATTAAAAGTATATAAGTCAAAACAAAAGGGTTCGATTCCTATCGATGTCTATGTCATAAATCCAACTCCAGATGGTTGTACGGGAGAACAATTGATAAATTTTGAATTGAAGGTATTTGATCCGCCAACAGTTGGCTTAAAGCGAACTTCAAATGGTTGTTTAGATGATCCTGTTTCTCTTGAAGCAATTGATATTCAAACTGATGGAAGACCCGTCATAAAGTATATATGGGGAACCGAACCGAGTATAAGCGATACACTTATTACTCCACAGATTTCAAAAGTATTCACTGCGGATGGACAAAAATCAATTTCCCTAAAAATCATTACCGACATTGGTTGTATCAGTTCAGAATCTGTCTCTAACTTTAGTCTAACTTCGAAACCAACTCCTGATTTTGAATTGCCCTCCATCACTTGTCTTGGAAAAGCCTTTACAATTCAGGATAAATCTGTGCCTGTTGCCAATTCTACACTTGACAAGTGGGAATGGGAATACTTAAATGTACCGGGCTCAACCAGCGATATATTTGACAAGAATTCTCCGTCTAAAAATCCTGTCAAAACTTTTTCTCAATCATTGGTCAATGTAAAATTAACTGTCACATCCAACTCCGGATGTAAGAGTTCAGTAACAAAAGACGTACAGTTAAACCCTAATCCGGTTGTTGATTTTGATATCCAACAGAGTATTTGTTTACCTGCAGGTATTGGAAAATTTACCAGTGCCAATTCTTCCATATCAGATAATTCACAGTCGCAGTTTTCTTATTTGTGGAATTTTGGTGATAATCAATCTACAATCAGCAATCCCAATACTTCAAATATTTCTGATCCTGTTCATATCTATTCTTCGGCAGGTAACATAAATGTTTCACTTAAAATAACTTCCAATAAAGGGTGTGAAAATAGTTTAGATAAATCTTTTACCGTTTATCCTCAGCCTGTTGCAAAAATCGATTTCAAAAAAGAGATTTGTCTCAGGGAATCTTTTGTTTTTTCAGATCAAACTGATGATGGATCGGGGAATGGCCTAGTGGCATGGTCTTGGAAATTCAATAATACAGATGATTATTCTACAAAAACATTTTCTGTTCTTCCTTCTGTTGCGGGAAGTTTTCAGATCTCATTTTCAGGAACATCATCAAAAGGTTGCATAAGTAATGTGATCAATGAGACTATAATTGTTAATCCACTTCCGCTCGCTGAATTTAAAATGAATTCTCCTGCATGTGAATCAGAAGCAGTAACATTTACACAGGAAGCCATTGCAAACGTAGGTACTCTTTCCAGGTGGAACTGGAAATTAGGGACAGGAACTGCCAGTCAAAATTATATAGATGCCAATGCTGTAATCAGCAGAACATTTCCTGTTTGGGGAGATCAGCAGATTAGTTTAATGGTAGAAAATTCAAAAGGATGCAAAAGTGATACATTAGTCAAAACAGTTCGCATTAATCCAAAACCCAAAGTTGGCTTCACTCTACCAGAAGTGTGTCTGAATGATGCGTTTGCTGAATTTCAAAGTACAAGTACATTGGCTGATAATTCTCAGTCGATCAGCTATGTATGGGATTTTGGTGATCCCAATGCAACAACTCTCAATCCCAATACCGGCACGGGTGCATTGATCAGTCATAAATATTCAGCAGCAAGGAATTATTCAGTCAATCTCAAGGCTACTTCATCTGCAGGATGCGTTGCAAATTTTTCTCAGTCTTTCACGGTGAACGGGGCAACTCCCAAAGCTGATTTTGCAGTCCTTAAACCTGATTCATTGTGCAGCAATACAAATGTTGGAATTCAAAATCTCTCTTCAGTTGACTTTGGTACAGTTTCAAAACTTGAGATATATTGGGATTATATAAACACACCAACGGTATTTGTTACAGATGAAAATCCTACTCCGAATAAGATATACACCAATTTGTATGCTGACTTTTTAAATCAGCCCACGAAAACCTTCACAATAAGAGTCAGAGCGTTTTCAGGAGGAACATGTGTAGATGATGAGCTGAAAACAATAACTGTAAATGGTAGTCCAAAAGTTACACTTCAACCTCTTCAGGGCATTTGTCTTGAAACACCGCCCAGAAGATTGAATGAGGCATCCTTTACAGATGTAGCAGGAATTAGCGCAGGTTTGGAAAGCTTTACCGGAAAAGGTGTGAGCACAGCCGGAATATTTGATCCTAGTTCTGCCGGTGCCGGTACACATCTCATCACATACAGGTTCACTTCATCCAAAGGTTGCTTTGCTGAAACAAGCGGAAATATTGTAGTATGGCCCAGACCGATTGCCAACTTTTCAGTGAGCAATGTCAACTGTGAAAAAAATGCAATTGTTTTCACCAACAGTTCAGTAGCAAATGCAGGAAATCTGGTAACCTGGAATTGGAATTTTGGAGATGGATCTGGTGTCAGATCGGTGACCAACGGTAATCAGCAATCCTATACATATAGCCTTTTCAATTCTTATACTGTAACACTTGATGTTGTTACGAATAATGGGTGCACCAGCATACCCCGGACACAAATAATTAAAGTAAATCCCTTGCCTGTTGTTAATTTTGACCTCCCTAAAGTGTGTTTGCCCGAAGGGAAAGCTATATTCCCCAACATGACTGATATCCCGGATGGCTCAAAAGATCTGATAACATATTTATGGACTTATGGTGACCCTTTGGATCCTACACCGACTGTGGTAAAAGATGGTATTCATTATTTCAGATCTCTTAGGTCATATACCATAAAACTTGTCGCAACCAGCAACAATGGCTGTAAAGATTCACTGAGTCGTCTTCTATCAGACGTATTTCCACAGCCCAAAGCCGGCTTTAGAAGTTTAGATTCAGTTTGTCTGGGAAAAGAAATTCAATATTCTGATACCAGCACAGGATTTGTAAGACCTATTGTGGAATGGAACTGGGATTTCGGAAATGGTGTTACAGATAATACAAAAAACCCTTTGTACGAGCATAGGGCAACGGGAACTTTCCCTGTCAGTTTGTGGGTTAAGTCATCTGAAGGCTGTATCTCCGATACTTCCAGAAAAAATATCACCATACACCCATATCCCAAAATTTCTGCGGGTCCGGATCTATTTGTTTTGGATGATGGTCAAAAACAGATCCAGGCCAATGCTACCGGTTCAGCCTTGGTATACAACTGGTCTCCTGCTACCTATTTATCAGCGACAAATATCCTACAGCCCATTATTTCCATGCCCCAGCAAGATGTTGTTTATACTTTGAGTGTTACGGGAAGGGGGGCTTGCACCAGCAAAGACGATGTAGCCATCACCGTATTAAAGTTGCCAAAACCTCCCAATACATTTACTCCTAATGGAGATGGGATCAATGATCTTTGGGATATCAGATACCTGGACCAATATCCTGGCTGTATCCTGGAGGTATTCACAACTCAGGGTCAGTTGGTATATCGTTCTGTAGGATATGTTAATAAATGGGATGGAACAAACAATGGTAAACCATTGCCATTTGGAACTTATTACTATGTGATAGATCCAAAATCAGGTAGAAGCAAGATTGCCGGTTATGTAACGATTATCAAATAGATATGAAAAGATTTTTGATACATGTATTGATGTTGATTTCGGTTTCACTATCTGCTCAGCAGAGGCCACATTATACACAATACATAATGAATAACTATATTGTCAATCCGGCAATAGGAGGTATTGAAAATTATGTAGATGTCAAATTGAGTATGAGGAACCAATGGGTTGGCATCGAAGGGGCTCCCAGAACTATGTATGCCACTGTTCATGGTCCTATTGGTAAAAAGGATTATCGCGGCTCTGCCACCTCGTTCGATATGAAGGGCCAGAATCCCAGGGGAAGAGAATATTGGTCCAATTACACAGCAGCTGAGCCCCATCATGGCTTAGGACTTACTGCCATCAATTACTCAACAGGTTACATCAATCGTTCAACCGCTTACGCCACATATTCCTATCATCAGGGACTCACCGGAACCACCAGTCTGGCAGCCGGCTTTGGTCTGGGATTTTCATCATTCAACATCAACAGAAGCAAGATTACGCTTGCTACTGCTTTTGATCCTGCCATAGGTGATGCAACCAGTAACCTTACGAAGATAAAACCAGAATTGAACGCAGGTTTGTGGTTGTATTCATCCAGATACTTTTTAGGATTATCTGCACAGCAAATTATTCCTGTTAGGGTTAATCTGGTCGATAGTTCAGCATTCAAATCCACGCTTGTTCCACACCTGTTTCTGACTGCCGGGTATAGATTTTTTATTTCAGAGGATTTTACCGCCTTGCCTTCTACTATGATCAGGTATGTGGCCGGATTACCGGTTTCAGTTGATATCAATTTCAAGGCGCAATACCGAGATTTATTCTGGCTGGGAGGGAATTTCAGGAATGGGGATGGATTTTCCGGAATGGTTGGACTGAATATTGCTCAGACATTGAATGTCAGCTATGCATATGATCTGAATAGGGGTAAATATCTACTTAGCACCATGAACAGGGGTACTCACGAAATCGTACTGGGTTTTACCCTGAACAATGTTTATGGCGACCTTTGTCCCAGGAACATCTGGTAGTTTTCTAATCCAATTATATTAATAGAATTTACACTTCATTAAGTGTTGATTTACAATACTTTATGTTACTTATTAACATTTCGTTAGCAAGTATTGATTCCTTTGTATATTTAGGAATTGTATCAAATCTATGATTACACAAATTTCGAGTAGAACTCTCTTTCTGCTATTGATCATTTCCTCATTGATTTCCAATGTATTGGGGCAGACGGGTAAAAGAATTTTTGTCTCTCCTTCTGGGAGCGACGGTAATCCAGGAACCAACAATTCTCCCTTTAAATCAATCAGTTATGCTATAAAACAGGCTGTTCCAAATGATACCGTTATCTTAAAACAAGGAACATATGCTGAAAGAATTCTTATTGGCTTGAATAAGCGTCCATTAACCATTGCATCTGAATTCGTAATCAATAGCGATACTTCAACGATTTCCGGAACAATTTTGGACGCAAAAAACCTACCATCGGTCCCTTTAATTGTTGATTCAACTTATTTGTCGGCTCAGCCTGGAAATAGTTACTTGTCATTTATAGGCTTTACTATAAAAAACAATAATTCTTGTATAGTTGAAAACGGAAGAAGAATTATTCTAAAAAACATGCAAGTGACAGATGCAGTTCCAAATACCAACACATTTGGTTGGATATTTCCCAACATCAGTTACTCAATTGTTCTGAACTCTAAATTTCTGAATAATGGAAAGCAATTTTCCTCACCCAATCTGGGAATTTTTTCACTTGGAGCTGCTTGTCAAATTTTGAATTCAGAATTCAAGGGTAACATGTTAAATGGTCCAATTATATACACCCAAACGTTTAACTTTCCGGATACCATAAAAATTTCAGGAAATTTATTTCGATACAACTCTTCACAATCACCATTTGCTACGGAAGGAAATACTTCCTCAAATATGATCAGGTTGGCTAATAGTCATGTAGTTTATTTTGGTAATAACTTGATCGATAACAATTATGGTTATATAAATATTGAAAATTACAATATTGATGGCCAGGTTATTTTTTACAATAATACCATAGTAGATAATATCATAACAAATGACGCCAATTTTATAAATCTGTATGGGTCTTCCAAAAACAAAAATTATTTATTTAATAACATTATCCAATTTAATACCGGATTCAAAGGTGTAATCAAAAAACAGGTTGGAATAAAACCATTTCCTCCAAATGGCTATCCTTCATTGGAGATGTACAATAATTATATTGGACATGATTCAATAACAAGTCAAATTGAAAATGTTAATGGTTTATTAGACGCTTTTATTAATTCGAATAATCGATCTTTTCCAATTGTTTTCAGTAATCCTAAAAATCTGGATTATTCCTTGTCGAATACTAGTAATGGTATCGGTCAAGGAGTTAATGCTAAATTTCTCTTGGATAATAGCAATGATTTTTTTGGTAAATCCAGACCTTGGCCAAAAGGTTCAAATCCTGACGTAGGAGCAATCGAAAATCTAAACGCTTATTCTGCACCACAGCTTCAATCTGCTGAGGGTGGGGATAAACGAATAAGACTATTTTGGTCAAATGAAAAAATGCCGGGTCAGGTAAGGTTTAAAATCTATCGATCAACCTCACCTATACCTGATACTGCAGCAACAGGTTTGCTCACTGATACAGTGAATATAAATTCATTGTCTTATTCAGATACATCGTCCTTGGTGAATCTGACCAGGTATTATTATCGAATGAAAGTTGTTGATACTGCCGGACTGGAAAGTGCACTCAGCAATGAATTATCATTAAGGCCCAATGTTCAACCTCCGACTGTATCCAATTTAAGGGCGGAAAGTGGCCCAGCATCCATTTTATTAAATTGGAAACCTGTTTCAAATGCAGGTATAAAATATACAATCTATCGTTCTACAGATTCAATTTCTTCAAGAGCAACTATTATAAAGTCTTCATTACTGGATAGCAGTTATTTGGATACAACAGCTACAAAAGCTATCCCTCGATATTACTATTGGGTAAAATCAGTTGATAGTGTTGGAGCAACCAGTGAATTTAGCTCTTACATATCTTCAAAAGTTATACCTATTTGGTATGTGTCTCCTGAGGGATCAGATTTAAATATTGGCTCTTTTTATTTGCCTTTAAAATCTTTGACAAAAGCTCTTTCAAAAGTAATAGCTGGTGATACTATCGAACTCAGGCCAGGTAATTATTCAGGATCGTCGTTAAGTTTTAATACATCGGTCTTAGTGAGAAGTGAGAGGGGTGCTGATCAAACTACTGTTTCTTCATCAGATTGGGCAATATTTTTCAAAAATGATAGTATAAGAATCCAAGGAGTTACTTTTAAGTCTTCAGTTTATATAGAGAATGGACTAAGTCCCAAGTTTAATAATTGCATATTTAAAGATATTTCAACAACAGTTATTCCATTTAGCGGTAACGCAGAATTTTCAAATTGTATATTTTTTAATAATGGTTCAATATTTGGTATAAATGCATATGGACCTAATCTAAATTTTATCAATTGTACTTTTCATAAGAACAGTTCATTTATTCAACCCGGAGGTGGCTTTTTACAGCCGCTATTCATGAATTGTATAATTACATTGACTGGAGCTGCTTCAGGTTATTCAGATACATCAAAGAAATCAAGTTTACCCAAAGGACTTTTAATAATACATTCTATTGTTGATGATACGGTTTATTCTAAAATACATAGTAATTCATCATTAAGGACTTCTTTCGTAAATGAAGAGTCAGGAGATTTTCATTTAAAAATATCTTCCAGTGGAATTGGAATGGGTTTAAAAAATTATGTCTATAACAATAGAATCTATAATGCTCCAATTTTGGATTTTGATGGCAAACCAAGGCCTGATCCTGTTGGAAGCAGACCTGATGTTGGAGCATTTGAAAATCCCAAATCAGGTCCGGTTCCATTTCTTGGTTTGATTCAAAGGATAAATGACACAACACTGGTTGAATGGGATTATTTTGATAAATCACGTGTATCAAGAATTATTTTATATAGAGATACAACTCTTGTTTTGGATACTTCCAAAGCTTTCAAAAAAACAATTTCATTTAATCCTTCAGTCAGATTTTTCAGAGATACCTTGCCTTCCGGCTCATCAAAGAAATACTATTATGCTATTCAACTTATATTAAAAGATACTTCAATTACCAATCTCAGCAACATACAGGCAGCAAACGGTATTGTAAAAACAAATTCTTTTATCCCACCTATGGTAAATGCCCGATATGCATGGGGTGATATCGATAGCGATGGTGATATGGATCTTGCTGTGATGGGTAATGCCAATGAGATATTTCTTCAAATATATAAAAACAATAACGGCACTTTTTCCGAATTGTTGGATAGAAATTCAGCTCCTCAGGTATATAGAGGAACTGTTAAGTTTGCAGATGTTGATAACGATGGAGATATAGACCTGTTTGTTTCTGGTCAAAAAACTACCAATACCACCAATATTGGGTCCTTTCTTTTCAAGAATAATGGCACCGGTAATTTTACTTCAGCAGAGCTCGTTTCAATTATTCCTACAAGGGAAGGAGATGCTGCCTTCGGAGACCATGATAATGACGGAGACCTTGATCTTGCCTTGTCTGGTATAGATGCCACAGGCAAATCCATATGTAAGCTCTACAATAATACAGGCAATGGTGTTTTTAATCAGGAAATGAGATTCTTTAATTTTACATCAGGACCAACCAATATTTCATATGCTGATATTGCCTGGGTAGATTATGATAATGATGGAGACCAGGATCTAATTTACACGGGAGTTACCAATCAGATATACGGTGGCGTCGTAAGAAATACACTCATTAATGATAGCCTTACATCTGCTCAGGGAAACACAGTGCTTTTCAATGATTTCTCAGTCAAAGATGCAAATTTTGATTTGGCTGATCTTAATGGTGACGGTAACGTAGATATAGTTTTGTCGGGTACAGGCGGTACAAAAATTATTTATAACCAGAATATCCGCTCAATTTCGAGCAATCTGTCCAATATCAGTCTTTTTATTGATTCCACTTCCGGTAAAGTAAAACTAGCTGACTATGACAATGATGGTGATATTGATATTTTATTTGCCGGTACAGATCAGCTTGCGAACCCGAGGACAATTTTTTATATCAATTCCGGAGATGGAAGGAATTTCATGAAAAAAACCTACGAGATCATCCCCAATCTTGATATGGCAGGTTTCTCATGGGCAGATTATGACAATGATAAAGATCTTGATCTCGTGATCAGTGGTCAAAAGCCAACCTCACAGGGTGGTAATGTGATTTCAGAGATCTATAGTTTCGAAACTGAGAAAAAGAATCTGGCGCCTGACAAACCCAGAAACGTTTCACTTCAGGATTTCGGTGATGGTAGAATTCTTGTCAAGTGGGATCCTTCTGTTGATGACCTCAATCCTACAGGAACATTGAATTATCTCGTGAAGATAGGAACCGTATCATTGGGTGGCAATGTTGGAAGGCCCTTCACAGTTGTAGAATCAAATATAAATGGAGGTAATTTGCTCAATCCGGAAGCGGTACTCGTATACAGTAATCGTTATTTCACACAACTGGATCCCGGAAAATATTATGTATTGGTTCAAGCTGTCGACAACAATAAGCTCACCTCGGTCTTTTCAGATACTCTGTTTTTAACGCTGACCTATCCGTGGAAGATTGTCAACCAGGGTGGTATTGTGGATGCAACCATCGGTGGAAATACAAATTATTCTGCTAAGTGGGGTGATATAGATCGCGACAATGATTATGACTTTATCTATGGAGGTACTCTTTTTGAAAGTAATCGACTCAATTACAAGCCTGCTTTATATCAAAATGATGCTGCTTCTTTACTTAATTCAATGATTAATCCAAATTTAAAGTGGCATGATTTAAATCAAGATGGAATTCCGGATATGATTATATCATCATCCGAAACAATCAATCCACAAAATGCAAATAGCAGCAGGTTCAATCTGAATATTTTTCTTAATGATACCTCAGTTACGGCTTTGGATCCAATTACGAAACAAGTGACTGGTAAAGGCAGATTGACAAAAGCAAATATTTCACCAGAGGATAGCATTTATCTCGGTAATTCAAGGTTTAAGGTTTCTGACATAAATAACGACGGTAAGCCTGATATCATGTTTGCAGGTTTGAATAAGAGTTCCGAAAGCAGAGTGCATATTTTCAGTACTGGCCCTTTGCCTACTGATACAAGCAATGCTATAAAATTCAGATTTAACAGACTAAGAACCAATCTTGATTCTATATTATTGTCACAACAGTCTGCCAATCTTTTATTTGATTTTGGAGATGTAGATGCAGATAATGATAATGATTTCGTTGCAATCTATAAAAATTCAGTAGGAAAGAATCTGGCTAAGGTTTTCCTCAATGATGGTTTTGATTCGGTTTCACAGAGAATAATTTTCAAGGAAACCAGCAGATTTAATTTTGAACCACTTGATTTTGCCACATTGGACCTTATTGATTTTGACAAAGACGGTGATTTGGATCTGATTACCAGCGGCAGATCTTTTGTGAATGGAAAACAATTTTTGGTTTACGAAAGCAGAGATACTTCATTTGTGAAAGTGCCAAGCAATATCGGTGCTTTTGAAAATGGAAAATTAACTTTTGGAGATTTGAATAATGATGGTTTTGCTGATTTGATTTACAGTGGAACACGAGAAGGATCAGGTTATATATCTAAAGTTGCTTTGTATGATACTGATAAAAAAATATTTGATGAGCAACTACAGTTCAGCTTTGGAGATTATCAGAATCTGACCATTGAGTTTGGGGATTTTGATGCTGATAATGATCTTGATATCTTGTTGTACGGACGTGAGAGATCCAGTAATAAAGATTTGTTTCGGGTTTATAAAAATGTTCAAAATGAATCTGCGGCAGTTTTCAAGGCTATCAAACCCGGTGGCAAGGCTAATTTGTTCAGGTCTAATGAAATCATGATCGAGTCAAGGATGAATAATCTCAATGTAAATGAATTATCATCTACTGCCCTTGGATCGAATAAAGTATTGGCAGATCCTTTTTCAGAAAATAATCCACCTTCCACACCAAAAAATATAAAGGAAAGTGTAGTGAGGAAAATACAATTAAGAACAAGGGTAAGATTCAGCTGGGATGCCTCGGTTGATGACAATACACCTGCCAAAGGCCTGACGTATGAATTGCGTGTTGGTACAAGACCAGGTTCTTCAGATGTTGTCGTTTCATCATCTTCTCAAAATGGATATAAGCTTACACCTGAGGAAGGAAATGCAGGTCGTAATCTGAGCTGGGATATTGATCTTCCTGCCGGTAAATATTACTGGTCAGTACAAGCTGTTGACGCTTCTCTGTCCGGTTCAGTTTTTTCTGCAGAAAGACAATTTACAGTTACTTCAGCAGGAGGCATTTGCAGTGTAGATATTCCAACATTGAGCATAATGCAAAACAATAATGCAATATGCCCTGGTGATACAGCTCTACTGAAGTCATCTATTGCATCTGGCATACAGTGGTATAAGGATAACGTTTTGATTACAGGTAATACTGATTCTATTTTGAAAGTAACCCAACCGGGAAGCTATAAAGTGGCTAAATCTGTTTCAGGATGTGCTGCTGAAAATTCCAATGTAGTTGTCATTTCTCAAAAGTCTGCACCCTCATCTGGAAATATTTCGGTTTCATCATCAGTCCCTTGTACCGGAGGTTCAATTCAGCTTAATTCATCTTCAGATTCAGTGATTGCCTGGTATAAGGATGATGTATTGATATCTGGAGTTAGCGGTAAAACATTTACTGCAACCCAGTCAGGTGCTTATTCTATTGTAAGCAAAGGCTCTAACGGTTGCTTATCCTCAAGGAGTTCAATTTTTGACCTTAGATTCAAACCCTATCCGACTGCGTTGACCACTGTCTCTACAAAATCCATTTGTGAAGGAGCCAAGACAAATCTGACAGCACAATCCGGTACTAATTACACGTATCAGTGGTCAAGAAACGGAACAGATATTGCCGGAGCTACCTCAGCAACCTATGCTGCTGGAGATTCTGGTATATACAAGGTGAAAGTAAGTCTTGATGGTTGTAGTTCTGTATCGGCAGGAGACACATTGCGGGTTTTCCCTGTACCATCAAAACCTACTATCAGCCGCAATAGTACAGATCTTGTTTCATCAGGATCATCGGGTAATCAATGGTATCTGGACGGTTCGGCAGTAGCAGGAGCTACCGGTCAGAATTTCAAACCTTCAGCATCAGGAAATTATACAGTCAGGGTAAAACTCAATGGGTGTGAAAGTTTAGTATCAGAGAGTTATTATTTCTTGATTACATCTATTCTCAATTTCGATAATGGTCAATTCATTAAATTTTATCCCAATCCTGTTGATCACAATGGAATATTGGTGATTGAGCGGAAATTGAATGATGAGGGTAGGGGGCTGAATGTGAAAGTATTGGACGCTTTGGGAAGAGAAGTGATAAACAAGGAGATGAAGAGGTCTGAATCGGCCATAAACATACCGGGTGCTTCCGGAACCTATTTTGTTCAACTCAAATGGGGTAATGGTAGTTCTCGGTTAATTAAAATTTTCAAAAGATAAAACTTGGCATTTCTTACATATTTAAAGAGGTTACAAATGGTTGGGAAAATGAATCAAATCAAGCTTAGCTATACAATAAACATCTTAGTCTTTTCCTTTTGTCTGCTTTTACATGCCCAGGGGCAAAAAAGAATTTATGTCAATGCAGCGGCAACTGATTCTGTTAATGCAACCGGAAGTCTTAGTATGCCCTTCAAGGCAATTAACAATGCGTTATCTGCATTGGCCAATGGAGACACAATTATTCTCAGCAAAGGTATTTATCGAGAAAAAATAGCAATAACAAAAAGTATTGTATTGGGCTCCTGGTTCATGTTAAATGGAGATACTTCGGAAATAAGTCAGACAATTATTGATGGACGTTTAACTGGTACAATAGTAAATGTTTCATCCTCAAATAGTCAATTTATTGGATTTACCATTCAAAATGGATACAGCAGTACAGGTGCTGGTATTTTTAATTCTGGCAGGGGGAATTTGTTCAAAAATCTAATCATTAAAAATTGTGTTGGGGTTGGAGATATCAACGGGGCTGGTGCCTATATGGGTAATAAAACAACAGTCATAAACTGTCAGTTTATTGGCAATTTTGCAAGAAAGGGCGCCGGTATTGTATTTTCAGTTCCATCGGGTGATACATCAATCATTCGAAATACAATTTTCAGGTATAATCAGGCAACAGAAAATGGTTCGGCTATTCAGTCTTTTGGTGATTTGAATTCTCTATTGCTTGTTCAAAATAATATCTTCTCTAACAATTCAGGAAGCAGTGTAATCCATAATCAGGGTAATAAAACTATTGTTTCCAATTCAAATATTATAAATAATAATGTATCATCATTTTATTTATTTTCAGGAGAAGTAGTCGTATATAACTCGATTTTAAGAAATAATAATAATTCTGAAGTAGAATCATTTATAGGCCCGAATACAGGAAATATTTCAATCAATTACTCCAATATCAAGGGTGGCTATGCGGGTCAATTCAATATTGATGCCGATCCAAAGTTTATAGACACAAACTATTTAAAAATCGCAAATGATTCTAGATGTATAGGTGCAGGCACATCCCTAAATGCATTCAGTGAGGATTTTTTAGGTAATCCAAGGCCCGGTCCTGTAGGAAGCAATTCTGATATTGGGGCTTATGAAACTCCTTATAAACATCCTTCTGCTATTTTTGTCAGTGCTGAGGGGGGTAATAAAAAAATTGCATTATCATGGGGGCAGTCTGTCTATCCCGGATTAAAAAATTATAAAATATACAGATCAACCGTACCAATTCCTGATACTGCATCTTCAGGTCTTTTGACAGATACCATCAAAATTACTGCAAATACTTTTATTGATAGTATCGGACTGACAAATTTGACGAGATATTATTATCGAATTAAAACTATTGATAGCAGTGGAGTTGAGAGTGGGATGAGTAATGAAATAAGTGCCAGGCCGAATATTCCTCCCCCTGTTGTTTCCAATGTAAAAACCGAGAGTGCTCCAAGGTCAGTTGTTATCAATTGGCAAAATGTAAATCTAAGTGGTATTACCTATGATATTTATCGATCAATAGATTCTAACAAAACCAACTCAAATATTCTGATAAAAGGACTTAAAGTAAATTCTTACTCTGATACATCTGCTATAAAGAACCAATTGTATTACTATTGGGTAAAGGCGGTTGATAGTATTGGAGTTTCGAGTGACTTCTCGCAAGTGAATTCAGGGAAATCTATTCCTATTTGGTATGTTTCAGTTAACGGAAATGACAATAATATTGGGTCGTTGTCGAGTCCCCGAAAATTTATTTCAACTACTGTTTCCCGTGCCTCCTCTGGAGATACCGTAATGGTTCTCCCTGGTATTTATCAGGATATAATTCAAATTACAGGTAAGATTATCACTTTGGTAAGTTTTAAAGGAGCAGACTCAACTATTATTGAAAAATCCGGTAATACAAATTCGTCAATTTTAGATGTTGCTAATACATTAAATGGTTCAGATAGTTCAGAAGTTTTAATTTCTGGATTTACATTTAGGAAATCCAATCCTGCTGCAATTTCAAATAATTATCAGGCAAGAATAAAAGTTACCAATTGTGTATTTACAGAAAATTATTTAGTCACAATTACGCAGGGTGCTGCTACCTTTCATAATTGCCTTTTTTATAAAAATGAAAGAGTCTTTTTAATTGATTATCAACAATTACCTGCCAGTGGACATGGTCAAGTATTTTTCAATTGTACAATTTATAAGAATCAAATATTTAGTCATGGTGGATCTGAAGGTCCCTCTGGTTCCAGAAGGCCTCAGTTTGTCAATAGCATCATTTATCTAAGTGATGTTGCATCTTGGGGTTCAATTAATTATTCTAATTCTGTTATTCCAAAGTGGTTTGATGTATATAATTCACTAGTAGATGATTCATATTTTTCTAATATAAATGGAAACCAAAATCTGGCGCCTATTTTTATCAATGAAAGTTCAAACAATTATCGTTTGAGTAATTCATCTCCTGGTCTTGGTATTGGTAAACTTTCTCATGTATACAATGGTAAATTATATAATATACCAGATTCAGATTTTGATGGTAATCCGAGAAGGAATCCATCGGGAACTAGACCTGATGCAGGTGCATTTGAGAATGAAAATAGTTTTCCTCCTCCATCTTTGAATTCAGCGGAAGGGGGAAACAGGCGGGTAATGCTTACTTGGAGTCAAACTCCATTTGCTGGATTATCTAAGTTTAAATTATATCGATCCACGACTCCGATATCTGATTCAGCTACTACTGGTGTAATTGTTGATACTTTGAGAGGTACATCGACAAGATTTGTAGACAGTATAGGACTGGTTAATTTAACAAGATATTATTATCGTATAAAATCGATAGATAGCTCTGGTGTTGAAAGTAAGATGAGTAATGAATTATCAGTCAAACCTAACATACCGCCGTCACGAGTAATTAATTTTAAAGCTGAGGGTGGACCAAGAAGCATTAATCTCAGTTGGGAGCCTTTGAATGTTACAGGTATAACCTATAATATTTATAGATCACTTGATTCAAATAGTAATAGTTCTTTACTGCTTAATAAAGGTTTAAAAGATGGGTTTTATTCAGATACTGTATTAAGCAGAAATCAAACATACTTTTATTGGGTAAAAGCAGTTGATAGTGTTGGTGCAGCAAGTGAATATTCCAATCTGGTTTCAGCAAAAATTATTCCAATTTGGTATGTATCATCATCTATTGGTAGTGATGCAAATATTGGATCTTTTTCTAGTCCTGTTAAGACAATTTCTAAAATAATATCAAGAGCGAATTCTGGTGATACTATAAAAGTATTTCCTGGTGTTTACGCTGATAATATTGATATAGTAGGTAAAGTAATTTCAATAATAAGTTTGAAGGGTGCTGATTCAACTATTTTGGAAACACTTTCTTATGGCACAATATTAAATTATACGAATACCGCATTAGGAACTGATTCAACAGAAGTTTTAATTTCAGGCTTTACATTTAGAAAAGCTAATGTTGTTGGATTATACAATAATAATGCTACTAGACTACGGGTATTAAATTGTGTGTTTACTGATAATTACTTAGCTGCTGTAGTTGAAGGTCCTGCTTTTTTTCAAAATTGTGTATTTTATAAAAATAGATTTCCATTTTTAATGGAAGTACAAACTCTTTCACAAAATGGATATGGTCAGGTTTTTATGAATTGTACTGTTTTTAATAATCAGACTATAATTGAAAGAGGTTCAGAAGGTCCTGTAGGATCGAGAAGACCTCAGTTTATCAATAGCATCATTTATATGAATAATGGAGGTGTTGGTCCAACTGTAATTCCATTGTGGTTTGATGTTCATAATTCTTTGGTTGACGATTCATATTTTTCTAACATAAATGGAAACCAAAATCTGGCGCCTATTTTTATCAATGAAAGTTCAAACAATTATCGTTTGAGTAATTCATCTCCTGGTCTTGGTATTGGTAAACTTTCTCATGTATACAATGGTAAATTATATAATATACCAGATTCAGATTTTGATGGAAATCCGAGAAGGAATCCATCGGGAACTAGACCAGATGTAGGTGCATTTGAGAATGAAAATAGTTTTCCTCCACCATCTTTGAATTCAGCGGAAGGGGGAAACAGGCGGGTAGTGCTTACTTGGAGTCAAACTCCATTTGCTGGTTTATCTAAGTTTAAATTATATCGTTCCACGACTCCGATATCTGATTCAGCAGCTACTGGTGTAATTGTTGATACTTTGAGAGGTACATCAACAAGATATGTAGACAGTATTGGATTGGTAAATTTGACAAGATACTATTATCGTATAAAATCGGTAGATAGCTCTGGTGTTGAGAGTAAGATGAGTAATGAGATTTATATAACTCCAAATACTCCGCCATCAAAAGTTTTAAATTTTACTGGCTTGTCTAATCCAAGAAGTATAAGATTAAATTGGGCTAGACAAAAATCATTTTCATATGAACTCAGTCGTATAAATAGCAATGGTACTATATCAATTTTGCGAAATAATATTATTGATTCAACATACCTAGATTCAAGTCTGAACAAAAACACAAGATATAATTATATAATCAGGGCAATAGATAGTTTTGGGATAAAGGGTGAGTATAGTGATACTTTAAGGATTACAACTGAAAAATATTGGTTTATTTCCTCACAGGGAACTGATTTGAACATGGGGACTGAACTGTTTCCATTAAAAAGTTTTGATTCAGTTTTGTCGAAAATGGCGAATACTGATACTTTGATCTTTTTACCAGGAACATATTCGTCAAGACTAAATATCAAAAAAAATATTTCAATTGGTTCAAAATACTTGATAACAAATGACACTTCATTTATTAGAACAACTATAATTGACGGTAGTAGTATTAGTGGAAATTTATTCCGATTAGACAGTAATTTTAATATGCAAAAAAATATTGCAATATCTGGAATGACTATTCAAAATTTTCCAGGTGTAATATTTTCTGATGGAAATGTAGAGGCAAATATCACCAATTGTTATATTATCAACTGTGGCCAACAAGGATGTAATCCTTTAATGACTATGGGACGTTATTCTGTAATTAAGAATTGTTTGTTTGAAAATAATAAATCATATTTCAACTTTAATAACCCAATTGATATCGATATATACAACAATATTTTTAAAAATAATACACAAGGTTGTGAGGTATTATTTTTACTAGATGGTGCAAAGTATCATATTTACAACAATCTTTTTATTGAGAATAAAACTGATATTTTTAGGATCAATTACAGCGATACAATTTTTGTTTCTCACAATACATTTTATTCAACAAATTCAAAATATTATTTTTTAGGATTTGGTAACTGGAATAGTAATAAGGCAATTGTTACTGATAATATACTTTCAACAACGGGTAAAGAATTTTATTTCTGGAATGCTACAATAAGTAATAATTATACTATTTCAAATAATTTATTATCTAATTATATCTCTTCATACAATGGATTGTCTATTCATACATTTGACACTTCAAGATATGGTTTGAATAAAATCATTTCTGATTCAGATTTTAGATCAATCGATGCAAAAGACTATAACTTCAATTTAAATAATTGGAGTTCGGCAATAGGTAAGGCTAGTGGATTTAATAATCCTGGATTTGACATCTCATATAATCCAAGGCCTAATCCAATTGGTAGTAAATCTGATATAGGCGCTTTTGAAAGTCCCTTCAAGCATCCGTCCCCTACTATATTGAATACTGAAGGGGGTAATAGACGCATTACACTAACATGGTCACAGGTGTCTACATCTGGATTACGGTCATTCAAGATTTATCGGTCAATAAGGCCAATCTCTGATACTTCATCATTAGGAATTATTGCTGATAATTTAAATACTTCTTCCACTACTTATGTTGACAGTATTGGTTTGACCAATCTTACTCGCTATTATTACCGTATGAGATCATTAGACAGTAGTGGCGTTGAAAGTGGTATGAGTAATGAATTATCCGTGATGCCAAACACTCCTCCTCCTGTAGTATCTAATTTACGTGCTGAAGGAGGTCCAAAGTCAGTAATTGTTGCTTGGGATGCAATTGATAAAATAGGTACAACGTATAGTTTATATAAATCTCTTGATTCCAATAAAATTGGATCTAAATTATTGGTAAAAGGATTAACATCTACTGAATATTCAGATACTGCTGTAATTAAGAATCAGACTTATTATTATTGGATTAAGGCAGTTGATAGTGTTGGTGCAACCAGTGATTTTTCTATTTCTGTAAAAGCAAGAATAATTCCTATATGGTATGTTTCTGCTAACGGGAATGACCAAAATCGAGGTACATCATCTAGGCCGTTAAAGACCATTACAACTGCCATTTTTAATTTGAAAAATGGAGACACAATACTTGTAAATTCAGGTATCTACAATGAAAACATAAATACTGCTGGCAAGTTGTTTACATTAAAAAGTATGAAAGGTCCCGATTCGACATTCATACAATCTCCTACTTATGGCAATTTGATCACCTTTAATACGATTCAAACCAATCGTTGGGGAAATAATAATGATACGACAAATGTTTTAGAGCTTAACGGATTTACTATAGAACGATCAACTAATCCGTTCAGGATTGAACAATATTCCAGACCCTTTATTACCAATTGCATTATCAGAAATAACAGTAATGGAATGGATAATCAGGGTTCGCCATTATTTCAGAATTGTATTTTTTATAATAATGGAGGTTTTTGTTTCTCGTATAGTGATACTACTTTATTTGGCTATGGAGCCACTTTCATTAACTGTACCATTACTAAACTATACAATACATTTTCCATTTGTAGCTGGCAAGGGGGATGGAAGCCTTTATTCATAAATTGTATAATATCTGGTAGAGCAGGTGCAATGGGTGATATAGTTGGTCCTTTAAAAATTGGTCCAGGCTTTAATATTTTTAATTCTATAGTTGATGATCAAGACTATTCAAAAATAAATAGTAACGATTCTTTAAAACTAGTATTTGAGAATGTTACATCACAAAATTTCAGATTAAAACAGGAATCAGCAGGGATTGGTATGGGAGTTTCTCAACTTTCTTTTAATAATAGAATTTTCAATTCTCCCAAATTTGATATGGATGGCAATCCAAGACCTAACCCTGTTGGATCCAAGCCTGATGTTGGAGCATTCGAGAATTTAAAACGTTCTCCAGTTCCATTCTTGAGTTTGATTCAGCGCAATGCTGATACGGCATTGTTATCTTGGGAGTTTTTTGATAAGTCAAAAGTTTCTAAAATAACACTGTACCGAGATACTTCTCAAAATATTGATACTAGCAAGGCTTTTCGAAAAGTTTTGCAGTATACAAATCAGGTTTTGTTAAGAGATACTCTTCCAGCTTCATCTTTCTCAAGATACTTTTATACTCTTTTTGTCGAATTGAAGGACAAGACCATTTCTGAATTTAGTAATATTCAAGCAGCCAATGGTATTGTAAAAAACTCTGCTTTTCTGCCACCTATGGTAAATGCAAGGTATGCTTGGGGTGACATAGATAGTGATGGAGATATGGACCTTGCTGTTATGGGTGAAATACCCGGAGTATTCCTCCAAATATATAAAAATGAAAATGGTGTGTTCACGGCTCTTTTAACAAGAACAACTTCAAATCAATTGTATAAGGGAACACTTAAATTTAGTGATATTGACAATGATGGTGATATCGATCTGTTTGCTTCAGGTCAGAAAACATCATCTGCTACCAATCTGGGTAATTATTTGTTCCTGAATAATGGATCTGGTTCATTCACTTCATCCGAGATTACTACAGTAATTCCTACGAAGGATGGTGACGCTGCATTTGGTGATCATGATAATGATGGAGACCTTGATCTAGCTCTATCGGGAATAGATGCAAATGGTATTTCCAGATTGAATCTGTACAATAACGATGGAAGGGGTAGTTTCTTGATGGATACTCGTTTCTTCAACAATAATGCATTCCAAATGTATGGCACAACCTATGCAGATATTGCATGGGTGGATTACGACAATGACGGTGACCAGGATTTCATTTATACAGCAGGTACCAATAATAATTGTCCAGGCTGTCAAACCAGTGGTATTTTCCGAAATACAACCATTTCGGATAGTACCAATCAGAATTTTTCATCATCCAATAACGTAAGTGTAGTTGATTTTGGTCTTAAAAATGCATCATTCGATTTGGCTGATCTTAATAAGGATGGGTTGGCAGATATGGTAATCTCAGGATTACAACTTTCCTCAACTGTCAATGGTACAACTGAAAATAAAATTACCAAGATCATATACAACCTCGACATCCGAAATAATAACAATTACTGGTACAATTCTGGTAATTTTCAGTTGTTGGATTCCATATCCGGTAAAGTTAAACTTGCAGACTTTGACAATGATGGAGATATGGATATTTTGTTTGCGGGTACTGATCAGTTAGCCAATCCAAGGACAATTTTCTATATCAATTCAGGGGATGGCAGAAGTTTTACAAGGAAGACGTATGAGATCATTCCAAACCTTGATATGGCAGGATTTTCATGGGCGGATTATGACAATGATAAGGATCTAGATCTTGTAATCAGCGGACAGAAGCCTTCTTCTCAAGGCGGCAATGTCATTTCAGAGATATATAGTTTCGAACCCGAGAAAAAGAACCTTGCTCCAAACAAGCCAATGAATGTCAATCTACAGGATTTTGGAGATGGCAGAATATTGGTCAAATGGGATGCTGCTACTGATGATCTGAATCCTACGGGAACACTTAATTATCTGGTGAAGATCGGAACAGTTTCATTGGGAGGTAATATTGGAAGACCCTTTACGGTTGTTGAATCCAATAAAAACGGCGGTAATCTGCTCAATCCGGAAGCAGTACTTGTATACAGCAATCGTTACTTCACCCAGCTGGATCCGGGTAAATATTACGTATTGGTTCAGTCAGTAGACAACAATAAACTTACATCTGTATTCTCAGATACGTTGTTCCTCACACTTACCTATCCTTGGAAGATTGTGAATCAAGGTGGTATCGTTGATGCCACAATTGGAGGAAATACTTCTTATTCTGCTAAATGGGGTGATATAGACAGGGACAATGACTATGATTTTGTGTATGGAGGAACCCTATATGAAAGCAATCGTCTGAATTATAGACCTGCTCTTTATTCAAATGATGCGAATTGGCTGTTGAATCAGATGATAAGGCCAAATGTAAAATGGAATGATCTGAACCAAGACGGCATCCCGGATCTGATTTTCTCATCTTCAGAAACTATTTCACCTCTGAATGCAACACAAGAGAAATTCAGGTTGAACATCTATTTGAATGACACATCTGTTATCTCTACAGACCCTATTACTAAGCAGATAACCACAAAAGGCAGACTTACGCGGGCTAACATATCACCAGAAGATTCAATTTATCTTGGTAGTACAAGGTTCAAAATTTCCGATATCAACAATGACGGAAAGCCCGATATCATGTTTGCAGGATTGAATAAAAGTTCAGAGAGCAGACTTCATATTTTCAGTACAGGCCCCCTTCCGGGTGACACAAGCAATGCAATCAGATTTAGGTTCAATCGACTCAAAACAAACCTTGATTCAATATTGCTTGCCCAGGAATCTGCAAACCTGCTCTTTGATTTTGGTGATGTTGATGGTGATAATGATAATGATTTCGTTGCCATATATAATAACGCATTGGGTGATAATTTGTCCAAGGTGTACATCAATAAGGGGATAGACAGTATTTCCGGGAAGGTTATTTTCTCAGAAAGTAATAAATACAATTTTGATGCGCTTAGCAATGCAACGATCGATTTGATTGACTTTGATAAGGATGGAGACTTGGATCTGATAACAAGTGGTAGGTCATTCTCTTCCGGTAAGCAGTTTTTGGTGTATGAAAGTAAAGACAGCTCCTTTAGAAAATTAACTTCAAGCATACTTCCTTTTGAAAGTGGAAAAACTTCATTTGGTGATGTAAATAATGATGGATTTACTGATATAATTTATTCAGGATCCAGAGAGGGTGCTGGATTTATTTCTAAAATTGCTTTGTTTGACCCTGTGTCCAGAAAATTCACAGAGCAAACTGAATTTGCTTTTGGAGATTATCAAAATCTGAATATTGAGTTTGGCGATTTTGATGCGGATAATGATCTAGATATCCTTCTATATGGCAGAGAAAAAACAAGCAACAGGGATTTGTTTAGGGTGTATAAAAACGTGCAAAATGAATCTGCTGCTGTACTAAATTCAATTTCTACCGGAGGTAAGGCTAATTTTGCGGGTCAAAATGAAATTCTGATCTCATCCAGAATGAATCCTGTAGGACTTACTGGTTTCTCTGAATTGTCCAATAAGCAAAATGTAACTGCTTCTAATACATATAATCGAAATGCGCCACCTTCAGTACCAGAAAATATAAAAGAAAGCTTGCTGAGAAAAGTTCAAAATAAAATGCGTGTAAGATTCAGTTGGGATGCCTCATCAGATGATAAAACACCTGTAGAGGGACTTACATACGAATTAAGAGTTGGAACCAAACCAGGCTCCTCTGATGTTGTGGTTTCCTCTTCAAAAGAAAATGGGTATAAATTAATTCCAGAGGAAGGTAATGTTGGAAGAAATAAGGCCTGGGAAATAGAACTTCCAGCTGGCAAGTATTTTTGGTCTGTACAGGCAGTGGATGCATCTTTGGCAGGATCTGCATTTGCTCCTGAACGCCAGTTTTCAATCAACGCTACAGGGGGTATATGTAATCTTGATGTACCAGTTGTTACTCTTGTTGGTCCTTCCAGTTTGCAAATTTGTCAGGGGGATACTGCAATTTTGAGATCCAGTGTTACCGGCAATCTTCAATGGTACAAAGGAGATACATTGATTTCCAATGCAAAAGACACAATCTTAAAGGTTGCTTCAACTGGAAATTATAAGGTTATCAATAATTCTGGAGCATGCAATTCCGGATTCTCTAATATCATGCCCGTAGTTGTAAATACTTTACCAGGGGCAGGTACTTTAAGCACTGGAAACTCTATTCCTTGTGAGGGTTCTAATTTGATTCTGACTGCATCATCCGATTCTGTCATTGCATGGTATAAAGACAATGCGCAGATCCCGGCTGCTACGGGAAAAACATTAACAGTAACAGCCACTGGTTCTTACAGTATTGTCAGCAGAGGCGTAAATGGATGTGTCTCCAAACTTAGCACACCTTTAGCTGTGAATTTTAAGCCCGTGCCAAAGTCGATTGTTAGTCTGAGTAATAAGGTGATCTGTGAAGGTTCGAGAACCAATCTGACTGTGCAATCAGGAACAAATTATACTTACCAGTGGTCTAGGAACGACTCGGCTATTGCAGGAGCTACAGCAGCTTCCTATTCTGCTGGTAATCCCGGTATTTATAAAGTAAAAGTGACCCTTGATGGATGCAGCTCCATGTCAACAGGTGATACACTGATTGTAAATGGAACGCCATCTGCACCCAAGCTTAGTTCATCAAAGCTGACAGAATGTGAAGGTGTTAAAATCAATATAACTTCAAACGATACGACAAAATTGTTATGGTATCGCGACACAACATTGATTGCCGGACTGTACAGCAGCAGTTTTGAGGTAAGCACTTCTGGTACTTATTCAGCAATGGCTGTATTGAACAGTTGTTTTTCAAATAGAAGCAACACAATTTCAGTTACAATCAAACCGGTTCCCAAGTCAGAAGTCACTATAACCAGCAAATCCATTTGTGAGGGTGCCAAGACAAATCTGACAGCACAATCCGGTACGAATTACACATATCAGTGGTCAAGAAACGGAACCGATATTGCCGGAGCCACCTCCGCTACCTATGCTGCAGGAGATTCTGGTATATACAAGGTGAAAGTGAGTCTTGATGGTTGTAGTTCTGTATCGGCAGGAGACACATTGCGGGTTTTCCCTGTACCACCCAAGCCTACGATAAGCCGAAATAATACAGATCTTGTTTCATCAGGATCAGCAGGAAACCAGTGGTATCTGGATGGTACGGCAGTAGTAGGAGCTACCGCTCAGAATTTCAAACCCTCAGCATCGGGATATTATACAGTCAAGGTGAAACTAAATGGTTGTGAGAGCGTTGTATCTGAGAGCTATTACTTCCTGATCACTTCAGTTGTTACGCTTGATAATGGTCAGTTTATTAAAGTATACCCCAATCCTATTGATCAGAATGGGGTATTGATGATTGAGCGTAGGCTGAATGATGAGGGTAGGGGACTGAATGTTAAGGTTTTGGATGCCTTGGGTAGGAAAGTATTAAACAGAGAGCTGAAGAGGTCTGAAACAACTATCAGCATACCCGGGGCTGCAGGAACCTATTTTGTTCAGCTTAGTTGGGGTAACATTGGTTCCAAAATATTTAAGATTTACAAGAAATGATTTAATTTAGAGTTATGAATAAACAAATTTTTACCTTTTTATTTGTTATAGTTTTCGCACTAGTTTCATGCGGTAAGAAATCCGGAGGCACAACTCCCACACCGCCACCTCCACCGCCTCCTCCACCTGTGGAAGTGGAGGAAAATATTGCTTTTTCTCTTGATCCTGATCCAGGAACCACAACTGTATCAGCTTTATCCGGTACATACACTTTTAAAGTAAATCTTACTTCAAAAATGCCAAGTTCGGGTATCAATATTGATCTAACTACAAAAAGAGACAGCGATGGATCTCTTCTCGAGAGTAAGAATGTAAAATCTACTACAGCAGCAAATGATCTGTCTACAGGTACATTCGCTCCAGGTGTTCTTTATAATGTTACCGTAGTTGTAACTTCCCAAAAAACGTCAACCAACACGTCCAGTAAAACATTCAAGATAGCCAGAAAGTAACAGTCATATTTCTAAAAAAATAGGCTGTCTCATCGAGACAGCCTATTTTTTTTAATCAAGGATCAGACTATTTTTCAGTTTTTTTCATTTCTATTTTTATATCCATCTTTTCTCCCTTGAGAAATGATGAATATTTAGTGGCATCTACTTCCTTGCCGTTTATCGTCAGCTTTCCAGCTTCGAAATGAATCTCTACAGACCCCTCGGGCATTAAGCCATCCGCTTGTAAAGCCTGGATAAGTCCTACATTGGGTCCTTCCTGGACAACAGTATGAGATTGAGTAGTATCATTGCTCATTACCGAGATTTCAATGTTCTTCTCAATCTTTGTCTCAATTGCTTCTGGCTTGGACTCATGCAGTTGAGCAAGAGTGGGGGCCACAACCAAGGAAACGATAGACATCAGCTTGATCAGAATATTCATAGAAGGACCAGAGGTATCTTTGAATGGATCACCAACTGTATCACCAGTTACTGAAGCCTTGTGTGGATCAGATTTCTTATAAAACATCTCACCATTGATTTCCACACCTTTTTCAAAGCTCTTCTTCGCGTTGTCCCATGCACCACCGGCATTGTTCTGGAACATTCCCATCAAAACACCGCTGACAGTTGCACCAGCCAGGAATCCACCCAACGCTTCAGGCCCCATGATGAAACCTATAATCAGGGGAGATATGATCGCAATACCACCGGGAAGCATCATTTTTTTAATGGATGCTTCTGTAGAGATGGCTACGCACTTGTCGTATTCTGGCTTTCCGGTTCCTTCCATGATTCCGGGAATGGTTCTGAACTGCCTTCTAACTTCCTCAACCATTGACATGGCTGCTTGTCCAACCGCACGTATAGCAAGAGAAGAGAAAATAAAGGGGATCATAGCTCCTACAAAAAGAGATGCAAGAACATCAGCTTTGTAGATATCGATACCATCCATTTTATAACCATTGTGATTCACTACACCAACATATGCCGCAAAAAGGGCAAGTGCTGTAAGCGCAGCAGATGCAATAGCAAATCCTTTACCGGTTGCCGCTGTTGTGTTTCCTACGGCATCCAAAACGTCTGTTTTTTCACGTACTTCTTTTGGCAATTCACTCATTTCGGCGATACCACCGGCATTGTCTGCTATAGGACCAAATGCATCGATAGCAAGTTGCATAGCAGTCGTAGCCATCATACCGGCCGCGGCAATAGCAACGCCATAGAGGCCAGCACATTCATATGAACCCCAGATGCCACCTGCCAGTACCAGGATGGGGAGCATGGTTGATTCCATGCCCACAGCAAGACCTCCGATCACATTGGTAGCATGTCCGGTTGAAGATTGTCTTATGATGGACAAAACCGGACGCTTTCCCATGGCTGTGAAATATTCTGTGATAATGCTCATTAAAGTTCCCACAACCAAACCTACGATGATAGCACCCATAACACCATTGTTGGTGAAGGATTGTCCACGTAAACTCATTTCTGCAGGGAGAATATAATAAACAAGTCCAGCACAGGCAAGTGCCGTCAATACAATGGAACCCCAGTTGCCCATATTCAATGCCTTCTGAACGTTATCAGTATTGATACCTGCCGCATCACTTACCCTGACAAACCATGTTCCAATGATGGAGAAAAGGATACCGACACCTGCAATCAGCATGGGTAAAAGGATAGGGGCGAAGCCTCCGAAATTATCTACAGATGTTGTTTCCTGACCCAGTACCATAGTAGCCAAAACTGTGGCAACATAAGATCCGAAAAGATCAGCACCCATTCCTGCAACGTCACCCACATTATCGCCTACGTTGTCTGCAATCGTAGCGGGATTCCTTGGATCGTCTTCGGGGATACCGGCTTCCACTTTGCCTACAAGATCAGCTCCTACGTCTGCAGCCTTGGTATAGATACCACCACCTACACGGGCGAAGAGAGCTATAGATTCGGCACCCAGTGAGAAGCCTGTGAGAACTTCAATGGTTTTAACCATCTCTTCGGAAGTGGCGGCACTGCCGGGAGCAAAAATTTGTTTTAGAATAATATACAAGCCACCCAGTCCCAATACAGCCAAACCGGCAACACCCAATCCCATTACAGCCCCCCCTGTGAAGGAGACATTCAATGCTTTGGAAAGACTGGTTCTGGCCGCATTGGCAGTACGTACATTGGCTTTGGTGGCAACTTTCATGCCAATGTAACCGGCAAGGGCACTGCTGAATGCTCCAAAAATGAATGCAAGGGAAATACTCCAATGTGAATTGGGGTTGCTCCTTGACATAAAAGCAAGCAGTAAAGAGACTACTACTACAAAATATCCCAATATCTTCCATTCTGCCTTCAAAAAGGCCATTGCTCCCTCAGCAATGTAATTACTGATTTCTTTCATTCTTTCGGAGCCTGCATCCTGCTTTGAAACCCAGTTGAATTTTACGATGGTATAGATCAAGCCGATCAGACCCATCAATGGAACGAGATAAAATAGATTTTGCATAAAGTGTTGAAATTCGTTTGAACTATAGGTTATCCAACCCCAAACTTGGGGGGTGCAAAAATAATCAAAACATACAAATAATCAAGGATTTGCGCGACTATTACGGAGGGTTTTGAAGGCTTTGGACAAGTATCGGATCTGATCGGAAGCGGTCATGGCATCTTCCCCTAATTCTTCTGCGGCCATGTCTCCAGCCAGTCCATGAATAAACATCCCCACAATGCCCGCATCTTCGGGTGCATATCCCTGTGCCAAAAGTCCTCCGATAAGTCCTGTCAGTACATCCCCACTACCTCCTTTTGCCATTCCTGCATTTCCGGTACCATTGAAGAACAATTCGTGATTCGAAGTAACAAGGGTGGAGATATGACCTTTTATTAAAATATTGATATTTAATTTATTACAATAATTAAATGAAGTAATTATTCGCTCTTTGTCAGTTTCTGTATTTCCAAACATTCTTTGCCATTCCAACAGATGTGGGGTGAGAATTGCTCCTTCAGGCAGAATGTTTAAAAGCTCTTTTTTAAGTGACAGGATGTTCAAGGCATCGGCGTCCAGGACTATTGCTTTTTTTGTATAGAGCGCTTTTTCTACAAGCTCTATTGCCAATACAGAAGATCCCAAACCCGGACCAATGGCAATAGCAGAAAACAGATCAAGCTGGATTTCAGAATTTTGTTGTTTTACGATCACATCCGGTAAGGATAGGTGCATGGGAAGAATGGCCAAATCCGGAACAAAAACAGTAATTTTTCCTGTTCCCGATCTTGCAGCAGCTGAAGCGGTTAAAATGGATGCCCCGATCATTCCTTCGGAACCTGCAACGATGGCCAGATGACCTCTATTCCCTTTATGGATAAAGGGGTCGAATTCTTTGAGTCGCGTAGCGGCATTCTCGGAAGAAAACCGTCTGATCTCATTTTTGTCAAGCAATCTCAGATGATCCGGTAGATCAATCATCCTCTTCCATTTGAATGCCATAGCCAGGAAATATTCCTGCAATCTTTTTTGCCCTGTATATATTTCTGTTGAACTTATTTCCCAGTACGATAATCACGGTTGAATCAGAGGGTAGTCTACTGAAGACGGTATTGTTTCCATGCCACCAACCATTGTGATAAACAATTTTTTTGCCAGTTGGCATTTCAACAAGACGCCAACCGAGTCCATAATTTCTTTTACCTTTTTTCTCGTAGCTATAGCCTTTGAATGCATCATCCAAAGTTTGTTGGCTGAAGAAATTGCCTGGATTCAATGCCCAATCCCATTTCATCATGTCTCTGGGTGTACTATAGATATTTTTGTCTCCATAAACCGCATCAAGGAACATCATTGGCTCCTTCCGGTTGTTGAACTTGTATGACTGCAGCACTCTGTCTGACATTGAAGTTTCATAAACAAAAGTATTGGTCATTCCCAATGGTTCAAAGAACTCTTTATGGAGGAACTGCGAAAAGCTGCTTTTGGTCAACTTCTCTATGACCAAAGCCAGTAATGCATAGTTGGTATTACAATAATCAAAATAGGCATTGGGCCTTCCAGGCTTTAATTTATTTGCATTTTGGATGATCAGATCCAGAATACCTTGATTGGTCAGAAATTGATGAGAATCCCAGCCCAGCCTTTCCGCAAAATGAACATAATTGGGTAATCCGCTTCTATGCGTCAATAAATCCTTTATGGTTATTTTTTCGAAAGGGAATCCGGAAAGAAAGGAAGAAACACTATCCTCAAGTTGGAGCAGCCCCATTTCCCGTAACCTGAGAATAGCCATCGCTGTAAAGGTTTTCGAAACCGAAGCCAGATGAAAGGCAGTGGAAGAATCGATGGGTTCCCCTGAAATCACCTCTTTGAGTCCATTGTATTTTTCGAAAACAATCTTACCATTTCGGGAAACCAATATGGCCCCATTGAATCGACCGGGTCTTAGCGTTTCATTAAAAAAGACTTCACTGGATTTTTGCAGAGCAAGATCAGACTCATTTAAAATGATCTTTTCAGGAATTGTAAATGCAGTCTCTTTTGTTTCTGATTGTATTTTGGTTGTATTGAATCTGTTGTCCAATACGTAAATGACTATGGAGAACAGGACAAACAAGAGCACAAATACCTTAAACTTCTGCATCCTGGATGGATTGAATTGGAATGGGTTGATTTAGTTGCTAATTTCGTTAAAATTCCAATAAGATGGCTACTGCCAAAACAACAAGCTATCCAAAAGATAAAATCAAGATTCTTTTTCTTGAAAATATCAGCGAAGCAGCAATCAAAACTTTTCGTGAAGCAGGTTATTCTGACATTAAGAAAGTTTCAGGGGCCCTTTCTGAAGATCAACTCATTCAGGAGATTCGAAATGTCCATCTGATAGGAATACGTTCCAAAACCCAAATTACGGAACGTGTTCTTCAGCATGCTGAGAAGCTGCAGGCTATTGGTTGCTTTTGTATCGGAACCAATCAGGTTGATCTGAAAGCTGCCAGAAAAAAGGGGGTCGTGGTTTTCAATGCCCCTTACAGCAACACCCGATCTGTAGCTGAGTTGGTCATAGGGGCTTCCATCATATTGATCCGAAAAATACTCGACAAAAACAAGGCTGCACATGAGGGCGTATGGAACAAGGATGCAAAGGGAAGTTTTGAATTGAGGGGTAAAAAACTAGGGATCATTGGATATGGAAATATTGGCTCACAGGTAAGTATTCTGGCTGAAGCCATGGGAATGAAAGTCATTTACTATGATATTTTAACCAAGCTTCCCCTTGGAAATGCAGAAGCCAGGAAATCCCTAAAAGACCTTGTTTCTGAATCAGATATTATTACTCTACATATTCCTGATACCAGTCAGACAAAGAATATCATCAATAAAACCCTTCTCAAACAGTTCAAAAAGGGCGCCATCCTGATAAATTTTGCCAGGGGAGAAGTAGTTGACCTAGATGCACTTGCAAAATCACTCACTGATGGTCATTTGAGTGGTGCGGCCATTGACGTCTTCCCATGGGAGCCCGAGAAAAACGGAGACCATTTCAGCTCACCGCTCCAGCACCTTCCCAATGTTCTTTTAACACCTCATGTTGGTGGATCTACTGAGGAGGCCCAATTGAATATTGGTGAAGATGTTAGTCAGAAACTTCTACAATATCTCGAAATGGGATCCAGCTATGGATCGCATACTGTCCCTGAACTCAGTTTGACCCCACTTGAAGGAACGCACAGAATCCTTCACATTCATCATAATGTTCCGGGTGTATTGTCTGAGATCAACAGTAGTTTATCAGATCTAAAAATCAATATCCTCGGTCAATACCTTAAAACCAATGATGAGATTGGGTATGTGGTATTGGATGTTGACAAGAAATTGTCGAGAAGTGCTGCTGAACTTTTGAGAAATGTGAAGGGCACCATTAAAGTAAGGTTGTTATACTGATGTTCATGCAAAATATTCTTTCCCAATTCTTTTTTGATTGTTCAGGTCTTGAAGCAGTTGTTTTCGGTAATGGCCTCATTCATTCTACTTACAGAGTAGAAAGGGATAATGAACCGAAATATATTCTCCAGAAGATGAATGCCATGGTTTTTAAAAAGCCTTTGGATATTGCTGAGAATCTTGATAAACTTTCTGATTTTTTAAGATCAAAAAATACTGAAATTTTCTTTCCGCTTCCAGAGAAAACTTTGAGTGGTGCACCTTATGCGATTGAGAATGGAGAATATTTTCGTCTAACCGAATTTGTATCCAATTCTCATTCACTGGATGCCTGTATATCAGCTGATCAGGCGTTCCAGGCGGCATATCAGTTTGGCAGATTTACCGCCGTGTTTGAAGGATTTGATGAGCGAAAACTCAAGCCTTCGATTCCCGGATTTCATGATCTTTCCTTTCGCTGGAACCAATTCATTGAATCTGTTGAGCGGGGCAATCCAATCCGAATAAAACATGCTGCAAAGGAGATTGAATTTGTCATGGAGAATAAATCGATAGTCGACAAGTTCAATCTCATTCAACAATCACCCCGTTTCAGACAACGCGTTACGCATCATGACACCAAGATCAATAATGTTCTTTTCAATTCAGAGAACAAAAGCATTTGCCCGATTGATCTTGACACTGTGATGTCAGGTTTTTTTATCAGTGATCTGGGTGACATGTTTCGTACTTATCTTTCCCCGGGGTCAGAGGAAGAAACAGATCTGGAAGCTGTTTTTGTGAGGAAAGATTTCTACCAGGCAATTGTGGAAGGTTATTTGGAGAAGATGGCTGATATTTTAACAGCCGAAGAAAAGGAAAACCTACCTTATGCCGGAGACTTTATGATATTTATGCAAGCCATAAGATTTCTTGCAGACTTTTTGAATGACGACATTTATTATGGGATCAGATATGAGATGAACAACTATGACAGAACTGTCAATCAATTGCATCTGCTCCGTTCATTTCAGCGAATCTGAATCACCTTACTTTCCTGACAATCAGTGTATCAGTAGGATAAAATGGGAGCGTATCTGATACGTATATTTTCTTTTTTATATTCTCGGTTTTTAACAAAGCCAAATCGGAACTGCTGATGGGAGTTCCACTGGCATATAATGAATTCAGGTTGGGGATACTGATCAATTGCTTCAATCCTTTCATGGTAATACCCGTATGAGATACGTTCAAATATTCAAGATTCTTCAAGCCTGAAACCATACTGATTCCATTGTCCGTGATGCTGTTGTTGTTCAGCCAAAGTTTTTCAAGATTGATCAGCAAAGTGATCTTCTTCAGAGATTCATCAGTTAGTCCTGCTCCCCCCAGCCTCAACTCAATTACCTGTTCTCTAACGCCAGATAATAAAGATAGTGCCGTATCGATAGATGATTCAATATTGAAACCAGAAACTCTTAAGTGATTATCTCCATTTGCAATGGGAGATACTACCCATCCCACCGATTTCAGAGAACTGAGAATCTTTTCATCAGCTGCAGATACAGCGGATCTTGTTTTCAAAGTGTTTTTTGTACCTCCTAAAGATTGTTTGAAAATTTCAAGATCTTTTTTAATGTTCTCGTCAGGAGTAAGACTTTCAATGGTAGCATCAAATGATGCTCCTGTTTTGACCCACCATGAAAGGATATTTTTCTCTGATGCATTCAATTGTGTCTTCTTTTTGGGAGGCATGTGATGATCGTCATTTTCGTCGAGCAGTATACGCTTGATCAATTCACTGTTATCTGGATCTCCCTTCACGAAACTTTTACCATTCTTTCCTCCTTTTACAATCCATTCTGCATTGTCCAATCTTAGCTTGCCCTTTTGTTTGTTGGCACCATGACATTCAACACATTTTGACTGCAATGTATATGCAACGACGTCCTTGTATACATTGGCTTTTCCTATATCCGTTATAATAGGTTGAGATATTATTTTTTCTTCTTCTGCTGAACCTTTTTCAGCATACAGAAAATCTTCACCATGGGTCAGTGAGCCGCCCTGATGACCAGTGACCAGTAATGCCACAAACATTATCGTCAATGCGATCAGATTGGGATATTTGTATTGGGTTAGTATGGGACTGAAAAAATAATAAGCCGTATAAATCAGTGTCATTGCAATGGCTGTCCATTTATGCAGCGCTACATCATTTTCTGCATTCGATGCTTCGAGAGATAAAATATATCCTGATATCAATGAGAGGATAGCAGAGATGAGTCCTGCTGCCAGAATGAACCTGATGGAACTTGCTACGAAACTGAATTTTTTCGACATGGAAAAAACTGAGAGCAGCAATACAATGATGAAAATACCTATGGGTAAGTGAACCAATAATGGATGAAGCCGGCCAATGATCATCATGATATTTTTAAGCTATGATGGGATCGATTTTTTTACCAAATACATCAGTGAGCCTGAAAGATCTTCCCTGGAAGGCGTAGGTCAGTTTTTCATGGTCAAATCCCAATTGGTTGAGGATGGTTGCTTGAATATCATAAACCGATACTTTACCCTCAATCGCATTGTAACCAATGGGGTCTGTTTCGCCATAACTGAAGCCTCCTTTGATACCTCCTCCTGCCATCCACATGCTGAACGCGTCGGAATGATGGTCTCTTCCTTTAAAGCTGTTTTGTTTTCCATCTCTGTTTTCCTGCATGGGAGTTCTTCCAAATTCACCTCCCCATACTACAAGGGTTTCATCCAGTAAACCTCTTTGTTTTAAATCGAGCAAGAATGCTGAAATGGCTTTATCCATTTTGTAGCATTTGTTGATGAATCCCAGGTCCAGGGCAGTTCCCGGATCTGTTCCATGGCTATCCCATCCCCAGTCAAACAACTGTACAAATCTGACTCCTTTTTCCACCAGTTTTCTTGCAAGTAGAAGGTTATTGGCAAATGATTCCTGACCGGGCTCTGTGCCATACATATCATGAATATACTGCGGCTCGTCATTTATGTTCATGACATCGGGTACTGCAATCTGCATTTTGAATGCCATTTCATATTGTGAAATGCGGGAGAGAATTTCAGGATCCTGGTATTCTTTGTAAGCCAATTCATTGACATGATTGATCGTTTCAATTGATGCCTTGCGAAGATCACGATCGAATCCATTGGGGTCTTTGAGAAACAACACCGGATCACCTTCAGAACGGCATTGTACACCCTGATAAACAGATGGTAGAAATCCACTTCCCCAAATACTTTTGCCTGCATCCGGATTCCTTCCACCGGATGTCAATACTACAAAACCCGGCAGATTGCTGTTTTCTGATCCCAATCCATAGGTTACCCATGATCCCATGCTGGGTCTGCCAAGCCTTGGGGTTCCGCAATGCATGAGCAATTGAGCAGGCGCATGATTGAACTGATCTGTATTGACAGCTTTCAATATGGTTACGTCATCTATGACCTGGCTGAAATGGGGGAGGTTATCAGAAAGCCACAATCCGCTTTGTCCATGCTGTTTGAAATTGGTCTGTGGTCCCAGTAACTTGGGGACACCTCTGATGAAAGCAAATTTTTTTCCCTGTATAAAAGAATCAGGACAATCCTGACCATCCAGTTTGGTTAGTTCAGGTTTATAATCAAATAATTCGAGTTGTGATGGTGCTCCTGCCATGTGCAGGAATATGACTGATTTGGCTTTTCCCGGGAACTGTGGAGGTCTTACCTGTAGAGGATTGCCATTGAAATCATTTGCATTAATTTGGGATGAAAAGAAATCGCAACCATTGATGAACGAGCCCAATGCCATGAGTCCCATTCCTGTCTTGCATTCCCTGAGGAAATGTCTTCTTGTTTGAAAGGAAAGATTTTTGTCTCTGGCTTCTTTTACTATTTTTTCCATCACATCAGTTTTTGGTTATTACTTCATCAAGGTTCAGAATGGAATTGGTAACAACAGAAAAGGCTGCCAATTCTTTGTGTCCCTTCTTGTACAGTGAATCTGCCAACATTGATTTTATTCTTGAAGTATCATTGCCCAATTGGTTTAAGCTTGTCTGATAAAGAGATAACAGCATCTGGTGCTTGCTTTTATCAATGGGCTTACCGGTTGCTTTTTCATAAGCTCTTACAATTGCGTTGGAATGGTTTGAATTTGTATTCACAAGCATATTCCTGGCCATCCGAACGGAAATATCCCAATAGGTTGAATCATTTAAAAGTGTCAATGCCTGCAAAGGTGTATTGGTTCGAATTCTTCTGGTAAGACAAACTTCTCTGGCTGATCCATCAAAATTGATCATGGAAGGGTAGGGTCCAGTACGCTTTATGTAGGTATAAATTGCTCTGCGATATTGGTCTTCACCTTCACTCATTTTCCACTTGCGTTCGTCGTAAGGAGATTTCCAGATACCTTCCGGCTGATAGGGCATTACGCTGGGTCCGTACATTTTAGTACTCAGTGCACCACAAACTGCAAGCGCTTGATCTCTTACTTGCTCTGCGCTCAGTCTGACCCTTGGCGCACGGGCATAGAATTTGTTGAGTGGATCTTTCTTCCTGGCATCAGGTGTTAGATGAGATGATTGGCGATAGGTCTCGCTCATCACCATCCGCTTGAGTGTTTTTTTGATGCTCCAGTTGTCGGTGTGCATGAATTGATAGGAAAGATAATCCAGCAACTCCCGATGAGTTGGTAAAGCACCCTGAGAACCAAGATCTTCAAGTGTTTCCACTAATCCTTGTCCGAACAACTGTTCCCATAAGCGATTAACCATGGTACGCGAAGTCAGCGGATTATTTTTGTCAGTCATCCAAAGTGCCAGTCCGTATCTGTTTCTGAATTTTATCTCACTATCTTTTATGAATACTTCAGGTAAACCGGGTTGCACTTCATTTGTTTTGAGTAGCCAGTTGCCCCTTTCAAAAACAAATGTCTTACGTTTCATGTCTGAAGGATTGTCCATCATGATGGGTGTGAATTCTGCATCCGGTCTGTTCAGCGTATTGATAAAGAGATCGTGGTACAGGGCATAATCTTTTTCCTTTTTTCCGGGGAAAGAAGGTGTGAGGACAAACCAGTCAAATCTCATCCCGTTGTCATCCTTGGATTTCAATTTATTGTTCTCATAATTGAGGTAAATGTCATGTTTGCCTTTAATTCCTTCTGGCAGGTCAACCTCATATACATTCCAGCCACCCTTGCTCTTGTTTATTTTCAGATTGAGATAAGGTTTGGCACCGACAGAATCCAGCATGATCGATAATTGACCATTATCTGCGCCGGAAGTATACCTGAACAAAAGGGTTTTCTTATCACTAAGGTCAATCGATTTTAGTCTGGCCCATGAAGTTTTACGCAGCATCAGGAATTTGGTATCCGCAAGGGCTGCATTGATCATGGAATCTGCCAGAAGGCTGTTGATGCATTGCTGTCCGGTTTTTAATAATCTTGAATAATACACTGACAGCTGATTATCCCCGTATAGCTTGATCCAGTTCATGACAGAATCATAATGGTGAATGCTATTGTTTTTGAATTCACGCAACAAGGGATAGTCATCATAGGTATCCTCGTCTCTTGAATTATTGAAGTAAGCCATGAATCTATAGTAATCTTCATGTCTAAATGGATCGTAGGGGTGACTATGGCATTGAACACAGGCAAAGCTGGTGCCCATCAATGTTTCCCATGTTGTGTTAACCCTATCGATGATGGCAGCTGTTCTGAATTCTTCATTATCGGTTCCGCCTTCATCGTTGGTCATGGTATTGCGATGAAATGCTGTTGCGATGAATTGTTCATCTGTCGGATCTGGCAAGAGGTCTCCTGCCAGTTGTTCTATCAGAAACTGGTCATAGGTTTTATCCTGATTGAATGATTTGATGAGCCAGTCGCGATACCGCCAGATGGAACGAATATAATCCCGCTCATACCCTTTGGTGTCGGCATACCTTGCCAGGTCAAGCCATAGTGCCGTCCATCTTTCCCCATAGGCTTGGTTGGCAAGCAGATCATCTACCAGGGTTTCATAGGCGTTGGGAGCGTCATTTTTAAGGTACTTATCGGCAATGCTATCAGGTGCTGGTAATCCAATAAGATCCAGTGAAACCCTTCTCAGTAAAGTTCTTTTATCGGCTTCAGGGTTACGGGTCAAATTCAGATCATTGAGTTTGTCATCAATGAATCTGTCGATTTCAAATCGAGATTGCTTTTTGAAGAAAGAAAAGAAACCTCCCGTAGGAATGCGGGGCAGTTCAACAGGGGTATAAGCCCAATGGGTTCCGAATTTTGCACCTTCGTCAATCCAGCGGGTCAGAATTGTAATTTCTTCTGGATGTAAGGGTTCTTCTTTATAGGGCATTCTTTCTTCAGGATCTGAATGATGAAGTCTGCGGATCATATCACTGTGTTCTGCATCACCCGGAATGATGGCGGGTTTGCCAGATGCAGTGGGAGAGAGGGCTTCTTCCCTGAAGAGGAGGCTGAATCCTCCTTTTCTCTTAACTCCCCCATGGCAGCTGATACATTTTTGATTCAGGATGGGCTTTACCTGGGCATTGTAGTCGATCGGCTTGCGGGTAAAAAACAGGAAGTAAGCACCGATGATCGAAAGTATACCCAGGGTAGTGAATAATATCTTTTTATTGAGACCGGCAGGCATATCAATGGAGTTGAAAATGGTTTTCAAGTTTATTTTTCATCTTTTTTACTTCGTTGGCATCTATGGAATAATAAGACAATTCTTCATTCATGGCAATATTTTTGAAATCCATCTTCGAACCCACCAGCCTTCTAGCAGAGCTATGAAATGTTGTAACCCCTGTCTGTACTGCCAGATCTATGATGTTTTCAGAACTTACCCCTGAACCCACCATTATTTTCAAACGATCACCTGCCTTTTCAACCAAATTTTTAAGTGTTGGTATTGATTCAACAGCTTTAGGGAATCCACCGCTAGTAAGTATTCTTTTACAGCCTAAATCAATGATTACCTCAAGTGATACTTCAGCATTGTTAACCCGATCAAATGCTCTATGAAAAGTAACATCAAGATCACCAGCGATTTCAATAAGCTTGGCGCATCTTGCAACATCTACATTTCCATTTTTATCCAGTATTCCAATCACGACACCATCACATTTCAACTCAACACATTGTTGAATATCCTTGCACATTATATTGAATTCTAAATCATTATAAAGAAAATCTCCGCCTCTTGGTCTGATAATGGGAAACAATTGTATGTCTGTTGACTTTCTCGCTTCTGCGATCATGCCCCATGATGGGGTAGTGCCTCCTTCCATCGGGTTGGCGCAGAGCTCGATCCTGTCGGCTCCGCTTTGTTCAGCGAGGAGACAGGATTCAATATCAAAAGCGATTACCTCCAGTTCGTAATTCTTCATCAGTTGAAATAGCTTTCTCCGGGAATAACCAGCTCCTGATCGGCTGATTTTACAGAATAAGAAAATCCTTTTTGAAGCGCAAAGGCACCATAGTTGCCATTTTTATCCATTGCTAAAAACCCGATTTGTATCTTTTTGGCTTTTTCCGGATCCCTTTTGGCAATCCTTTCTACCACTTTTTTGCAGGCTTCTCTGGGAGAATGTCCTTGACGCATATATTCTACAACTAAATGAGAACCAACGCATCTGATGACTTCTTCTCCAACTCCAGTTGAGGTAGCGGCACCTATTTCTCCATCAACGAAAAGACCAGCACCGATGACGGGGGAGTCGCCTACTCGACCATGCATTTTAAAGGCCATGCCACTGGTTGTGCATCCGCCGCTAAGATTCCCCAAAGCATCCAATGCGAGTATGCCAATTGTGTCATGATTGTCTATGCTCCCCGGAAACGCCCCTTGGACAGGTTCCTGATACTGTTTGTTCTCAATATTCATTACAGGCTCATATTGGGCTTTCTTGAGCCATTCTTTCCATGCTTTTTCACTGTCGGGTGTGAGCAAATTCTCTTTTTTGAAACCATTGGCCAGGGCAAACTGAAGCGCTCCATCACCAACCAGGATAACATGTGGTGTTTTTTCCATAACCATTCTGGCAACGGATATGGGGTGTTTGATAAATTCAAGTGCCATTACGGAACCACAGTTTCCTTTTTCATCCATGATACAGGCGTCCAGGGTAACGCGACCGTCACGATCCGGATAGCCGCCGTAGCCGACAGTTTTATTGCTTTCATCTGCTTCCGTTACGCGCGCGCCTTGTTCAATAGCATCGAGTGCATAACCTTTTGATGAGAGAATTTTCCATGCCTCAGCGTTTGCAAAGCGACCAAAATCCCAGGTGGATATCACGATGGGTTTCGTTGCAAGTTGTTGATTATCAGTATTGGCAATTTCATTCGCCATTGCCGGAACACCCAGCATGGAAGTTTTCAAAAAATCTCTCCGGATCATTGATTAGTTTTATGCTACAATTTAAGCATTTGTATCTTTTCAAATGTTTCAATTATTTACTTATAATTTATATTATGTTAAATAGAAGTTTGGCAATTTTAGGTTGTCTTGTCTCTTCAATATCCTCTCTCGCACAACAAACCTGGAACGATGTTTCAGCTAACTATGGATTGGATTCTACTCCATCTATCAAAGTGTACAGATCAGAATCAAAAATTGATAATGCACCAAACATTGCTTTTTATGCAATGATCGATATGAAAGAAAAAAGTTTCAAGGCTTTTGTGGATACCAGTCATAAACGCAGATTGACACCTTCTCAGTTTCAGCATAGAAATCCCGATGCTCTGATTACTGTCAATTGTACTTTTTTTGAATTCATTCAGAATCGAAATGTGAACCTCGTAGTTCAAAACGGAAAGACGGTTGCTTATGACACCCCTGTAGTTTCCAGAAAAGGAAAAGATACACTGACCTACGTCCACACACTTGGAAGTGCCTTCGGTATTTCCAAAACAGGCAAAATGGACATTGTTTTTAATTTGAACGATTCCAGTTTTGCCAGACCCTTCATTAGCCAGTTTGCAATGAAACCACTGATTGACTCCTTTCCCAAGTTATCCCCCTATGATAAAAGGCTTCCCAAACTCAGCAAATGGAAAATTGACCAGGCATTTGGTGGTGGACCGGTTCTCATTCAGAATAAAATGGCCATGATCAGCAATAACGAAGAAAGAAAATTTGCAGGTAAGGCCATCAATGACAAACATCCCAGAACTGCCATAGGATATACGGCTGATGGAAAAATGATCATCCTGGTGGTTCAGGGTCGTATGAAGGGACTGGCAGAAGGCGCTACCCTTCCTCAATTGGCAGAAATGATGCTGGATCTGGGTTGTGTAGAAGCCATGAATCTGGATGGTGGCGGAAGCAGTTGCATGCTGGTGAATGGAAAAGAAACCATCAAGCCATCCGATAAGGAGGGTCAAAGGCCAGTGCCGGCTGTGCTGACCATACAAAGAAACCGGTGATCAGGCTGATTTGATCTGGATGAAAATATTCTGAGGAGCTACCTCATCACCACCAAAATAGGGATATTGTTGATAGCCGCTTGCAGTTGTGGTTGTAGTACCCCTGTTTACTGTTGCCGAATATTTTATGCCATTAACAGTAACTGAACAAACATAGCCCGTGGCAGTTGGTTTGATGCTACAATAAACAATAGTATTGAGCGGTATTATACAAATTTCTTTGCTGTATCGAACTCCCTTGGCATAGGAATACGCGGAAAGCCTGAGTCCTACTGTACCTATCTGTGAAATTCCGCCATATTTACCATCATTGTAACTCCATCCTATTCTGCAGCTATTGAACTGGTTATTGAACCCCTCTGAGAAACCCCATAACTTGTTTATATCATATTGGTTCACAGGATCGACAGTTTTGTATTCAGCCGAACTATCGAAATATGCATAGAATTTCATTTCTGAGGTTTTGACTGATCTCAAAGTGCTCTTATCTGAATTGTGACCACCTTTCCTGATTGTGTATAAAGTATATCCTGTCTGCAGTGCAGGAGAAGTAATGATTGCTGTAGGCAAATCCAATGATAAGTTGGGGGCCTTCGATGGAGGGGAATCTTTCTGTTTGATTACTATCGCATCTTTCTGACAGCTCCACAATAACAGGGAAATCATGGCAATCCAAAATGATCTCATATTCAACTTTTAATTAAGCGAATATAGGGATTGATGCTGGATGATAAAGGTTATCAACTCTTCCAGTTTGATCTCTGCCCTGGTGCAGGCATCCTGTATATCCTCCCGGCTGACATTGGCAGCAAAGGTTTTTTCTTTCAATCTTTTCATTACGCCTTTGAGTTCCATGCCTTCATATCCATTGGGCCTCATCAGTGAATATGCATGGATAAGACCCGACAATTCATCGAATGCATAAAGCATTTTATCTATTTTGGTGATGGGATCCACTCCAAAATGAACAGGCCCATGGGAAGCTATAGCTCTTATGACTTCCGGATCTATATGAAGAGTTTCAAGACGTTCAATGATCTTTTTACAATGCTGGTCAGGCCATTGGTCCCAATCGGCATCATGCAACAAACCTGCCATCTCCCATTTCCATATCTCTTCATCCGAGAGTTTTTCTACCTCTCTTGCCCAAGCCGCCATCAATCCCCCAACCTGAATCATGTGGAGTTTGAGTCTGTCGTTCAAAACCCAATCATGCAAAAGCGCAAAGGCATCCTCCCTTGAAAGGAGAATGCCTTTGTTTTCCGGTTTCCCGAATACTGATCTTTCTAAACGAAGTGACATGAATTATTTTCCAGCATTATTGATTCTATCATATTCTTTGTTCCATTTTGCCTCTTCTGCTTCATACTTGGCTTTGTCTGCCGGTAATTTAGCAGCCTGGCGTTTGGAGCTGTATATTTCAATCAGGATATCCAGCAGCTTCTTGTAGTTTTGCAATTCTCCCCTTCCGGCTCCGCTTTTCTTTTCAATCAAAGGTTGTGCCTTGAGAAGATATGGTAAACCCTGATCAAATGCAACCTGCTGCTTAGCCCTAAGATCTTCACGAAGTGTTGTAAGTTCTTTGGGAGGAGGTGGAATTTTCCCTGCCTTGTCGGGTTTCTGTGCATCATTGAATTTTCTGATCTTGTCATTTACATCTGAAATATTGTTGTTGATCTTGAAACCCTTATTGATGTAGATCAAACCGGTATTGAACGGAATCAAACCGTCTTCAGGCGACAGAGCTGCCATTTGTTCATACAAGCCCACAACTTTGGATTCAGCTGCCTTATAATCCTCTTCTTTGGGATACAATGAATCCGCATTGATCAATTTATCAAAAAGGATCTCGGTAAGTATCGAAATTGCCTCCATGTTTTTGGGATCTTTTGCCACTTTTGCTTCTATCCTCTTGAGTTTGTCAGCCTCATCCTTTATGTCATTTATGAATACTACCTCATCGTAAGTGAAATATTCTTCCTTTGGATACAATTTCAAACCTTGCTGTCTGACCTTCTCAAACTCAGCAAGATTGTTTTTATTGAAATGATAGATCATCAGGTTCTTGTACACATCCTCAAACCCTTTTTCACCTACATTGATGTTAGCAAGTTTTGTGAAATATTGTGCAGCAAGATCCTCCTTACCACCCAGCAAGGCAGAAAATCCTGTGTAGAAAATGAGGGTGGTGTCCAATGCTGTCAAGCCGAGCCCCTGTCCAAAAATAAATCTTCCAGCCATGTCTGCCTGCTGAAATTCTGTAAGAGCCTTGTCATACTCCTTGGTTTCAAGAGATTTTACACCTTTATTGTATGGGATGGCATAGAGATTGAAGATCTGCTGAGTACCCTCAAGGGTTGTATACATGACAAATTTGGATTTGTCCATTTCTGCAGTCTTTTTGAAGTTATCCATTGCAAGCTGAAATGCATCAGGATAAGACTTTTCTGCATTTGGATCTGCTACGATGTCACCATACAGTTTTCCCTTCAGATAGAACAGCTCTGTATTCTTCTGATATTTTGGGTTGTTGATGAATTCCTCCAGTTGGGTCTTGGCTTCTGCATATTTTTTTGCATTGATGGCATCTTTAACCTTTGTAAGGTTTTGTGCCATGGTGAACATGATAGCCAGAAGTGATACACCGGTAAGGGCTGTCCTTTTCATTGTATTGATTTTTAAGAATAGAAAGTTATGGATTATTGGGTTCAGTTGTATCGGTGCTTTCCGATTTAGGATTTTCTTCTGTTTCAACAGCTTTTTCCTCATCCAGATTGGTGATGGCTGCAATCTCATCATCATCATCAAGCTTGATCAGCTTTACACCCTGTGTGGCTCTGCCTTGTTCACTGATCTGAGAAATAGACATGCGGATCGTAATACCTGAAACGCAGGTAATCATCAGATCCTCCTGTTCTCCGACATCCAGAATACCTACCAGTTTTCCGGTCTTGTCGGTTACATTGATGGTCTTGACGCCCTTGCCACCCCTGTTGGTAATTCTGTATTCATCCACAGGCGTTCTTTTGCCATATCCTTTTTCTGAGACAACCAGTACGGTTCTGGACTTGTCATCAGCATTGACACAAACCATGCCCACCACTTCATCGGATTGATCATCCACTTCAATACCTGCCACGCCTATCGCTCCCCTTCCGGTCGGTCTTACTTTTTCTTCGGGGAAACGTATGGCTCTTCCGGATTTTACTGCCAGCATGATCTCTGATTTGCCATCAGTCATCTTTGCATCCAGCAGCTGATCTCCTTCTACAATGGTGATGGCATTCACACCCGTAGCACGAGGTCTGCTAAAATCTGCCAGTTCTGTTTTCTTGATGATACCCTGCTTGGTGCAAAGGACGATGTAATGATTGTTCACAAATTCTTCGTCCTGAAGATTCTTTACATCAATGATGGCCCGGATCTTATCATCCGAAGGCAGTTGCATCAGATTCTGTATTGCCCTGCCTTTGCCTTGCTTATCTCCATCCGGAATCTCATATACCTTCAACCAGTAACATCTCCCCTTTTCCGTAAAGAACAAAAGGGTATGATGGGTAGATGCTACAAACAAATGTTCGATATAATCTTCCTGACGAGTTCTGCCACCGATAGAACCTCTTCCTCCCCTTCTTTGGGCACGGTATTCATCGGCGGAGGTTCTTTTGATATAACCAAGGTGTGAAACGGTAATGACTACATCCTCTTCCTTGATTAGGTCTTCTATGCGCACCTCATTGTCAAGATAGGTAATCTCTGTTCTTCTTGCATCTCCAAATCTTTCTTTTACTTCGGTAAGTTCCGTTTTGATTACATCGTATCGTTTACCCTCATCTGAAAGCAGATCTTTCAAATAAGCAATGAATTTCATGATTTCCTCATACTCTTCCCTGATTTTGTTGATCTCCATGCCGGTAAGGCGCTGCAGCCTCAACTCCAGCACTGCCTTTGCCTGTATCTCACTCATGCCAAACTCTGTCATGAGTCCCTCTTTGGCAACCTCAGGTGTTGCTGCATTTCGAATCAGTTGGATTACCTGATCCAGATGATCCAGAGCAATAAGATAACCTTGCAGAATGTGGGCTTTCTTTTCAGCCTCCTTTAGCTGATACTGGGTCCTTCTCACCACCACTTCGTGCCTGAATTCAATGAAATTGGAGATAAGGTCTTTCAGATTCAGTATCCGGGGTCTTCCCTTAACGAGAGCAACGTTATTGATTCCGTAGGAAGTCTGAAGATCTGTGAACTTGTATAGCTGGTTGACAATAACATTGGCAACGGCGTCTTTTCTCACATCAATGACGATCCTTGTGCCTTCATTCTCATTTGATTCATTGTTGACATGAGTGATTCCATCGATCACTTTTTCAACGACCAGTTGTCCTATTCTTGCGGTAAGCACATCGCGGCTTACCTGATAAGGCACTTCAGTGATGATGATCTGTTCCCTTCCGTTGGCCTTGGTATCTAAATTCACTTTACCCCTCAGCACTACCCTGCCTCTTCCGGTGTGCATGGCAGCCTTGATGCCCTCCATGCCGTAAATGATGCCGCCACCCGGGAAATCAGGGGCTTTTACATGTTGCATCAATTCATCAATGGAAATCTCTCTGTTGTCGACATATGCAATACATCCGTCTATGACCTCAGAGAGATTGTGGGGGAGCATATTGGTGGCCATACCAACGGCAATTCCGCTGCTGCCGTTTATGAGAAGATGTGGAACCCTAGTTGGCAAAACGGTTGGCTCTTCCAGCGAGTCATCGAAATTGAATTGGAAGTCGACCGTTTCCTTATCGATGTCATCCATCATGGCACCTGACATCCTTTGCAGGCGGGCTTCCGTATAACGCATGGCTGCGGGTCCTTCCCCATCAGGAGATCCGAAATTTCCTTGCTTATCTATGGTTGGATAGCGAGTGTTCCATTCCTGCCCCATTCTCACCAAAGCGTCATACACAGCTGTATCACCATGGGGGTGGTATTTACCCAACACCTCACCTACAATTCTTGCGCATTTACGGGTGGGTTTGTTATAATCCATTCCCAATTCGTTCATGGCAAAGAGAATCCTTCTATGCACGGGCTTGAGTCCATCTCTTACATCGGGAAGGGCACGACCAACTATTACACTCATCGAATAATCGATGTATGCAGCCTTCATCTGTTCCTCGATGTTGATCGGAATGATCCTATTCACATCATGCGTCTGTTCGGGTAAATTTTGTTCATCCATGCTGCAGAAAATGAGCCTTTTTTAAAGTACTTTGTTAATGAACAAATTTACTGATTTTCAGAGGGATATCCTTGCGAAACCAGGTAAAGAGTTATCCACTTTTTCAGGGTAAAACTGAATGAATTTCTGCTATTTTTCTCCCGCCATTTTGAGGATGATCTCCCATTCTTCAGGAAGTACCGGTTGCACGGAAAGCCTGCCCAATCTGATCAAGGCCATCTGGCTCAATTCCTTGTTGGATTTGATGGCTGATAGAGAAACAGGTGACTTCAGTTTTTTGTGCGGCTTGAAATCAACTACTACCCAAGCGGTTTCTTCGGTGGTAGGATCCTGATAGGATTCTTTGATGACTTTGGCAATACCTACTATCTCAAGACCCTCATTGCTGTGATAGAAGAAAGCAAGATCTCCTTTCTTCATGGAACGAAGATTGTTCCTGGCGGCATAATTCCTTACTCCATCCCAGAAAGTAGAGCCATCCTTTTCAAATTGATCCCAAGAATATTTGAAAGGTTCAGATTTGATAAGCCAATATGCCATAACTTTTGTTTCAATATCCGCTTGCCAGAACATCTGCCAGATGCATCGTTTTGATTGGCAATCCTTTTTTTGACATTACGCCATTGATATGCATCAGGCAGCTCAGATCTGTAGAGATCAATACATCCGCACCTGTATTGACAACATGTTGTACTTTTTGTTCACCCATGGCTGCTGAAATGCTATCGAATTTCACCGCAAAGGTTCCTCCGAATCCACAGCAGGTTTCATTTTCAGCAAGTGGTAGCAGCTCAAGTCCTTTTACATGGGAAAGCAGTTTTCTGGATTCATCCTTCAATTTGCATTCTCTCAGCCCTGCACAGGAATCATGGAAAGTAGCTTTAGCGGTCAAACTTGCTCCAAGATCTTCTACTTTGAGCACATTCACGAGAAATTCACTGAGTTCATACACTTTGCCCTGCAGCCCCTTGATATCTTTTTGATTGGAGGCGTTATCATATAATTTGGAATAATAGTTCCTTATAAACCCGGAGCAGGAAGCGCTGGGAATGATAATATATTCGGCATCTGCGAAATCCTGCATGAATTTATTGCATACTTCCCTTGATTCACCCCAGTATCCTGCGTTGAAAGCGGGTTGACCACAGCAGGTCTGTTCCGGATTATACCTTACGGTGCATCCGGCTTTTTCCAAAACTTTTATTGTGTTGAATCCTGTTTCAGGATAAAGCTGATCCACGAAACAGGGTATGAAGAGGTGTACTTCCATTATTGGATGGAACCCAGTCTGGCAAGATATTTATCGATCACAAAACCTTTCTCAGTTCTGGGATATTTGTCCTTGATGATCTGATAAAGTTCAATTGCCTGTTCAGTTTTACCCGACATTTCTGCAAGTAAACCACCCCTGAAAAGGTATTCAGAAGACATGGCCTGGTCCTCTGGGAAACCGATCCCTGCATTGCGATAGTGGTCAATGGCCTTATCGTTTTTCTTTAATTCAGCATATGCATCTCCCAGAAGGCCCTCTGCTTTTGCTTCCACCTGTTTTGCCCCATTGGCACTGAATTTTTCAAGCTGGTCAATGGCTTTCTGAAATTCTCCAATTTGAAGATAACTTTCTCCCGCATATAGTCTTGCCAGATTTCCGGCAGCTGTTCCGCCATATTTACTGATTACTTTCAGGAATCCTGCAGAACCATTGCCCCCATTGAGGGCGAGGTTAAAGGAGTCTTTTCTGAAATTGCTCTCTGCAGTGTAAAGCTCCTCACTTGCCTTTAGCTCCTTTGGTTCCTGTATTAAAAATTTGTAGCCAAGGTATCCGCCCGCAATTACAATTACTGCAACTGAAGCATAGATGATCTTCTTGCTGTATTTTTCCCAAATCCCAATGGCTTGGTTTACTGCTTCCTGATCTGATTGAGCTGGGTTCTTCTTTTCTGACATTATTATCTATTTAGTTTTAATCTACAATGAACGGATAATCAGCTTGTTGATATACATCTTTCAAAAGCTCATTGTCATCTGGCCATGGACTTTCCTCTGCAAATCTCACAGATTCATCTACAACCTGTTTGATTTTTTCATTGATCTCTTCGATGACAGATTCAGGAACCTTGAAATCATTGAGAAGTTTGGCCTTCGTGGTTTCAATCGGATCCCTCTCCTTATACTCTTCCACTTCGTCCTTGCTTCTGTATTTCTGAGGGTCACTCATGGAGTGGCCTTTGTAGCGATACGTTTTCATTTCCAGTAAGGTTGGCCCTCCACCCTCTCTGGCACGTTTTACTGCCCTTGCCACTGCATCATGAACAGCCTCAGGATCCATTCCATCTACCTTATCACCCGGCATTTCATATGCATCTGCCAGTTTATAAATATCTACTACATTGGAAGTCCTTTCAACGGATGTTCCCATTGCGTAGTTATTGTTTTCACAAATAAAAACAACCGGTAGCTTCCATAGCATGGCCAGATTGAAGGTCTCATGTAACATACCCTGACGGGCTGCCCCATCACCAAAGAAAGTCAGACTTACATTATCTGTACCCTTGTATTGCTCTGCAAACGCCAATCCGGCACCAGTTCCAATTTGTGCCCCTACAATACCGTGACCTCCGAAAAAGTATTTATCAACCCCAAAAAAGTGCATACTACCACCCTTTCCTTTGGAACATCCGGTAGCTTTTCCGTACAATTCTGCCATACATTCATTGGCAGTCATGCCCTTGGCTAGAGCAAGTCCATGGTCACGATAGGCCGTTATGAAAGGATCTTCTTGTCTGGTTGCTGTCATACAGCCTGCTGCCAGCGCTTCCTGGCCAATGTATAAATGACAGAATCCCCTGATCTTTTGCATGCCGTATAACTGTCCTGTTTTCTCCTCGAACTTGCGCAAAAGAACCATCAACTCGTACCAGTACAGATAAGTTTCTTTGGTGAATTTTGTAGAACCCATGTTGTATTTCAGATTCGTTTCAAAAGATGTGCAAATATAGGGCGAAAAACATAAAAAAAGCTTCCCTTTCGCTTGTAAAAGAGTTTAATTTTCAGGCATTAGAGTATTTTTACATTCTCCATCTATTTTGTTCAGCATCAACCATATCAGCCTCATTCAATTCCGGAATTATGACCAAAAATTCTTTGATCTGAATCATCGGGTCATTGCCGTTTGCGGACTTAATGGTTCGGGTAAAACCAACCTTCTTGACGCTATTCACTATCTCTGTTTTACCAAAAGTTATTTTAACAAACCGGATTCTCATTCTTCCACAGCCGGACTGGAAGGCTTTAATATTACCGGTCAATTCCAAAAGAATGACAGCCTAACTTCGGTTTCTGTACTTTACAGGGAAAGCGGAAAAAAAGAGTTATTGGTAGACAAAGAATTGGTCACACCCTTTTCAGCCCATATAGGTAAGTTTCCGCTGGTTTTTATTGCTCCGGATGATATTATTCTCATTACAGGCAGCAGTGAAGAAAGAAGAAAGATGATGGATACCATCTTGTCACAAACAGACGATCAATATCTTTCACATCTTATCCGTTACAACAAATGCTTACAGGACAGGAATAAATATCTCAAATCACTGGAAAACATGTCGGCAGACCATGTTTTGCTCGATAGTTTTGATGAAAATTTATATTCATACGGAAAGCTTATCCTTGAAAAAAGGATAAAATTTTTATCTGCTTTCTTGTCTATGGTTTCTGATCTTTATGCGTTTATTTCTTCAGAATCCGATCTTCCAATTTTACAACCCGTTTTTTCCACCATGCCAGCATCTTATTTGGAAGATCTGAAAAGAAACAGACAGAAAGATCTCATCCTGCAAAGAACCTCAGTAGGAATTCACAAAGATGATATTGATTTGCAACTCATGCAGCTCCCATTCAAACAGATGGCTTCACAAGGTCAAAAAAAGAGTCTTCTTTTTGCATTCAAGCTTGCAGAATTTGAATACATGAAAAATCATTTTCAATTTCCTCCTATTTTACTTCTGGACGATATATTTGAGAAACTTGATCAGGAGCGATTGGGAAAATTGTTGCAAAGGGTTGGAAAAGAGAATACCGGACAGGTTATCTTGACTGATACCCATGAAAGCCGGGTAAGAAAAAGCCTCGAAGATATTTCACTACCTTTCCATATGATTAATACTTCCGAAAATGCCTGATGCCATTTCATTAGGAGAAGCTTTAAAAAAGTTTCTGGATAAAAGCCGGATGAAGCCTGCAATACAGTCCATGCAGATTGAAGATCATTGGGAGAAGATAATGGGCGAAACCATATCCAGATTCACTGATAAAATTGAAATCCGCAACGGAACACTTTTTATTTATACACAGATAGCACCATTAAAAAATGAACTGGTCTTTCAAAAGGAATTGATCATTGAAAGGATCAATGAAAGCATGGGTGAAAAATTGGTACGAGAGGTAGTGATCGTGTAATCTCTAAAAAGTATATCGAACACCCAATCCACCCCACCCATCAAATCCTGAACCATCTCCAAACTCAAAAGAAGGCTGCCAGTCGAGTGAAATGTTGAACGGAACACCTTTTATCTTATAATCCAGTCCAATTACACCATCTATCCCAACCAGGGTATTGCCGTTGTAATATTTGCTGCTGTAAAAGCCAAGATGAGGTCCAAAACCATAATACCACCTTAACCCTTCAACATTATTGATTGGATTGTGTATTTCATATAAAAGAGTTGCTCTAAAGCCTTTAAACCAGAAAGCGACTAGACCTTCAAGATAGTGAGTATCAGAAATTCCCTTTTTCAGGGACATAGAACCCGGAAGCATTTTTACACCAACTGCAAAGCTGTAATCAGAAGTCAGATTTTGTGCAGAAAGGGAATAACAGAAAGAAAATAATGTAATGGTTGTAAGCAATATGGTTCTTTTCATACTGCAAATTAATATCCTTGTTATCAGCAAGTGGCAATATCATTCATAAAAAAAACCAAAAATCATCGGGCAGAATGTATATAATTCTGTAGATCTTCTATCTGATTTTTCTGCTCCATTATCTCCTCCTTTACCACATCTATGATGCTGATAACACCGATGTAATTATCCGATTCAAAAACAGGCAGATATCGTATATTATGATTGGACATGATCTCCATACATTCTTCAGTAGTTGCATTCAAGCCAACTTTTGGCAAATATTCAGACATTACCTCCCCTACCGTCAGGTCGCTTGAATTTTTCCCATGGAGAATTACTTTACGTGCATAATCCCTCTCCGTGAATAAACCCCTGTATTGTTCTTCACTCATGACAACAACCGATCCAATGTTCTTGTCGGCCATCAATTTAAGTGCGTCCAGTACCGGAGCTGTAAAATCAATGGAAATATTTTGTGTCCCCTTTCTCTTGAAAATATCGGATACCTTTTTCATACATCTTGGTTTACAAGATTAATTTAAGAAAAAGGCAGCAAAAATGAAAATTTAATCTTGCTGTTTTCCTTTGAACTGGCTATCCAAACCTTTCAATTGTGCTTTTCCGTATTTAGCGATGATCTTCCCTTTTTCCAGATGATACAATGTTGGATTGGATCTTGCTGCTGTTTTGATGGCTACCAGATCACCTTTCATGATGGGCAGGTTGATATCATTTGATGCAAATAGTTGGGTGAGACCCTCAGCGTCTGATGTAACAGCCATGAACCGGATATTATTTTGGGATGCCATCGTAGCATATTTTTTTACATCATTCACCCAGTCTTCATGCTGGCTGTCGAATGATTTAGCAAAGAGTATCCATTGTGTTTCCGGATCATTGAGAACAGATTGGGTTGTGTCATTCCCAGTTGGTGAAATAATTACAAAATCTTTTATCGGTGGCTTGGCATTTCCCTCTCTGATCAACTTGTCATATCTTCTTACAAAAGTGTACAGACTATCACTGAAATCTGCTGGAAAATGTTCCGCATCGAATTCAACCTCTTTTCCCTGTCTGGAATAAACAAAAGTAATGACAGAACTATCCGGAACGGCTCCTGAAGGTATTTTCATTTGCTCCTGGATAGTGAGCCCCACCTTATATGGCAAACAATCAACGATGGGAAGGTTTCTTAGTACATAAAATTGCATACCAAAAGAAGCGACAGTAATCAAGAGCAGAATACCAGCTGATAAATTTTTAGGAAAAAACGAGTTGATGGAATTTCTTTTATATAGAAGAAAACCGGTCATCACAAGAAGCACCAGATCTTTGGCAAACGATTCGTTGGCTTGCAATTTTATGCAGTCACCAAAACAGCCACATTCCTTTATTTTTCCTGAAAAAACTGCATAACCTGTAAGAAAAGTAAAGAAAATGATGAGTAGGAAAAGCATCCAGCTGAAGAGCTGGAATTGCCATCCCACAAGGACTGCTACACCAGCAATGATCTCAAAAGCAATCATGAGAATTGAGAAAGCAAGGGTATAGTCATTCAGGAAATCCATTCCCCATATCTCAAAAAACTCCTGCATTTTATAGCTTAGCCCCATCGGATCATTGGCCTTGATGAGTCCGCTGAAAATGAAAAGTACCCCTACAAATAATCTGGTAAATCCAAGTGTAAAACGCATATCATTTATTTTAAGATTGATGTCCTTGTTTACCCTCTCCTATCAGAATGAGACCAAACACAGCGTAATTGATAATATCAATGAAATTGGCGTCTATACCCTCACTGATCATTGTTTTCCCGTCGTTGGATAAAATTTGTTTGATCCTGCTGAGTTTGGTAATGATTAGATCTACAAAGCTCTCCTGACTCATATCCCTCCAAGCTTCGCCATAATCGTGATTTTTATCCAGCATGGTTTTCCTGGCAACTTCAGCCTGTATGTCGTAAGCAACTTCCACAGCTTTGATTTCCAAGTCATCTACCATAGCATTACCAATAGACAATTGAATGAGTCCGATAATGCCATAATTGACAATGCCTTTGAACTCAGATACGATCCCATCATCAACTTTCTGTACTTTTTTTTCCTGTATGGTTCTGATCCTCATTGCTTTGATGAAGATCTGATCTGTGATTGAAATGATTCTCAACGATCTCCAGGATGTTCCGTAATCAAGTGTTTTTTTGATGAAAATATCTTTACATTCTTTGATGGAATTGTCGTATTGGGAAATGGTGGTTGCACTCATGTGTTTCTAATCGTCAAGTTTATTGAATTAATTCAGGCAAATTAATTCAATTTTGCCTCTGCTAGCAAAAATAAACAAAGCCGGAAAAATGTATACCCTGATATCCAAAGATAAATCCATGTCGTTTGATTGTCCTAAGGTGATGGGAATACTCAATTGTAATCCTGATTCCTTTTATGCTCCAAGCAGAAGTACCGAACATGATTTAATTGGTCAATTGACAGATAAAATTGTCCTTGAAGGAGCTGACATTATTGATATCGGGGGAATGAGTACAAAACCAGGCAGCAAACTCATCGACCCTGATGAGGAAATCAACAGGATCAGCTTTGCCCTCAAATATTGTAAAAAAAACTATCCGGATCTATGGGTTTCTGTAGATACTGTTCAGTCGAAAGTAGCTTCTTTTGCATTGGAAAACGGTGCTGATATGATCAATGACGTGTCTGGTGGTTTGATGGATCCCAATATATTGTCGGTTGTGGGATTTCATCAAATACCGTTTGTTTGTACACACATGAAGGGGACGCCTGAGAATATGCAGCTTGATCCTCAATACAATGACGTTTTGGAGGATGTTAGGCAGTATTTTACGGAACGAATAGCAGCATGTACTTCGTTTGGTATCCATCAGATCCTCCTTGACCCGGGATTTGGTTTTGGAAAGACCATAGAACACAATTATCAACTTTTAGACCAGCTGGAAAAATTGCATTCATTTCAAAAACCTTTACTGGTTGGTATTTCCAGAAAATCCATGATATACAAGTACCTCGGCATACAGGCCGACGAGGCGCTGAATGGAACATCCATTTTGAACACTGTTGCTTTAATGAAGGGGGTTTCTATTTTAAGAGTGCATGATGTAGCGGAAGCAGTTGAGGCAGTAAAGCTGATCGAAAAAATGAAAAAATCATAAAAAAAGGGGCCATTTGGCCCCTTTTCAATTTTATTGATTCCCGCCTTGTGGCATTGGCATGCCAGGTTGTTGAGGATTCTTAGGAAGGTCTTTTACCTCCACTACTTCAATATCAAAGATCAAATTTTCATTCGGCTTGATAGCTGGTGGCATTCCCTGAGGACCATAAGCCATACTGGAGGGTATGAACATTTTTCCTTTGCTTCCTTTTTTGAAAGCAACAATTCCTTCCAGCATTCCCTGAATGGCACCTTCCATTTTTGAAACAAAAAAGAAAGTGTCAAGACCATGTGGAGCTGATTGTTTGGATGTGTCAATATTGGAGTCAAAATATTTTCCTTCAAAATTGTAGCCATTGTATTTGATACCAACCAGCTGTCCAGAATCTGCTCTTTTTCCGGTGCCCTCCTGTTCAATCTGAACATAAACTGAGTTGTTGACATTGGTTGCAGATATCTTTTTAAGGGAAAGGTATTTTTCAATTGCGGCCATTTCTCTGGATTTATATTTGTTGATTTCAGCCTGATAGGCTTCAACTGCCCAGTCGCGAGATGACTTACCATTTTTATTTTTGTAGACAGCAATAATCTTAAGTGTAGCCTGAAGCTTATCTCCTTTTTTCATGAAGGGAGGAACTCCGAATTGTGACCCTTTTTGCAGGGAATCGTAATGTTGGATTACAACAGCGCTGTCGCCCACTTTCAGCTTGGTCATGATCTCGGAAAAATCATGGTAACGTCCAACGCTGTCAACCTGATCGAACGCTGGCATGAAATCATAGGTATTCATTACCAGAGAGTCCTTGTAGGTAAGACGATATTCAAATTTCGCAAAGTCCCCATGCTGCAGTTTCTCACCATTACCCCCTCCGATGATCTTGTATTCAAGCCCGGTTCTTGATTTTTCAAATCCAATGTTATTGCAGGCATTGAAAAACAGAATAGACAATGCGCTGAGAATGATTGATCCTTTTTTCATTTTTATTTTTTAGAATTGTTTGTGAACTCTTTCAAGGCTTCTTTGAAAAGTCTGACATTCTCTTCAACCGATGCGCTGCTGCGCCCACCGGATGCATTGTAATGACCGCCCCCTTCAAAATATTTCCTTGCAAACGTATTACAATCAAATGATTCTTTGCTACGAAACGACCATTTTCTTTCCTCATCTCTGTCGATGAGCAAGGCAGCCATTTCAATCCCTTGAATAGAAAGTGGATAATTTACTAGACCTTCCGTATCGCCCGTTTTGATATGAAATCTGAGAATATCCGTCTTGGGAATGGCTATCAGAGCTGTATTGTACTCATAAAGAACTTCCAGTCGGTTGGATAATACATGCCCGATGAAACGAAGTCTATTCTCCTGAAAATTATCGTAAACGTTGGAATGGATCCTTGTATGATCTATTCCATAAGCTTGAAGTTCTGCCACCATGTAGTGAACTGAGGGTGTGGTGGATGCGAACCTGAATGATCCTGTATCTGCCATTACACCCGCATAAATGCAGGTGGCAATATCCTTGTTGAGGAGGTCTTTTCGGCCAGACATCAAAATAAAGTCATAGATCATCTCTGCAGTGGAACTTTTCCGGATATCACTGTTTCCGAAATCAAAAGATTCAGTTTGAGGCTCTCTGTGATGATCGATAAGAACTTTTTTGCAGGTTAGTGCCTCGAGCACTGACTGCATGTGGCGGGTTCTGCTGAAATGATTGAAGTCCAGACAAAAGATCCAATCAGCCTCTGAAAGAACTGACCTTGCTTTGTCGCCCTGTGATTCGAAATCCAATGCATCTTCAATACCAGGCATCCACTTGAGAAAATCAGCCCAATTGGTTGGAGAAATAACTCTTACATCATGCCCCATAGCTTTGAGAAAATGCCATAAGGCGAGAGAAGAACCCATCGCATCAGGATCAGGTTTTTGGTGCATGGTCACCACCACCTTGGACGGAGTGATCAATTGTTCAAATACGGATGAAATATCTTTCATGAGGAAGACAAATGTAAGTCCTTTTTCTTGGTATCTGCTTTGCCATGCTATACCTTTGCGCTCCATAAACAAAAAACAATGAGCAATAGAACTTTTACCATGATCAAACCGGATGCTTTTGCGGCAGGACATTCCGGTTCCATCCTCAAGCATATCGAAGCAGCAGGATTCAAAATAGTGGCCATGAAACTCACCAAACTCAGCGCAGAAAAGGCAGGTGAATTCTATGCTGTACATAAAGAAAGACCTTTTTACGGTGAGCTCGTAACTTTTATGAGCAGTGGACCCATTGTTGCAGCGATTCTTGAAAAAAGCAATGCTGTTGAAGATTTCAGAAAATTGATCGGGGCTACCAATCCAGCCAATGCTGAGGAGGGTACCATCAGGAAAATATATGCGAAAAGTGTTGGAGAAAACGCCATTCATGGAAGCGACAGTGATGAAAACGCTGCGATTGAAGGCAACTTTTTCTTCTCTGCTTTTGAGAGGATCTGATCTTAGAACAGAACTTTGACCACTCTTCAGCTGTTACAATAGCCTAATACTTGAGTAAATGGCATACTCTTCACTGGAGCAATGTTTATTGGATCTGGAAAGAACAGGACAGCTGAGGAGGGTCAAAGAACCTGTTGATCCTTATCTCGAATTGGCAACCATCCACCATCGGGTTTATGAAGCCAAAGGACCCGCTCTTCTTTTTGAAAACGTAATTGGCAGCCGTTTCAGGGCTGCATCTAACATATTCGGTACTCTCGATCGAAGTAAATTTATTTTCCGTGACACACTTGAGGCAGTTCAAAGACTGATTGAGATCAAAAATGATCCCATCACTGCTTTCAAAAATCCAATGAGGAGTTTGGGAGCTTTGGGGCATGCATTCAAAGCACTTCCCTATCGAAATCCCTTACAAAAGCCGGTTTTATATGAAGAGATCAGGATCAGTGATATCCCTCAGGTACACCACTGGCCAATGGATGGTGGTGCTTTCGTAACCTTACCCCAGGTTTACACTGAAGATCCTGAAAAGCCCGGTATAATGAACGCCAATCTGGGGATGTACCGGGTTCAGCTTTCCGGTAATGATTACAAGACGGATACTGAAATCGGTTTGCATTACCAATTGCACAGAGGTATTGGCGTTCACCAGACCAAAGCAAATAAATTGAATCAACCCCTGAAAGTGAGCATTTTTGTGGGTGGTCCACCCTCACATACGGTTTCTGCCGTTATGCCGCTACCTGAAGGATTGAGCGAAATGAGTTTTGCTGGAGTTTTGGGTGGTCGCAGGTTTCGCTATAGTTACGAAGATGGGCATGCCTTAAGCCTCGATGCTGATTTTGTCATCACAGGGGAAGTATATCCGGCTGAAAATAAGGCGGAGGGGCCTTTTGGAGATCATTTGGGCTATTACAGCCTGAGACATGACTTTCCCCTGATGAGAGTACATAAGGTCTATGCAAGAAAAAATGCAATCTGGCCTTTCACGGTTGTAGGAAGGCCCCCCCAGGAGGATACCAGTTTCGGAGAGTTGATTCATGAAATCACAGGTTCTGCCATACCAAAAGAAATACCTGGCGTAAAAGAAGTTCATGCTGTTGATGCTGCCGGCGTTCATCCCTTGTTATTGGCAATAGGCAGTGAGAGATACACTCCCTACCTTCCTACCCAAAGACCTGCTGAATTGCTTACCATCGCCAATCATATTCTTGGAACAGGTCAACTCAGTCTCGCCAAATATCTTTTTATCACTGCCGATCCATCCAACCGATTGACAACACACAATATCGAAGAATATTTCAAATATATTCTGGAGAGGATTCATCCGGACAGAGATCTTCATTTTCATACCCAAACCACCATGGATACCCTTGATTATTCCGGGACGGGTATCAATAGCGGAAGCAAGGTTGTATTTGCAGCATATGGTGAGAAAATCAGAGAACTTGACAGCTCTTTATCAAATGCATTTTCTTCAATATCTGACATTGCTAATTGCAGGTTCATTATGCCTGGCGTTGTAGCTATGCAGACTGGAACGTATACAAATGAAAGCGATCGAGAGCTGGAACTACAAAAATTGAATGCGCGATTCAAAGGTTTTGAATTGACTGGTACACCTCTGATCATCTGGACCGATGATGCTGATTTTACTGCAGCCAATCTAAGAAACTTCCTTTGGGTAGCCTTCACGAGAAGCAATCCATCTCATGATATTCATGGCATTGATGCTTTTACAGACAATAAACATTGGGGTTGCAGAGGACCTGTTATCATTGATGCAAGGATCAAGCCTCATCATGCCCCTGCTGTAGAGCTGGATCCTACTGTTGTGAGAAAAACGGATAGATTGTTTGTCAAAGGCGGATCATTGGATGGTGTTCTGTAAAAAGATCATACTTTCTTCCATAAAGGACCGTTCTTGGAATTCAGCATGATGATCGTTTTATTTTCCTTCATGCGATTCAGTTCTTTCAAACAATAATCCTTGGAACGATTGGCTATTTCTGCTAGTTCACCAGTTGTATAAGAGCAATAAAGATCAAAAAATGATTCTATTTCTCTCTCTTCGGAATTTTTTACAATATCGGGCTTAAGTCGTAGTAAAATATTTTCATAAAACTCATAGGTTCTGGGGCCGGAAACCATCTCTTCCAATCCTTTTGGCGTAACAAAAAACATGGTTGGAAACCAGTTGATTGAAAATTTTCTTGCCATATCCAGGTCTTCTTCAAAAAGATTTTTTGCCTTTCCTTCAATATCTTTCCTCAGGAGATGAGGGTCAAGACCGGATTCAACAATTGCAGGTTCAATTACTTCCCATTTGGTGATATTTTTTTTGAAGAGAAAAACCATTTCTCTGATACAGCGTAAAAAATTCATTGCCTTCTCTGGATCCTGAAGAGTAGCGGCTTTGTAAGCAATTGATGGCGGGTAAGAAGATAGCAATGGGTCCTCCAGCCAAAGATCGCCATCAATGGGCATGGCTACCTTTTCATCCATTTGGTTCCAATGTTTTGCAATCTCAGTAACCATTTTTGTCTTTTCCTCCCCCTCACTCAATTTTTCAAGCAGCCCTCCCATTTTAAACTCTATGGAAAAATGATTACCATATTCAATAATGAGTTTTCTGATATGGGATTCAACGCTCCAGCAGGAAGAACAAATTGGATCCATAAAATATATGATATGGATCGGTTTTTTTTGAGCATAGGATGTTTCCAATGGCAGCAATTTAGATTACAATGCTACACAAATTAATGACAAAAACAAAGAAAGGCATTGGGTGGACTTAACCCTTGATAGTTATTATCTTTGATAGATCAAATTGTAAATGAAAGCATCCATTCATCAATGAAGGGAAAGATAGTCATCATCGGACCTGCTCATCCATTAAGAGGCGGATTGGCCAGTTTTAATCAAAGATTGGCAGAGGCTTTTCAACAAGCCGATTATGAATGTTCAATTTTTTCTTTTTCATTGCAGTATCCTTCTTTTTTATTTCCGGGAACAACTCAATATTCGAGTGAACCTCCTCCTCGGAATATTAAAATACACTCTGTCATAAATTCGATCAACCCTTTTAATTGGATCAAGATAGGATTCATTCTCAAGCATCAATCTCCCGATATTGTTTTGGTAAGATTCTGGCTTCCTTTCATGGGGCCTGCTTTGGGAACTATTCTTAGACTTGCCAGAAGAAATGGTCATACCAGGATCATCAGTCTTGCCGACAATATTATTCCACATGAAAAAAGGCCTGGAGATACTTTATTCACTCAATATTTTGTTGGAAGCTGTGATGGCTTTATTACCATGAGTGATAAAGTTCTGAAAGATCTGAGAACGTTTGAAAAATCAAAACCTGTAAAACTGGTCCAGCATCCTTTATACGATAATTTTGGAGATGCCATTTCCAAATCTTCTGCCAGGATAAAACTTGGTATTGATGAAAATCAGAAAATCATTCTTTTCTTTGGATTCATACGAAAATACAAAGGTTTGGATATGCTCCTTGCTGCCATGCAAGACGAGAGAATCAAAGAAAGCGGCATCAAATTGTTGATAGCCGGTGAGTTCTATGAAGATGCAAAGCCCTATCACGAACAAATTGAAAAATCAGGCATTAAAGATCAATTGATCCTGCGAACAGATTTTATACCGGATAGTGAGGTGAAACATTATCTCTGCGCCGCTGATGTAGTAATACAGCCATATAGATCAGCAACGCAAAGTGGCGTAACCCCCTTGGCCTATCATTTTGAAAAACCCATGGTTGTTACAAATGTGGGAGGATTGCCTGCACTGGTACCAGATGGTAAAGTAGGCATTGTGGTTGAACCTGATCCTCATAGTATTGCTGAAGGTATCCTCAAATTCTATCAATTAGGAGAAATGCATTTTATTTCACAACTTCGTATTGAAAAGCTTAAGTATAGTTGGTCCAATATGGTCAATGCGATCACATCCTTGGCAAATGATATTCAGAAGTAAAGCTCCTTTAAGAATTGGTTTAGCCGGTGGTGGAACTGATGTAAGTCCCTATTGTGATTTATACGGTGGTTCTATATTAAATGCTACCATTTCACTTTTTGCAAAAGCCAGCATTGAACCGTTAGCTGAACCCCTGATCATTTTGGAAGCTCTGGATAGGGATGAAAAAATGACATATGAACTCTCAGAGGCATTACCCATAGATGGGAAGTTGGATCTTTTAAAAGGTGTCTATAACAGGATCAACCGGGATCATAGATCCATCAGACAGGGGTTCAAGCTTACAACTTATGTAGACGCACCCGCAGGATCAGGACTTGGCACCTCCTCCACTTTGGTGGTAGCCATTTTGGGTGCTTTTTCTGAAATGCTCAGGATACCCATGGGTGAATATGACAGGGCGCACTATGCTTTTGAAATTGAAAGGATAGATTTGAAGCTGGCTGGTGGCCGACAGGATCAATATGCAGCCACTTTCGGGGGTGTCAATTTTATGGAGTTTTATAATGATGATAAAGTGATTGTGAATCCATTGAAAGTGAAGAGAGAGCATCTTTATGAACTGGAAAATAATCTATTGCTCTATTACACATCCACCAGCAGGGATTCGGCTAATCTTATCAAAAAGCAAACCCAGAATGTAAATAATAATAACATTTCCTCGATCGATGCCATGCATCAGTTAAAGGAACAGGCAAAGCAAATGAAAGAGGCCTTGCTGACGGGAAAACTTGATCAGATTGGTCTGATTCTTGATTATGGGTTTGAACAAAAACGAAAGATGGCTGAAGGAATCAGCAATCCCCTTATGGAAGAAATCTATGCAACTGCAAAAAGCGCAGGAGCAACAGGTGGCAAGATTTCCGGAGCCGGTGGTGGTGGCTTTATGATCTTTTATTGTCCTGTTAACACCAAGATCAAAGTCGCCCAGTCTTTGGAAAAGTTTGGCGGTATTTCCCGCAATTATCAATTTGTTGATCAGGGATTAAGAACATGGAGCATCTGATTTGGTTCTAACAATAAGTATGGAAAAGATTAGAAATATCATTGCATCATCAGTATCAGTTAAAACTGCTGTATCTGAAAGCCAGACAATATTGAACGCGATTCAGTCGTCTGTCGACATGATCACGCATGCATTCAAGTTTGGAAACAGAATTTATTTCTGTGGCAATGGGGGAAGTGCTGCGGATGCACAGCATCTTGCTGCTGAATTTTCCGGAAGGTTTTATAAGGACAGACCCGCATTGCCAGCTGAAGCTTTACATGCCAACAGTTCTTATCTGACGGCTGTTGCCAATGACTACGGGTATGATAAGGTATATGCCAGACTCATAGAAGGTATTGCCCAAGCCGGAGATATTCTGATTGGCTTGAGTACATCAGGCAATTCTGAAAATATCATTCAGGCTTTTCAGGTTGCGAAATCAAAGTCGGTAAAGACCATTGGTTTCACTGGAGATACTGGAGGGAAAATGAAATTGTTATCGGATATCTGGATACCGGTTCCCTCTTCAGATACTCCCCGGATACAGGAATCGCATATCATGATTGGTCATATCATTTGTCAACTCGTGGAAGAGAATTATTTCAGTGTATGATCCGGGAAGCCATCATATTGGCTGGTGGCCTGGGAACCCGGTTGAGAGAAGCTGTTCCTGATCTACCCAAATGCATGGCTCCTGTTGCGGGAAAACCTTTTTTATTTTATGTTATCAATCAATTAAGAAGTCAGGGCATTGAAAGATTCATTTTTGCACTTGGCTTCCGTCATGAAGCCATAGAGAAATATCTACAAGAGAGCTTTCCTACCTTATCGTATACAACAGTCATTGAGCTGGAACCATTGGGTACAGGTGGTGCCATCTTATTGGCTGCTGAAGCAGCTACAGATCGTCATGTGGTGGTAACGAATGGAGACACGCTTTTTAGGGCCGATTTTCAAGAAGCGATCAAGCATCATTTTGAAGTGGAATCGAAGTGTACTTTGATGCTAAAGCCCATGCAGCAAATTGACCGATATGGTGTTGTGGAAAAGGATCATCAGCATAGGATTGTGGCTTTCCACGAGAAGCAATATTATGAATCTGCAAACATCAATGGTGGATTGTATATACTTGATCTGGACTATTTCAAGGAAAATGCAGTAGGTCAGAAGTTTTCTTTCGAGAAGGATTTTCTGGAAAAGTTCGTTGGCTCTTCTTTGTATGGCATTGAAAAAGATGCCTATTTCATTGACATCGGTATTCCTATCGATTTTCAAAAAGCGCAATTCGATTTGCGGAAGGAAATTCTTAAATGGAAGGGCGTTGATCATACCTGGACACTTTTTATTGATCGGGATGGAGTGATCAATCAACAGAATGAAGGAGGATATATTGAGCGATGGGAAGATTTTCATTTTTTGGCTGGTGTTAAAGAAGCTTTCAGTAAACTGTCTGGGAAGTTTGGCAGGATAATTGTTGTTAGCAATCAGCGGGGCGTGGGAAAAGGAATCATGACGGAGGCAACACTTTTGGATATTCACAGTAAGATGAGAGAGGAGATAGTAAATGCAGGAGGCAGAATTGATGCAATTTTATATTGCACCAGTACAGATAAACTGCACAGCTGCAGAAAGCCGAATCCGGGTATGGCATATCAGGCTCGATCCTTATTTCCGGATATTGATTTGAACAGGACTATTATGATCGGGAATAAGATGTCAGATATGCATTTTGCTGATAATGCGGGGTTATATGGCGTTTTTCTTGCTACTACAAATCCTGAAACGCCTTTCCCCCACCCTGCTATTGATGCAAGGTTTGCATCTTTATTAGAATTCGCTGAAGTTTTATAAATAAAAAGAGCCCTGTTTAAAGGACTCTTTTTTGTCGGGAAGACCAGATTCGAACTGGCGACCCCTTGCACCCCATACAAGTGCGCTACCGGGCTGCGCCACTTCCCGAACAGGGTGCAAATTTAATGAAAAAGTTGATCACAAAACAAGTATTCAACCTTCAATCGAATGGGCAAAAAAGACTATCTTTGACTAATTCACTGCGTATGAGCATCCTAGTCCGCCAGGCTTTCATAAAGGATATCAACTCTCCCCATCACAACAAGGTCAAGGATATTTTTATTGATAATGGGATCATCTTACAGATTGATGATCATCTCAATCAAAAAGCTGATACCATTGTTGAAGCAAATGGAATGCACTTGTCTCCAGGATGGGTAGACATATTCGTAACTGGTACGGACCCTGGATACGAATTCAAGGATACTCTCGAAAATATATCCCTCTCCGCTTCAGCAGGTGGTTTCACCCATCTTTTTGTTACTCCCAATACAAATCCAGTAGTTCAGAATAAAGCAACTGTAGATTATATACTTGGAAAGTCTGTATCACAGCCTGTTGACTTTCATCCTATTGGAGCTATAACAAAAAATACTGAGGGCAAAGAACTCTCAGAAATGTACGACATGAAAAATGGCGGAGCCATCGCTTTTGGTGATGGTATTCGTTCAGTTCAATCTTCCGGAATCCTTATCAAAGCCCTTCAGTATGTTTCTGCTTTCAATGGCATCATCATCCAGTTACCGGATGACCATTCCATCGCTCCACACGGATTGATGAATGAAGGCATAGTATCTACACAGATTGGACTACCAGGAAAACCTGCTCTTGCAGAAGAGATAATGGTTTCCAGAGATCTTGCTCTCGCAAAATATACAGGTTCTCGCATTCATCTTACCGGAATAAGCCTGGCCACGACATTGGAAATGATCCGTAATGCCAAAAAAGAAGGTATTCAGGTTACCTGCTCTTGTACCCCCCATCACCTCTTGTTTACTGATGAAGATCTTCTCAAAGGATATGATACAAATCTCAAAGTCAATCCACCACTCAGAAGTACAGCAGATCGATCAGCTCTAATTGAAGGGGTTAAAGATGGGACAATCGATTGTATCACTTCTCATCATACGCCCCAGCATACAGATGCAAAGGTTTGTGAATTTGAATATGCAGGGTTCGGTATAATTGGTCTTGAATCAGTTTTCGGTCTGTTACAATCCACTGGACTCACAGAAGAGGAAATCCTTAACTGTATCTCCCTTAACCCTAGAAAAATCTTTGGATTGGATAGTACAATCGAAAGTGGTAAAAAAGCAGATTTTACCGTTTACAAGACTGATGAAAATTATCATTTCCTTCACCATCACATCAAGTCAAAGTCTTCTAATTCTCCTTATCTTGGCAAAGAATTGAAAGGCAAAGTGTTTGCTACTGTCCTTGGTGATAAGACAAACCTGAATGTAAAATGAAAAATCAAAAACCCCATATATTCCCAGGTCTTTTGACAGGTATCATATTAATTTTGATCAATGTGATCTTAGTGGTATTGGGTTATGAAGGTAACACAAAAGTATCATGGATTGCCTCTGTTATCAATGTCGGAATGCTGATTTATTTCATCAGAGAGCATGGCAATAAACTGAATAATACGCTTTCTTTTGGTGAGCTTTTCAGTTTTGGGTTCAGAACAACAGCAATTGTAACCATTATGCTCACTGTTTTCATGATTATCTACTCATATGCCTTCCCTGAAAGTGAGAACAGGGCAATGGAAATTGCCAGAGAGAAAATGATGGAAGATGAGAGACTGAATGAAGATACAATTGAGCAAGCGATATCATTTTCCAGAAAATTTTATTTTCCGGTTCTCATAGCAGGTACCATATTCGGCACCATGATAGTAGGTGCTGTTGGGTCTCTCCTTGGGGCAGCGATAACCAAAAAGGTCCCTTCAACACCTTTTGACAGGCCATGAATATTTCTGTTGTCATACCACTGAAAAATGAAGCGGAATCTCTTCCTGAGCTTACTGCCTGGATCAAACGAGTAATGGAGGCCAATGCCTATACTTATGAAGTGATCATGGTGGATGATGGAAGTACTGATGGTTCATGGGGTGTAATTGAGAATATTCATAAGAATGATGATAGATTCAAGGGTATTCGATTCAAAAGGAATTATGGCAAATCTGCTGCTCTTAATGTTGCCTTCCGCGAAGTTCAGGGAGATGTAGTCATTACCATGGATGCTGACCTTCAGGATAGCCCCGATGAGATACCGTCATTATACAGGAAGGTAATGCATGAGAATTTTGATCTTGTGAGCGGTTGGAAGAAAAAGAGATATGATAATGTACTGACAAAAAACCTGCCTTCCAAGTTTTATAATGCTGTGACCAGAAAAATGTCTGGTATCAAATTACACGACTTCAACTGTGGGCTAAAAGCATACAAAAGGGATGTGGTAAAATCAATTGATATATATGGTGAAATGCATCGCTATATCCCGGTTCTAGCAAAGTGGGCTGGGTATTCAAGAATTGGTGAAAAGGAAGTAGAACACAGGGCCAGAAAATATGGAACAAGCAAATTTGGATGGGAAAGGTTCATCAATGGATTCCTTGATTTGGGTACGATCATGTTCATCGGAAAATTCGGCAAAAAACCGATGCAATTTTTTGGTCTCCTGGGTACATTTTCTTTTTTATTTGGTTTTTTATTCAGTCTGTATCTTGTCATTTCCAAATTGATGGATAATGATTTCTCAATAACAACCAAGCCTGCTTTTTATATTGCACTTACTGTAATGATCATTGGAACACAACTTTTTCTAGCCGGATTCATAGCTGAACTTGTTTCCAGAAATGCCAATGATAAAAACATTTATAATATCGATCTAAAAATAGGCATCTGAATATGAAAACCCTGATTGTAACCGGGTGTTTATTCTTTTTATGTTTCAATGCTTTTTGTCAGTCTCCAAAAAAAAATACTGATGATTTGAGGCTTAAGGAAGACAGTATGAAAATACTGTCCACAAACATTATATCTGCCAATGAGCCCACTGTAAGATTCAGATCAGATAGTCATTTTACCAGAATCCTGGTTAGGGCACTTAAAACACCTTTCTCCTTCTACTACCCTTTTGATTCTTTGATGAGTATATCACGCATATATTCTCCCGACAGCAGTTTCAGGATATTTACGTGGCAAGTTAGCAAAGATGATGATGTCCACAGAAGACACGGAGCTATCCAAATGAATACAAAAGATGGCTCTTTGAAACTCTTCCCTCTGATTGATAGAACCGCAACTATCAATCGTATAGCAGACACCGTTACGAATAATGAATGGTGGATAGGTTGTATATATTATAAAGTCCTAATGCATCAGTACAACAACAAATCTTTCTATACGCTGCTTGGTTACGATGAAAATAGTATCAGAAGTACGAAAAAACGGATTGAAGTATTACAATTTTCAGATCAAGGAAATCCTGTTTTTGGAGGTCCTTTCTTTGATTTTTCTGCTGATACCATCCCAAAAAGATCCCAATCAAGGTTTTGGATTGAGTATAAAAAGAATGGAAATGCCAGAATGGTCTACGATGAAGAATTGGAAATGATTCTTTACGACCATCTTATTTCTGAAACCAATGAGCCTCAGAAAAAGTACACTTTTGTTCCAGATGGTGATTATGAGGGCTTTAAATGGGAAAAAGGAAAATGGAAGCATATTGAAAAAGTCTTCACATTACAACTGCAGGATGGACAAGCTCCTGTAGAAAAGCCCAATACTGAAAATAAGCTAAAGCCAGTTAAAAAAAGCGGATGAAATTCAAATCAATCGTCCAGTTTCAAAACTGCAAGAAAAGCTTCCTGAGGTACTTCAACATTTCCAATCTGTCTCATTCGCTTTTTACCTTCTTTTTGCTTTTCCAGTAGTTTTCTCTTTCTACTTATATCACCGCCATAACATTTTGCCGTCACATCTTTCCGCATCGCAGAGATATTTTCACGGGCAACTACCTTTGCTCCGATTGCAGCCTGTATGGCAATTTGGAATTGCTGACGAGGTAATAACTCCTTGAGTTTTTCACATAGTTTTCTTCCGAAGTCCTGTGCACGACTTCGGTGTATCAGCGCTGAAAGAGCATCAACTTTATCACCGTTCAGCAGAATATCCATTTTTACAATATCGCTCTCTCTGTATCCGATGGGATGATAATCAAAGGATGCATACCCTCTGGTTTGACTTTTCAATTTATCATAGAAATCGAATACGATTTCTGTCAGTGGCATTTCAAAAATCAATTCCACTCGGGTTTGAGTAAGATAGCTCTGGTTGATGAGCATACCTCTTTTTCCCAAACAAAGTGTCATGATATTCCCAATGTATTCTGGCTTGGTGATGATCTGTGCCTTAATAAAAGGTTCTTCAATATGGTCCATGTGGGTTGGATCAGGCATCTCGCTGGGATTGTTCACCATGATCTGCTGACTTTTGGTACCATAGGCGATGAAACTTACGTTGGGTACCGTAGTGATCACTGTTTGATTGAACTCACGTTCCAGTCTCTCCTGAATGATTTCCATGTGAAGCAATCCCAGAAATCCGCATCGGAAACCAAAGCCAAGCGCCTGTGAAGTTTCCAATTCATATGTCAAAGACGCATCATTGAGCTGTAGCTTATCCATGCATTCCCTGAGTTCTTCAAAATCATCAGTATTCACCGGGAATATGCCTGCAAAAACCATTGGTTTTACTTCCTCAAAGCCTTTGATAGCCGCAGCGGGGTTAATGGCATTTACTATGGTATCGCCAACTTTAACCTCTTTGGCATTTTTGATACCGGTAATAAGGTAGCCCACATCACCACATTGAACTTCTTTTTGTTCCTGCATCGTGAGTTTCAGTATTCCCACTTCATCGGCTTCATAATCCATATCGGTAGAAATGAATTTTATCTTCTCCCCTTTACGGATGCTTCCATTCAGGATTCGGTAATAAACAATAATTCCTCTGAAAGAATTGAAAACACTGTCAAATATCAAAGCCTGAAGTGGCGCATTGGGATCTCCTTTGGGGGAAGGTATTCTTTCTACTATAGCCTCCAATATTTCTTCTATCCCAATGCCTGTTCTGCCGCTTGCCAGCAGTATGTCTTCTGCTTTGCAACCTATGAGATCAATGATCTGGTCTTTGACTTCATCGATCATGGCACCGTCCATGTCGATCTTATTGATCACTGGGATGATCTCCAGATTGTTTTCTACCGCCAGATAAAGATTGGATATGGTTTGTGCCTGTATTCCCTGGGTAGCATCAACCAACAATAAAGCACCTTCACATGCGGCCAGTGCTCTGCTTACCTCATAACTGAAGTCTACATGCCCGGGAGTATCAATAAGATTGAGCGTGTATTGCTGACCATTATTGTGTTTATAATTGATCTGGATGGCATGGCTCTTGATGGTAATACCTTTTTCTCTTTCAAGATCCATATCATCCAATACCTGATCCATCATTTCTCTCTCACTGATGGTATTGGTTGTTTGCAGCAAACGGTCTGCAAGTGTTGATTTTCCATGGTCGATATGGGCAATGATGCAGAAATTCCTGATATTTTTCATCAATTGGTAGATTGTGCTTTAAGTCTTTGGGAGAAGCATGCAAAGGTAATCATTTTTTGAGCGCATTGATGATCTGAATGAATTCAGAAACTACAAGAGATGCTCCTCCTACAAGGCCGCCATCTACATCTGGCTGAGAGAACAATTCAATGGCATTTGAACCTTTAACACTGCCTCCATAGAGAATGGAAATGTTTCCGGCAATGGTATTTCCATATTGTTTCCCCAGCACTCCTCTTAAGTGTGCATGCATGTCTTGTGCCTGCTCCGAAGAGGCAGTTTTACCCGTACCGATTGCCCAGATCGGTTCATAGGCAATTATTATCTTTTGTATGGTATCGGCATCAAGATGAAACAATGACTCCTGTAATTGAGATTCCACAAATGCATTCTGCTGCCCGGCTTCTCTGATATCGAGTGCTTCTCCGCAACAAAAAATTGGCGTAATGCCTTTGCTCAGACAAAGATCAGTTTTCTCTGCCAGCATGGAATTGGTTTCACCAAAATATTCTCTGCGCTCACTGTGCCCAACAACACAATGTTTTATACCGATTGAGGCGAGCATATCAACCGATACTTCGCCAGTATAAGCACCTGATGTTTTATGGTGACAATTTTGAGCTGAAATGTAAAACTGATTATTGCTTTCAATAATCGCTTTCATTTCCATCAAATAGGGAAAAGGAACGGCAAAAATAACTTCATGGTTTGATTGAAGGTTGTATTCTGCAGATATAATATCCTGCAAAAGTTGTTTGCCATCCTGTAAGGTTTTGTTCATTTTCCAGTTGGCGGCTGCGATTTGCTTTCTCATTCTATTTAAATTTTGCGTATAGGTTTTTGATTTTCTCGATTGATTCTTCAGATGGAGATGACCCTTTCATTTTCTCCCATCGATGGACGTCTCTTATCAGATTTTCTAAATTATATCTTATTGCACTGGCTCCCCCCCATGAAAACGAAGGAATAAATTTGGGAGAAAGGCCATTCAGTTCAAAAATATTCGAGTATGGTCCTATCACCGTTCCACTGTTGAAACCTGTATGGATAGCAGTTCGTACATGATCACCCATTATGATTCCCAATTTTTCTGTCGCCCATTCAAATTGTTCAACATGCATGTTCCATGCTTTTATTTGCCCTGCAGTATTTTTTAGATTGGAGCAACTCGTTCCTGCACCTAAATTACAGTAGGCACCAATATAACTGTCGCCGATGTACCCGTGATGGGCTTTATTTGAATTTTCAAGAAAAATAGAATTTTTTACTTCCCCGCCAATGATACAGTTGTTTCCAATACTGCAACCTGCATAAAGAGTGGCTCCCATCTTTATTACAGCATTTTTACCAATGTAAATAGGACCTCTCAAAAGGGCTCCTTGCATGATTTTTACTCCTTTGTCAATCAGCACCGGCCCCTCTGTGGAATTGATCGTACATGGTTCAATATCGGAGGTTTCATGAATATAAAGGGGATGCTGACCAAAATGCTGCACATGATTAGGTGGGGGTATTGATGATATTTCCTGTCCCAGCCACATAATATCATCTGTCAGAATGTTACTCAAAATTGGAAATATATCCCATAGTCGACTGACCTTGATACATCCATTGGTTTGAGGATCTCTTTGGGTAAGTTCCTTGAGGACAGTATTGGATGATGGTAGCCAAAAATGTTCCGCTTCCTCATTCAATTGCAAAATGTCATGAAGATAATTGACGTCAATACCCTGTGAAACTGCAAGACGCTGCCATTTTTCCCGGATGGTTAAGACCCCAACTCTCAGATCCAAAACAGATCTGGTGAGAGTGAGAGGATAAAAATTTTCATCCTGGATTGAAAATGTAAATGCTGGGTCAGTCATACTAAATGTGACGCAAAGCTACGAATGGCAGCCAAAAGAAAACCCTCCGTCAGGAGGGTCGTTGAAATTACTTTTTGGCGTATTTCTTCTTGAACTTGTCGATCCTTCCCGCAGTATCTACCAGTACATTCTGACCGGTGAAGAAAGGGTGAGAAGTGTTAGAGATCTCAAGTTTGATAACCGGATACTCATTTCCATCTTCCCATTTTACTGTTTCCTTTGAAGGAGCTGTAGAACGGGTAAGGAAAGTTGTGCCGTTACTCATGTCTTTGAAAACCACAAATCTGTAGTCGTTTGGATGGATACCTTGTTTCATTTTATTGATTTTTAGGCTGATATGGATTTGGCCATATCATTTAATGAGGTGCAAATGTACGGGATTAGGGGTAAATAGACAATTTTTTATGTTTTTCAGGACCTCATGTTCTCAAATTGAAGCGGAAGAGCCAGGTCTGCTTGTCGACACAACTGTATAACTTCCTGAAGATCATCAATTTTCTTTCCGGTTACCCGGATAATATCATCCATGATCTGGGTTTGGACTTTCAGGCCTGCATCCTTGACCAGTTTGGTGATCTTTTTGGCATCCTCCTGTTTTAGTCCATTTTTCACAGTCACCTCCTGTTTTACGGTCTTGCCGCTTTGGTAGGAATCCTTAGACAAATCGAAGGCATGGGGTGAAATACCTTGCTTATTGGCACGGTTGATGAGCATTTCAACCAATTGACGCATTTTCATGTCGTCGCTGGTCTCCAGCATGATCTTCATATCTTTTTTATTGAGATCAATCACTACTACTGCATCTTTAAAATCGTAGCGGTTGGTAACCTCTTTGCGTGTTACATTGATCGCATTGTCCAAGAGTTGCGAATCAACTTTGCTGAGTATATCGAATGAAGGCATGTGTAGTGTTTTTTATGGTCAGGCTATTTTTGAGGAATTTTTCTTACCAAAAATGTACCAGGAAATCATCCCGATTATGATAAGCATTACTGAGATCAATTCTGCTTGCGTAGGGTGAAAACCCCAAATATCATATGTAGTATTCACCCTGATTTTTTCGATGAAAAATCTTTCCAGCCCGTTTAAAATGAGGTATAGTGAAAACAATCTCCCGGGTACAGATATTTTTTTTCTGATCTGCCAAAGAACAACAAAGAGTATCGAACAAGCAATGATCTCATATAAAGGTGTTGGAAATACAGGAGGGTTCAACTGATTGCAGTATTGACCACTGCAACCGGGTATAATTGTTCCTACTTCATTTACATTATGAGGATAATTATATGCCCAAAACCAATTGGGTAGAATAGACAACCCTTCCACCCTTGCGTGCGGAATACTATCCAGATGTCCGTATTCATTGATAAGCGAACGGGCATAATCCTGATTGCTCATCAGCTGATTGTGGAACTCCCAATCTGCTGCTGGTTCAATCGTTTGTTTTTCACTTACTTTATATGCTGTATTGAAAATACCCCAATCGCCATCACCTGCTACATGACAGCCCATCCTTCCGATTGCATATGCAATCATCAATGCAGGAGCAGCACTATCGATAAGATGGCGGATACCTATCTTTTTGGAACGGGCAAATAGCAATATGACGATTGTTGCCAAAATCAGTCCACCGTAAAAGGTGAGGCCACTGGGAGAAAGCAAATTCCCAATTGGATCCTGAATAAAGCGGTCCCAATTCTCCAGATTATCAAACAACTTAGCGCCCAGAAATCCTGCCAAAGCAGCATATACAGTGATATCACCAACTCTTTGGTGTGGGTAAACTTTTATTTTCCTCTCCTCAGGTTTGGCAAGAACCTGTTTTTTCTTTTCGTAATATTTGAGCCCTGCAAAGAGTAACCCAAGTATGACGCCACCCGGTAAGCTACCCTCAGATGAGAAAATGTACTCCTGTGGATTTACATTATCACCATTGAAAAACACACCTATGATCTTATACCCTACGAAAAAACCAAAGATGAGATTGAACAATAGTTCAGTGATTGTAGCCGGTTCACCAACCCTGATTTTTTCTTCCAAAGGTGTAAGCAAGCCCTGGGCTTCCTTTCTTTTCATTTCTGAGCGCAAGAAGAAAGCTGCCACTATAAAGGCAACTGCTACCAATAACCCAAATGAATTGATGTATCGGGTAAACCCGGCCGGCTCTATACCAAAAGCATCCTTCAGGAAAAAATATAGGTTAGGATACATGATCAGTTACAATGTTCTTCGAATGCAGCGATCAGGTTATGTGCTATCATTTGGGCAGGTCTGCCTTCGATTTGGTGTCTTTCGATCATGTGTACCACTTTACCATCTTTGAATAAAGCAATCGCAGGTGATGAGGGAGGATAAGGAAGAAGATATTCTCTTAGTCTTCTTACAGCATCGAGATCAAAACCGGCAAAAGTAGTGGTAAGTTTATCAGGTTTTTGTGAAGAATTATGAATGGACATCAATACACCGGGTCTGGCACTGCCTGCTGAACATCCGCAAACAGAATTGATCACTACCAGTGTTGTTCCTTTGTCAGAAACCATTGCATCTACATCTTCTACAGTGAGGAGTTCTTCAAAACCATTTTCCGTTAACTCCTCTTTCATTGGGATTACAATTTGTGCAGGATACATATTGTTAAGATTTTGGGCAAAGTTACGCAATTGATGGTTTTGAGTTAATTTAGCACAAATAAACTTTCCTTTGAGAGCCTTATTCTTTCTGTTTTTTTATGTTGCCTTTGCCATGAAGGGAATGGCTCAAGAGACTCACCAGGACACACTGGTTAAAGCAATTGATACACTGGTCACCCCTGCCCCACCACCCAATCCGGATTCCATTTTGAGAATCATTAACCTCAACCCTTATTTTACCGTGCAGGTAGATTCTGTTTTGATGTATGATCTTCAGATCAATAAACCATCTGAAAACTATTATTGGTTCATGAAGAATGCACCGGTGGGGGTAAAAATCGATCGAAATTCGGGTTTGCTCTATTTCAAGGCGGAAAGATCTTTCTTCAAAAGTGGTAAACTGAAATTTGATGTGCCCTATTCAGTAGAGGTTGGAGTTCAGAATTTAAGAGATCCAAAAGACAGGTTTGAATCTTCATTCACAATCATGTTTTACAGTACTGAAGTGCTGGTTTCAAAATTAAAACCCACCGTGGGCAATGTTTTATTGCTTGAAGAGGGGGATTCTATTCGTTTTAGGGTTCAATGCGAGGAAGGTACTTTTCCTATAGAACAGATCACCATCAATACCAACGAACCCATCAGCAATTTTAAATCGGTCAATAAATGCAATGACGAATTTTCCTGGATGGTTCCATATGATTTCATAAGGGATAATGATACTGCCAGAAAAACACTGGTAATACAATTCATAGCTACAGATAAGTTTAGAAACAGAGATACAAGTACAGTTCGGCTCGTCATAAAGCCTGGGATTAATTATATACAGAAAAACGGCGAACATCAACAAATTGCATCTGAAACCAGGAAATATGTAACCAATCTGAAACTCACATTTTATGTGATCAGCACCAATATTAAAAATAATAAATCCACCAGAACTGGTTTTGACATTACGGGATCAACAACTGCATTTATGGGTACCTTGCTATCAACCAGTGGTACTTCAACCGGAGCAAAAAATGCAGGTAAAGTATTACCGAGTGTTGGACTCAGTCTTGTGCCGGTAAAAGAGGCTGTTGCTCCCAATAAAGTACAGGAACAGAATACTGCTTCACAGGTAAGAGCAACGATCAAACGATTGGATTATATGCTCACTGAGAATTTGCTTGTAGGGGATAAAGATCCTGAGATACTTCAAAAAACAAAGAAGCTGAGAGAAGAATTGAAGCAGGCACAACTGCAACTTGTTGATCTTCCGTTGGTAGAATTTGATCCCAGATTCAGTCAGGAAGACGCTGAAAAATACTTCAACAATCCGAAAGTAAACAAGAAATATAAACTAAAAGTAAATTAATTACAGGTACCCCAGGATCTTTAACATGCTTTGTGCTGTTTGCTCCTTAGCATAGACCCAATCCTGCAATTTTCCATATCTGTCTCTTCCAATGATGATATGTTTGGGAGATGGAATCATACAATGTTTAATGCCTCCATAACCACTGATTTGATCCTGATAGGCTCCAGTATGGAAAAAACCTAAATACAGGGGTTCCTTTTCATTTTCCCCTGTCAATTTGGGGAGAAAAACCTCATTTACATGCTCCTCTGAATCATAATAGTCATGGCTATCGCAGGTAATACCGCCTAATACAACCCTTTGGTATTCATTGTTCCATTTATTCACCGGTAGCAACAGGAATTTTTCACCTATACCCCAGGTATCTGGCAGGGTTGTAATAAAAGACGAATCAATCATATACCAGATCTCACGATCGTTCTGTATTTTTTCGGCAATGACTGAATAAACATGGGCCATGCTTTCACCTACGGTAAAGCTGCCAAATTCAGTGAAAATGTGGGGCATTGGAACTTTTGCCTTTTTACAAGCTTTTTTGATGGTTCCAACGATCTCATTGATCATGAACTCATAATCATATTCAAATCCAAGAGAATGTTTGATGGGGAACCCTCCACCAATGTTGATGGAGTCGAGTTCCGGACATATTTTTTTCAGCTGGCAATAGAGATTGATGACTTTATTGAGCTCAGACCAATAATAAATATCATCCTTGATTCCTTTGTTGAGGAAAATGTGCAGCATTTTTAACTGAAACTTATCCTCGTAACCCTCAATCTGATCTACATAGAATTCAAGAATATCTTTTGCCCTTATACCAAGTCGGGACGTATAGAAAGGGAAATTGGGTTCTTCTTCTGCAGCTACCCTAATGCCGAGTTTGAAAGGATGTCTTACACTTCTCTTGTAACGATCCAGTTCTTCCTTGTTGTCAAGTATCGGAATCACATTTTTGAATCCTGTATTGATAAGTCTTGCGATCCTGGAAGTATAGCTTTTCTGTTTAAAGCCATTACAGATGATGAAAGTGTCTTTGGTAATTTTTCTTTTCTTGAATAAGCTGTTGATGATCTCAATGTCATAGGCAAAAGAGGTTTCCAGATGAATATCATGCTGGAGAGCCTCCTCTACCACAAATGAAAAATGTGAGCTTTTGGTGCAATAGCAGTAATGGTACTTGCCTTCGTATTTGTGCTTCTTGAAAGCCTTATTGAACAGGGTCTTTGCTTTGTTGATCTGAGATCCTATTTTAGGCAAATAGGTAAGTTTTAGAGGAGTACCGTATTTTTCAATGATAGCCTTGAGGTCCAGATCATTGAAAAAGAGATTGCCATCCTTTGTTTCGAAACCTTCCTGTGGAAAGTAGAACGTTTGTTTGACAAGATCCGTATAGGTATTGCTCATCTTACCGGTCAGCGCTATTTAACTGAGTTAACGAGCTGCTTGAAGGAATCGGGGTTGTTCATGGCCATATCAGCAAGAACTTTACGATCGAGCTCAATTCCCTTTACTTTCAGCTTGTTGATGAATTCGGAGTAAGTCAGACCCTCCTCTCTTACTGCAGCATTGATACGCACGATCCAAAGGCTGCGATAATCTCTTTTCTTGAGTTTGCGACCAACATAGCTGTATGTAAGGCCTTTCTCAAGTACGTTTTTAGCTACTGTGTAAACATTTTTCCTTTTACCGAAGAAACCTTTGGCCTGCTTCAGTATTCTTTTTCTGCGAGCCCTGGAGGCTACTGCATTTTTTGAACGTGGCATATTCGAATGAGTTTAAATGTAATGAAGGGTGTTTCTTACTTGAGACGCAACAATCTTTTCACGAAATCGAGGTTGGCTGGGTGAACCTGACCTGTGATGCGAAGAGCACGTTTGCGTTTTGTAGACTTTTTAGTAAGAAGGTGGCCTCTTGTAGGCTTTCTAAATGTGATCTTACCGGAACCGGAGATCTTAAAAGTTTTTTTTGCCCTTGAGTGGGTTTTAACTTTTGGCATGACAATAAATTTGTTGTTACCCCTGCTGGTGTCTTCGAACAGACGAAGATCTTATGGGACCATTTGGGAATAATTCAACCGAATTTCTTCCGTTGAAGGGTGCAAATGTAGTCAGTTTTTTAGAAATTCCACAAAAAATCCACGGAAATCACTGTTTTTGGGATGTCCAGGTATTGTTTTCGGGTTTAAAATCTGGCCATACTTTTTCTGGATCCAATGTAATTCTTCTGAGCTCTTCACTAACGGGAATGCGGGTTCTGATACTGGCAGTGCTTTGCCAAACCTCTACAGGAAGTTTAATTTTCCCGATGTTGCCTGAAACAGTCTCATACTCAAGGATAACAGGGAGGGCTGCTTTTTCCAGATTTTCGATTGTGACGATGGTACCATTTTTAGCATTAGCGCCTTGTGGTTCCACTTTGGTCACTGCCTGGTCAAATCGCCAGTTTTCCAATATAAAAGCTTTCCAGAACCATCCAAGATCTTCCCCTACGCTGCTCTCAATGCTTCTGAAAAAATCCCAGGGAGTTGGGTGTTTGTAAGCCCAATCGCGAATGTATTTCTGAAAAGCCGAATCGAAAAGCTTTTCTCCTACAATTTGTTCCCTCAACAGGGTTAAAGCAAAACCCGGCTTGAAATAGAGGGATAACCCAATATTGAACTCCTTCATGCCATCCGGGGTTTTCATCACTGCTTCCGATCTGTCGCTGTACATCATTTTTGCCATCATGTGGGCATCATTGTTCCCCTGTGCATATTCACCATTATTAAAATCCTTTGCAGCAATATCATTGATAAAAGTATTAAAACCTTCATCCATCCAACCATACTTGCGTTCGTTGGATCCAACAATCATGGGAAACCAGGTATGTCCGAACTCATGATCTGTAACCCCCCAAAGGCTGCCTTGTTTTGCTGTAGATCCGCAGAAAACAATTCCAGGATACTCCATACCTCCTACATTGCTGGCAACATTGGTGGCTATCGGATAGGGATATTCGAACCATCTCTTGGAATAGTTCTCAATACTTGCCTTGGTATATTCGGTACTTCTACCCCAGGCATTTTTTCCATCCGAACTTCTGGGATAAACGGATTGAGCCATGGCTTTTTTGCCACTGGGCAAATTTATCCTGGCTGCATCCCATATAAAGGACTTTGAAGAAGCCCAGGCAAAATCTCTTGCATTGTTGATAGCGTATTTCCATGTTAGTTTCTCTTTGGCTGGCCTAGAAGAAGGAGCATTCACTTCTTCATTTGATCTTATGATTATGGTGGAGTCACTGACATGTGCTTTCTGATAACGCTTGAGCTGATCTGGCGTCATTACATCTGCAGGATTCAATAGGTCGCCGGATGCCACTACTATATGGCTGGCAGGTGCAGTAATTGCCACATCAAAATTTCCGTATTCCAGGTAAAACTCACTAGCTCCCAAATACGGCAGGGTATTCCATCCTTGCACATCATCAAAAACACAAATACGCGGATACCATTGGGCTATGGCATAAATATTTCCATCGGCAGTTTTCAGTATACCGGTTCGGTCAGCTCCGTATTCAGGAACTGTATATTCAAAATCGATTTTGACCTGTACCTTATCCCCGTTAGATTGTAATAATCGAGGCAGGTCAACTTTCATGCGGGTATCGGATATAATCGGGTCAACCTTTGTTTCGATTTGTTTTCCAGATACCTGAGAAACAATCTTTACTGCAGATATTGTATATCCTCCCATAAAAGGGTTGGAAGCATTGCCATATCGGCTTCTACCGTTCGGAGGAAGTTTTGCAAATCCTCTTGAATTGGGATTGAAAAGATTCTGATCCAGTTGAAACCACAAAAAACCCAACTGATGGGGGCTGTTGTTTGTATAGGTGAGGTTGACTGTTCCTTTGATCTGGTTGTTTTGATCATTCAACTCTGCGCTGATGGAATAATCAGCTTTATTTTGCCAGTACCCTTTGCCTGGCTCACCATTGCCGGTTCTGATATGATTGCCATGTTCTTTATAAAATAAGGGATTGAAAAGTTCATTGGGATCATATTTGGATACTGCTTGATCCTGACCAACAGTGGAGAACACAGAAAGAAATAGCACTGTAAAAAGAAAATAGATTCTTGTCATAATCTTGATTTGAAAGTTATTGCAGTGAAGTCAATAGTTGTTTTGATAAGTTCTTATAAACCTGATCTTCAGTAGTTTTTACAGGATGCTTCATTTGAGCATTGAGTATAGCAATGGCCTGATCTGATTTCCCTGTTTTCTTCAAAGCCAAAGCAAGGTCGTAATTGTTTAGTATGAACGCTGGAGACATTTTTCTCACTTCCTGATAAAGCCTGATAGCCTCTTCTATGGATGCAGATGGCAATCCGCCGAAAAACATTTTTAAGGCTGCTTTTGCAGCAGGGTTGAGAGAAGCAACTTCGTCATTCCATTTGGCAAGTGTGTACAAAGCTTTCACATGACCGGGATCTGTCTTGATGGCTTTATCTGCTTCTTCCTTTATTTTTTTGGTGAAAAATGCTTTTTCCTTAACTGAACTATAGGTTATTTGACGTCCTAAAACAAGTGCCTTTGCATAATGTGCATCAGCAGTTGTTGAATCCAACATCCAAAGCTTATCTGCATATGTAATAGCCAACTGGTACAACTGAATCTTGCTTTCATCTTTATCCGCTTCATTTCCCATCATGCAGTATAGTTCAGTGATACGCAACAGGATTTTGGGGTCACCAGGATTGCTTTTCAATGCATCCATATATTTTTTGATCGCTTCTTCGTTCTTGAATTGACGCTCCAGCGATCTGGCTTCTTCCAGCAATGAGAGGTCTTGTGAAAAAGCCAGTGAGATAGAAATTGTTGAAATGATGAATAAAAACATCCTCATCGTGCTACTGTTTTTTTATATTTTACCCCTACCCTTCCCGAAAAGTTCTTAATGGGCGGATCTTCCTTGGATATGGAAATATCGACCTGATGAATGAATGGAAAAGCACTTGTTAAACGTTCACTGATTCTCATAACCAAATTCTCAAGCAATTTCTCACGAATGGAAAATTCAAACTTTACCAGTTCATACACTTGCTGGTAGTCAACTGTATGATCCAAGTGATCATAGCTATTCCGTTCATCGATCTCCAGAAGAATATCCACAATAAAATTTGTACCCCATGACTTTTCAGCATCCGAGACTCCATGTTCCCCTATCCATTTGAGATCTTTCAGGAATATTTGCATCATGTGTTTCCAAAGAATAAATATGCAACAAAGATAGCAGTTATGATACCAACGAGATCAGCCATCAGCATACTGGTAATGGTGTAACGGGTATTTTTGATACCGATTGAACCAAAGTACACTGCAACCACATAAAAGGTAGTATCACTGCTTCCCTGAAAAATAGCTGATAATCTCCCGGCAAATGAATCGGCTCCATAAACAGACATGGTATCCACCATCATAGCCCTGGCACCACTTCCACTCAGTGGTTTCATCAACGCTGTGGGTAATGCATTCACAAATTGAGTATCCATACCAAAGGATGAGAATAGTACTTTCATTCCGTCTGTTACAAAAACAAATGCTCCTGATGTTCTCAACACACTGATGGCAACGAGCATGGCAACCAGATAAGGTATGATTCTGATGGCAACATCAAACCCCCCTTTTGCGCCTTCGACAAACGATTCAAAGAGATTGACTTTCTTGTACATGCCTCCCACCAGGAATATGAGAAAGATCAACAGAATGAGTCCATTGCTAAGTACGTTGGAAAAAGTTTCAATTTCAACCTGATTCAGGAAGAATTTCAAATAAGAAATAAGCAATCCTATCAAAGCTGAGATGCCTGTTATCCATGCAATGATTACTGGCTGGAATAGATTGATCTTTTGCCGCAATGCAACAATGATCAAAGCAGCCATAGTTGCAGCGAAGGTTGCAATCATGCAGGGGATGAAAATATCTGTAGGATTGGCAGATGGTGGCGTGACCGAGGCCCTTATAGCAATGATACTTATAGGTATAAGTGTTAGTCCGGATGCATGCAAAACCAGGAACATGATCTGTGAATTGCTGGCTGTCTCCTTATTGGGATTCAGGCTTTGTAAACTCTCCATTGCCTTCAATCCAAACGGAGTGGCAGCATTGTCAAGGCCAAGCAGATTCGCAGAAAAATTCATCATCATATGCCCATATGCAGGATGTTTATCGGGCAAATCAGGGAACAATCTGCTGAAGAATGGAGCTACCATTCGTGAAAGCAAGCGTATAGCGCCTGCCTTTTCACCAATATTCATAAACCCCAGGAAAAGGGTCATGATGCCTATCAATTTAAAGGATAGATCCACACTGTCTCCCGCCGATTTAAAAATACCTTCAGTGATCTGTTTAAATATGAGTGGATCACCAGTAATGAACCATTTTCCGGCAGCAATTACAAATGCAATTATGAAGAAGGCAAACCAGATATAATTGAGGGCCATAATGTATACTTTATACTTGGGCTTCCAACTTCCCTGCCTTACGTTTCATTCCACTATCTTTGCTGCGCAAAAAATAAAAATAATGGCATTACAGGCTGGCATCGTTGGGTTACCAAATGTAGGAAAATCAACCTTATTTAATGCATTGAGCAATGCCAAAGCGCAGGCGGCCAATTTCCCATTCTGCACCATTGAGCCGAATGTGGGTGTTATCACGGTGCCGGATGACAGGCTCATAGAACTGGAGAAACTGGTAAAGCCACAAAAAGTGGTTCCCACTACTGTAGAAATCGTGGATATTGCGGGATTGGTAAAAGGTGCCAGTAAGGGTGAAGGACTGGGTAACCAGTTTCTGGGGAATATCAGGAATACAGATGCCATCATCCACGTGTTGAGATGTTTTGAGGATGACAATGTGATACATGTTGATGGAAATGTCAATCCTGTGAGAGACAAGGAAGTGATCGATACAGAGTTGCAGTTAAAGGATCTTGAGAGTGTGGAAAAGAAAATAGCCAGGGTAGAAAAAATGGTCAGAACGGGCGATCGCGAAGTTGCAAGAGGACTTGAGATCCTCAAATCGATGAAAGAACATCTGGAACAGGGTAAAAATGCAAGGGCCTTCGATGTTTCTGTTGAAGACAAGGAAAAGCATATAGATGACCTTTTTTTACTGACCATCAAGCCGGTGATTTACGTCTGCAATGTTGATGAGAAAAGTGTGGTGAATGGCAATTCATTTACAGAACAGGTAAAAGAAGCTACCAAAAATGAACATGCCGAAATACTTCTGGTAAGCGCGGCCATTGAGAGTGAGATTGCAGTGATGGAGAATTATGATGACAGGGTACTTTTTCTGGATGATCTGGGTTTAAAAGAGAGCGGTGTTGTGAGACTTATTAAATCTACTTACCGTTTGCTCAAGCTGGCCACCTATTTTACAGCAGGTGTACAGGAAGTCAGGGCGTGGACCATAACCCAGGGTATGTTGGCTCCACAGGCTGCAGGTGTAATTCATACCGATTTCGAGAAAGGGTTCATTCGTGCTGAAGTGATACGATATGATGATTTCGTACAATTGGGATCAGAAGCAGCATGCAAGGAAGCAGGGAAAATGGCGGTTCAGGGAAAAGATTACATTGTACAGGATGGAGACATCATGCATTTCAGATTCAATGTATAATTGAATGGTTCATACTGATAAAAAAAGACCGGATATTTTATCCGGTCTTTTTTTACGATTTATTTATAGATCTATTGTGGCATTAAAACCTGATCAATCTTATGAAATACACCATTGATAGCATGTCGGTCGGCCGCTACTATTCTTGAGTACGATGGGTTCCTTGCCCCTCTAACACCCTGTGTTGCATCGAAAGTAAGTGTGGGTGCTGTTGGAAGTGATGCAGAGAGCAATGAAGGAACTGGCGTTGGTGTTCCAGGAAGATTGGCAGCAAACGCTCTGGAGAGTAAGACGTGATAAGCGACTATTCCCCTTACTGTTGTAGCTGGTAACAAACTGAAAGAAGAAGGACTCTGAGGCACACCAAGAGCAGCGAAAAGGTTGTTAAAAGCCTGATTGGTTGGAGCCATTACAGTAAAATTAGCCAGCGGATTTGCCAGAAAATCCTGGAGACGTGAACCTGATGGAACACCTGCATCTGCAGCGGCAACAGCTGCTACAAGGTATTGCAGATCTGCATCTCTGGCGATTGTATCCAAAAGTACTCTTGAAGGAGGAGCTACAACAGCAGCAGTAACATGGATAGCACCATTGGCTGCATCAACGTCAGGAGTTACTACGGGTATATTATTCACCCAGACCTGACTATTTCTCCTTGAAGGGAAATTGCTGAATCTCACCAGTGGATTGGTATTCGGTGAAGGGAAAATGAAAGCTGTGGGAAATTGGACATTAGGAAAACTGGTCGGAATGGCACTGGACATGATCTTCCTGCCAGGAATTACATGGTATTGAACAATGCTGGCGACCTGAGCTGCAGGGAGAGCATTGATAACAGCAGCTGAAATACCCGACAAAGTGAATGCTGCATCACTGGGAGCAAAAACAGTAAAGACATTATTTCTGTCTGATACCGCTGCCAGCATTCCGGCCTTCGTTACAGCAGCCCTGAGAATTGAAAAATTGGGATTGGTAGTCAGCACCTCACCAATGGTACTTCCAGCTCCGATGGGCAATTGATTTGGAACTGCTTCTGGCACATTCTTGTTACAGGAAGCAACCAGAATGGCCATCATTGCCGCGACTGGCAAGATAAATTTTATGGAGTTTGATATTCTTTTCATGTTAAGCTTTTTATGAATTCGATAATTACTCGGTTTAGAAAATATTATAACCAAAAGAAACATAGTACAAGCCTCCGATGGAAGGATTGGCCAATGCTGTGATATAATATTGGTTCAACAGGTTGTTGGCACCGAGCCTGACAACAGAACGAACTTTGGGAAGCTTATAGCTGATCTGAGCATCAAGTATTTGGTATGCAGGAACTGTTCCATTGGCCAAATCACTTTGGTATTCAAAATCAGTCTGCCAGCGGTAAACAAAGTTGAAGCCCAGTCGCTTGTTCTTGCCCATTCCGGCATTACCGAAAGATGCATTACCACGATATTTGGGTGCATTGAAATAGGTAATAAAGCCATTTTCAACATCACCGAGCTCATCTGAAGATATATTACCACTCAGATAGAAGCCCTTGTTGAAACGGTATTCCAGTGACAGACCCCAACCGGTTGTTCTAACTTCGGTGGGTGAATTGATAGGTACAGAAAGAATTCTTCTCCTTGATGCAACGGTTACATCAGCTGGAGATGGAGTGGGCATGATGGATTGAGCAACTACTACTCTAGTGATGAAATCCTGGTAGTTCCCAAGATAAGCATATGCATCAACCAATAGCCTTGATTTTGCAAGCAATCCTCTGTAGCCTATTTCATAAGAAGTAACAGCTTCAGGTTTGAAATCTGTAAATTCCTGAACCTTTAACTGGCCAGCACTCAATGCGGCAACAGAGTATACCGGATTGTTTTTGATATTGTAGAATTCCTTCATTTGGGGAACACCACCTATTAAAATGGCACCTCCTGCCTGAAGATTGATGAACTGTTGCTGGGTAGAAGGGAATCTGTAGGCTGTCTGATAGGAGAATCTCAAATGATTATCCTTTGCCAATCTAATGAGAGCAGTAGCTCTTGGGGTAAATCTGCCTTTGAAATTCTCATTTTTGTCATATCTGCCGGAAACGGTGATTTTGATTTTGTCATCTGCAAAACCTTTGGCCAACTGTACATATCCACCAAATTCATTGATGGGGATGCTTCCTGCGGAGTCAGCAAAAAGAGTACCCTGTGAATTCAGTAGGAATTGTCTGAAATTACCGCCAACCAGTACATCCAATTTGTTATCCAGCAGGTGGCTGAAATTGTATTGACCGTCAGCAGCATAGAGATTTGTTCTATCAATGAATAGACCACCACCCGCTGAGATAGGCCTTGCTCTTACAGAATCATACAGTTTTTGAAAACGTGCCGAACCAGCCTGTGGTCTTCCAATATCGGCAACCGATCTTGCCAAATTATGGGCATTGCTGGATGTCAAGCCTCCGAGCAAACCATTCAAATAAGCCTGGCCATACTCAGTATACCATTGGGTTGAAGGTTTCCAGGCTTCATTGAAGAGTCTGGTTGTAATAGTTGTGTTATAAGATTGACCCGCATTTTCCTGGGTTGTATAAGCACGTACATACCAATTTTTGTGCTTCAACTCGAGTTTATACTGTCCCATCTTCAGATCAAGAAGAGAATAACGATCACTGCCGGTATAAACTGTATTACCCGTTCCCCAGAATCCAGAGAGAATAGCTTCAATGGAGTTGGTGAGCTTATAATTCAATGAACCACCCATTTTAAAGTTTACCGTATTGGGATTGGTTACTTCCTTCTCTGTGTATCCTGTTCTGGAAACCGGATTAGGAGTACCTGTTAGGGTAGAAATATAGGGTGCAAGGAAAGGTGCCTGACCTGCAATACCATTTAAAACAAGGTTCAGGTCAATAGTGGTTTCATCTCCATAAAGATTCATTCCATCATAATTGGGATCCGTACCACGTGTACCGGGGATGACACTACCAAGGAAAGGACCGTTGCGGATAACATTTCTGTTGTCAGCGGCTAACCAATCTTTTGCCTGTATCAGACCTGCAGTGAGTTTAAATGCAAGTTTATCGGACACTTTATGGGCCCAACGCATATCCCAGTTGTAATAAGGTGATGGGTCACGGTATTTACCATCCGTATGCATAACACCATTCTTCATCTGAAAGGAAAAACCCTGATATTTGAAGGGGTCTTTGCTATTGATGAGGAGGGTACCATTCATACCACCAGGACCGTAAAGTGCTGAGGAGGCTCCCTGAAGCAACTCCATGCTTTCGACATCCAGTTCACTCAAGCCCACAATGCTGCCTACAGCAAAGTTCAAACCAGGTGCCTGATTATCCATTCCATCTACGATCTGTGTGAATCTGGTATTACCACTACCTGCAAAACCTCTGGTAGTAACTGTTTTGAATGTAAGACTTGAGGCTACGACATCCACACCCTTTAGATTAGCCGCAATATCAAAATAGTCGGCCGCTGGAGCATTTCTTATGGCAGCTGCATTGACACGCTCTATGGAAACGGGAGATTCCAATATTCTGGTTGGAGTTCTGGTTGCTGAAACTACTACCTCCTCACCGAGGGTAGAGGTAGGTTTAAGTGAAACATCAGCCATTTGTCCGCCACCCGATACACTCACCTCAGTTATTCCAAAACCGATAGATGAAAATAAAAGAGTAACGGGGAATTTAGTGGAAGATGGTAAATTGAGTCTGAAGCTTCCTTTGGCATCCGTATAGGTACCTGCGGAGCTTCCTTTAACTGTAACTGACACGGAACCAATGGATTCACCACCAACAGCACTCTTCACAGAGCCTGAAATGGTCACATTTTGTGCATTAACGACTGCCGGCAAAACCAATAAAATGATGGCAGCCAGGCGAGCTAATCTTTTCATACGCAGAAGTTTTGGTCAAATTTTAGCCAAAATAGGCATTGTTGGTATCATAAAAAAATTTTGAAACAACTAAAAAAGCTTAATGTTCGTTGAGCATTAAAATTGGCAGATTCATTGTCTGGTTTTAATTTACACACATGAAAATTTTCCATTTTCCTGGTCAGACTTCTTTTTATGCCGGAAAGGTTAGAGATGTCTATTCGATTGACAACAAATACCTTATAATGATTGCCAGCGACAGGATCTCAGCTTTCGACGTGATCCTGCCCAGACCCATCCCTTTCAAAGGACAGGTTCTAAACCAGATAGCTGCTTTCATGCTGGAGTCAACCAGTGATATCTGTCCTAACTGGTTGCTTTCTGTACCGGCACCTAATGTTTCCATCGGTCAAAAATGCATTCCGTTTAAGATTGAAATGGTTGTAAGAGGAAATCTGGTGGGACATGCCTGGAGAACTTACCAGCATTCTAAGGTACTGTGCGGTCAAAAAATGCCAGAGGGATTAAAGGAAAATGATTTCTTCCCTACTCCATTGATTACTCCTTCAACAAAAGCGGCAGAGGGTCATGATGAAGATATCAGTGAGGATCAGATTCTTGATTCCGGTCTAGCAAGTAAACAAGATTGGGAAATACTAAAGGACTACACACTAAAATTGTTTCAGAGAGGTAAAGAATTGGCCGCTAAACAAGGTTTGATTTTGGCAGACACCAAATATGAATTCGGAAAGATCGGGGACAGCATTTATCTTATGGATGAGATCCACACTCCCGATTCTTCCCGGTATTTCTTTGCCGATGGATTTGAAGAAAGACAAAAACGGGGAGAGAGGCAATTACAGTTGAGTAAAGAATTCGTGAGGGAATGGCTCATGTCGAATGGGTTCATGGGTAAGGAAGGACAAATTGTTCCTGATATGTCAGATGAATGGGTCAATACCATATCAGATCGTTATATTGATCTTTACGAGAGATTGATCGGTAAAAAATTTGAACCCATTTCAATCAGCGATAAGGAAATGGAAGAAAAGATCAATCAAAGTGTGGCATCATTGAGATCTGTATCCTGATCCTTTTGGATGGAGCGAATTCTTTGCTTGGATTTGTTGAAAATATTTCTTCCTTTGTCCAAGCCTTTTCTCATTTCTTTTTGTACTTCGTCTGGCAAGGAAATAAAATTGCTGCATTCCTCAGAACAGCAACCATTCAGCTGAACTTTGCATTTCTCACACTGTATAAAAAGAAGATGACAGGCACTGTTAACACAATTTGTATGTGTATCGCATGGATTACCACAAATATGACAATGGGAAATGATATCTTCTGTTATCCTCTCTCCTAGCCTTTCATCAAAAACAAAGTTCTTTCCCACAAAATGATTTTCTAAACCTTTCTCCTTTACCTGATTTACATAATTGATGATTCCTCCCTCCAAGTGAAAAACATTTTTGTAACCGTTGTGTAACATCCAGGCGCTGGCTTTTTCGCATCGGATTCCACCGGTACAATACATGATTATATTTTTATCCTTATTCTGACTGAACATTTCTGCGGCCATGGGAAGTTGCTCTCGAAAAGTATCACTGGGGATCTCAATGGCATTCCTGAATCTCCCAACTTCATACTCATAATGATTTCTCATGTCAATTACAAGAGTATCAGGATCTTTCACCATTTGATTAAAAGCATCCGCATTTACATACCTGCCTTTATTTTGCATGGAAAAAGTTGGATCTTCAATACCATCCGCAACAATCCTTTTTCTCACTTTTATATCCAGAACATAAAAAGAATTTCTATTTTCATCCACTGCACAATTGAGCCTGAGACCCTCCATTGGCTTATGGGAATATATAAAATTTCGGAATTTATCGATGTTTTGAGTTGGACAACTTATTTGAGCATTTACTCCTTCCTCCGCAATGTAGATCCTGCCTAAAATTCCAAAAGCAGTAAGTTCCTGATACCATATGTTTCTGAAATCATTCGGATTGGTAATTGGAAAATAACAATAGAATGAAATTGTTTGACGAGGGGTATTGTCTTCCCTGGCCTTTTGCTTCAACAAGGACCTAGATACACGATTGTGTAATGTTGACATGTTTAATATTTTAATTCCTAAGGAACCCCGGTTGCAGGCCGGGCAAAATTGTAAACATTGCAAAATTAGGGTAAAATTCCGGCATCAATCATTGAAGAGATTGTTGAAACCTCTTATTCCAATTTTAATGCCATTTCGAGGAAGAATCCAGTCTGTTGTTCCCCAAACATAGTCAACACGAAATATCTTCAGAATATTATCAAAACCAACAAATGCTTCTGCATAATTTCGATTTCCGGTATGGATCATATTGGCTCCTGTGATAAGCCTTAAATTCAACTTACGCAACAATGGAATTTTATTGGTCAACAATCCATTGAAGCTGTGCTCTAAAAATAAAGCAGTGAAGAACGGATCAGTATTGGATAGCGCATAAAAAGGTGCTACCTGAAAACTTCTTACATAGGGATTGGCTTTTCTGGTAAGATTGCCAGAAAAGTGATTGTAGTCAGGTAGAGCAACAAATGTCTTGTTGAAAAAACCTCCCGTCTGCAACATATACCTGAACTCGCCGCCCATTTTGAAATTGATATCATGGGATATTGAAAATTTCCACTTTGCAAAGTTGGAAACGGAAGCAAGTAACTGGGGTAAACCTTTCTCAATCTGCAGAGTAAAAAGTGGAGATTTGGAAAAGGCTCTCACTACCCTGTCAGGATATTCCACATATTTCTCTCCAGGCCTATACCTTATTCTCAAACCCAGGGTAGAGGAAGTATTCGGAGACATATTCGAAATTGCAATCTCAGTAGGATAATTGGGAGTAATATTGTTGAGTTTTTCTTTATCTGTCCATAAATTGATGTCTTTCAAATTTTCCAAAGGACTCCTTTTCTGATAAGAAAATGCAATATCTGCATCAAAACCATCTCCTAAAACTTTGAAATAATTCAATTGAAAAAAATGTGACTCATATATTTTCATATAATTATTTCCATCCAGCAGAGTTGAAAAAGTGTTCATGATCTGTGGGATTGGATTTCGATTGTTGAATTGAAAGATTCTTTTTCCAAATCCCAAACCAATGCTATTGGCATATTTTTTCCCAAATTGATAACGGCTATTAAGATATGCATTCAGATGTCCGTTTGATGTTCCATATCTGATCACTGGCGATACCGAAAATTCTTTTCTCCCCTTGAGATCCTTACGAAATGATCCGGATGCTTGAATTGACCAACCTTCTACTGTATTGAAAGAAATATCTTTCAAGAAGGGCTCCAGTGAAAAGCTGGCAGACGAGGATCTTTTGGAAAAATTCAAACCATTCAGAAAAACTGCAGTTGGTGTGATTTTGTTTTGGATTTTATCCAGAGAGTCAAGATACCGGGGATCTTGCCTTTTCAATTCGAGAGAATCTTTTTTCCGATAATCGGCAATTTCTTCTGACAGCAATGGCAATGGTCTGTTTTCTGCCCAGTATTTATCATTTCTTTTATTAGATAAACTATCAAAACGGATCAAAGTTTTTCCAAAAGTATTTTTTGAATGCTCATTATTAACCCTATACTGTGAATATAAAGTGGTAAAGATTCCATCAGCAGAAAACCCAAAGATATTTGCTGAAAGTTCAATGTTTTGACTTTTCAAAGTCCAATTGTCAAATCCGATATATTCATACTGCTGTGATATGTTCAGTTTATTTGCAAGTTCGAGTTGTGATTCTTTATCAAGGTAAAGGTCCACAGCATGTAATTTCCAGCTATCTTCTATAATTTGTATATATCCGTTGAACAATGGCTCCCAATCTCGTTTGGGTATAACCTGAATGCGATTGACAAGAAATCCATTCTCAGAAAATGCACCCAGATATTTGTATTTATAGAAAGACAATGCCCCATCAGCAATGGGAGAAATGAAACCTCTTGGATTGAAAACTCTGGGTATTGATACTATATTGTCATAGAAAGTGAGAAGAAAGGGAGTTGCCAATCCAAAACCATTGCTTTGTCCACTCACTTTGGTAGATATTACATTGACTCTCGTTTCATCAGGTTGGCGAAAATGAATATCAGCTATTGTTTCAGAGAGAAAAATGATTTTTTGTTTTGATGTGTCACCATCTTCAAAATCAATTTTTCTGCCCATAAATGTTTCAGGATAGGCATTGGTCCTTACTACTCCTTTCAAATAAGACTGACAGGAAAAGCTTGCTATAGCGCCGGCATTGTCTTTTCTAGAGCGAATTGCATTTCTGATGATCTCATAGGCCGGGTCTTCACCACCCGGCTTGATCATTATTTCATCTAAAGTAAGACTGTTTAATTCCATTGTTATCTCGAGATCCAGATTCTTTTCAGATACGATGATCTCGAGTTCACGGCTCTTATATCCAACGTGCATGAATACAATAGTATATTTGCCAGGATTGACTTCAAATGAGAAAAAACCTTTTTCATTTGATATCACATTCACTGACTTTGACTTAACCGAAACTGTTGTATAAGGCAGAATTTTTCTATCAGCATCATATATGATACCACTCACTTTTGTTGCAAAAGATTGATCTGCAGCAAAGAGAAAAAGGGACAGAAATAATAATTTCAATAATAAGATGCGCATGCAAAAATCATGTTTCATCTGTTTCGGAAAATGATCGAAATCGACCTTCCGGATAGTGCCGAGAATCCTGCGGTAACCCCACCGATCAATCCAGTAACCAAAACAAGTAATACGGGGGAATTGTTCTTTAGCACTATCATTGAAATTTTGCCTGCGAGAATATGATTATTGTTTATACTGATGATCAAACTTAAGAGAGACCAAACCATAAATGAACCTAAGAAGGCAGAAAAAAAGGCAACTACTCTTTTTTGATCAATCAACACTCCGGTGAGAAAACCAGCAAGGGCAACAGACCACCATGGGAGGAATAGTCCGAGTGAATAGGTAAGAAATGCCACACAGAAAAGAGATATTAAAAAGTTTTTCATAAAATAAGTTTAAATACCTTGAAAATTCATTTTCCACTTGTATCGCGCCTTTTCTTTGTTTGTCTTTTGGATGAACTGGATTTTGTGATATTCTCCTTTTGCCCAGGTATCAATGAAATTATCATAATATTTACTTCCAGGATTACCACTTTGTCCTCCAGGATAGATTCCGAAAGCTTCAGTCTGGTCAGTTAGATGAACAATCATTCTCCAACTCGGACCGTGGTCATGACGGGTCGCATTTACAATTCCTTCTCCACCTCCTGTAAGGATACCTGATCGACCGAAAGGAATAGCATTGGTTTTCAGCAAGTGATACACAGTTGTATTTTTATAGCTACCCCATGTCAATCCACCTTCGTTTTCGATCTTTTCCAGATTTTTTGTGGCTGATTGCAAAGCTGTAGTCACTTGCTGGTGAAGCGTTTCTTTTTCAGGTGTGAGAATATCATCTATGAAAATAAACGAAGAGTCTTTTAGGAGAGATTCCAACAATACAAATCTATCAGGTTCCGGTAATTTGTATGAACCTCTGTCAAGATCATCTTTAAAAATTCTTACTTCAAGGCTATCCCACCAGGCATTGAAACACACAACAGCTTTTTCATCCTTATCATTCAACAAAGACCAGTTTTCTATCAGATCCAAATAACGTTTATCATTGTTGGTCAATTTCTCCCGTTGAACATATTTTGAAAGTATGGGTCTTGCAAATTCAGCAAATACATTGTAATTGTTATTTTGAAGATCCATCATATCCTTAACAGTAATGGATTGGAGCGCAGATAATACTCTATTGATGGTAATAGGTCTGTATACCTCATATTTACCGGGTATAAAATAAGGATAAGCGGAATCTACTGGTCTTTGATTCGCACTACTGATAAATCCTTCTGCAGGATTATATGCATGAGGATTGTCTGCCATTGGAATGTAGCCATTCCACATATATGAACTGTCTATTCCAGGCATAACCATAAGCCCTTGATCTTTCCATCGTAATGGAAAAGTTGCCTGTTGCCATAGCGCTATATCACCTTTCTTATCCGCAAAAATCATATTTTGTCCGGGTACATTAAAATGAGATATGGCATCCAGGTAGTCGTCGTAATTCTTGGCCTTATTGAGTTTGAGCCACATTTTCAGGATATTCGATTTATCATGTGCTACCCATCTCAATGCAAGTGCTTTTTCTTTGGAAAGAGAACTTTCAAAAGTGTTGTCATATAAAACAGGTCCAAAAATGGTATAGGCTACAGTATCCAGAAAAGGGAGGGAATCCTTTACAGGAATTACTTCTATCCTTTTCTCAGCTTTTTTCCACGTATTATCGAACCAGTACTCTTCTTTCTTTTCATCCTTAAATCGGATATCATAATAATCCTTTACGTCTCTTCCTGCATTGGTAAATCCGAACGCTATACTATCATTGAAACCAATTACTACTCCGGGCAGACCTGGGAAGGAAACGCCATACGCATTGGAATTGGGTGTTGTAATCTGAAGTTCAAACCAGATCGATGGCAGGGATAAACTGAGATGTGGGTCGTTTGCAAGAATGGGCTTCCCGCTTTTTGTTTTAGTACCTGAAACTACCCAGTTGTTGCTTCCATTGGCCGGGTCAGGCTTGAACGACTGCGCGATGGAAAGACTATCTTTTCGTTGAAAATATAAAGAATCTGCATTGGCAGGCGGTGAAACATTTTGATACGCAAGATCAGATGTTTTGAAATTGGGAATAACTGCATTCAATGAATCAGGAATATCGGAGTAAAGAACACGAAATTTTTCTTCACCAAGTACACGGAAAGCCTCTGTCATTTCGATATCATTATCATATCCGGCAAGTACTTGTGTCATCTGCTTGGTGAACAAGGCTGATTTGAGATTTGTCCAAAGCTCAGGCTCATATCCCAGCAATTTGTATTCAACTGGTAAAGAACTCTTATTCAGTGATTGGATATAAGAATTCACACCGGCAGTGTAGGCATCCATTGCAGTCTTGGTTTCTGGATCTTCTTCCATGGCAGATAAAGCATTTTCTGCTGAAAAAACCATTCCCATTCTCCTCTGGTTTCTGTCAAACTTCAATGCTTTTGAACCTACGATCTCAGATAACCTACCTGCAGCGGCCAATGTTTGAAATTCCATTTGCCAGAGACGGAATTTTGCGTGAAGATATCCTTGTACATAATAGGCATCAATGTCCTGTTCTGCAAAAATGTGTGGAATAAGTTTATCATCAATCAATACCTCAACATTGTTTTTTACACCTTTGATTTTTATATCTTGACCAAAGTCTTCGTCAACGGATTCTGCATTTTGCCAGATTCCTTCCTGAGGGCTCAGGAAAGACCCCAATGCCAACGGTAAAACTTCTCTGGTACCCAAAACAAAAACTAGTAAAGTATTTATGCTGACGGACAGAACAAGTATTAAATATTTCATAACTCCAAATATGCATAAAGTTAACATTTTAATGGTTCACGATCATTTGATTCAATAATTTTGCAACATGTCACATGATACAAAAAGTGAAGATGTAAAAAATATTTTGCACCTTCATTTACCTACTGATCCCCGTTGGGTAGATCTTGCCGCTTTATCGCTGGAAGACATTCTTACCGATCATGCCTATTGTGAACAAAAAGCAGCTACAAGTTGCATCAGTCTTATCCAGTCCTATCCTGAGAAAATCGAATTGGTTGAAGAACTCTCACCAGTCGTAACTGAGGAATGGGGGCATTTCAGACAGGTATTGCAGGAGATCAAAAAAAGGGGTTTAACACTAGGCAAACAAAGAAAAGATCAATATGTAAACAAGTTACTTGATTATCAAGTCAAGGGTGGAAGTGCTGAAGCAAGGCTAATGGATAAGCTCCTTTTTTGTGCACTTATTGAGGCAAGAAGCTGTGAAAGATTTAAAAGATTGAGTGAAGGGCTTGATGACAGTTATATGAGAAATTTTTACCGAAAATTCATGGAAAGTGAGGCGGGGCATTATACGTTATTTATCACTTTGGCTGAAACATATTTTCCAAAGGAAAAAGTCAGATTGCGATGGAAAGAATGGCTGAATCATGAAGCGAAAATCCTCAGTGAAATGGATATTCGTGGCGACAGAATGCATTGACAGGATCAGCTAAAGTATTGGAGCTCTTTTGAAAGATCCATGTCAGGAAAACGAACCATCAGATCTTCAACCAAAGTCTTGAATTTTAACTTGAATTTTCTGTGTTCTTCAGAATCCGGATGTAGTGGAGTATGCTGTCGGGCAGCATTGATCTGATCAAGTTCTTTCATCACTTCTTTTGCTCTTCCTTCAAAACCTGATTGTACAAGCTTTTCCCAAACATATTTGGTTGCCAAATAATTCGGGTGAACCATATCCTCAGCATAAAATCTGTAATCTCTCAGATCATCAATTATGAGTTCATAAGAAGGAAAATACTGAACCTCAGGGAATGATGAACATATTTTATCCACTGCATGTACCAATACTGCCTTGCTACGATTATTTTCAACAAATCCGTCACGAAGATGTCGAACTGGACTTATGGTGACCATCCATTTCAAACCAGGGTTTATTGAATGTATTTTTCGATAAATCGCTTCAAATTGTTCAACAATATTATCCGGTGACATCATTCTTTTTTTGAATTTGGTCATGGAAACCTTGTGACAATTGGAAACAGGGATTCTGTCTTCAAAATGATATACAAAGGAAGAGCCAAGTGTTAAGATCAACCAGTCAGCTGTTTTTAAGAATGCAGACCCTTTTATGATTGCATGATTCATTGCATCGGAGGTCATTTTTCTATCAGCACGAGATAACGATGAATGAAAATACCAATTTCTCCATACACCCTGTTCCTCAAAGAGTTCATCATCAGCAATATGTTTTTGATCAACATAATGATGCAGCGCAGTAAAAATGCTCATTGGATTGAATAAAACACCATGGGGATTTTGCAAAGATTGGAATTTGAATGCCTGCAGACGTTCATAAATATGTTCTGTGAAGCAGGAGCCCATAAGCATTATCCTGTCGCCAATATTAATTTTTTGATCTAACGGGCGAGGATCGAATTCAAGTCGAAATAAAGATGACATTTTATGCTTTTAACATCCTTTGTTTACTTGCCTCAAATAAAATGATGCCTGTGGCAACTCCTACATTGAAAGAATCAAAATTACCTGCCATGGGAATGGTGAATTTATGATCAGCAGCTTTTGAAATATAGGGCAGCACACCTTTGTCTTCACTACCCATAACAATGCAGCTTGGAAGTGAAAAATCCATTTCGTATACTTTTTTTGAACTATTCATTTCTGCCGTACAAACATTGATACCATTTAAATGCAGGGTATCGATAGCCTTCAAAAGGCTGGCTACCCTGCTAACCATGATCTTCTGTAAAGCGCCTGCGGATGATTTCAAGGCTTCCTCATTGAAAGCACCGATTCCCTTATCAGGTATGATCATGGCTTGGGCACCACAACAGAGAGCAGTTCTGGCAATTGCGCCTATATTTCTGACATCTGTGATACCATCCAACATCACAAAAAGGGGCACTTTTGCAATGGATAATGTATGGTCAATAACATCCTGCAGCTCGATATACTGAATAATACTGTTGAGTCCAATCACTCCCTGGTGATTTGACCTTGTTAGATAATTGAGTTTTTCAACAGGTACGGCGTTGATGGGAATCTGCAATTTTTGGGAGAGGATTTTGATTTCATCAATTATTTCTCCTGATAAATTTTTCTGCAGAAATATTCTTTCCAATTGCTTTCCGTCACGCAATGCTTCTAAAACAGGTTGTCGACCTATGATATGTGTTGAATTGTTCTTCATGTTATTCTTCCTTCCATTTTCAGCAATTTGATTTTTAAAATCGCTGCTACTGTGATTGCATCTGTAACCTCCCCTTCCAAAACTTTATGATATAACTCTTCAAAAGGCATTCTACAATGGTATAGCTTTTCGGAATCTTCAGGATCTGATATACCATGCTTAAGGCCTGTAGCAAGATAAACAATTGCCTTTTCATCCGTTACGGAATTGGATAGATGCATCTCTATCAATTTTTCCCAATTTAGGGCCTCAAGTCCAGTTTCTTCTTTTAATTCACGTTTGGCTGAAAGGAGGGGGTCGATATCAATGGGTCCACCACCCTCTGGAATTTCTAAACTGTATTGATCAAGAACAAATCGATATTGGCCTACCAAATGAATATATCCATCATCATCGATTGGAACGATACCAATGGCAAGATTTTTGAAATGCACCTTACCATAAATACCCTTGTTTCCAGATGGGTTTATGACGTCATAGTGCATAAGGCTAATCCAAGGGTTATCATACACTACTTGCTCTTTTAGTACTTTCCAATTATTATGTGTGTCGCTCATGCAGATAAGAAAAAACCCTCCAGGTGGAGGGTCTTGTTGATTTATTTCAGACCGAAAGCTGATTTTACTTTTGGAACATAATCCAGTTTTTCCCAAGTGAAAAGTTCAACTTCAACTGTTTTCGTTTTACCACCGGGCATTTCAAATGTTTTCTTTTTGACCTCATTTTTTCTTCCCATATGTCCGTAAGCTGCAGTTTCCTGATAAATGGGATTTCTGAGTTTGAGGCGGGTTTCAATGGAATAAGGTCGCATATCGAACAACGATTCAATTTTTTTAGCGATTTGTCCGTCTGTAAGATTGACTTTTGCAGTACCGTATGTATCAACAAAAATCCCCATAGGCTTGGCTACACCAATTGCATAGGAAACTTGTACAAGTATTTCATCTGCAACACCTGCAGCAACCATATTCTTGGCAATATGTCTTGCAGCATAAGCAGCACTTCTGTCAACTTTCGAAGGATCCTTTCCGCTGAATGCTCCACCACCATGTGCACCTTTGCCTCCATAGGTGTCAACAATGATTTTTCTTCCTGTGAGTCCTGTATCACCGTGTGGACCACCAATCACAAACTTTCCAGTTGGATTAATATGATACTTTATGGCCTCCCCAAAAAGCTTTTGAACATCTTTTTTGCATTTTGACTTGACACGGGGTATTACAATATTGATGACATCATTTTTGATCTTGTCAAGCATTTTTTTATCGCTTTTATCAAAATCATCATGCTGTGTTGATACAACAATCGCGTCTATCCTCAAAGGCTTATCATTATCATCATATTCAATAGTGACCTGACTTTTGGCGTCTGGTCTCAGATAAGGCATTTTGGAATTCTTTTCTCTTCTGATGGCAGAAAGCTCTATAAGTATCTTATGAGCCAGATCCAATGCCAATGGCATCAGATTCTCCGTTTCATTGGTTGCATAACCGAACATCATTCCCTGGTCGCCTGCACCCTGGTCTTCTTTTTTCTTGCGTTCAACTCCCCTATTGATATCATCCGATTGTTCATGTATGGCAGAAAGAATACCGCATGAATTGGCTTCAAACATATATTCACTCTTCGTATATCCAATCTTGGCAATTACATCTCTGGCAATCTTTTGAACGTCCAGTGTTGCGGAAGATTTCACTTCTCCAGCAAGAACAACTTGTCCGGTAGTAACAAGGGTTTCACATGCCACTTTAGACATGGGGTCGAAAGCAAGAAAGTTGTCGATCAAGGCATCAGATATCTGATCAGCCACTTTATCAGGATGGCCCTCTGATACACTTTCAGAAGTAAATAAATAAGGCATAAAAAATGGGTTTTTGCAAATATAGATTGAAAATCAAAGCTTAGAGTATACTACCCTGAATTTCATTTTCCTGTTTGAATGATTTCCCCCTCCTAGAACCACATTTCCTCTGCAAAGGTTATTGAGAGCGAAGGTTATGAAAAGATCCTCATAACGGATGCTGTATGGGGCTGTTAATCTTAGTTGGAAATTGGGATTGTTTCTCGTAATGATTCCTTGAAGATAACGGGTCAGGTTCATATCATAGTAAGAAACAAGGTTATTAAAACCGTCGTTTTTGTACTTCCGAACCCCTCCGAAAATAAAAGTTTGGTATTTGCCGTTGAGGAAAGCATCAGACAGAAAAGGATAAAACTTTCCGTTGGAGGAGTCCTTCATTTCAGCGTAAAGGAACTCAGGAGTTTGAAACAGGTTTGATTTCCTTCCAGGGGTAACAACTTCCTCCATCGAAAGTTGTGCCAGGTGTACCATTACGTTGCCCTTTTTCTGCTTGAATTCGTCCAGACCAGGGATTCTCAGCATGGCAAAAGTACCGGGCGCTGCCTGAAGATAGACGAGACTGTCGCCTCTTGGCTTAAGACCAATATATCGAGATGCCTCACTCGAATTATAGCTTCTGGCTATATTGTTTAATGAGCCTCCGAAAACTCCGTTGAAAAACACAAAATTCTTAAAGGTAGTATCCTGCTTTCCGCTTTTGTTGTAACGATAGTAGAGCCTCATTTGTGTTGCTGTATCACTCATGGCAAAGCTCATAAGAGCGTTCGCTGATGTACCGGTTGTTTGTGGTACCAGTGCAAACCCTTTAAAAAATTCTCTGAACAAGGTGTCATTTCGGTAAGGGCTTCTTCCTGATGTGTCAAAGGAAAGGAATTTCCTTGCCCATTCATCATTCAATTTGATCCTCAATTGATTCTTGATAGTCTGCCTGAAGAGATAAAGTGAATCATCTAGTATCGAAGGAGCGAATGTTTTAGTACCCAGAACTTCACCAAACCGAACATTTGAACCCGTATTGTAAGCTGAGTCTGCTTTGATCGGATCAAGGACCCTGTGCACATTGATGGTTTGCAATGCATTTGTATCTCCAAAAGTATTGGTCCATCGCAAGCATAGAACTACAGAATCAACAAACAAACTGTCTGGAGTTGCTTCAAAAAAGAAAGGATAACTGGGTGGCTTGAGTTCAAAAAAGATAGAGGCTGTCGTTTTGCCGAATTGGGGGTCATTGCCAATGTGTCCAAGCACAAACTGGCCCTGATTTCCATTGATATCCCTACCCAGAACGGGTAACAATGAGTCTGGTGTAATAAAAGTATTGGCAATAACCTCAAAGGTGGTATCAAAGGTAATGATGTTGTCAATCGGAGGAAGAAGTCCAATTCCAATATCTGTTCCCTTGATCTTTGTACAACGAATGAAAGATAGGACTATGATCAGAGCAGCAATTCCTTTCAACAGCGTTCTGTAACTCACACTTCTTTTTTTAGATGACTGGCTTACAATTACTTGTTTGCAAGGTCGTTATACAATTGTAAATACTCTGTTAAATCAGAGTCGGATTGAAAAGGAATTACCTTCTTGCCTTTGACCTTCGAAAATGACTCCGTAAGCTTTTTCTGAACCTGACCGTCTCCAAAGGAAATGGCATCTGCATATGAAGCACCACCATTGAACATAGCAGTATTATCTGCTCCTTTGAAAGGTTCAAGATCTTTTTCCTTTATCAAATTACTGATCGTAGCCTGTTTGATGAAATTCTTGCCCAAACTGTCTGAAAAGGTGTTTTCCCCGATTGTAAAAATAATTTTGCTGTTGCTGAAAACGGGCTCTTTTTTATAGGATGTTTTCAAGAACATGGGGATCAATCCGGTCATCCAACCACTACAATGAATGATGTCAGGCGGCCATCCAAACTTTTTCACAGTCTCGAGTGCTCCTTTGCAGAAAAAAATGGACCTGATGCCATTGTCATCGAACCAATTTTCATTCTCGTCCTGGAAAACAAACTTTCTTTTGAACATTTCTTCATTGTCTAGAAAGTAAACCTGAAGACGGGCGTTGGGCAGTGACGCAACCTTGATCTGGAGAGGATAATCCTCATTCTCAACGGTTATGTTGATGCCGGAAAGTCTCACAACCTCATGCAGACGATGCCTTCTCTCGTTGATTGTGCCAAAACGAGGCATGATACATCTGACCTCAAATCCAGAGTCATTGGCCTTGATCGCAAGTTTGTTTACAATCTCTGAAAACTCAGTGAGTTCCAGATAAGGAGACATCTCGTTGGCGATAAAAAGTATTCTTTTCTTACTGACCATCCTTTGGTTTTAAGGGAAATACAACGGTGCAAAGGTATATAAAATATTGCAAAAGGGGTTTAAGACAGGATTTACCATGGTTACCAATGAATAAGTTTGGGTAATTTTGGGCGTAAAAGGATAAAAAAGCTTGAAATCCCTGAAATCAATAATCAAATTTGCTTTTTTTCTTGCCATTGGTCTTTTTCTATTGTGGTTGACCACCCGGTCATTAACCCGTGAAGAGGTAAAAATGGTCCAGGAACTGATCTTCAGCTCCAATTGGTTCTATATAATAATATGCATACTGATTTTGATTTTAAGTCACTATATCAGGGCTTTAAGGTGGAGAACCATGATATTACCTCTTGGATTCATGCCCTCACTATGGAATATTTTTATGACCGTAATTAGTGGATTCTTTTTCAATCTGCTTTTCCCCAGACTGGGTGAAGTAATGAAATGCACTCTGCTGGGAAAATATGAAAAGATACCAGTTGATAAATTGATTGGAACCATGGTGGCTGAACGAATCGTAGACTTACTGTGTTTAATTCTTGTAATCTTTCTTACGATACTGATTCAACTCGAAAGGGTTTGGGGCTATACAAAGGAACTCTTGCATATCCTCTCAATGAAATTTAGCAAGGACCATACACTTATTATTATCATCGCATCCTTGTTTTTTGTTTTGGCTATTCTGTTTTTTTATATACTCAAAAAAAAGTCAAACTCAGCTCTTTTCAAAAAGATTCGTGGCATGGTTTCCGGTTTTTATGAAGGGGTGCTGAGCATAAGAAAAATACCCAACAAGTATATTTTTATTTTTCAGACGCTTGCTATATGGTTTCTCTACCTCTTGAGCATTAAAGTAGGTTTTTATGCACTCAGCTCTCTTGCATCGATGGGGTGGCCTGCATCATTAACAATCCTCACATTTGGAAGCTTTGCCATGATAGCGACCCAGGGAGGCATCGGGGCTTATCAACTGGCTGTACAGAAAACACTAGCCCTGTATGGGGTAAATGCTGTATCAGGACTTGCTTTTGGATGGTTACTATGGACAGTGCAAACCGTCATGCTCCTGATAGCTGGCCCTGCATGTCTTTTATTGCTTTTGTTGTATAATAAGCAACGAAGAGCAAATTGAAGGATTGATAAAATTGAGTGAAATTGCCAAGTAATATTCCAGAGATATCCTTTTTGAATTAATTTGCTTATATAATATTTATAAAAATGAAATCGTTTTTTTTCTTTGTTGTTTGCACATCCATTTTTCTTTCCTCATTTTCACAAACAGGACAATCCTATTCAAATACCTGGCACTTGGAAGACCCTGCAACTGGTATATATGGGATTGGACTTGAAAAGGCCTACACCGAATTGTTGAAAAATAAAACGCCAAGAAAAAAAATCATTGTGGCTGTTATCGACTCCGGTATTGATACAGCGCACGAAGACCTGAAACCGGTATTGTGGAGAAACAAAAAGGAAGTGCCTGGCAATGGAAAAGATGATGACAACAATGGATATACAGATGATGTCCATGGTTGGAATTTTATTGGCGGTAAGGATGGCAGTAATGTAGGAAAAGATTCTTACGAAGCTGCAAGAGTTTATTATCGGTTTAAAAACAGATTTGAAGCTCCCGGTTTCAGCAGTGCTGCCCTCTCTGCAGATGATCTCAAAATCTACAACATTTATCAAAAGGCAAAAGAGCAACTTGAGGCGCAAGGAAAAGAAGCTGCCATGTATGTCATGATACTCAAAGACGTAGTGGCAAAACTGCCACCCGCCGATAGTATACTGCAAGTTGCTATGGGGAAAAAACAATATACCGGTGACGAATTGCAATCTTTTAGTTCTTCAGATCCTTCAATAACAAAAGCCCGTTCCGCCGTTTTGGGTTTCTTTCAGCAAACGAGACAAATGGATAATACAAATACTGGTTTGATTGGAGATTTGGTTCAATTTTATGAAGGGGAAAAATCCAAATTGGAAGCAGTTGAAAAGGAACCCAAAAGGTTCAGGGCAGAAATAGTTAAAGATAATTACGATGATGTTAATGACAGGTTTTACGGAAACAATGATATAATGGGTACTGATGCCTCACATGGTACGCATGTTTCCGGAATCATAGGCGCTGTGCGAAGTAATAATACAGGAATAAAGGGTATTGCAGATCATGTTGAAATCATGACCATACGGGCTGTACCAGATGGAGACGAGCATGATAAAGACATAGCCAATGCCATCCGATATGCAGTGGATAATGGAGCCTGGGTAGTAAATATGAGTTTTGGCAAAAGCTTTTCTCCTGAGAAAAAATGGGTGGATCAGGCTGTGCGCTATGCAGAAAGTAAAAATGTTTTGCTGGTTCACGCAGCGGGCAATGATGCAAAAAACATTGACACAGAAGATAATTTTCCCAACATGAAAGAAAACGATGACACATCAAGAATTTTCAGCAATTGGATCAATGTTGGAGCGAGTGGGGCCACAAAAGATGATATTGTTGCAGATTTTTCCAATTATGGAAAAAGAGAGGTCCATGTTTTTGCCCCAGGGGTTAAAATTTATTCTACTATACCTGGCGGGAATACATATGGAGACAAAGATGGTACCAGCATGGCATCACCTGTGGTTGCAGGGTTGGCATCACTCATTTTATCATATTATCCTGAGTTGAGTGCCAAGCAGGTTAAAAACATCATTGAAACCACTGTTACGCGTATAGATGAGCCCATAGCCATCAAACCCGGAACGGAAGGTGAAAAAATGAACCTGGATGACCTCAGCATCAATGGTGGAATTGTTAATGCTTTCAATGCTCTTTCTAAAGCAGCAACCGTCAAGGGTGAAAGAAAAATTGAAATTGAAGTTGTTAAACCAGAAAGCAAGACAGGCAAAAAAGGAAAGAATTAAACTCCTTTCACCAAAAAGGTCTGTCTGATCATATCCCCCACGATCTGGCAGCCTTCATTGATATAAATATCTTTGGAGAGATATCCTGTCCATTGTTTTCTTCTTTCCAACTTATCGTTATCAGCTTCCAGCTTTTTTAAATCTGTTGGCATGATAGAAACTTCAAGTTGCTTTTGGCCTTTGGATGCTTCTTCGATTTTTTTGAAAGATTCCTTCAGAGCCTTTTGTTCCATGCGATATTTTTCGAGCTGCAAAGAGTACACCTTCTCATTGGATTTTTTCATCAATTCAGAAGAAGATTTTATAGCCTGAAAAGAGGGATTTGATAATATTCTTGCCTCACTTGATTTGATAACAGACTGTAAATCATATCCGGGAGAAAACTTCGTGTAAAAAGTTTTAGGGATTTCGTCCCAGGGAAGTGCATCAGGGTTATCTTTTTCTCTGTACTCAAGTGTCTCATATTGATCAGGAAGAATAATATTAGGCGTCACCCCTTTCAGCTGGGTAGAACCACCATTGATGCGGTAAAACTTTTGCAGTGTAAGTTTCAGTGTTCCCAGTTCACTGGCATCTTTGTTGTTGAAAAGAGAATTCGCCTCAAGTCCGATATTCCTTTGCACGGTTCCTTTTCCATAGGTAGAGGTACTTCCTATGACCACCCCCCTGCCGTAATCCTGAATGGCAGCTGCAAAAATTTCTGACGCAGAGGCTGAAAACTCATTTACCATAACGGCCAAAGGACCATCATACAAAACCGTTTTGTCTCTGTCTCTTAGAATTGTTGGATTCCCTTCCCTGTCTTTAACTTGAACAATGGGTCCTTCAGGAATAAAAAGACCTACCATCTGAACCACATCATAGAGTGATCCTCCACCATTATTTCGGAGGTCCATAATGATGCCTTCCACCTGTTGTTCTTTCAGCTTTATTATTTCTTTTGCTACATCCTGAGAACACCTGGGGCCGTTTGGTCTCTCCCAGTCGGCATAGAATTCGGGAAGATAAATGTAACCGATTTTTCTCCCTCCTTCATTGATAATGGCACTTTTGGCATAGGTTTCATCAAGTATCACTTCATCACGGATCATTGATACAATCTTGATGGAACCATCTGCTTTTTTTATGGTAAGTCTTACCTCAGTTCCTTTTTTGCCCCTGATCAGCTTAACAGCCTCTTCAGTTTCAAAGCCACTGAGGTCAGTTGGTTCGCTTGTAGCCTGTCCAACTTTCAAAACCTGATCCCCTACTGTCAATTGTTGAGATTTCCAAGCAGGCAAGCCGGCAACAATGGTAGCAATCCTGATGGCTCCTGATTCATCACTTCTGAGGGATGCACCAATTCCATAAAATCTACCGCTCATTTGTTCATCAAAAGAACGTTTTTCGATGGGTGGGAAAAAAGTTGTGTGTGGATCCATTGTTTCCGTAACTACTTTGACGAGCATATCGAAACGCTCTTCGGGCTTGGCTTTGTTGATCATCCGCTCGAAATTACGGGTCATGATCAGTTCTACCTTTGCTCTTGCATCTTTTTCCAGAGCCTGATCACTTTTATAAGCTGAATCGCTTTTTTTCAATTGAGACCTGAGTTCCAGCATATCATGATACCGTTCCAGTGTCAGGAACTTAAGTCTTTTTCTCCAGGCATCCTTTCTCAGCGCTTCATTCTTTGGATAATCAAGCTTGTCGGGATCCAGCACTATGGTTTCATCATTATTGAATTGAAAAGGATCTTTCAACAGGTCACGATAAATAGATTGCATTTCTCGGATTCGTTTACCGTAAACAGATTCTACAGCATAGAAGAATTTGATAGGTGCTCCGTGCAATTCATCATCAATAGATATTTCAAATTTTTTGAGATCCTTTATATCAGAAGCCAAAAAAAGGTTCTTATCCGGATCCAATGTTTCCAGGTATTTTTTGAAAATTTTCTTTGAAAATTCATCATCAACCTTTTTGGGGCTGAAATGAGCTGCTTCCAGCATTTCTGTTACCTGTTGAAATATTTGTTCGAATTTATCCGGTGGATTGCTTATTCCCAGAGAATTGAAAGCAATCAGGAAGGCAGCAACAATAAAAATGATCGCAAAGGGCCATGATCTTTTACTCAACATAAACCGTTTCATTTTTGATGACATAGCCAAAATTAAATGAAAACGCACGCATTCAGATCCCTAAAGGGATGAATGGTGGTAAAAGATTTGTTAAGATGGAAATTTGAGAGAGGGAGGAAGATGGGGCTCGAACCCACGACCTTCTGAACCACAATCAGACGCTCTAACCAGCTGAGCTACATCCTCCGTATTGTGCAGGGTGCAAAATTAATGGAAAACAAGACTTTTCCAAAATCCGTTTTTGATTCCATGCGTAAAGGTTACCTTTGAAAAAATTTTGAGTAAGGCATGAATCTTTGGCTAATCCTAATTCCCCTCATTTCTGCCTTCATCGGTTGGTTCACCAACTGGATAGCTATAAAGATGCTTTTCCATCCCCGTGAACCCAAAAAGATATTGGGCATCACATTTCATGGCATATTCCCCAAGAGACAAAGACAATTTGCTGAAAAGCTCGGAAAACTGGTGAGTACCGAACTCATCTCCTTTTCAGAGATTGAATCCAGGATAACCAATCCAGACAACATCAAAAAGCTTTTACCCTTTGTTGAAAAGAAAGTTGATGATTTTCTCAGAAGAAAACTCAGCGAGGTCTTTCCTGTAATTTCCATGTTTATTGGAGATAGTACGATCAATCAGCTCAAGGGTGTTTTCATGGATGAATTGGAAGAGATCTTCCCTGAACTCATTTCCTCTTACATGAAAAATCTTGAATCTCAGCTTGATCTGGAAAAGATCGTCACTGAAAAGGTTTACGGCTTTTCAAGTGATAAGATGGAAACCATCCTCAATCAGATCATGTCAAAAGAATTCAGGTTTGTAGAAATCATAGGTGGTGTGCTGGGTTTCATCATTGGAATTGTTCAGGTTCTCATAACCCTCTTAACGTCCTGAACAATATACAGTAAACCTTGTTTAACCTTTCTTTATCAATTCTGCCGAAAGAAAGCCTATTTGTAAGCATCTAATCCATTCAAATACAACTTCATGCGATCGTTACTACTAGTTATTACTTTTTTTAGTTTCAGCACATCCTATGCCCAATATCCTACAGGCGGCCGCCCCTCGGGTGGAATGAACCAAAACCTCAATATTGGAAGATTTTATGGCAGAATTGTGGACGGCAAAACCAATAAGGGGATTGAAGCTGCTTCCGTGCAGATACTTCAAACAAAAATAGATTCTGCTACAAAAACAAAGAAAGACATTGTTCTCACCGGACAACTTACCAAAAGCAATGGAGATTTCAGTCTGGAAGGATTGCCTCTCAGGGGGCAACTTACGCTCAAAATAACTGCGATTGGATATCTCACACAGGTGAAACCGGTGAAATTTGAAGGAGGAAATGATTTCTCTAAACTCATGAGCAATGCCGATGCCGACCTGGGAAATATCAAGTTAGAGGTGGATGCGAAACAATTGGAGGAAGTGAAAATTGTCGGGACAAAACCATTTATGCAAATGGGAGTTGACAGAAAGATATTCAATGTAGAGAAGAATATTGCCTCAACAGGACAGACTGCTTCAGAGCTGATGAAAAACATACCAGGTGTTGACGTAGATATTGATGGTAATGTCAGCCTTAGGAATGCCTCTCCAACTATTTTCATTGATGGCAGACCTACCAATCTCACTTTGGACCAGATACCCTCCGATGCCATACAAACCGTTGAACTGATCACCAACCCCTCTGCTAAATTTGATGCTTCAGGGGGGATGTCCGGTATCATCAACATAATTTTAAAAAAGAACAGAAAAGCAGGTTACAACGGTAATATCAGATCGGGTATCGACTCAAGGGCAAGGATTAATTTCGGAGGCGACATCAATGTCAAGCAGGATAAGGTCAATTTCTTTGTCAGTTCCATGTACAATGAAAGAAAGTCTATTGGAGTGGGTCAATCCGTAAGAGATGAGTTCTTTGCCAGTACCCCCATTCGTTATACACAGAACAACAACCCTATTGGAGGTGGTTTCTTTAATTTCAACAGGGCAGGACTCGATTATTTCATCGATAACAGAAATACGCTGACTCTTTCGGGAAGTTATGTTCAGGGAAGAATGGGCAATACAGACATGCTGAGTATCCAGACTGACACGCTTTACTCAACAGGTGTGAAATCAATTCTTTCAGAAAGAACAACAGACACAAAATTCAATTTCAATAATTATGGAGCTGCATTAGGATTCAAACACCTATTCAGCAAGAAAGGCATGGAGCTGACAGCGGATTTGAATTATAATGACAGCAGGAACAACAATGACGGAGGTTTCAAAACACAGTATTACGATCTGATAAAAAATCCGAAAGGAAATCTCATCGATCAAACCCAGGCTGGTAAGGGCGGAAACAGTTTTTATACATTCCAAACAGATTTCACCAACCCTTTGGGGGAGAAAGCCAAGATGGAGTTAGGTGCCAGGATTGCCATAAGAGATTTTCAGAGTGAAAACCTGAACTACATCTACAGCTGGATCCTCAACCAATATATTCCTATCACAGCGATCAACGCCAACTATAAATTCAATGATAAGGTATACGCAGCATATGGTACATATTCAAATGTGATTGGAAAGAAAACAAATTATCAGTTAGGATTGCGTGTTGAAAGTTCCAAGTATACCGGTACCTTGTTGACCAATGGCAATTCGTTTGGTAACAGCTACCCTCTTAGTTTATTTCCCAGCCTCAATTTTACTCATCAAATTGATCCGACACAGGATATTCAATTCAGTTTTGCCAGAAAGATCAACAGGCCGAATTTCTTCCAGATACTGCCTTTTGTAGACTACACTGATTCGTTGAATATAAGCAAAGGTAATCCTGCCCTTATACCTGAATTCACCAATTCAATTGAGTTCAATTACCAAAAGTCATTCAAGGGAAATCACAGTGTCTTGATATCCGGGTATTACAAAAAAACAGATAATCTGATTACCCGCTTTCAGGTTAAAGAGGCAAGCAGCATACCTGGAAAGGATGTACTCATCAATACATTTATCAATGCAAACAGCAGTCAGGCTTATGGATTGGAGATGACTGCCAGAAACCCAGTTGCCAAATGGCTTGAATTGACTACAAATTTCAATTTTTACAATTCCAGTATCAACAGCAGCAATCTTCAGGTTGACCTCAATAATTCACTTTGGAGCTTTTTTGCCAAGATGAATGCCAATATCAAGCTTCCCTCGAATTTCTCTCTCCAATTAGCCGGTGATTACAGAAGCAAGTCCATTTTGCCTCAGGGCGGCGGAGGCGGTATGGGTGGTTTCGGTGGCGGTGGCGGCGGCAGAGGTGGTGGTGGCGGCGGCGGCTGGGGCGGTTTCGTTCAGACTTCTGCCCAGGGTTATATCATTCCCAATTATGGATTTGAATTTGCACTTAGAAAAGACTTTTTGAAAGAAAAAAGAGGAAGTTTGACGCTCAGCATGAACGATATGTTCAAAACAAAAGTATTCGGTTCCTATTCAGAATCACAATATTTTACCCAGACCAACTCAAGAAGAAGGGATTGGCAGGTTTTCAGGCTTAACTTTAATTACCGATTCGGAAAAGTGGATGCAACTCTTTTCAAGAGGAAAAACACAAAAAGTGGAATGGATGGAATGAGTGAAGGAATGCAAATGCAACAATAAAAGAAAGCCGCTTCATAGAAGCGGCTTTTTAATTTCGTTTTCCAACCAGCATGGGAACAAAGGAAAATTCATCAAATTTTTCATCAGAAATACTTCCGTCCTTCTCCTTTCTAATCCTGTGCATACGTTGATTTTCTCCTTCGTCTAAAGGTAGAACCATACACCCTCCGGGTTTCAATTGTGACAATAATTTTTCGGGAATAAAAGGAGCTGCGGCGGTGATAAGAATCTTGTCAAAAGGAGCATAGGTAGGCAATCCCTCAAATCCATCTCCAAAAAACAAGTTGAGTGTTGGATATTTTTTTAAAAACAAGAACTCCTTATTGGCATCAAACAGTTTTTTTTGTCGTTCAATGCTATATACCTTGGCTTTCAATTCTGCAAGAATGATGGCCTGGTAAGCACTTCCCGTTCCTACTTCCAATACCTTTTGGAAGGGTTTGATCTCTAACAATTGTGTTTGATATGCCACCGTATAAGGCTGGGAAATAGTCTGTTCCTCTCCAATAGGGAAAGCCCGATCTTCATATGCCTGCTTCTCAAAAGCAGAATCAAGGAAAAAATGCCTTGGCACATTCAGGATCGCTCCCAATACGTTTTCATCTGTTATTCCTTTTTCACGAATCTGGTCTACCAGCTGTTTTCGCATTCCCTTATGCACAAACTCATCTTTGACTCCCCTCATTGGAAAACAATATTTTTGAATGATTAAAGACCAAGATCTTTAATGATCTGATCAATTTTATTTCCCAGTCCTTCATAGGCTCCATCAAAATTGGATGCATCCTCCAGTTTACCTTGTACACTGAAATAAAACTTTATTTTGGGTTCTGTTCCCGATGGTCTTGCACTGACCTTACTGCCATCCTGTAAAAGAAATTGGAGCACATTGCTTTTGGGGAGATCGATTGTACATACTTGACCATTGACAAGGTCTTTTGCTTCCTTTTTTTCATAATCATACAAACCTGAAACTGCAACACCACCCAAAGTTGTTGGAGGATTTTCTCGGTATTGCTTCATCATATCAGCAATCTGTTGCTGACCATCCCTCCCCTTCTTTGTAATGGAAATCAGGTGCTCTCTGAATAATCCATATTCAATATATATTTCAATCAGCTTACTGAATAAACTTTTACCCTGGTCTTTTTCATATGCAGCCATTTCACACAAGAGCGCCACTGCACTCACTGCATCCTTATCCCTCAGCTGATTACCAATCATGAGCCCATATGATTCTTCTCCACCAATGATATAATTCTCTGTGGCTTCTTTTTCTTTGATGAGTTCAGCTATCCATTTGAAACCTGTCAGCACATTATAACATTTCACATCATTTTTTGCAGCGATAATATCAATGAGATCGGTAGTAACAATGGTCTTTACTACCATATCATTGGGCTTTGAAATACCCTTTTTCTTTCTGGCCTCAATCAAATAATTGAAAGCCAACACGGCAGTCTGGTTACCATTGAGCAAAACCCATTTGCCGTGGTTATCTTTGACTCCTATCCCTACCCGGTCAGCATCAGGATCAGTTCCCAAAAGAATATCCGCATCCATTGCTTCAGCCTTTTTCAAACCCAAACTCATGGCCTCACTTTCCTCAGGATTGGGATATACCACGGTAGGGAAATTGCCATCTGGGGTGATCTGTTCTTCAACCAGTGAAACATTGGTGAATCCAAAAGTCTCCAGTACTGCAGGAACCAATTTGATGCCGGTACCGTGAATGGGGGTATAAACGATCTTTAGGTCATGTTGTCTTTTGATAGCATCGGGATATACACTGAGACTTTTGACCATGTCGATATATGAAATATCCATTTCTGGTCCGATGATATGGATATTATTTTCACCACCAGTCCACTTTACTTCATCTATACTGCCAATTTTTTGTACTTCAGCAATCACATTTTTATCATGTGGAGGCACCAATTGACCCCCATCGTTGAAATAGGCTTTGTATCCGTTGTATTCTCTCGGATTGTGGGAAGCAGTGCAAACAACCCCACCATGGCATTCCATGTTTCTGATGGTAAATGACAATTCAGGTGTAGGACGCAACGATTCGAATAAAAAAACCCGGATCCCGTTTGCAGCCATTACGTTGGCTGTTATTTCTGCAAATTTTCGGCTGTTGTTCCGGCTGTCGTGTGCAATGGCAACTCTTATCTGCTGTGAAGGAAAGGAAGCAATCAGGTAATTGGCAAAACCTTGTGTTGCCATTCCGATCGTATACTGATTGATACGGTTTGTTCCAACACCCATGATACCTCTCAATCCACCTGTACCAAACTCAAGATCTTTATAGAAGGCATCTGACAATTCATCCGGCTTATTGATCAACAATGCATTGATTTCATCTTTGGTGCTTTGGTCGTAATTGCCAGTCAACCACTTTTCCACCCTTTCCCGGATCATTGCTTCCATATGCTGATTATTTTTGCAAACTTAATGAAGGAAGTGATAATAGCCACTAACTTCACCAATTATCATTGCGATCATGCGTGGATTTAAAATTACACCCCACATTCTATTCTTGTGTATGATGTTCATGCAGAACATATCGATTGCCCAAACACAAATCGAGAAAGCACAAAATTCCAAAAAATGGCTGCTGGGAGGCATTCAGGCAGGCTTTTGGGCTGGTTCATTTTACACACTTGATAAAGCCTGGTATGCCAATTATCCAAGAAGCAGTTTTCAGTTCTACAATGATGGCAAAGAATGGCAACAAATGGATAAAGCAGGTCATGTTTGGTCTGCCTACCAATTGAGCAGGTTGAGTGGCAGTTTATGGCGAGCTGCCGGAAGCAGTCAAAAAAATGCCGCATGGATCGGCAGTCTCACTAGTATGGGATATATGAGTGTTATCGAGATATTGGATGGATACTCTGACAAATGGGGCTTCAGCGGTTATGATGTTTTGAGCAACAGCATCGGAGCATCTGCCTTTCTGGTTCAGGAGTTGGCATGGAAGGAACAGCGTATAAGCTTCAAATTATCCTACTCCCCTGTTCGTTACGGAATGCTTCAAAATAGAGCCAATGAGCTTTTTGGGTCAGGAGATGTGGAGAAAGTTCTGAAAGACTACAACGGACAAACTTATTGGGCCAGTATCAATCTTCGATCTTTTTTTCCCCGCTCCGGAATACCCCAATGGATGAATCTCTCTTTGGGGTACGGTGCCAGAACTATGTTGGGGGGATATGAAAACATATGGAATGATGCAAACGGAAATACAGTAACCCGATACGACATCCCCCGGTATAAAAGAATGTATCTATCATTGGACGTTGATCTTACCCGTATTCCCAGCCGAAACAAATTCATCAAGACCATTTTTTCCATGGCAAACGTCTTGAAGATTCCTGCTCCTGCAATTGAGCTCAACACCAGAGGACAATTCAGGTTTCATCCTTTTTTTTATTGAAGGATCGTACATTTGCCTATGAATCTTGAATATAAAAATTTACTGCCGCAAGATTTTTCCGACAATTCAAGGGTTTGGATCTATCAATCTTCAAGGATATTGACCCTTTCTGAAGCGCTGATCGTTGAGAAAATTCTTGATGATTTCATATCCGAATGGAAATCTCATGGAAACCCTGTCAAAGGTTTTGCCACTCTTTTTTTCGGTCAATTCATTGTCATTGTAGCTGACGAAGAACAAACTGGCGTGAGCGGTTGCAGTACTGATAGTTCAGTAAGGCTCATCAAATCCATTGAATTACAATTTAATATAAATTTATTCGATCGTACATCTCTTGCTTTTGTGTTAAAAGACAGGATCGAAATATTGCCTATGGGACAAATTGAGTATGCAATTGAAAATGGCTTCATTAAGCGAGATACTCTTTTTATTGACAATTCGGTTCAGACGCTCAATTCTTTTCAAAATGAATGGATAAAACCTGTAAAGGACAGCTGGCTTTCCAGAAGATTTCCTGTTTTTTAACTTATGTCATTTTGTCACATCCCCTCATTTATATTAATTTCGCGGGATGATTGAGATGGAAAATAAGGTCATAGATGAGTCACGCCAGGGTGAATCATTTTCAATGGATCTGGAAGGAAGCAAACTTTTGAATAAAAAGTTTTACATCGAGAGTTATGGCTGTCAGATGAATTTCAGCGACAGTGAGATCATTGCCTCTATACTTCATGGCCAGGGATTCGGCACCACCCGTAACGCTGAGGAAGCAGATCTGATTTTTCTGAACACTTGCTCTATCAGGGAAAAAGCTGAGCAAACAGTGAGAAAGAGGCTTACTGAATTCAGGAAAACCAAAATACAGAGACCCGGGTTGCTGATTGGGGTTTTGGGGTGTATGGCAGAAAGACTCAAAACCAAATTGCTGGAGGAAGAGAAACTGGTTGATATTGTTGTAGGTCCGGATGCTTACAGAAGCTTGCCACAACTGATTGAAGAGGCTGAAAGCGGAACCAAAGCCGTCAATGTATTGCTCAGCAGAGAGGAAACATATGCAGATATTTCGCCTGTAAGACTCAATTCTAACGGTGTCACTGCTTTTGTTAGCATCATGCGGGGTTGCAACAATATGTGTTCCTTCTGTGTGGTTCCTTTTACCAGGGGCAGGGAAAGAAGCAGAGATAATGCTTCGATTGTTGAAGAATGTCAAAACCTCTTCCAACAAGGCTTCAAGGAAGTTACGTTACTGGGCCAAAATGTGGACAGCTACTACTGGGTTCATCCGGAGACCAATCATGCGGTGGATTTTGCGATGTTGCTGGAACAAATTGCCCTTATCAATCCGTTATTGAGAGTGCGTTTCAGTACATCTCACCCGAAAGACATTACCGACAAGGTTCTTCATACAATGAAGAAATATGATAATATCTGTAAATACATACATCTTCCTCTGCAAAGTGGATCATCGCGTATACTACAGTTAATGAACCGCACTTATACCAGAGAATGGTATAAGGCAAAGGTAGACAGGATTAAAGAGATCATGCCTGATTGTGCCATAAGCTCAGACATCATTGCAGGATTTTGTACCGAAGAGGAGTCGGATCACCATGACACATTGGATGTCATGCGCCATGCTGCCTATGACTTCAGTTATATGTTCATTTATTCTGAAAGACCTGGAACACTTGCAGCAAAGAGATATGAGGATGATGTGCCGGAGGCGATTAAAAAACGTCGACTGGAAGAAATCGTAACATTACAGAATCAGCTTTCCCTAGAAAGCAATAAGAGAGACCTGGGCAAAGTTTATCAGGTACTGATTGAAGGGAATTCGAAAAAAAGTGAAAGACAGTGGATGGGAAGAAACAGCCAAAATAAGGTTGTGGTATTTGACAAAACAAATGCAGACTCATCTAAACCGGGTGATTATGTTGAGGTAAAAATCACGGATTGTACACAGGCCACCCTATTGGGTTCGCGTAACTTTTGAAATAAGGATGGATATTCAAAGCATAAAAAACAGATTTGGCATCATTGGCAACTCTCCTGCCTTGAATTATGCCATTCAGGTTGCTGCACAGGTCGCCAATACAGACCTTACAGTACTGATTGTTGGAGAAAGCGGAGTGGGTAAGGAAATTTTCTCACAGATCATTCATGCCCTTTCACCCAGAAAGCATAATCCTTTTATTGCCGTGAACTGTGGCGCAATTCCGGAAGGTACAATAGACTCTGAATTGTTTGGACATGAAAAAGGATCTTTTACGGGAGCCGTAGATTCAAGAAAAGGATATTTCGAGACAGTCAACGGCGGCACCCTTTTTATGGATGAGATAGGCGAAATGCCACTTGGAACCCAGGCCCGTCTATTGAGGGTATTGGAAAATTCAGAATTCATTCGGGTTGGTTCATCGAAGGTGCAAAAAACAGATGTGAGGGTAATTGCTGCCACCAACAGAGACCTTCTTCAGGCCACTCAAAACCACAAATTTAGAGAGGATCTGTATTACAGACTCAACACCGTACCAATTAGAGTACCATCACTCAGAGAAAGAAAAGAAGATATCATTTTATTGTTCAGAAAATTCGCTGTTGATTTCGCTGAAAGATACCGCACCAGTCCCATTCAGTTAACTGAAGATGCAAAATCCATGCTTCTCAACTATCCTTGGCCTGGAAATGTCAGGGAACTCAAAAATATTGCCGAACAGATCTCTGTTCTGGCTGAAAACAAAACCATTACGGGACACGACCTTGAAAAATTCCTTCCAAAAACAGTAAACAATCCACTTCCCATGGTGATAGGTGGTCAAACTGTTCCCAATGCTGAATTCATGAATGAGAGAGACATTCTTTATAAGCTGTTTTTCGATCTTAAGAAGGATGTCACTGAAATGAAGAAAATGTTCTTTGAGATAGTTCAAAATCCCAGTGGTATTTCAGGGATGCCTCATGTAGTGGAGGAGAGATTTGTCCAGGATCTTCCATTAGTAAGAACAACCCAGGAGTCAATGCCACAATCAAATGTGATTCCTGTTGTTGGTCAACCGTTGATCCTGAGTGAAAACCGGGATCTTCATGATCATATTGTAATTGATGAGTCTTTGAATATCATGGATAAAGAGAAAGAGCTGATCGAAAGAGCACTCAGAAAACACAAGGGAAAAAGAAAAGACGCCGCTTCTGATCTTGGTATCAGCGAAAGAACACTTTACCGAAAACTGAAAGAATATGACATTGAGGATTGATGCTGCTTTGTCAGTTTTAAAGAAGATTGTACTGGTTTTTGTGGTCGGTATATTCCTGCAGGGAACATGCCGATACTCATTAAAGGATGTTTCAATACCAACAGAAATCAAAACAGTAAGGGTCTTTTTCATCGAAAACAAGGCCAGATATATAAACCCACAATTGAGTCCCAAGCTTACAGATAAATTGCGACAAAAAATTGTGAATCAAACCCGCTTGTCGCAAACCAACAACGATGCAGATTATGAGATCAGTGGATACATAAGCGATTATTCAGTCAATACTTCCGGTATCTCACAACAACAGGTAGCCAGTAACAACCTCAACGTTACCGTTCATATTATTTTTCGCAACCGTCAAGACGAGAAGAAAAATTTTGAGACAGATATTACCCGGAATTTCCCTTTCTCTGCCAGCAAGAGCCTTTCTCAGGCTGAGGCAGAGTTGAATGATCTGATGATCACTAACCTGACTGACGAGATATTCAACCGGATTTTTTCAAATTGGTAAAGCAGACTATATTAGCAAAATGACCAGGGAAACGGACTATCTCGTTCAATCGTTATTTGAAAGGGAAAATATGGAAGAAATGACACTGGATGAGCTGAAAGGCCTTTCAGAGGAGTATCCTTTTTCCTCCATCATTCAGTTTCTGTATACCTGTAAACTCAAATCTCTTTATCATCTCGACTTCCCCGAAGCAGTTACAAAAACTGCACTCTTTTTCCGGGATCCCTACTGGCTTGATCATCAGTTGAGTGATGAGGCAGATAAGGGAGGGTTTAGGTTTGGAAAGTACAAGGTTGAGGTGGTTGAAGGGGTTGAAGGGGTTGAAGGGGTTGAGGAGGTTGAAGGGGTTGAAGAGGTTGAAGAAGGATTGATTCCAATTGAACCCTATCATACTGTAGATTATTTTGCTTCGCAGGGTATAAAACTTACATTAGAAGAGGAAAAGGATGTTCTGAGCCAAAAAGTGAAAAGCTTTACTGCCTGGCTGAAAACCATGAAACGATTACAGCCTGAACCTGAAAATGTGGCTGTTAAGGATCCTTCCGTTTTTTCTGATCAAAAAGATGAGTTTACTGTTTCCACAGAACAGATTCTTACTGAAGCCATGGCTGAGGTTTATCTCAAACAGGGGTTGAAGGACAAAGCGATAGAGGTTTATGAGAAATTAAGTTTGCAAAATCCTGCCAATAGCCATATTTTTGCAACCCGGATATTGAATATAAAAGAAGGAATATGACAATCATTTTCGTTGCCGTTGTAATATTAGCGTCTATTTTACTTGGCGCAATTGTGTTGATACAAAGTCCCAAAGGCGGCGGTCTTGCAGGTAATATCGCAGGATTCAGCAACCAGTTCATGGGAGTTAAACAAACAACCGATATCCTGGAAAAAGGAACATGGCTGTTATCCGGTATCCTTGTAATCCTATGTCTGGTTTCTGTTCTGATCATAAAATCCGGTAAAGGTTCCGGTACTGACGTATTAAAAAATATTCCTACAACTGGTGCACCAGCTCAGCAAGCTCCCGCCCCTGCTCCTGCACCACAACCATTACCATCAGGAAACAATCCTCAATAAATCATCTCATTCCATACAAAAACCCTGCCCTTCAAGCAGGGTTTTTTCATTATTTTGTGTTCAGATGGCTAGAAAAAATACACCCAGTAAGAGGGCCAAGGGTAAAAGAAAAGCAAACCGAACGGGGCTGTTTCTTTTGGCAATTCTTGCATTTGTTTCTGCACTTTTTTTCTATATGGTTTTCCTTCGACCTGCAACACAATTCAAAGGGGAGGAAGCAACCATATTGATTCCACGCAACAAGATCAGCAAAGAACATGTGAAAAAAGAAGTAAAAAAATTTGTTGATCCTGTAAACTATACCACCTTTCTTGCATTGGCAGAATGGTCAGGTTACTGGAAAGATATCAGGCCGGGAAGATATGTCATCAAAAAGAACACCAGTATTTTCGGTCTATTCAGGAAATTAAACAGTGGGATTCAGACTCCCGTCACTATTGTGATCAATAAATTCCGTACCAGAAAAGATCTGGCCAATTACCTTGGCAGCAAGCTTGAATCGTCTTCACAGGAGTATCTGAAATTTATGGATAGTAGAGACTCCCTCGAGTCGGTAGGACTTTACAGAGAAATTGTAATGACAATAGTTATACCCAATACCTATGAGGTATACTGGAATACCAATCCGCGTGAATTCATTGAAAGAATGCTAAAAGAATCGAATAAGTTCTGGACCAGCAATAGAATTGGGCAAGCTCGCAGTCTTGGCCTTTCAAAAGAAGAAGTGATCACCATTGCTTCCATTGTTGAAGAAGAAACCAATAACAATGAAGAAAAACCTTTGATTGCCAGTGTCTATATCAATAGACTCAACAAGGGTATGGCATTGGGGGCAGATCCTACCATCAAATTTGCATTGGGAAATTTTGCACTGAAAAGAATTATGTTGGGACATATCAAATCAAGTGCGACTTCACCCTATAATACCTACAGAAATAAAGGTTTGCCACCCGGGCCAATTTGTACCCCGTCCATTGCTTCTATCGATGCGGTATTGAAAGGAGAAAAAACCACCTATCTGTTTTTTTGTGCCAATGCAGACTTCTCAGGTACCCATAGTTTTGCTTCAACAGAAGAAGAACACTTTGAAAATGCAAGAAGGTACAGAAGAAAACTTGACAGCCTAAGAATTCATTGATTATCAGATGATCAAATTACAGAGGATTATATTGGAAACCACTCTAGTTAAAGCCATCATCGGTTGGTCAAAAAAACTTGTTTTGCCGGGCTTTGAGGGTATCCCGCTGTATGATGTTCTTCATTTTTTCTTTCAACAAACCCAAAAAATTGGCTTACAAGAGAGAGCTGCATCCATTGCTTTCAATTTTTTGATGGCTATACCCCCTCTTGTCATTTTTATTTTTACTCTCCTATCCTATATACCGGGATCCAAAAATTTATACCAGGAGATTTTGGTTTTGATGAGAAATATTGTTCCTGACGAAACAACCTATACGATGATCCGGAATGTGCTGGATGATTTTTTCAAAACAGGTACAGGAACACTTTCATTTGGTCTGTTGCTCGCCATATATTTTTCCTCGAATGCTACTTTAACCATCATGCGTACTTTCCGCAAATCAATGTTGCATATTGAAACGGAAGACAGAAATTTCCTTGAGATCCGAATCAGTGCTATTCGCCTTACATTGATCATTGTGTTTCTAATTCTGGCAACAATAATGATCATGCTGACACAAACCATTGTACTTACATGGATCACAAATTCTTTAGGCATAAAGAATGGAATTGTTGACATCTTGTTCAATCTTGGCAATATTCTGGTTACTTTCTTACTGATATTTATGGCGATTGGTTTGATTTACCGATATGCTCCCCACGTACAAAAAAAATGGAAAATCCGATCTCCGGGTGCCATTTTGGCTACATTGCTGATCATAGTATTTACGTATCTGTTCAGTTACTGGGTCAATAATATTGCTTCTTACAACAAAATATATGGATCATTGGGCAGTATCCTGATCCTCATGTTTCTGGTATTTGTCAACTCCCTTGTACTATTGATAGGATTTGAGTTGAATGTTAGCATCAATTCTTTAAAATCGATTTCTTCAAAAAGAAAAAAGCCATAGAATGAATACAAAACAGCCGAGACCTTATATACTCGCAGAAACAAATTGGAAAGAGATAAAAAACCATCATTTTGATGTTGTTGTTCTCCCCTGGGGCGCTACAGAAGCACATAATTATCATATGCCCTACGGCACGGATAACTACCAGGTAGATTATATAGCGGCCGAGAGTGCAGAAAAAGCCTGGAAAAAAGGCACAAAGGTTCTCGTTCTTCCCAACATTCCATTTGGTGTCAATACCGGACAATTGGATATTGAATATTGTATCAACATGAACCCATCAACGCAATTCGCAATTCTAAAAGATGTATGCGATACAATCAGAAGACACGGGGCAACAAAACTGGTTATCTTGAATGGTCACGGCGCCAATAATTTTGTTTCCATGATCAGGGAGCTGGCAGGAATCTTTCCTGAACTCTTTGTATGCGTGGTGAACTGGTTTCAATCCTCACCCGTAAAAGACTTTTTTGATCAACCGGGGGACCATGCTGATGAAATGGAGACCAGTGTGATGCTGCATCTCTATCCTGAGCTGATACTCCCCCTAAACGAAGCAGGTGATGGAAAAACATTGAAATTCTCTGCATCCGGATTCAAAAAGGGTTGGGCATGGACACAAAGACCTTGGTCACTCATTTCTAAAGACACCGGATCAGGTGATCCTTCCCAGGCGAATGCTGATAAAGGGTCAAAATTTTTAGACAATTCAACTTCGAATATTGCCGAATTCTTTTCCGAAATTTGCGGAAAATCGGTCAAGTCACTTTTACAGTAAAATCCTTGTTTCATGAGAAAATTGATGATGTGTGCGTTGATTCTTATTCAGTCGATCGTTTACGCCCAGACCAATTCAACCGTTTCATTTCAACTGAAAGACAAAAGTGGTAAGCAGGTAACAAATGCAGAAATAAGGTTCCTTAACCACCCATATTCAGGACGTTATGAAAAAGGTGTACTGATCTTCGAAAATATACCGAATGGCCGCTATAGTGTCATCATTACAGCAGAACAATTTGCTTCGAAGATCGAGAGCATTGAAGTGAAAGGCAATTTGCAAGTCATAAGCAACCTATCTTCTGCGGAGACCACCCTCGATGACATTGTGGTCAATGCTGACAAAAAAGAGGGAAAGTTCTTCAATACGGCAACCAGTGCAACCGTCCTGGATGCAAAGACCATCAGAAACATGCGCATTTGGGAACTGACCAATCTTTCCGGAATATCCCCCAACCTGACCTTATCGCATTCAGGAGATAACAGAAATGTCACCGGTATCCGTGGTATTGTCACTACTTCATATGAGCAGGCTGTTGCCACTTATGTTGATGGGGTAGCGCAGTTTGGCCTTGACACCTATCTCCCCCAACTGAATGAAATTGAAAGCATTGAAATTTTAAGAGGTTCACAAGGTACACTGTTTGGCAGAAATGCTATGGGCGGTGTGATCAACATTACCACTCGTAAACCCGTCAATAAAACGTCTTTGCGCTTTGACCTTCAAACGGGTAGTAAAGGACAACAAAGATATAGTGCTGCATTTCACCAACCCGTTATCAAAAACAAGTTGTTTCTGGGACTTAATTTATTGCATGACAGACGGGATGGATTTTATACCAACACATTTACAGGCACAGCATATGACAAACAGGCTCAAACCATGTTGGGCTTGCAGGTTCGATATCTTTTTGATAACAACTGGAGTGTCCTAGCTGATGTTAAGGAATATTTCGCCAAAAACGACGGGGCTTTCCCTCTTGAAACCAATCGTGCAAGTTTATTCAGCAAACCCTATCAACTGGCTCAAAATCTTACTGCAGCCATGAGGGATAAAACTGCCAATAGTTCCATACTGATCAGGCACAAGGGCAACAAAGCAGATTTTACCCTCCAAAGTGCCAGACAACGAAACTACAGGTATTATGAAAACACACTGGATGCAGATTTTTCTCCTGCTGACATCGTTGGTATTTTCAATAATTATGGCAATGAATTCAATACGGTCAATGTCTTTTCAAATGAAGCAAAACTTCAATCCAATAGCAATTCAAAGCTGGAATGGGTGACCGGCATTTATCAATTCATTCAGGAGAGTCCTACCCGACAGGCAACTGCATTTGGAGAGGATGCTGGCTTATTTGGAGTGCCTGACAAGAATTTTGCTATCATTTCTACCAATATTGCTAAAAATACAGGAATAGCCGGTTACGGAAATATCAAATATTCTATCAATGAAAAATGGAAATTGACGGCAGGGCTCAGATTGGATAATGAAACAAGAAAAATGACGGTGAGAAGTGAATATGAAAAGCAGCCTACACCGCCTTTTGTGATCAGTCCCGATACTACTGGGAAAACAAACTACAATGCACTTTCTCCAAAAATCGCAATTCAATACAATGCAGACGAAAGGCATATCAGTTATTTGGGTTATACCCGTGGTTTCAGAAGCGGTGGATTGACAAGCATAGGTTCCGATCCTTCACAAAGACCATTAAGTCCTTTCTTGCCTGAATTCGCTAATTCTTTCGAGGCTGGAATCAAGGGTGAAAACAAATCCAAAACCCTATATTACGGACTGGCAGTTTTTTATAATATCGTCAATGATATTCAGGCACCTTTTCTAGTATTGCCTGACGCAGTCACTATCATCAAAAACGGCGGTAGGATGGTTTCCAAAGGTGGGGAATTTGAAATCACCGCCAAACTCATCAAGGGCCTTACCCTCCAATATAATGGAGGATTGACAGATGCAGGATATACTGAATTGAAATCAGTAAGCAATGGTAACACGGTAGATCTTAAAGGAAAAAAACAAATCTTTACCCCATCCTCTACTCATTTTATTGCGATCCAATATCAAAGAAATATTAAGAAGGGAGAGTTTACTATCCGCACGGAGTATAACCATATTGGCAAGCAATATTTTGATTTTGCCAACACGATCATACAGGAAGGATATGGAACAACCAATTTGAGGGCATCATATAGGACAAAACATTTTGATTTCTCGCTTTGGGGAAGAAACCTAATGGGGATTAAATACATTGATTATGCCTATGATTTCGGAGCTGCACATCTGGGAAACCCGAAAATGATAGGGCTTGGGCTTAGTTACAGATTGTGATCAGAACGGAATTATACACCTAACTTTCTGAAGGGAAGTATTCATAATGTTCAAGTATGCTTTATAGGACACTGCAATCTCTAATCCACCCCTATAAATGGATGCAGGTTTCAATTTGCTTACATTGATGTCATATGTTACCCCCAATGAAAGCTTGTACCAGTTAAACTTCACAACTGGAATAAATGCATCATTCCAACGATAGAAACCACCGATACCCATACCAACACTTTCATCCTCCCCTACTGTTTGAAAATGATGCAAGAACATTACCCCGCCTTGAATCTGACGATTACCGCCCTGGAAGAAAAGATCTCCGTAAATGAACATTTCATCATAATCTGATGCAGGCAAATTGATGCCGGTATTGAAAACAAACTTTTGATTTAACCTTATATCATTGATTTCATTAAAGGCAACCTTTGGCTGTGTAAAATGAAAATATGCACCCCCAAGATAGCCCTTTGCAAAACCAATTTCACCACTAAGATTCATGCCAACTGAAGCATCCCAATAAGTCAAGTTTGTTCTGCCAAAAGTTTGAGAAGTTGGATTCAATGGTGTATAGGCGCCATTCTGAAACTGGTCATCAAACCTTAATGCTGATGGATTAAACTTTTGTTGAACAGCCCCCCCCATAAAACCCAGTGACAGATATGTGTTTGTAGGTCCATAGATCAGTTTATGATAGGTAAACATTGGCAGCACTTGTGTTTTGCCTAGTTTTGAATCTCCTGCAACATCATTTGTCAGTTGTATACCTGCGCTGAAATAATCTGAAGATTCTTTAAATAAGGATGATCTTATTTCAAAACCTAAGGCTGAACTCTGATAAGGGACACTTACACTCTGCCACTGATTTCTGAAAGCACTTGTGATGCGCATATCTCCTTTGTAAATACCCGCCAGTGATGGATTACGCAAAAGAGGTAATTCATAAAATTGTGAAAAATTGATATCCTGAGAAAATAATTCTTTGGAAAAGAGGAGAACAAAAAACAATATCAGATTAACTCTTTTCATCGTCACTATTTTAATAAGGATACATTTCCTTTATAAAAATACGGTATGCCATTATCACACAAAACTTCTACAGTGTATACAAAAACATCAGGTCCTTGTATAACTCCTCTTATCGAACCATCCCATCCAAAAACAGGGTCATTAGGCTGGAAATTCACCTTTTCAAAAACAATCTCTCCCCATCGATTGAAGACTCTAAAACTTTTTATAATCTGAATTCCAGATGCCCTAACCATGAATTTATCATTCAAACCATCACTATCCGGAGTAAATGCATTTGGAATGTACACTTGACTGTTTTCACAGAACACTTTAAAAGTTATACTATCTGTACCGGAACAACCAAAATAATTTGTAGCATTAGCTGTATACGTTATCTGATTCCGAATCCTGACAGTTGGCTTTTCACAATTTGTACAACTCAGGTCTTTACCTGGTGTCCATACCCATGTTTTAATTGGACCTGATGAATATTTTGGATTCATGACAAACAAAGAACCTGTTGACAGTAATTGATCAGGTCCAAGATCGACCTTCGGATATTCACTAACAGATATTGTAACATAATTCGTGTCACGGAAACAACCATATTCATCATACCCGATTACTCTGTACCTTGTTGTCTTTGTTGGTTTAGCAACTGGATTTTGAATATTATTTGAAGACAAGCCTGTAGAAGGCGACCAATCATAGAATTTGGCACCTGTAGCGAGAAGCTGAATAGAATCCCCAATGCAAATACTGTCATTTCGACTAACAGTAATTCTGAAATCATTGATAACAGTTACATTAATAGTATCATATGAAAAACATCCAAAATTGGTAGCTCCTTTGACTGTATAGAAAGTTGATTTGAGCGGTTTCGCTAAGGGAGCAGGACAATCAGTGCAGCTCAAAGCATCATTGGGATACCAGTTATAAAGATCTGCACCAGAGGCGGAAATAGAAATACTACTCCCCCTGCAGATCAATACATCCGGAGCTGCCTTTACAATAGGTGTCGGATAAACCTTTGATACGATTTTAGCAGTATCAAAACATCCATAAACAGTTCCAGAAATAAATTTGAATTCATAATTACCTGTATTAACAAAAGTATTGGAATATGTAGTTCCGTATAAGATGGAACCTGATGAGCTTATCCATTTTGTTAATGTGATGGAGTCTTGCGATTTTATATAAGCGTTAAGATTCATTGAATTACCAGTACAAGAAATGGTATCACCTCCGATCTGAACTGTTGGGACACTATTGACAAAAACAGAAACAGGGATTGATGTAGTGTCTTTACAGCCTGAGATTCCAGTAACAATTGATTGAACATTATATGTATTGGATGATAAATACTTATGTGTAAAATTTTGACCATTACCCTTATTATTGTCACCGAATCTCCATTCTACTCCAAGTCGACCATAATAAAACTTGCTTGTGTCCTTAAAATCAACTTTTGTATACCCACAGAATCGTTCCTTCAAGAAATCAAATCCACCGAGAATCCTGTCTACTTTTATGGTATCAGAAACAGGAACTACATATGGACAACCAAATCTAGAAATGAAGGTTGCCTTGGGCAGATATGTTCCGGGGTTTATATATTGATGGAATACCTGTCTATTGGCTGTACGAATAACGTTTCCATCTCCAAAGTCCCAAATAATCGAATCCGTGGCAAAGGTAAAAGCCTCAAATAATAAGTTTTCTCCGAAACAAGAATATCCAGATTTGAATTTCACATTACCGGAGGGACTTGTGATTTTAATTGGCTTACTGGAAAAATATGTACACCCACCAAGAAGTTTTACCAGTAATGTTGCAGTGAAATTTCCGGTATTTGTATATGTATGTGAAACACTATCCCCTCTTTTTATCGTTCCATCGCCAAAATTCCATTCGGTAAAAAGATTATTGGTGTATCTATTGACAAAATTGACTGTGAAAGGAACACAATTTGAAACAGAATCAGAATAAGCATAATTAACGCTGACAGTATCAACAATATTAACAAGCCTATCAATGGAATCAACACAAACCACACCAGGTGTATTGGTCTTGAAAGCAATCAATCTGACTGAATAGATACCTTTCTGCAGATACCTGTGCCCTGGATCAACAAAATTGACATTTTTACCATCACCAAATTTCCATAAATAGGAATCAGATCCAGTTGATCGATTCTTAAAATAAATACTATCGCCAATGCAATTATTAGAAGTTGTGTATGAAAAATCAGGATTCGGAAGTGCAAAAACCTTCACTTGCTCAGTAGACACAGTATCTGTACAACCATTTGTCGCAAAGAGAACGACATTATAAACCCCAGGCTGAAGATAAGTATGTGTTACAGTATCAAGATTTTTATTCGTACTCTTGATATTTCCGTCGCCAAAGTCCCATCGGAAAGCACTAGCACCTGATGATACATTAATGAAATTAACTGTATGTTTTACACAACCTTCTTTCTCATCTCCATTTACAGCAAAATCAAGTTTTATTGTATTTGGTGAAACTATTATTGCATACTGAGCACTATCGAAACCGCATTCATTTTTCACAAATAGTTTAGCGTAGAATGTATCTCTAATACTCGTATAATAAGTATGGGTTACAGGATCTTTAGTTAAGAGTGTGTCTTTAAAGCCATCCCCAAAGTCCCAGAAATAAACATTAGCTAATCCTTTTGAATTATTACTGAAAGTAACCTTGAAAGGAGAACAACCAATGGTATTGGATGGAGCAAAAATTGCTTTAGGTTTGGATTTCACTCTTACGAATTGCGTGTAACTAACTACATTACATAAAGATTTAACATCCAACACCACCTTATAGATTGTATCATCAAAAGTAGGATTCGAAAAATAGGTTACGGAAGGTGGATTAACAAGTGCACTTGTAGTTCCATTGCCCAAATTCCAGCTATTTGTAAAAAGAGAGATATTGGGAGTTTTATTCACGAAACTAACTTGTAGTGGTCCGCATCCTACCGAATTTGATACGCTAAACTCCGGATTGGGAAGCTGGTATGTGATGAATCTTTTTGACAAACTGTCTGACTTACAACCGTAAACAGATGTGGTGATCAATTTTAATGTTATACTATCATTTTCTTTCTGTATCGTATAATTGGGCAGATTGATCCCATTCCCCTGTAAAAAATTATCAACATACCAGATATAATTGGCATTTCGATTTTGATATTGTTGCAAACGAACTCTTGCCGCATTTATCAAGTAAGGTGGGCATCCAATTGTGTCAGTTGGAGAAAAGACGGCTTTTGCATCCGGGTTAACATTTACAATCACATCAAAAACTGGTCCTGCACAATTTCCATTACCTCCTGAAACAGGAGTTACTTTGTAGGTTAGTGTGCCCGGTGCGTCAGAAAGATTAGAAAGTGTTTGTGAAATGATCGATTGAGGATTTGATTGGGGATTACCACCGCTTATGCTTCCTGATGGAGAAGAAACAAGTAATGTCCACTTGTAAGTGCTATTATCTGGAATAATATTCCCATTAATACCATTTTGTGGCAATATCGAAAAAGTAGAACCATTGCAAATAGTATCACGCAATGTAGAAATGTAAGGCTTAGGATTTACAAGAATTTCTATTTCAAAGCCAGAACCTCCACAAGAACTACTTGTAGGAGAAACGGAATAAGTCACTCTGGCATCAGTACTTATGTTGCTCGTCAATGTTTGTGAAATTGACAATTGAGGATTGGTTTGTGCACTGGCACCTATGATGCTTCCAACCGGGAGTATTTCTTTTACGGTCCAAGTGTACCTTGTCCCAATTGGCCCATCAGCAGGTGTAATGGTAAAGGTTTCACCACTACAAATCGTATCTTTTTTAGGGGATATATTCGGTTGTGGGTTTACAGTCACAATAACCCTAAAATCAGGTCCAATACATGAGCCTGCTACTGGTGTAACTATATATGTGAGTGTTTGAGGAGTTGTTGTGGTGTTGATCAACGTTTGTCCGATTGAAGCCGAACCAGTTGGCTGAGCTGTACCGCCGGTTATAGCATTGGAGCCTGAAGAAACAGGCGTTGTCCATGTATAAAGAGTTGTAGAAGGAACAATTGTTCCGGGGGCATTATTTATCGGATTAACATTGAAAGCCTGACCACTGCATATCAAGGCATTCAGATCCTGTATTTTCGGTCTTGGATTAACAACCACTGTCACTGTAAATGGTGCACCTGTACAATTTCCGGAAATAGGAGTTACACTATAAATTACAGTAACGGGAACATTGGTAACATTGGTGAGTACCTGAGAAATAGATGAAGTAGGTAATGTCTGGGCTACAGCTCCAGTAACACCATTCGCTGGAACCATTGAACTTATTGTCCAATTATACAAAGTGTTAGATGGGATTATATTGGTTCCAGTTGAAGAAGGTATATAATTCAATGAGGAACCACTACAGATAGCAGACAGGGTTTCTGATGAAATAGTTGCTTTGGGCTCAATAGTTACCAATACTTTAAAATCAGCACCCGGACAGGAACCTACTTTGGGAGAAACAACATATTCAGCAGAACCATTTACTGTGCCAATATTTTTTAAAGTCTGGGAAAAAGAGGATTGTGGAGTTGATTGGACAGTTGCACCGGTTAAAGATGAAGCTGGATTGATAACTGGAAGAGTCCAAGTGTATGTAGTACCAGTTGGCACACCCAGAGGAACAAAATTGATTGGTATCTCTGAACAAGAAGTTAGCGTTTTGTCTGCTATGAAAGGAGTTGTATTGACTGTTACAATCAATTCTACTCTTGAACTCTCACAACCTTTGTCTGTTGTTTGAGAAACGTAATAACTCACAGAACCGACTGTGGTGGTCGACGGTTTAGGAGAATTTGGCAGCATACTACCCCCTGTTGCAGTAGTATACCAGTTGATGGTATTCCCTGGCACGATAGTAGCATTTAAAGGAGTGGCAGTTTCACCCTGGCAATACACGACAGGTGATACAACTATTGGTGAAGATGGAGTTTGGTTGACCACGATGTCAATATTGCTGCTTGCCGAGACACAATTGGCAACTGTCATGGTGACAATATAATTTCCACTCATGACAGATGTACTGGAAGGGATATTCAATATGTTGGTTGTACTTGAGACAAATTGAAATCCATTGGGTCCTGACCAGGTATATGTGGCATTGGCCACTGGATTCGTAACATTGACCTGTATCGTATTACCACTGCAAAACGGACTGGAAGAGGACAGAATAGGCTGAGGTGGCGTTGGAGGATCAATAAGAACAAAAGCACCGGGAAGTGTATTTGAAGTACATGTATTGAGACGTACATATATGTCGGAATAGCTTCCTTTGGAAAGACCAGTAATTCTGATATTTCCAGATGGATCAGCTGTTAATGTCACATTGATTGGCACACCATCTTTTGAATAAAAAACTGTATAAGCGGTGCCACTCGTTGCCCCAGAAAGTATGATTTCTCCCTGGGCTCCATTACATGTGGTAGGATCTTTCTTTTGTGCCGAGATGACAGGGATAGGACTAACAACAACATCTATTTTAGATCTTATGCTTTCACAACCCGATGGTGTTCGTTGAGATACATAGTAACTTATTGTAGTAGCATTTGCTGTTGAAGGCGATGGTGCAACATTACTACCAGTACCTCCAATTTGTGCAGTGTACCAAAAAAGTGTATTTCCTGCATCAAACGAGGCTGATAAAGGATTGGCAACAGCACCTTGACAATAGCTGACATTGGATACAATAGGGACAGAAGGAGTTGGATTAACAGTAACACTAACTGAACCAGAAGAGGAAACACAAGAAGAAGCTGTGGCAGTAACAAAATAAGTTCCGGAAGTTTGAATATTTGGAATATTGACGGTTGTCAGATTCTGTCCGCTATTGGTATATCCAGATGGTCCGGTCCATGAATAAATTGCTCCTATAATCGGATTAGAAACAGTTAAAGAAAGGGTTTGCCCACTACATATTGCTGAAACTTGATTAATTGTAGGAGAAGATGGTGCTGATGGATCTGACAAAGTAACTGAAGAAATAGGTTGTGAACTGCATCCACTAAAAGTGACAAAAATATTCGAATAAACACCACTCCTTAGCCCCTGAATAGTAACACCTCCATTAGATGCAATTAAAGAGGGCGATGTGATCTCATTTCCACCATAAGTATATTTTACTATATAGCTTGCTCCATTCGTAAGACCAGATATAAATATAGAACCATTTGTTCCATTACACGAACTTGGATTCGTTCCAGTAGCTGAAATTATGGGAATAGCTGTAACAGTCACAACAGCATTTGCAGTATTACTGCAAGTAGTTGTTGCATCTGTACCTGTTACCTGATAAGTTGAGGTAGAAGCTGGCGTAGCACTGACAGATGGTCCTGTTGTTGAAGTAAGTCCAGCTGAAGGAGACCATGAATAGTTTGTGGCACCATTTGCTGTCAATGTCACTGAACCACCCGGACAAATCGTTGCTGAATTAACAGTCACTACTGGCAGTTGCTTAATCGTTACAACTGACGTTGCGGTTCCAGTACATGTAGTCGATGATATACGTCCCGTAACCGTATAATTAGTTGTTTGTGTTGGATTGGCAGAAACTACGGCTTGATTTGTATTTGATAACCCCGTAGCAGGAGACCATGTGTAGGTATCTGCACCTGAAGCAGTGACGGTGACCGCTGTATTTCGACAGGTTGATGGGGAATTTACTGTAATGACTGGTCTTTGATTTACGTTTATAGTTATACTAGCCGAATTGGAGCAACCAGGGCCATTGGTGCCGGTTACAGTATATTGTGTGGTAGTGGTAGGATTAACACTTACACTGGCACCAGTCAGTGTAGTTAACCCTGTCTGGGCAGTCCAGGCATATGATACAGCACCACTTGCAGTTAGCGTGGTACTTGAACCTTCACATATTGTTGTAGAATTGGCCGCAATATTCACAGACGGTGAAGTATTTACTGTTACATTAACTGGCACATCTACAAAACATCCAGTAGATGATATGATTCCTCTAACGGTATAACTGGTTGTATTGGATGGACTTGCAATAATCTGTGCGCTAGTGGTGGAATTCAATCCAGTTGAAGGCGACCATGCAAAGGTGTTAGCTGTGGTAGATGAAGCTGTCAGGGTGGTAGACTGTCCAACACAAACAGCAGTATTGCCACTCACGCTAAGTACAGGATTCGGATTAACTGTAATTGTTTTGGTGGCTGTAGTAGAGCAATTATTTTGTGTGACAATGTATGAAATTACTGATGTACCAGATGCTCTACCTGTAACTAGGCCTGTAGCGCTGACTGTTGCAATCGCTGAGTTAGAACTAGACCAAATTCCCCCTGAAGTTGAATTTGACAGCTGAATAGTCCCATTTATGCAAACGGCATCTGCTGGCAATCCAGTTGAAGGAGTAGGCGAAGTTATTGCACTAACTACAGGTTTGGCGATGACAGCAAATGGTGGTGTAACTGTTGTTGTTCCACAGCTATTAGTTACTTGCAAAGAAATCAATGGTGTACCTGGAGTATTAAAAATTATGGTACCTGGGGTACTTGAAATCGAACTTGTGGTGCTTCCAGTTGGAAAAGCCCAAGCATAAGTTGTCAAATTATCAACGAAGCAAGTAGCAATACTGGCTGGAGTAATTGATGAACCTTCACAGATGGTTTGAGGCAATGAATTAATGGTTACAATCGGCTTGGCTTTTACCTCAACTTCCTGAGTCAATAATGTTCTACATCCTCCCGGAGCAGTAGCTGTCAATGTAACGGTATACAATCCAGGTGCTGGAAAGGTAATATTAGTGGAAGTACTTGTTGATGCTGATATTGAAGGTGCTGCACTTGGCAAACAATTGGCAATATTTAAAGAAGATACTGTCCATGCATAAGCAAAAGATCCACAACTGGGACTATTTGTTGTGACACTAACAGCAGCAACTGTCTCTCCGGCACAAATTGAAATTTTATTTATAGCTATATTATTTAAGGTCATACTAAGAGCTGGAGTAGGATTGACACATATTGTTTTTACTGTATCAACAATACCACACCTTATAGATCCCATTCTTAATTTGACTCTATAAATACCTGGATCATTGAATTTAATTCTTAGTTGATCTGAGCCAGATATCCAAGGATTTATAGAATTAGAACCAAAAGTTCTACCGGTATCTCCACTAATAATATTCCAATTCCCTGATGATATTTCCCAAACTAATTTACCTTTATTACAATCTCCTAATGCAGCTGACTGATCTATGGTTTCACCAGTTATACCCGTTTTGTTGACGCTGACAATTGTTCCACTGCAAATAGGAGAAGCAGGAGTTATTGAAAAATCAGGTTTTGGCTTTTCTGAAACATAAATACCATTAACAGTTACTGGGGTAAAACCGCAGGGATTAATAGCCAAAATATCAACCTTATAACAATTATTAAATCCATTACTGACAACTCCACAAGAACTTTTATTAAAAGGTATAGTTATTGATTTAGGTGCAGGATGAGAAAGTACAATTGTATCTGTCCCATCATTGACTTTAAATCTATAGAGTGTCCCTGGTGGATTATTATCTGTTTCAGAAATTGGAAATGTTAGACTATCGCCGGTACACAAAATTGTGGTATTACCTGGATTTCCTACAGATATCCTAGGGTTACTACCAACGAAAATGTTGTATATCGAGGTATCATTACACGCCCCTCCTTTTGCAATTAAAACCAATTTAAAAGTACCAACATTATATTGATGTGTTAGTGTTGTGAATACTGAGCTCGAATAAACGGGGGTATTATCTCCCCAATCGATAACATATTGAGAATTGGTAATTGTACTTATATTGTAAAATGTCAGATTTGCTTGTATTGAGTTACAAACTGTAAAATATGGCTCACCATTGAATTGTTTTATTTCTGCATCACTAGTTAAAGACGCTTCCGAACCTCTACTTAGTGTTAACGGTTTAATTAAAGTATCAGAACAATTTGTCTGCGTATTCTTTGTTATGAGTCTAATATTATAAGTATATGATCCTGTACCAGCTGGAGGAGAGAACCGAACAGGATCAGGAATCCTTTTATTTGACGTTTTGCCATTATCAAAATTCCATGAATATTCCAGATTGTTGATCTGTCCAGCTACTCCATTGTGAGAATTATTAGTAAATGAAACAGTAGTTTTACCACACCCTGATGCGGGTGTGAAGGAAAAGTCCGCCAATGGCTTGGGATTAACTGTCAAATTTAATGAGCCAATAGCCTCCGTTTGTCCATTGATTGTAATTTCAACTTTATAAACTCCAGGCTGTTTAACAAACAAAGTTGACTGATTCTTTCCAGGCATGGCTTGATCATCTTTTAGCCATTGAAATGTATATGTTCCGTTGGGGAGATTTGAGATATCAATTTTCAAAGAGTCACCCTGACAAATTGATCTGCTACCACTTGGTGTCAGTGAAATCTGGCCCCCTCCACTAGTTTGTGAATATGCAGAAAACGAATTCTGTATTAATAAATGTATAAAAAGGAGAATAAACTTATTGAAAAAAAGTTTTGATGGGGTGGTGTTATTTCGACGTAGGTTCATTAATAAAAAAAAGACTGGATCTAATCAAGACTTATTTCACTAAAGTAAATAAAATTTAAAGCATTTTAACATAATATGGATTTATAAACATTTTATTTTATTTAATCCAAGACCAGCTTCTTTATTATATCTAAATTTAAAATTTTCAAAAACCAATCCCTCCGCAAGGTCTTCCAGAAGTAACAATGGTCCATCCGCGTCCAGATAATCTACCAATGGAGCAAGATGTGCCAATGCTGAAGTGCCAATGCTACTCTCATTCATGCAACCCAGCATAACTTTCAAGTTGAGTTTTCGTGCCTCTGAGATCATTCTCAGTGCCGGTGTAATACCACTGCATTTGGTAAGCTTAATATTGATCCCATCAAATGATTCACTACACTGTTGAACATCCTTCTCCCCTACACAGGATTCATCTGCAATAATGGGGATGGAGGTAAGTTCCTTCAATTCCTGATGTCCTTTCCAATTGTCTTTTTCCAATGGCTGTTCAATCAGTTCAATCTGCATGGCTTCGAGCTGTGGCAAATAGGATCTGGCCTGATCCAACGACCATCCTGCATTTGCATCAATACGCAATACCGACCGTGTGTGCTCCCTGATGACCCTCAGCTTTTCCATATCCTGGTCATTTCCAACCTTAATTTTGTAAATAGGTGCAGGATGCTCATCAATCTTCTTCAACATGATATGGATATCATCAATACCTATTGTATAATCCGTTTGGGGTACATTGTCGATATCCAAATTCCATAATTCATATAATGGTTTTCTGTTGAGTTTGCCAAATAGGTCCCAACCTGCCATGTCCAGGGCGCTAACCAGAAATGGGTTATGAGGAAAGAGATGATGCAGAAAATGCCAGAATCTTTTTGGATCTGTCAGATTGTATGACTCGATGAATTTCCGTTTAGACTCAAGATCAGCCGCCATCTTTTCTGTGCTGATATTGTAATAGGTTATAGCTGGTGCCTCTCCGTAACCTTTGATGCCTCTGAATGTTAATTCAACAATGAAAGTCGGCTGATGTGTTTTTGTTCCTTTTGAAATGGTAAAAGGATATTCAAATGCCAATAAATGTTCCCAATATCGAACGGTAAACATCAGCGGCCATTAGATGTAATGAAATACTTCAATTCTTGATTGAATTCAATATCACTATTCAATTCTTCAATATTGAACGGCAAACGATATCTCCAGTAATGCTTTGCATCTCCTGGAATATTGATGCGTTCGCTACAAGGATCTTCAGCCCTATAGATCTCGCTCATTGCCAACAAATCCTGCATCTGGAAAACCGACCACATAGCCGGCGATGCCAGGTGTTGCAATACAATAGCTTTGATGATATAAGTATCTGCTTGTTCAGGTGCATGGCCTTGCTGCCAAAGTTGATCCCTGTAAAAATGCTGTGAATTACCCTTGTCCTCCAACCACCACTCTCTCAATGTACTCATATCGTGTGTTGATGGTGTAACAACAGATAAATAGGGTGCAGTAGCCGGATCAAAAAACCTGGTATGCTGCTGCTTAGGCATACGTTGAACCTCCATACTCAAAAAGCCAAGCTTTGACATAACATCCGGTACACAGCCAGGTACAAGTCCGAGATCTTCGCCACAAATCAACATATCCGTGCAATACTTGAGTGAGGGTAGCTTTTCCATAGCTTCTTTCCTCCATATATGTTCCTGACGATGGAAGAAATAATTGTTATACAACTCGTTCAATCTCTCCTGTTCCTCTGATCTCAAATGCCGGTATGACAATGTATTGCCAATATTGAATCTGAAATGATAGGCATTGCTGATCTTGTCATCTTTCCAAAGGATCACGTTGGAATGCAATCCCATCAATACCTCCTTGATGCATTTTTTATGATCACATTCACCTATTGTACTGAAATAAGAATCGATTTTTTTTTGGGTGTTGAACTCATCTTTAAACCGATATTGACCATTTCCAAGGTGATGAAGAAAATGTTTGATTTCTTCTTCCTTTCCGTGGGCCAATTCCCAAAGAACCTGATCGGTAATGAATGGCTCACAATATCTGGATTCGTCAATATGAATGCCATTCTTTTCAAACTCATCCCTGTAAACAGGTAAGGCTGGAACAAATCGTCCCATGATGCCTTCAGTAGCATGCTCAGGGATAGACCATATTCTGAAAAAACCAAGGATATGGTCAATTCGGAAGGCATCAAAATAATTGGACATTTGTTCAAACCGTGATTTCCACCATGCGAAACCGTCTGCCTTCATCGTTTCCCAGTTGTACGTAGGGAATCCCCAGTTCTGACCTTTAATGGCAAAATCATCCGGCGGTGCACCTGCCTGTTTATCCAGATGATAAAGAGAGGGCTGGGTCCAGGTATCGGCTCCATTTCTGTGTACGCCTATGGCAATATCACCTTTCAAAATCAAACCTTTTTGATTGGCATAATCATGTGCCGATTTGAGTTGCAGATGCAGATGATATTGGATGAAATAATGCAAGGCGATAGAGTCAAATTGTTTGGTACCAGGTTCACACAACTCTTTAACAAGAGATTCATTGAATTGTGAATACTTGCCCCACTTTCCTGCATCAGGAGTACCGTATTTATCTCTCAAATAGCAATAGGCAGCATAAGGAACGAGCCAGTGTTTATTTGCCTGAAAGAAAGCAGTGTATTCATCCTCGGCAAAACTTTCTTCTGACATTGCATGAAACAAAAGACTGTAGGCCTCCCATTTGAGTTCCATTACTGCCTCATAGTCAACTTCCGGAAGATGATTGAGCTGATCCTTTGAAACAATCAGATGCTCAATCACATCAGCATAATGTTGTCCTGCAATGGTTTCAATCGAACCATAAAGAGGATGAAGTGCATACGCTGAAATGGCAGCATAGGGATATGAATCCAGTTTGGAATGAGTGGAAGTGGTATCATTTACCGGGAGCAGTTGAATCATTTTAACCGAAACAGAACTTGCCCAGTCAACCAATTTCTTGATATCATTGAATTCCCCTACTCCCAAACCATCTTTGGTTCTCAAACTGAATACCGGAATGGCAATACCCGCAGCTTTGAAACGAAAGTCAAACCGCGTATATCCATCTCTTATAAGCATTGTGTCTGTTGATGTAACAGAGGGTAAACAAAACTTCCTGTTTTCACCATGCTCATATCTGATCTGATTGCTCATTGCATCAATCAGAATGTACTTATATTCCACCATTTCATTCAACTGATCAGCCTCCATCTCAGCCGTCCAAAAGCTGCCATTTTGCTTCATGGAGATGAATCCATCTTTTGTCCAGTTACCCAGATACCTGGAATTACCGGTAATCGCCAGTTGACATCCCGTAGGAAGAAGTGGTGCATCAATAGTAATGCTGGTCTTACCTTTTTTGAGCAACAAAGGTTTGGTATCCAACTGAACCTGGTCAAAAATTCGATAGAAGGGTGCGGAATGATAAATATTTTCCACGTCACCCATATTGATCCAGGTTTCAAGGATGGTGCAACCTTTTTTTATGTCTCTGAGCGCAAAGCTTCTGTTTTTACACCAATCTTCAGTAACATTTCCCTCATTGTCAATAAAATAAAAAGTATAAATGAGCTCACTTATTTGTTGTAGATCTTCTTTGGTAACATTGAAAGTGATTTTCCAATGGTTTTTATCATGGTATTCCATTGGTACAGCATATTCAATGCCATGCTTTCCACCCAAAGGAGGTATATTGCCGGAGATCATCAATTTTTGGCCTGGGAAAGTAGAGAAACGGATAAAAAGGTCAAAATTCATTGGCAAAAACATTCATAGGGGTACAAAATACAAAAATTTTTAAAATTAGTGTACACTTTACACATTAAAATCTTGATCTGTTAATCATATGATTTTGTGAGAGTTGTTGGCAGTTGTATATTTGCACCACAAAACAACTTATCATGACCAAAAGCCAAAAAAATACCTATTGGTTGCTATTTTTCCTCTCTCTTGCCGGATCAGTAGCCGTTTATTTCTTCTTACCTGCACTTACTTCAGTTATGGTGGTACCGGTTGTAACCACTTTTACAAAAGCGCTGGATCTCATTTAAGATTTATTTTCCATCCATAGAAAAAGGCCCCTCTCAGGGCCTTTTTTCATTCCGCAGGTAATAAGCCGGATTCTGTTCATGGCTATCATTTATCTGTCTCGGGAATTGCTTCCCAAGATCAAGCTGCCTACCCATCATGAACTCAAAGAGAGAAGACGAGCAGTCTTCCGACCAATGGTCTTCATGACCTATGTGGCATTTCAGCACGTAAGGTTTACCCCCGTCTTTAATTACTTGAAGACGTCGTGAGCTCTTACCTCACGTTTTCACCCTTATCCGCCGGGGCGGACGGTAATTTTCTGTGGCACTTTCTGTTCCTGATTGCTCAGGACCCGGCTCTTCACCGGTACGTTGCTCTGTGCTGTCCGGACTTTCCTCGCCGGTTTCCCGTCGCGATAGCCTGTTGCGGAAATATAAAGGTAAAGTTTTTTATTCTGCTACTGTTGAATGAAAATTTCGGTTGCGCCGTAACCAAACTGCGGATGTAAACGGTTGACGAAAGAACTTACCTCTTTTTTATGGCGTAAAATCTCATGGATTTCTTCCTTCAATTTTCCAGTACCAACTCCATGGATAACAATCAATGAATGCAAACCATGTATCAGTGCTTCCTCATAAAATCTTTCAAATGCCTTTATTTGAACATCAATAATTTGCATGACATCTTGGAGATGTTCTGCTTCGGGGAGCTTTTCCGCATGAAGATCAATAAGGGTTCTGGGAGCAGGCAGGTTTCTTCGGATCTTTTCAGCGGGATAAATTTTGAAACCGGCAGCTCGCAACTTATCCATATCAGTTGTTTCTGCTTCAATAGGTTTTATGGGATAGGTTTCAAACAATCTTACCGGGAAAGAAGCTTTCTGATTGATCAGTACATCTTCAGACCATTTGAATATCTGCTTAGGCTTAGGTTTGAAGACTACCTCATACTGAGGCACCCTTTTTTTATCAGTTTTTTGTAAACTGAACAGGAACTCAATTTTGGGTTGATCATTCAGATTTTCAAATGGGAGATCAAACAGATACATGTCTTCCAATGCTCTTACATGATGCCGCAGATCCATCTGCTTTGTAGTTCCATAATAAAAAGAAAGATCAACGCTAAGATCATCATCTGTATGGTTCAACAAATGAATTTTATAATATGAAATGATGTCATCATCAAAAACATCTTTATCCAACACGGGAAAAAAAGAAAGCCAGACACCATCTCGTTCGACCATTTTTTTGACAGTCTTTTCTGCCTTTGGCACGATCGAAATGGATGTTTTCTTTATGGGTTTCGGGGTCGAGAAATCCTGGTAGTAGGGGAAATTGATCTGATCAGCATAAACCGGAAATTGAATTCCATCGACTTCAATCAGCAGCATTTTTTTATTGATCCACTCTACTACTTCTCCCCTTTCCCCCGTGGCAAGGACGATGATCTTATCTCCTTCCTGAAATTTCATTTGTTCAACCTGCTATGCTGTTTACCGTAAGCAAAGTAGATGGTAAGACCAAGCAACATCCACCCAAAAAACACAACCCAGCTTTTTGCAGGAATCTCAACCATCAAATAAAGACAGGAAGCTACTCCCAAAACAGGTATCAGGGAGTATTTTTGGATAAAAGTCTTCACACTGAGGAGTCCCGTCAGCAATATGAAAATCAGAAAAAGAACCTCCTGATAACCATCATCACCAAGGTTCACCAATGCATTGGTAAAACGTTCACGGAAAAAATAGACGGTGAGTATATACAATATGGGGAAAATGAATTGTGCATTGATATAAGGTATGGAAAACTTTCCCTTTTGTTTTTCCAGTCTTGGTAATAACAAAACCCCTCCACTCACAAGCACAAAGGCAAATAAGGTTCCAATGCTGGTGAGATCGGTCATCAATTTATCATCAATGAATAAAACCAGGATTGCTACCAGTGCACCTGCCAAAAAAGTGGAGAAGCCCGGTGTCTTAAAACGTGGATTGACTTTTGAAAAAACTGGAGGCAGGAGTCCATCTCTGCTCATGGCCATCCATATCCTTGGTTGCCCGAGCTGGAAAACAAGCAATACACTGGTTGCGGCAAGTACCGCACTGAGTGAAATAAAAAAACCAAACTTTTGCATATTGATCTTCTCAAAGACAAAAGCAAGCGGATCAGTTACATTTTCAAATTCTGTATACTTTACCAATCCGGTGATGACGAGAGCCGTTACAATATAAATGATTGTACAGATGATGAGCGAATAGATCATTCCCTTAGGAAGATCCCGTTGGGGATTGGAACATTCTTCTGCAGTTGTCGAAACAGCATCAAAACCAATATAAGCAAAGAATACAGCGGAAACGCCTTTCAGAACGCCGGACATTCCATTGGGAAGGAAAGGAGTCCAATTGGAAGTGGTATCATTGAAGAGAATAAACCATAATCCTACAAGAGCAACCAGCAAAAGAACTGCGATCTTAACCATTACCATTGCATTCGCCGTTTTTTTGCTTTCCCGAATACCAATATAGGCAAGCACAGTAATGAGTACGACAATTACAAAACCTGGTAAATTCACAATCAGGGGAATTCCCAGAATTCTTGGAGCCTGTGTATATACCAGATCTTCAACAGAGCCTCCAGATACCAATACCGATTGATATTTCAAATAGGCAGTTTGATAGCCAACAGTCAGCCAATCAGGTAAATGGACCCCCATTGCTATGAGTATGTTATTGAAATAAGCACTCCAAGAGATGGCCACTACTATATTCCCTATGGCATATTCCAGGATCAATGCCCAACCGATGATCCATGCAACAACCTCACCGAAACTCACATAGGAATAGGTATATGCGCTTCCGGCTACCGGAATACGCGAGGCAAATTCTGCATAGCACAAGGCACAAAACCCACAGGTGATGGCGGTGATGATGAAAAGAAAAATCACTCCGGGTCCCCCATTAAAAGCTGCCGATCCGATGGTGGTAAAGATACCTCCACCTATTACAGCTGCAACCCCCATCAAAGTAAGATCCTTTACATTGAGCACTTTCTTCAAACCGCCGCCTTCCTCATTGCTTGCATGTACAGAAATCTCATGCGTTATATCCTGAATGCTTTTCTTTCTGAAAATATTTGTCACTTCAATGAATTTATTTGTCACGTTGAATCAGATAATGCGCCAGCGCTACCAGATCCGCTTTTTGTTCACTGGCTACAGAGATTTTATTCAGATGATGCAGGGATTTAGCAAGATATTCTTCCTTCAGATCGTCTGCCCATTTATCTATACCACAGGTTTTAAATATTTGTAAAACTCTCTCAACCTTATCGGGTGCATTGATCGTAAGTAAATGCTGGAGCTCGGATAAAGATTCTCTGTCTGCTGTTTCCAAAGCGTGAATCATCAGAAAGGTTTTCTTATTGCTCTGGATATCACCTCCGACCTGTTTTCCAAATTTGGCAGGATCTCCGAAGGCATCCAGATAATCATCCTGAATCTGAAAAGCGATACCAAGATTTCGGCCAAATTCATACAGATGAAACTGATCTTCTTTGGATGCATTGGCCAGTATAGCTCCCATCTGAAGACTGCAAGCAAGGAGAACTGATGTTTTGAGAGTAATCATATTCAGGTATTCCTCCAGAACAACCTTATCCATCTTCTCAAAATCCATGTCCAATTGCTGGCCCTCACATACTTCTTTTGCTGTTTTATTGAAGAGATGTAAAATTTCCTTGATGAATTGATCCGGTATCTTATTGATATAGTCGTATGCCACCACCATCATTACATCGCCTCCCAATAATGCTGTTGGCTCGCCGTGTACTGCATGCACAGTTGGCTTTCCTCTTCTCAAGGGTGCTTTATCCATAATATCATCATGCACCAAAGTGAAATTATGGAAGAGTTCTACAGCAGCTGCCAGATGGAAGGCATGAGGGTTCAACTCTCCATAGAGTGCATTTCCCATGAGACAAAGTACGGGGCGGATGCGTTTCCCTGAATTTTCAAGAAACAACTCAAGTGGATCATACAACGAGGCAGGTGTTGCAGGGAAATGCCTGTGCTGGAAGTACAACTCAAATTCCTGCTGTAATTTTTCTATGCCTGTCATTTTGATTGGGAATAAGAAGCCCTAAGATAACAAATCCGATGATGAAGGTTCATTTTTTCCTGCGCTTTGTGAGGATCTCTGTCATTTCCGGATCCAGGATCCATTCATAGTCGAGTTGCCTTTTGATGAGATTGGCTGCCATAATTTTTATTCTGACCTGATCTCCGATCCTAAAAGCGCGGTGACTCCTTCTTCCAATCAGTGCATAGTCAGATTCATAATAAACAAAATCATCATAGTCGAGCAGTGAAGTGCAGCTGACCAAACCTTCACATTTATGATCAATGGTCTCTGCCCAAAAGCCAAAACTTGCCACGCCTGAAATCACAGCTTCGAATTCTTCACCCAGAAACTGACGCATATATTCCACCTGTTTGTACTTATTGGCCGCACGCTCTGCCTCCATAGCAGCCCTTTCCCTTTCACTGGAATGTACACATTGCTGTTCAAGTTTTTTTTCAGGTTTTGGATCACCTTCCAAGACCATGGTCAAAACACGATGAACCATCACATCCGGATAGCGCCTGATGGGTGAGGTAAAATGACAATAATGTTCAAATCCAAGACCATAATGTCCAATATTCTTAGTTGTATAAATGGCTTTTGCCATCGTCCTGATACCCATCTGTTCCAATACTCTCTGCTCTGGCGTTCCCTTGACTTTGAGCAGCATCTCGTTGAAAGATCGG